>Ga0209052_1000008_pt1 | contig 161994 bp, 139 predicted proteins | sample WorMetHEROISLAND_2_FD_187409 | JGI IMG/M metagenome (GOLD analysis project Ga0209052, IMG submission 187409) | Marine gutless worms symbiont microbial communities from Max Planck institute for Marine Microbiology, Germany - Olavius sp. 4 HERON... | ecosystem: Host-associated > Annelida >...
CATTATGAAAGTAAAGAACCGGCCAGCTTTTCGTTTTAAATATGCGTTACAATGGGTTTTTCCTGTACACAATTTTCGATATGAAACAAAAACAAGTAGTTCTCATCAATTTCGTGCAACATCCGGGTTAAACCTGTCAGCCATATCGTAAATGGATCCTTCACTGTTTGTCCTTTAATTTAAGTTCAGCAGATATTTTTATTCTTTAACTCTCAACATCTCGACTGCAGTCCACAGTGCCGGTATGGTTTCCGCATGTTTTCCGCGGTAATAGAAGCTTTGCCCCCCTTCCGATACCGTACGAACCAGCATGGTTTTCCATGGTCTGAAGTAGTAGCCCGGGGTTTCAGGATTAGGCTCTTTTTCGAAATTTTCAGGAAGACTGACGAGGTCGCATACCAGGGTGGAAAAATTGGCAATCTTGATATTTTTTTGACTGGCGACATTTCTGACCATGGCTAGCGCTTTAAGATAGATCTCCGGTGCCATGACAGCGCTTCCGAAATTCATTACAACTCCGCCATCCAGGTTTTCCATTACTTTGGTAAATCACAGGAAATCTTTGTAGCTTGTCGCACCGAAGGCCTGGCCATTGCAATTTGGAAACTCGTGGATAATATCGTACCCGATACCGACATGCACGGTAACCGGTATTCCCACACGGTAGGCGGCGGATAAGACACTGATGTCACGATATGCAAATCTTTGCTGCGTAATGGCTTTACCGATGGCTTCGCCCAGTCCTTCATTTTTCGAAGCCGCACTATTGACGATGTCGTTTATTTGCCCTGTTTCTCTCCAGAGGCCGAATGATCCGTTTCGAATATAACTTTCGACACACTCTGTTGTAGCTCCCGCGAGAGCAAATTCGAAGTCGTGAATCGCTCCGGCTCCATTCATTGCGATGCATTGGATTAATCCCTTTTCGATTAGATCGATAATATAACGTTGAACCCCCGATCTGAGAACATGGGCACCCATCATCAATATAACCGAGGATTTATGCTTTTGTGCAGCGGCCATTTTTCCTGCAACAGTTTTGAATGTGCCCGGGACAGTCCGCGAACTTTCAAGGGCAAGAATGTTTGATAAGCTTAATTTATTTACACGCGAGGATAAGGGCTTTAATTTCAGCTTCGAACGATCAAACTCTAGGTATATGTTTCTAACTTCTGCTTGCGATTGTAAGGATTCCACGTTATAGGCCCAAAAGATATCTTTATTTCATAAGTGATGTTATATATTTTTCTACTGACAGCTTATCAATTGCTTTTTTGTTACCGATTATCTCAACGGCTAATGCGCCGATTATATTTCCTACAAATCCTAAAAGCTCATTGGTTACATCCTGAACCGCTGCCAATGAAGTTACCGCTAAAAATGCATCGCCCGCCCCGACGCGGTCTACTACATTTTGGGCAAATGCCGGCACTTTGACGAAGCCTCCGGTTCTATCGCACACGGCACACCCTTTCCGGCCAAGGGTTACAACAAGTTTCTTGGTATTCATTTTATTTGAAAGCAGCTTCATTCCCTGACTCAGGTTGCCATTGGAATTTCTTATTTCCATGCGAAATTCGTGCTCTGCAAGACTGGCATAGTCCGCATCAGGATAGATAGATAAAGTGTGCAGCCCTCTATTTTCTGCATTTGCCTGGGTATTGACTGCTAGAAATCTAGAATTTTCACATAGTATTTTCCGCATTCTATGGCTGATCGCGCCGTGACCGTAATCGGCAGCAATAACAAGATCAAATTCCGACAGCACCTGAATGAGCCATTTGCAGATTTTGTCTTCCTTGTCAGGCGGCATTCCTGAATCGTCCATCTCATAGACTTCAAAAAATTTGTTGAAAAAGTACCCATCGATAAAACGTCTCTTTACAATCGTTGGCGCCCCGGGCTGAAAATAATATTGAGGTGTAACATTGGTATGCAGTTGTGAGTTGACAAATCCTTCACGATCGTCTTGTTCGCCTAAGATCGTCACCAGCTGAACCGAATTGGCAAAGTTCGCAACATGATTGGCGACGGCCAGGACCCCCCCGGCAAAGAGTTCATGGGATTGATATTTCAGGGCAAGGGCGGGATCTTTTGATGACTTCCCGATTGCTTCACAATATTGATACTCGTCTAAAATCGTGTCTCCGATTACGAGAACGTTCAGAGATTTCATTTTGTTTAGGATATTTAACAGTTCATCAAGCCGATAACGTTTGCGAAACAGCCTCAAATATTCGTCAATTTCTTTCGGCAAATTAGACAAATATTTATTAATCAGATTCGAGGAACTGAAGACAACATCCTTGGTGTACGCTAGTTTTACTCCCAACTCCTTGGCAACACTTTCTTCGTGAGCCATTTTGCCCGTAATATCGGCAGCCGCATTTTCGAACTCCGATCCTTTTACATATATATTCGGCTTCAATAATCTTAGCGTTTCATCTGCTGTTGCCCATTTATTTACGGCTACAAAATCAACACAATTCATAGAAGCGACCGCTTCCGCTCTTAGCGTTTCGGTGAATGCCGGTCGATCTGGTCCTTTGTCAACGTAGCGGTCAGGGGTCACTGTTACGATAAGCACATCTCCCATCTGTGAGGCTTGCTTAAAGTAACGGATATGTCCTATGTGGAGCAAATCAAACACGCCATGGCAATGCACAATTTTTTTGCCGCCTGATCTCTTGTCTTCTAAAATACCGGCCAGTTCATCAAGGTCTTTGATCTTTTCGTTTTTCATTATGGTAGTTTCCCATGGTCATAAAAGACGGAATAAAGCTCACGCTTTACTGATACAGCTATCCTTTCAGCTAAGGCCTCTATATTGCTGATCGTGTTTGTCGCGATATTCTTATCATGCTCAATGGTGAGCTGCCGCTTAATTTCTAGGAGGCTTAAGCCCTTTGATTTCAGATCAATAATTTTTTCAATGATGCTAAAATGCTTTCCGGAATAACGTCTCTGACCACCTTTGGTCCTATCCGGAGAGAATATATCTCCGAATTCCTTTTCCCAATATCGCAGGGTGGATTTCGGGATTTTGAGTTGCTGACTGATTTCCTGAATTGTAAACAGTTTTTGCGGCCGAATCATATCATTCACTTTTTATGTCTCGAATATAGGTTCACCTCAAATGGTTTAACTCCGCCAGCGTTTGTTTATATAGCTCCGCCTTCTGGATTACATGGGTATGCATTTACAACATATTGTAATCATAGGCGAATTTTCTAATTTGACGTCAACCGACTAAAACTAATGTCTTGTTGCGGGCACAAACAGCAGCGTAGGGTGGTGAAAACTGTCGCCTAGTTTGACCCCAACTTTAACTTTGGGTTTAAGTAAAGCAATATATATGCCACGATCCGATTCGATTGTTTTATCTTTTTTTTCAATTAGTTCGGTAACGACGTGCATCCGAAACAGTCACTTAGGTCAATTAGTTGACGCTTAAAGTTGAATATGCTGCGGGTTTGGTATCCTGATTCGTTTCCAATCTTCCGGCAACCCGACACGCCGACCGATAATCGAGATCTGATGTGGTGAATTCTTACTGGATTTGACAACCGCAGAGAACAGAAGCTGTATCAAAAAGCGGTATGTCCCTTTCAAAACGACCCCCTTGCTAAAAAAAAATGGGTCTCAGATTTGAGACCCATTTATTCCGATTATCATTTACCGATCGGCCGTTAATTCAAAAATAATCCCGTTTTTTGACGTATCTAATCTAGATATCTGCAGCTGATTTGATCTGCATCTTTTCTCGGTATTCCCGAGCCGCGGCATTCCCGGGCTCGATCTCCAGTACTCTGTCGTAAAAACCAATGGCATCATCGAATTTATTCAACGATCCACAAATGTGACCCAGGACAAGGAGCGCCTCTAAATCGGTGGGATTGTCCCTCAAAATTCTCAGGTATATCTCCAGGGCCTCTCTTGTGCGGCCAAGTTCAACAAAACTGAAATCTGCAAGGTTTTTTTGATAGATGATGTTTTCAGGCTCATGTTTGGAGGCCAGTTCATAGTGTTTCAGGGCCTTTTGTTTGTCCCCCTGGTTGTAGTACATCACCCCGAGATTATTGTGAATGGCGGCATTATTCGGATCGATATCGAGGGCTTGGGAAAAGGCATTTATGGCGCCTGCAAAATTGCCATTTTTAAAAAGGCTTTCGCCTTCGTTATTAATTATGGCAACATCGGCCTGAGCGTTGTTTTCGATTAACATCGCCTTGGGTTCACCGAACAAGTTCTCAATATTTAGAAAACGTCCATTTAGTCTCCGATCAGAGGATTTTTCTTCTCTGAGCATGGTTTTGAATTTTTCTGAATTTAGAAAAGCCGGAGTTTTCACGGCAGCGGGGATTTTGTCAATTGGAAACAATTTCAGACTTTTAGACCTTGTCGGATGTTCTTCTATGCAGCGTTCATAAAGGTTCAAGTATTTTTTATATATTTTATTGGGATTAAATTTCGATTTAGCTCTCTGACGCGCGTTCAGGCTGAACCGAGCATGCAGTTGCGGATCGGATATAAGCAATTCTACGTGCCGGACGAGCCCCCCAATGTCCTGGAAATCAACAACATAGCCGTCTGTACCGTGTCTCAGTATTTCAGGAACACCGCCGGTTCTGAATGTTACAACCGGGATACCGCAGGAAATGGCTTCGAGGACAACCAGGGAAAATGTTTCCGCCCGCGGCGTGTATAAAAACAGATCCAGGGTGGCATAAACCTCAGCCATATTTTTTTCGTCATTTAGATGGGGAATATTGATTATTTTCGAATTCGTCGACGCCATTGATGTTCCAATGTTGACAAAGACGATATCGGGATATTTCGTGGTCAAGATTTCTATGGCCGCCAGGGAATAGACTCCCCCTTTCCACAAATTGTTGAGAGTCCCTCCGTTCGCTGCGGCGCCGATAACAAATTTACCGTCCGGAATATTGAATTTCTTTCTAGCTTCTTTTTTAGGGTAAGGCCTGAAAACCGAGGGATCTGACAAGTTGTATATCTGCTCGGCAGGATGATCCTTTAAAATGCTCGCTTTTACTTTATCCATCATCCACCGGGATATGGCAACAAGCCACAGGTGCGAGTGCTCGTACACGAGTTTTTTTTCCTGCCAAAGTTGGGCTGTGGTATCGACCGAAAGGCATGGATAGATGAATGGGTAAGGACACTCGCCGCATCCGGTTTCCCACTTTGTGCAGTCAATGGAATGAGCGCATTGTCCTGTGATGGACTGCATATCCCTTAGCGTCCAGACAATGGGCTTGAAGTGTGAAAGGGCGGAAATCGAGTAGGGATTAAAGTAGTCCCCATGCAGATTATGGAAGTGCAGGATATCGGCGTCCTGAATGAGCGGATGGTACAGAAGCTGATGGCTTCCCTGGAATTCGTAGTAAAGCTGTCCTGCCCTTCTGCAATGAGCCTGAAGATCGGGGTCGACTACAAGAGGAAATGGGAAAATGTACTCGAAGTCGGTATTTTTACTTCCGACGAGCACACTTACATGGTGACCATCTCGACGCTGCATCTCGGCCAGGCGCATGGTTGATTTTGCGGCACCGCCGGGAGTGTCCTGTGTGTTGACATGGACTATGCGCATTTTACGTTTTGCTGAGGGCATCTCATACTCCCTTGTTTGTCGGATCCCTCGCGTTACGGCAGCGGCAATTCGGATAGTCGATTCAAAGCAATTCTTCTTTGATATTGTATCAGCCGCTGTCCTCTTGTAAGAATAGTCTCTGTTTCCAACCTGTTTTTGTCTTCATCCTTCAACCAGTTGCTGAAGGTCTCGCCTGACCAATTGCGGACGATGCGCCGCGGAAGGGCATAACGATTGGCCGGTATGGAGAGGTTCCCCTGAATATTGCTGATACCGGCGTAAAAACCTTCCGCTTGAACGATCCTCTCGGTTTCTGCGGTAAAATCGGCGGCAGTTCCGTATGGGTACGCAAAGAACCGAACGGGTTTTTTTGTGATTGCCTCCAGCCGCTGTTTTGAATCACGAATCTCTTGGCGCTGTCTGGTGAGGGACAACACCCCAAGACTGGCATGGCTTACTCCGTGGGCGCCGACTTCGATGGCCGGGGAGGCAGCAAGTTTTCTTAACTGCTGCGAACTTAAAAACGGGCATATGGAGGCCGGGTCAAGGCTGGTCCGCGACCATTTCAGCAGCATCTTGACAAAAGCCTCGATCACCTCGGGGGGCTCCCCACGCAGTAGCGTGCGGATTTCGTCATGAGCATGCAAACGCTCACCGGGTGTTGTGCACGGCCATAGTCCGCTACGGCCTTGATGGTCGCTGATTTTCAAAATCTCCGGCAAAGGCAGCCCTGTCAGGAAAATATGTTCAACGACATTTCCCCAGAATCCGGCCGCAGTGTCGATCATCCCGGATGAGACAAAAACCGTTGCGTGCAGCCCGTACCGTTCCAGTAACGGGGCCGCATGGGTTAAGTTGTCTAGGTATCCGTCATCGAAGGTAATGGCCAAGGTATCGGCAACGACTTTGCCATTTTCTACTTCCTCCACGAGCTCATGCAGGGGAAGAATTCTGTAATTTTCTGATAACTCTTTGAGGTGGGCCTCAAAATTCCCTGGAGATACAGCCAGCAACTGGGCATCAAGCGGATTGTCGGCTATGCGATGATAAAGAAGGATCAGCGGCAGGGAAGCTGCCCGATCCCTGCCGACTTTTCCGATGCGCTCGCCTCGGTTTTCGACCGTCGGGCCGCAAACCGCGGTGTCATTCCGATAAATAGGCTTATGCACTCGAGCTGCAATTAGGACTTGGTAGTCATCATCTTGAAAATCCAGTTGCTCCCGGGTCAGCTCGTCGGCGGAAATCCCGTCCAGGAATGCTTTGGCAGATGCCACATTGCCGAACAGTTCGATATGCACGGCATTCTCGGGAACAAACTCGGCGAGCATCCTCTTGAAGGATCTGTCTGTAAAGCGCCAGTATTCGCCCCATCTGTCCATGTCGTAGCGCGAAATCTGACAGATGCCGGTGGCCGTGATCAAAAGGGTCCCCCCGGCTTAAGGGACTGGATTGTATGGCGCAGGGCTGATCGCGCTTCATAAATGAACTGAATCGTCTGAGTCATAATAACGCAGTCATATTCGGATTCAGGGACGTTCTTTCCGGTAGATAGATCGCCGACAATAGTTGCGCCCGGCGTATTGACCAAACTGAAAACGTCGCAGGCAGATACGGCGGATCCAAATTTATTCGTATAGCTACTATCTCCGATTTCCATGACATGGCCACGGATAAACGATTTGTTTTGGCTTAGAAACCTGTCAATATAGTAGCGGCAAATGGATGTGCCTCGATCGAGACCGAATTTCCGGCTCAGCGGTTCGATCGGTGCGATCCTGGCCGAGAGCGACTGTATTTGTGCCAAAGCTTCTCGATGGTTGGGATCCGTAGAAAGCTCAACAACTGCCGCCGCGAGAGCCTCCCGGTATCTGTTTTGCCTGCCAAGGCAGACACTGCGGATATAATTCACATGGGGAAGCTTGGCGTCGATTGAGATGATTTCGTCTGCGATCTTGAGCGCTTCATCCGCCTGCCCTTTGCCGAGTTTGGTTACGGCTTGCTGCAGCATCTTTCTTACCGCCAGGTCGGCATCGAGACCCGGATCGATGCCGGCCTGGAAACGCTCTATTTTTGATGGGGAAAAGAGCGAATTGTATTCGACCCGGGGAAACAGATTGAGCAGCCCTCCGGGTGTCGCATTGTGGATTTCCACATGGGTTCGATCGGCAATTTTTTTGAGGCGCTTGTATTGGTTCCATTTAAATAGATAGCACATGCACTGTTCTTCGATATCAAATTCGATTGCCTGACGGGTTCCCGGTTCAAACGGGTCATGCAGACTCTCATCGTATTCTTCATAAAAGTGATTGCCGGCTGCCCGGTGAAGCATCGCATCGTGGTCAAAACCCAGCAGATAGATATTCTTAAATCCCATGTATAAGGCCACATATATAGCCATAATGGTGACAGACTGTATGCCCGGAACTGCAGCTGTGAGGTCTATGGCCTGATCACCATGACTTTCCCAAGAGCCTGACATGTCGAGAAAATGCAGCTTTCGCCCCTCGAATAGCCCGTCCTTTTGGTTGCGCCCGAAATCGCTCAGGCCGAAAAAAATGACGGCATCACCGGTTTTATCATCAATTTCCTTCATCCATTTATGCCAATATTCTTCCTTTATCGGTAGATGATAAGGGGCGATGCAGCAATATTCGGGCTTTATGAATTCAACATGAGGATGTTTATAATAGTGACTAACGCCGATGCAGTTTTCGCCTTCAAGCAACTTGAGGTTCATCTTGCCGATGGAAGGGCCGGTTGCAAGAATAAAGCAACGCTCATCTTTGTGCCGATTGCGCAGCAATTGGTTCTTTTCCAAAATATGCTTCACAGTCGGACTTATATCCACACTATTCGCGTAGCTGCTGAGCATATTAAAATTCCTTAAATAACATCACTTTAGCCTTTTACGTACGGTGGTCGCCGAAAAGTCACTGCGAAAATGACTGCCGCAGCTTTGATGGCGTTTCAAAGCGCCTTGTGCAACAAGCCTGGCCGTATGGATCATATTTCTTAATTTGAAAAATTTCTTAGGCGGTATGGTCAGATTCCTTTGCATGTCATCCCAAAGCCGCTTGTATTTCGCCAACTGATTCAAGCATGCCCCCAATCCATCTCTATCTCTGATCACCGCGACATAGCGGTTCATCAAGCCTTTTACTTCCTTCTCGATTTCAAATATCTCCGGATCCCCATGCAATGTTGCGGACCTGAGCCGACTGCCCATCCCAATGGGCACAACATCCGGCGGGGCTTTTTTTCCCGTCAACTTGGCATGCTCAGCGGCGGATTCTCCGGCAATCTTGCCGAATACCTGGGTAGCCGTCATCATGCAGCCCCCAATTCGATCTGCGCCGTGAGGACCGGCGGCTACTTCTCCCGCAGCATAAAGTCCGGGAATAGTGGTTTCAGTCCTTTTATTGATCCGAATACCACCATTAAAGGCATGTGCGAAATGAACGACCCGGGCGACTTTTCCATTACTCGCATAAACCTTCTTGCCATCCTTTCGTTCCTGGGCCACTGCCAGGTCAATACGGCACGATGTATCCCTGCAACTGAAAGGTCCATGGCCCAATCGTTTGGCGATTGCTTCAGCTCGAAATGAGCTGTCAGGGATGTGCCTTTCAAGCAGATCCCCTCCCCTTGAATCGTACATTACAACCGGTTTTTGAGGATCTCCCAAGGATAAGAAGTCCCGGGAACCATTATGTTTCAAGCCCAACATGAACTGAATGAATTCCATATTATCCAATTCAGCACCGGCCCTATCAGCCAAGGCATAGCCGTGGCCGAAGTCATTGCTGCCGACCATATGATCCTTGAAAATCCCGGCACCTCCGCCGGTGGCCAGGATCGTAGCCCCGGCATCAATCCTGGTAATCTCTCCGGTATTGGTGGCAATCCAGGCACCCCGGCAAACCTTTTCACAAAGTATCAGATCCAGAACAAAACCTGTCACTATCTTGACGGGAAGGCGCTGCAGAATTGACATGAAAGCTTGTTTGGAATTCTCCAAGTCATCAGTCAGAAGGGCTCGTTTTACGTCACTAAAACATCCTTTTACGCGGAGATAATCTCCATGGTCATCTTTCTTGAACCGGATTCCATATGATATCAGGTCATTTAATCGTTCTCCGGATTCTTCAACCAGTGTCTGTACAAGGCCGGGATCGCATTGCCCCAAACCGGCGTTTATAATCTCATCGTAGAATATCTCCAGGTTTTCATCGGTTCGTTCATCTCCAACAAGGGCCTGTATTCCCCATCCTTTAGAAATTTCAGAAAAAGTTGATCCGGTATCCCCGATCCTGCTTTCAGTGACAATCGTAACAGCGACGCCCTTTTGGCCGGCGGCGATGGCCGCCCGAATCCCGGCGGCACCGGCGCCGGATATTAACACATCTGTATTAATGGTATTCATATCCATGGATCGATGGATCGTTGCATGCCATATATTGAGGCTTGCAGCCAACCATTGCAAATATCATACCGCAAACTGGGAATGCACGAAGTGTGCTCTGGAATCGTTTTGGAGCTATTAAGAAGGGAAAAGAGGAGGGATTAGACGAAAATCAATTTGGGACAGGAATCTCGTCGCGTAATGATCAAGCCGATTCCATTGCTATCAGGCACCTGCCGGCTACATCACCGCGCCGCATTTTCTCGATAGCTTCATTGATTTCGTTAAGTGAAAAGGTGCTTGTAATCATGGGGCGCAAATCCAGCTTACCTGCCCGGCAAAGACGGATATATTTGGGAATGTCCTCGGTCGGATTCGATTCACCGCCGTGCGAGCCGATAATGGTTTTCCCAAAGTGAAGCGGCAACGAATAGATAGAGATATTGTTACCGATTTTGGGGACACCAACCAGAACCGTCCTTCCTTGGGGTTTGGTCAGATCATAACAAAGCCCGATCAGATCCGGGCTGCCGGTATTATCAACCGTAAAATCCAGGCCTTGACTGCCGATTATATCCCTGATTTCGTTTTTTATATTCATTCGGGACGAATTGATTAGATGGGTGGCGCCATATTTGGATGCAAGTCTAAGCTTGGAATCATACAGATCCACGGCAATAATGGGATGAGCGGCTGCTAGTCGGGCGCCTTGGATCACGCTTAGGCCAACTCCGCCTGCCCCGAATACGGCAATGGAATCACCGATTTTAAGCCGTGCATTATTGTTGATGACACCGAATCCTGTGGTTACAGCACAACCGAAAAGCGCTGCGATATCAAGATCAAAGTCATCGGGAATCACGGTAAGCCGGTTTTCGGAGACGATGGCAAACTCATTGAAGGTCGTCACATACCCGGCATTCAGTCTCGTGTTGCGCCAGTTATATGTCGGCGGTGCCGCGTCAACTCCAACGCCTTTGCGCCAATGCATAACAACATGATCTCCAGGGCGCACGAAATCGACTCCGTCACCAATTTCCATCACAATCCCGGACCCCTCATGCCCCAAAAGATGGGGAAGAAAGCGATCGTTGCCTTTGATTCCGTCTATTTCCCCGATCTGGGATCCGCAAATGCCGCTATAGCACACCTTTACCAGCACTTGTCCATAAAGGAGTCTGGCTTGCAAGGTCACTTCGTCGATTACCAGTTCCCGCCTCAACTCTGTCAATATGGCGGCTCGCATTTTCGAGGGTTTGTTCACTGCAACCTGCCCCTAAGAGTCAGTCTGGATATTTCAACCACTTGATTCCGCCAAATCTCTAAAGGACGCCTTTTCAAAAAAGGCCTTTACGCAGGCGGCAACATACTCCACTTCTGTTTTAGTAATTTTCTCTGAGGCCGGTAAGCTCAATATTTTTTTCACCAGCCTTTCTGCGTTAGGGCAATAGACAGGTTTCGCTGTATTGTATGCCGGCTGACCAGGCATGAGTATGGGATGCTGAATTTTGCTTTCGATACCATGAGACGCCAGATATTCCTTGAGTAAATCCCTCTCATTTGTTTTGATGGTGTAGGTATAGTACGAATCGTATTCATCTTCTTTCTCAGTGGGTGTTTCGACAATATCTGCCAGCAAATGGTTATACCATGATGCAATTTCTCGACGCCTGGCGATGTTATCCGGCACGTTATCATATCTGCTTAATAGGATTGCAGCCTGCAATGTATCCATTCGGCAGTTCAAGCTGGGCTCAATGCAGCGTTCCTTCATTACCGTTCCGTTGTAGCGCAAGGATAGCAGCCGGTCATATAGGTCTTTGCGATCGGTTACTATAATACCGGCTTCGCCGCAGGCGGCAAAAATTTTCATAGGATTCATGCTATAACATGCAAGGTCTCCGAAAGCGCCGGCTTTTCGTCCACCTTTTTCAGAACCAAATGCTTGGGCGGCATCTTCAATGACAAAAAGGCGGTTGCGCTCGGCGATATCCAAAAGATTTTCCATATCGCAGATTTTACCGGTATAGTGTACCGGAAGTATCGCCCTGGTCCTTTCGGAAATACGTTCTTTTACACTTTCTGGGTCAAGATTTAAGTCATCGCGGATATCCGCGAAAACGGGTGTTGCGTTGGTAAGCGCTATGGCATTGGCGGTAGCTATCCAGGAAAGCGAGGTTGTGATTACCTCGTCCCCGGAACCAATGCCCAAACTTCTAAGCGCTAAAAACAGTGCGTCTGTCCCGGAATTCACGCCGACCGCATATCTTTTGCCGCAGAAATTGCTAACGCGGCTTTCCAATTGCTCCAGTTCAGGTCCATTGATCAGCTGCCCATGGGCCAGCACCTTGTCGACAGCTTTCAACAAGTTCTCCCGCTCGGTGCGATCGGGGATACTCAGGCTAAGAAATGGTATTTTCATCATTCGACAGAAAAATTATTAAACTACGACGAACTGTCCTTTATAGTTTTTCTCAAACCGGGTCTCGATAAGATGTCCTGACTCTCCATACGGGATAATAACCACATCAGACTCACTCAGCGCCTGCGGATGATATACATCTTTACCGCGAAATTGCTTTCCGACCCGAGCCCAATTCTCATCGACGAAACGCCCTAATCTTTCGCCCAACACGCTGTCAACAAAGGCCGCATTTACGGTTGTCCCTAAGACATAAACACGTGAAGTTGTAGAAACATCAACGACTTTTTGCGCCATTTCATCTAATTTTTTAATCCAATCGCCTACTTCGTGATCGTCACATTCAATCTCATCAAGTTGAACCTTAGTAGATGCAACACCGAGAACCTCCCGGGGGAAGTATCTCCTACCGATCTGAGAAAACTCAAAGCCAAAATAATTGAAAATATCTTTGAGTGTCTTGACGGTGAAATAATGGTATTGATCTCCCATCAAGAAATAGCATGGATTTTTCGAAACATCAGGGACTTGTACCATCACCAGACCATCCGGCTTTAGTAATCGTCGTATGGCCCCCATAAAATTTTTAAGGTCATTGATATATATGAGAACATGAGAAATACAAATCAGGTCGAAACGTTCTTTTACCAAGGAGAGATCGGAGGTGGAAAATCGAAAATTCTCACCCCTGGGAAACAGAGCCTTTACGTGTGGATTGATATCAAACCCATGTAGACTTTGGCACCGTTTGCGTTTGGCAAACTCCACCAGCAGACGGCCGTCAAAGCAACCGATGTCGAGAATGCTGACATCGTCCGTTTTCAAAAGAGGAGACAAAAGCTCAGCCTGCACAACAGAGCGCGTTGCCGGTCTATTGTGGCCATCAACAATTATCGTCTGTTCAGATTGCCCGCTAAGGGCATAATCATGACTACAGATTAATCTGTCAATCTCCAGAATATTTTCCTCATCAACGATGCGAAAAACCGAACCACAATGGCGGCACTTTCCGATATCGCCGGCTTGCCGCATCTCAGAAAAATCGAAGTGCGAAAAAAAGGCGTGGCTGATATGGTAGGCGACGACTTTAATATTGGAGCAGGATGGACATTCCACAGGCGTTATTTTTGAATGTTGTCGGTTGGCCCTATTTTCGGTTTTCATATAAACTCTACTGCGATTCAATCCTGCCAATGCAATCATCCATGGACGTAAATTTACAATCAATAGCATCTACGAGTTTCTGGCAATTCATGCTGATGTTTTTTGGGAGCCTGAGTTCTACTAGGTCATCCAGGACAGCTTTCTTTACCAGTCTTTTATCAAATCCAAACCGCTCAGCCAGCTTCAACATCAACTCAAAGCGGGACCATGCTTCAGTTGAACAAACATTATATAGTCCTTTCAGCATCGAAATCTGCAAACCGGTGATAACCTTGACAACGTCCTCTATGAAGATAGGATTAAAAATAAGATCTGAAGCAGCATAGATAGATTGCCCCGCTGATAAAGACTCGAATGCTTGTGTCAAAAAAGTACCGTCCCCCACCTGGGTGCCAAAAATCTTACTAAGGCGCAATATGAGATGCGGTCTTGAGCCGTTGCTTATCTCTTTTTCCACCAGAGCCTTTTGCAGGCCGTATTCGCAGATGGGGCTGGTGTCGTCATCCTCTGAATAATTTTTATCATCCGCGCCGTCAAATACATAATCAGAGGACAAAAAAATCGGTAGAATGTCCTGGTCGCATAGACGGTGATAAAGCCTTAAAATTCCGTCCACATTGATTGTCCGGGAAAATTCCCTGTGAGCCTGGCAGTAACGAACATCGGTGATGCCGGCTGAGATAAGCGCGGCTTTGTGTCCTGTTTCAACAAGTCTCAACGCAGCGATGTCGGGATCGGCCAGGTCAAGATACGACGATTTATCAGATGCGTCCCGCCTGGTGGAACCGACGCAGGTTGGATAAATTTTTCTATATTCGGCCAGCATCCTTGCTCCGATAAAGCTCTCAGCCCCAATCACGGCTGTCTTAGGAATCAGACTTTTCATAGGCTCCGATGTTGGCTTAAACGACAATAAAAAAAATTCCGACTGTCTATTTGTTGGGCGGATTTAGGGCATAATGCTTTGATATGTTTTCCAAATCCGGAGGGTCATCCCAAGCATTGCACTCCCGGCACAACCGGATATTTCCCTTTTTGCCGGACAGATGTTTATCTCTCCGGTTTCTAATTGTGATGGATTGCCACAACTCTGAAATGCTTTTATCCATAATATTTCCGTTCGGAAACTTATTATCATAGTCTATGGAACAAAGGGGCACATCGCCGTTTGCCAATATAGCAAGATGAGACCACAAGGCAACGCACGGCAGCATTGGCTGGTGTGAAGCTGAAATCGCCGTAAAATCCTTTAACTGTCCCCCCCAGTTGTGAATAACATGATAATTTATACGGTCATCGGGTTTAAGGCGCTTTTGCCAGAATCGCTGATATTCAGGCCACTCGTCCCAATTTTTTCCCTGACGTATCATACGAATCCAAATACGGGCTTTGGGCCGGATCCTGTTCCTGATCTCAATCAGTTTTAGCGTATTTTCAAAAACCTGGTCAAACTTTAGCCCGGCTCTTATCGATTCGTATATTGCCGCGTTGATGCTGTCTAAAGACAAGATAATCTGATCCAGCCCGGCGTTGAGAATTTCCCTTGCTTTTGATTCGCTGAGCAATGAAATATTGGTGCTGATAATTACATTTTTCAAACCCCCTATTTTCAGCTTTTCAATTCTATCAGGAAGTCTATAATCCAATAACGGCTCCCCGCCTTTGTATAGGCTGACGCGTTTAACTTCCGTGCGATTATCAATAAGCTCGTCGGCTATTTTGTCGAAAAGCACATCAGTCATGCTTCCCTTTGGTGTTCCCCCTTGATTAATGGCGCACATTTTACAGCATGCGTTGCAGGCGTGAATCGTTTCGATTTCAAGAAAACGCGGAAAACGCAACAGAGCATCGAAAGGCTCGCCTGTGCTGATGCGACGTCGCAGATATTCTTTAGCGAAATTTGGGTCCAAGGTGGTTCTATTATTTTTTGAGCTGCGGCAGCTGACGACTGCAGATGTTATTTTGCGCAGCTGTCAAGGTACGTCGGCGAATACGAAGGAGCTCTTCACAGGAAATACCCATCATGCGGGCCGTCTTCTTTCTTTTCTCCACAGTCGTGAAATTGATCCTGTCCCATTCATAGGCGCGCAGCAACGTTAAATCTTCGGAAGTAAATGCATCGGTCTCAATCTGCCCGGTACTCCAACGCAGAGCAGAGTGGTCAAAGCCATCTTTGAATGCTTTTTTCTCTACACACAAATCCCACAGCCGCGTATTCTCGAGCGGTATGGCATGAAACAGCTTGACATAGTCCGCACCAAGTGCCTCCGCAAAACGGACAGTTTGTCTGATTTCATCCCAGGTTTCTGTGGGAAACCCGATGATAAAGTTCGCCGCCACATAAATGCCGGCCTTCCGCGCCATCGAGACCATTTTTTTTGCATGCGAAAATTCCACCGGCTTTTGGATGATATCTTTTAAAATACGCTCTGAACCCGACTCTATGGCAACACAAATATATTCACAGCCGCTTTCTCTCATTACAGACAGCATTTCTTCATCTAAAAGGAACACCGCCGTGGAGATTGACACCCAGCGCAGCGACAAGCGACGATCAATCATCCCGCGGAATAGTTTCAATGCACGTTTCCGGTTTGCAAACAGATTATCATCATCAAAAATCAGTGATTTAACGCCGAAATTCTCCTGGAGCCAGGAAATCTCATCCAGGACGTTTTGCGCGCTTCTTGCGCGAAACCGTTTGCCGGCGATATGCTCCACCTGGCAAAAAATACATTTTTGCGGACACCCCCTCGAAGAAAAAATCCGCGCATAGGGAAATTCGCGCGGGGAATCGACACTCTTTCTTTCAGCAGCCCGGCTATAGCGTTCAAAATCAATCAGATGATAAGCAGGCAAAGACAGTGCATCCAAATCATCAATAAAATCAGATCGACCTGTATTTATGGTTTCTTTATCTTTGCGATAGCAAATGCCTTTTGCGGGGATGGAGTCCTTCCCCAGGAAGTATTGAATCAGTCGTCGTAAGACATATTCACCTTCACCGACACACACAAAATCAACGTTCGAATCTTGCATTAGTTTTTCAGAGTTGACAGTTGCATAGACGCCGCCCATCACAGTGATCACACCAGATAGTGCTGATTTGGCAATTTCACATACCTTATGCCCCGAGCCTGCAAACTGGTCCATCATGACTGTAACGCCGACAACATCGGGCCCCAGCGCTGCTAATCGCCGTCGCAGGCAGTCTTCATCCATATTATCGATGTGGGCATCAACAATCCGAACGTCACAAATATCTTCCACCATTGCAGCAAGAAGGCATAAGTTGTACGGAACGAAGTGCCAGAAGGTACTTTCGTCACCATCGCACCAGCGAAGGTTTGGAACGACAAGAACCAACTTCAGTTTTCCATCGAGATGGCGCCATCTTAATTCTTGCTCTAAGAACAAATTAATTATCCCTTCCGGAATTTCTTCTAGGGCGCACGCACAGCGCCCAAAGAAAATGGGCCATCGGTGCAAAGCCGGTATGCACGACTTCGTCGTTCATACAAAATAGAAAGACATTATGAAAGTATTTTAAACCCAACTCACGCAGGGTTTTATCGTTTTTCAGATTGACATGGGCTTCGACGGAGTACTCCGATGCATAAACCTTGGCGGTTTCGTTGGGTGTGCCGATCAACAGGACCCCGTTCTCGCTTAGGGAGGCTGCAATATTGTCTAAAAATATTGTCTCCTCATCCGGATAGATATGTTCAATCACATCGACCATAAAGGCAGCATCAACAATTTTGCGGAAGGGAGAGTGACGAAAATCGAAATATTCATATCGGATATTTGATAAAAAGCCATTTCGTCTGCGATTATCTTCCAGCATTTCTTCATTGATGTCCGTGCATATTAATTCCTTTTTGGAATCTCCGACGATTATTGAGCCGAAGCCATCTCCGCAGCCGATTTCAATGACCTTGTCGTATTCCCGTAAAATACTGGAACAAAATTTATAACGCGCAGACACGATACATAAATGTCTTGGGTCATTGATATAGTCGTCCGATGAATATTTCCCCAGTGATATACATTTAGAAGGGATTCTCTTATCAATTCCCAGCCACAGCTGTTTAGAATCATTCATTAGTGTCCTCAAATCATCTTGGCGAGATTATCGTAAAAACACGGCTTCTGACATTTAAAAATAATTGAGGCGTCGGGAGGTTTCTCCGCAATTGTATAGGCCATCATTTAGCCGCCCGGCGCCATTTGACGCCGTGTCCGGCCGGACATAGCAGGGATTGAAAAACTCACCGACCCATCAAATATTTATTGAAATCGTTTTCTTACAAGAATCATTTTCAAGTTTTAACCGATAAGATTGCTTCATTCAAAAAAAATAAACGAATGATCGCCGGTATAGCCGCAAGACTCAAACCACCACTGCCATTCTTGCGGTGTGCAAAACATTTCGCAGGTTACCTGCCAGTAAAGCAGATTTACTTTCTCCTTTTCATTTCGATAGGATTCCACACAGATATATTTATTCTTGCGCCCAACACGTTCAATTTCCAACAATGCCCTTTGCAAATCATAACAGTAAAGATTATGAAGCGTGTTTATCGAAATCACCAGATCGAAGCTGTTGTCTTCAAAAGGAAGTTGATTGGCGTGGCCGGTCTTCAGGAACGGTTTGACGTCATCCAGCGCATTTTTAACGGCATAGCGGGAGATGTCTAGACCCGCAATCTCGATGCCGGGCAACACCTGGCGAAAATCATATACCAGAAAGCCTTTGCCGCAACCCACATCGAGCAACCGGTCCCCCGGCTTTAATCCGTAATGCTGCACCATGGCCGAGGCCACTTTTTTCCAGCGTCCGTCGTAGTTGTAGCCGCCGTAGCAGATACGCCGATCCCCGTCCCAGTATTCATAGCCCCACTGTTTTGCTTTTTCCGCCGCTTTGGCCTTGGGATATCCGGTGACGCGTGCCAGGTAATCCCGCTTGGTCTTAGCGTGAACTGTTGATAGAAAATCCACATACTACATAGTTTCTCACCGTGCCTTTCAACCATCCACATGGGCTGAATAATATGCCCGTACCTTCTCCAATTGTCGCGCTTTTCTGTCCGCTCGCCTGCCTGTTTCGGCAAAATCACGGCGATTTGCGCCAACAGACATAAACTCATTTAACAGGATGCAGCACCACTTGAGACGGTATACTGGCAAGAGCAGCCCGGCCCTTTCGGTCACAGTGCGGCGGTCTGCATGGGATCGGGCCACGCTCCCGGCAACCTCGTCGAAATAATCAAGCGGAACCGGAATCGCCGGCTGACAGAAAAAATCGCAGATCAGCTTTGCCGGATCATCCCAGCCCGCATATTCGAAATCGATGAAACGGAGGGTTCCATCGTTTTCGAGCAAGGCATTGTGAAACCCGAAATCCGAAGGAGACAAACAGCATTCATCCGGCTTGAGGGTACGATCGATGTCCTTACCTTCGATCTTTGCCTTTTGACGGGCATCCCTCCTGACCCGATGCCATGCCGGCTTCAGTCGTCGGGCAATAAACTCACGGCCCTCATCATCAACAGGGTCCCGCTGCCTTATCTTTTGCAGCTGGCCTAAACGTTGATCCACAACAGCAATGTGTTCCTGGATGCTCATGCAGGCCTCCGAGGCCAGGGGCAGCAGAAGCGCCTCGGGCTCATGCCGGTTGCGCTGCAAGGCGCCGATGAATTCCAGGGCCTTCTGGATCATTCCATCTTCTACCTCATGAGGTTGCAGCTTCCGGCCATGAATATATTCATAGAGACCTATATCGTTTTGGGCATCTTTCCCGTATGGTCTGGGGATCGACCTGATGCCTTTTTCCCAAGCCAGGGAAACAAACACATACTCGTGTCCCAGGCGATCATGCCCATCCTGCGGGTGTCGGTAATAGCATTTCATCAGGAAAGCATTGTCGCCCTGCCGGACCAGGTATACCCTGTTGTTCGCGCCCCCGGGTAATCGGGCCAGATGCACAGGTCCTATCATACCGTTGCGGTCAAGGATGCGCTCTGCCGCAGCCGCAATCTTCTGTTCAGAGTGTATTCTAAAAGATGGCATCAATCTTACGGCAACGCACCGAAATGGTAAGATGTTCGAGAGTCGGCCTCTTTCCGGTTCGGGCAATACTTCTGCAAGCCGCTTCTTTGAACGGCAGGTAAGGCGGCGCCAAATTCGCTGCCTGACTGCTCCCTTTCGTGATGAACCTTACTGGTTACCATTATTAAGAAGAACTCTGTTCAATAATTTCGGTTTAAACTGATACAGTTCTGTATACTTTTTCAATCTCGTTATAAATCGACTCGATGTTAAAGGAGGTCACTGTCTGATGAGCATTCCTATTCATTCGTGTTCTAAGTGACTTATCAAAAAGAACCTGGGTTATTTTTCCTGCCAAAATGTTATGGTTCTGACAGTCGGATTCGTTGATCAACAGTCCATTGCGCTGGTTTTCTATTACTTCGGAAATCGCCCCTTTGGCAGTACTGATAACGATGCCGGAGCCGGCCATGCCTTCAAGAATAGTGGGAGGAATATCTACCAGTCTTCTAACGGTTTGCACGGGATACACCAACACATCAATTGAGTTCATAAATCTGGCCACATCCACCTGGCCGATGACTTTGAGATTAGTAAGGCCATAACTGGCAATGGTATTATTGATCTTTCTCAATTGCATCCGGGTATCGCTGTCAAATTCGATGTCATTGAGATCCAAAGCCATAACAAAATAGGCGTCCGGGAATCGCCTTTGAACAAGGGGAATGGCGCGTACAAAATATATAAACCCCCTTCTTTTATTTGGCGGTCCAATAACAGCAACGATACGAGAGCTTTTATTTCTGAATCTAAACGGTATGGCATTCTTGATTTTATTCAGATCGACGAAATACGGGATATAGACCGCGTTGCCGGGCGATCGAGCGTATATCCTCCTGCTGGAGCATATCAGTTTATCCAATAATCTATAAAAGGACTTGACCTTAATATTATGCGAAAGGGTATGTACGGCAGCCGCGGGATTGATGAATCGAATTAATATTGTCAGGACTGCAAATAGATAAGAACTGGATATGCTGTGGATACAATCAAATCTCTTGTGAGTGGCAAAGAACTTTAATGCGTTGTACGCAAATTTAAATTGAACGGAAATACTTTTATTTTTACTAGCGTAGCGGCCCAAAGCAATATATTTTACACCACTGATTTTGGCATAGGCGGGGGCACATTCTTTGGTGGCAATACTAACTCGATAGCCCGACTTTACAAGTTTCTGAGCAAGCCCGCTTACGTATGTGACATCACCCCCGCAAGATGAGGCCAGAGTATACCCAAAAAAACATATATGCAGTGGCATGGCCAAGCTCATTGGCGGACGATTTTAGAGGCAGTGAATTTCGATAACAGACTGATTAGCTCCTCGCCCTCGGATATTTTGATCTGCTCGATCTCTTTGAAATATTTGTCGTCTTTTCGAAACAGTCTAAAATAGCAGAGAATACGGCCGAACGTTATTTCAATCCTGGTAATATCAGATAGTTTAATTTCCTGCATATCGAAACCGTTTAGAAATTTGCGACGAGCCAGTATGAGACGCTGCTCGGTTACAGCCATGCGGTAGTTCCAGTTCCCGTAATACACGATCGAAGTTTTATAGATACGCTCCTTATCACCTGCAAGCTTATGCAATAGCTTTAATTCGTTATGGAAAACGCGTGCGGTTAAGCCGCGCATGATGCCGAATATATGCTTAAATAATATTCTATAAGGGAAAAAAGGATACGGTTTTCCACCTTTTAGCGCCAGGTTGAATGCAGAATTCATTTTAGTTATCCATTGCGGTTATAAACATGGGTTTATTCCTTTATTCGAACTGCATTTTCCAATGAATGGGTTATGCCACTAAGCTTTTTGTTGAAAAGATATCTAAGTTTCTTCCTTCTAAGGACATATTGGTAAAAACAGCTGTTTTCAAGATTTCGAACAATTCGATCCCGGATTAGAATCAGCATAAGCGTGAGGGTATCGCGAAATGATAGCGTCACTCCATCTACACTGTTGTAGATTGTCAAAATAAATTTTAGGCTAAGTGAATAGGGAAAATGAATTAGTTTTCCTTGCAATAGGATATTTTCCAATTCCCGAATTTTAGCGGTCATTTGTTGATAGGCCTTATGCCATCCGTTTTTTTGTGCAATTTGACAACATATTTCTTGGTTAGCGGTAAAAAGCAGTTTTCTGGCATGTAGAAAGTCAAGGAGGGTTAAACGACGATGGCCGAAAAAACCATGCAACAAGGTTATTATCAAGTTCATTTCATCGGTTAATCCCGGCAAGGTTTCCCCAAATAACCTAGCTTCAGATTGATGACACCACAATTCCTCGGGCTTTATTCCGATCATGTTATGGTATTTAATTTCAGTATAAATATCGACGGGCCAATATTTGCTCTCGACTTCATCCAGCAAAAATAGATCGTGAAGCTTAAGCTTATACTTTTCCAAAGCGCCTAGAACCTGGGACAGATGTGCTTTAGGTACAAATAGATCAACATCTTTTGGTATGTGGCTTATCAAATGGGGCATTTTTATCAAAAGGACTTTTAGACTATCCCGGCAAATCATTTCTTTGAGACTGGTTAGCGTGTACTTTAGTTTTGCCAGATCGTCTTGGCTGTATTGCCAGTATCTTTGAACTTTTTGATCGTCTGGAGCGGCTTCTTGAAGTTTTTTCAGAAAAATGTAGCGGAGCCCGTTAGTTGAAGCCAATTTCAGAATGTAGTCCAGTTCGAATGCAAGAAAGTCAGTTTCCTGAATACTTTTTCGGTTGGCTTCAAATTCGGGTGCGACATGGGCCAAAATACATTTTATGGCCAAATCTCTTTTCATAATCTGATATGCTCAGTCAGAAGTTTTGGTATATAGTTTGCTGACCATGGTTTTCCATAGAAGCAGATAAAAGTGAATCACCGGGGCAAAAAACAGCCTTTCCGCTTTTGGTGACGCCTTATATAATCGATACGATATCGAGGCTGTCATCTTGACAATGCCGAACAGTATGTCCACCAAGGGATTGTGTAATTTCTTCATGTTTAAGCCATAGATCTTCTCCCGCATTTTTCGGACGGCGTTCATCGTTTGTGGTTCAAGGTTAAAAAAATTTGCTGCCCAGGCGACGCCCCCGGCATTATAGAAGTTATAGGCAAAATGGTAGAACGGAGGTTTCCAGTTCATCAATTCTTCGTTCAGGTACCACTGTTTGAGTTCTGTCTGCTCATGGATGCTCGTCCCGGGAATCGGCATTAATATGTTAACTGTGCAGGAGTGCACATGATTGAGCAATTCAATAAATCGTTTCTCTTCTTTTTCGACTAACTCAACAGAGTCGAAGGGAAAGCCGACTAAAGCATTGGCAGTAACTCTTATTCCTGCTTCTTTCAATTTGGCAATAGTGTCAATAATCAAATTGTAGTCCTTATTTTTTCCTATCAACCCGAGCCCTTTCCGTGTCAGTCTTTCAACACCCAGGGCTATTTCAGCACATCCAGCCGATTGGAGGTTCTGAACAAGCTCCTGATCCAGGGGCAGAATCACATTGCTTTCACACCAAAATTTTACCTTTCTGTTTAGACCGCTCTCCCGCATTGCATTGCAAAATTCCAGTGTTTTTGCTTTGTTGAGAGTGAAGTTGGCGTCATAGAAGATGAGATACTTATGATTATATTTTTCTACCAGGTATTTCATGTAATTAATCCGATATTCCGTGGAATTGTATCTTACCATTTTATACGCCCCGAAGTCATCAAACTGGCAAAAAGAGCAATCAAATGGACATCCTCTCATGGTAATAAGCGTATTGGTTATCCAGTGATGGTCGTTTTCAGAGTGAATGTAGTCTTCAAGGTTGAAAAGCTCGTGGTCAATGAACGGCAGCGCATCTAAATCTTTGATGTACTCCGGTTTACCGGATGATATCCATTTACCGCTGTCATTGTTGAAAAATAGTAGGCCCGGAATCTTGGCAAGTTTATCGCTGAGATCGTTTGATATGCAAAACGTCCCATTCAAAATCGTGCAGGTTTCAAGAGCACTTAGAAGTGGCATGATTGTCAGATCAGCTTCTTCTATCGCTACAATATTCATACCAATATCGGCCACTTCTTGCGGTTGGGCGTAAGTGTGGAGTCCTCCGCCTAATAGGCAGATTTCAGGAAATTTTGACTTTATTTTCTCTATCAGATTTTTGGTCCTGAAAATATTATTGGCATGAACATGGAAGCCAATTATATCCGGTTTAAATGCTCCAATGGATGTAACAAGCTGATCAATAGAGTGGGTTTTGTTGTTAGAGTTGTTGTCAATAATTTTCACATCCGCCACTTCTTTCGCAATAGTGCCGATAATGCCAAGTCCATGGGAAATGTCGCCAGGCATTCCTGAAAACTCTCTAATAAGTAGCAATCTCATGGCTGTCCTAATTCAGATAAGCAATGTCGAAGCGTTTCTGACTAAAACTGTTACATTTAATTCAATTAAAAATACGACTATTAATCATGGCTGTCCGCACGGCATGATAATAACTGTTAAATATCTTTTCTTTTTTCTAGCGCATTAGCGTTCTTAAAATCAAGCCGGGATTTAGAAGAAAGAAACCTGCAGCCCACAGCCAAAAATCAGCATATTTCAGCAAATTTAAATCTGCACTCTTCTGCGCGAGAGAAGTGAATCTGTTCTGAAACTTAACAACTTCCTCACGAGGAACCTTTGACCGGGAAGTTGCCTGATTTTCAGTAATAGAATAAGACAGTTCCAGCAGATTGGATTCGTCTTCTTCGTTAAAGTATTCAGTACCCGGCATAGGCATAAAGGTATTGACGGCAACAAAAGTCGGTTTTATTTCCTTAATGAATTCAGCGGTAATCTCGAGATCCTTGCGTTCTTCTTCCGGAAAACCGACAATTAGAAATATGTATGAATAAATGCCGGCCGCATTTACCTTTCTTACAGCCTGTCGCATCTGGTCTACCGTATTTTTTTTATTCATGATGTCCAACATGCGCTGAGAACCTGTTTCCACTCCCATAGCCAGCTGCATAAAACCGGCCCTGCGCATTAAAGCAAGAATCCTGCTGTCTGGATTAATTCTGTCAACTCTGGTCTGGGCATAATATTTCAGTTTTAAATTATCCCTAATGATTCTTTCACAAAGAGCAATTACACGCTCTTCGCTATGGAAGAACAGGTCGTCCAAGAAAACCATACCTTTCATCTTCCAATTTTTCATCTGCCACTTGATTTCATCTATGACATCATCAACCGGACGTTCTCGATATATCCGTCGGATAGGATCTGTGCAAAATTTGCATCTGTACGGGCAGCCCCTGCTGGCCATAATAAAGCCGGTTCGAATAAAATGCCCTGGAATTCCACCCAGGCGGATGCCGCAATACTGGTCATAATCTATCAAGTCATACGCTGGGAAAAAAAGATTAGTAAGCTCAAGAGGGCCGCGTTGCTCAGTAACAGCAGTTTCATCCCCGATCTTGAATGCGATCCCTTTTACACAACTTAAGTCGGTCTCGTGCCGGCCTAAGAATTCGAGAAGTTCGACCGTAGTCTCTTCACCCTCGTGCATGACAACGAAGTCGGCTCCGGCGTTGAGGTAGACCTCCGGTTTGAATGTTGGATCCTTTCCACCGCAAATAATTAGGGTGTCCCTTGTCTTGGAGCGAATTTCTGAGATTATTTTAAGAGCAACATGCCTGTTCCAGCTAATGACACCAAGACCGACTATTTCGGGATTATATTTATACAGCGCATTCCACAGCGCCGCATTTTTTTGGGGGAAAAAGGTTTCATCGATGAATTCTATAATTTTCACCCGGTGCCCGGCTGCTCTCAGAGAACTTGCAACATACAATAGTCCGAGCGCAGGCCGCCATCCCTTTCTAGGGTTGATCAAAAGTATTTTCATATTTTCCATGCCCTGGGGGAAACTTGTCCGAGTTTAAGGAAATCACAATGTCTGCAGAATTCATATTTGTTCTGATTTTTGCGCAACTCCCTGAATCTCGAACCATGCCATATGTCAAACAGATCCTGATGTAAAAGGTTGCCCATGATCTGCTCCATATTAATGGGACATGGATGGACATTGCCGTTTACATCTACATATATGAAATCCCGCAGGCGATAGCAGAAACTGTCTAACCTGAGTAGAAATTTGAAGCGCTTGTAAAACCAGCCTTTGGCGCCGCTGAAGATCTGGTCCTGCAAGCAGTCCAATCTTAGCTGGGGGTATTTTCTCCGCAGTTCGGCAAACTTGGCAAATACCTTTTTTTCGCCAACAAGATCAGGTCGGTTCATGCAGGGATCAGTTCTCAGGTCAACCCTGGCGACATTAATCCGGTCAACTCCATTTTGACCACCCCATTCGATTATCTCATAAAGGTCCTGCAAGGTACGTCCCGGAACTGGATCATCAAAAAGAATTGGCTGCAAAATAATTCTTGGCTTGGTCGTGTTGAATGTCTTTCGCAGCTTCATTAACCGTTTGATTGATTCCAGCAAATCTGTTTGTCTTATATTTTCAATGGAGATGTGGATTCCGTTAAGTCCACAGGCAACAAGTCGTTCAGCCCGTTCGTGCAGGAGAATACCGTTGGTTGTCAATCTTACCGGCACTTCTTTTTGTTTTATATATTCTATTGCTTGGAAGAGGTGAGGAGCCACCAAGGGTTCTCCCATTCCGACCAAGGTGAAGCCGCGGCAGCCGACCGATTTGTCAACGACCTTTTTGAAGTCCTCAAAATCCATATGGCGCTGTTCGATGGGCACTTGAAAGCGTATACACATCCCGCAATTATTATTGCATTGATTGGTGATAGCTATTTGAACAAACCGGGGAAAATTTTCCGGGATGTGAAGGATTCTCTTGAGGATTGAAGAAATAATCGTATTACTTCCTGATTGTCCGCGATGTGAATTTTCCGTCCCTTAAAAAGTTGGCGATCGACAGGGCATGTTTCTCAAATCCGGATCCAAGAAAATTGGCAATAGCATCGGAAATCGTCAGCCTCAAACCCGACGGAATCCCCATAATGGGCGCAGTGCCGGTTACTATGCAGTTTTCGCAGAGCGACAGAATTTCTAGATGACGGTTTTCAAGCATTGCTCTCCGCAGTTTTTCCATTGGTAGATCGTTCCAGATATCCATCAAGGGTTTTTCGTTAATATCACCCAGGATGTATTCATGGTTGGTCGTATAAATACACGGCAAAACTCTGCCGTTCCAGGAAATACAGGCGGTGCTCCAAAGTCTGGAGCAGGGGAGAAAAGTACCGTCATGTTTTTTGTAATTGAAGTCGGCGCTGTCTTTAAAGGTCTTGCCCCAACTAGCAGCCTCCCGCAATCTGAGCTCGTCAATAAGACCATAATAACGTGCAATGAACTTTTGCTTTTCCTCTTCTGAATATTCCTCGACATTGAGTTCTAGTATTGAGATAACGGTATACGGTTTTTTTTGATTGGCGGTTTTCTTTAGTCGCAGGAAATAAGAAATGTTGTTCAATGTTTTTTCAAAATCAGCCCCGAGGCGAGCCTTTTCATACATTTTTTTATTGAAACCATCAACGGCGAAATTGATATAGGAAATTCCTGAATCCAATAGCGAACCGGCGACCTCTTTGGAAAGCAAAGTAGCGTTGGTATTGAGGTTAACCTTAATACCATTGAGGTCGGCATACTTTACCATGTCAATAATATTTTGGTGCAGTAACGATTCGCCGTTGACAGCCAAGGTGACGGTGGACGCATAGTCTTTTATCTGGTCAATAATTCTTTTATATAGAATGAATTTCATGTAGCCTTTTTCTATTTTGACTTTACCCCTGCCGTTCGGACACATGATGCAACGTAGATTGCATTGGTTAGTCGGTTCCAGCCAAATATAGGTCGGAGGATTGTTTATGATGGACCTCTTTGTATAAATGTTCTTTAGGCCCATTAAATTATACGCCAACGTCTTAATATTCTTTAACAATACAACCCTTTCATTATTTCCGTGAACGCTTGGTTGCATTAGCATTGTGTCGATTCATGAAAAATTGTTTAATCTTGGCCGCTATATATTGCAAATCATCTTTGTTAAGACAGGGATGACTCGGTATGTAGATCAGCCGGTTGTGCAGTCGCCTGGCGTTTGGAAAATCTCTGTTTACATATTTTTTAAACCGCGTCATCCGGGTTACATCTTCTGCTGATTCGTCTTGAGCATCGATTCTGTTATCCATCAAAAAATCCTGCAGAGCCTTCTTTTGCTTTGTCCATATCGCATAATGGACATTGACATGATCGCGGCCCGAAGGGACGATTGGAATCCGCAGCCCTTGAGTATCCTCCAGTTCGCGGTTCAGGAAATCCAAATGTCCCCGGCGAACTGCATTTGTTTGATCAATGGTTTTAATTTGTCTGAATCCCATCTTTGCCTGGATGTCGTCCATCCTGTTTTTAAATTCGGCCGGCACCTCTTTGAGATCCGGTTTTTGTATCCGGAACCATGATGCAAAAGGTTTGTCTTTCTTCATATGGTATCGGTATACCAATGGAAAGAGCGTAAAACCGTGTATGCTTGGCGTATCCAGATATTTAAGCAGGCAGCCTTTCAAAACTGTCTTGTAAAGCCTTTTCGCCGGTAATGTCGTAAAATCTTTTTGAAGCCTTCTCAACCTATCTATGAGTTCAGTATCGTTTGAGGTGATCATTCCACCCCCGAAACCATAGAATGATTTGCCGTAACCGAAACTGAAGGCACCAATGTCAAAGGAGCCGACCCGTCGGTCCTGGTAGCGTCCACCGCAGGTTCGCGCGCAGTCTTCTATAACCCGCAAGCCATGCTTTTGGGCGATTTCCATGAGGGGCTCCATATCGGCAGGCAGGCCGTTGAGATGGGCTAAAAGTATACACTTTGTTTTGGGAGTAACAACCGCGTCAATTCCAGCCGTGTCAATATTCAGCGTCTCCAGTTCCACATCTACGAAAACCGGTTTCAGACCTGCGAGTTCAACAACCGCCACATCCACCCAAAAGGTAAATGCCGGCACGATAACCTCATCGCCAGGTTCAAAACCTAATGCCTTTAGGCAATAGAACAAAGAACTTCGACAATTGGTGAAAGAGACCGCATCTTCAGTGCCGATAAATTTAGCGAAATGCTTTTCAAAATCATGAACAATATTTCGATTCCTGACTTTACCAAAAATCAGCAAATAGAATAATGCAAAAAAATTTCTTTTGTGTATAGATCAACCCAGACTCTGGGATATGCTTTTCTAGTCAACATTTTTTTTCTTTTTTAGACTATTTTATCAACCCCTAAAGCATCTTTTGAAATATGTCATTGATTTCCTGACAACGATTGAACATTGTGTGATCTCTCAGGGTACGAATTTGTCCGGCTTTTGCGATTCGCTTTCTCGCCTCATCATTGTCCAAGAGATAATTTAGTTTTTCGATGCATTCATCAACGTTTGCATAGGTTACCAGTTCATAATCTTCATCAAAAATATCTGCCATATTGGAACCCGAATTTGTCAATACACAGGTTCCAACACCCGTTGCTTCAAATATCCTTATATTTCCCACACAATCAAGCAGGGCATCCGGATCTTTATTCAAAGTGACCTTCGAGCCGCAAAGGATCCTGTACATGTCCAGCCCGAATACCGCAGGCCGGCAGCGCATTGGATACATTTCCTTTAAAGCCTTCATAGGAAATTCACCAAGGCTTGCGGCCCAGGCTTTATCCTTTTCCAGAGCCTCCCTCACGACTTCCGGCAGCTTGTCAATTCCATCTATTTTACCGTCCTCACGGTCATCCACCCAAAGCTTTATATCTGTTTTTTTTATAAGCTCAACAAGCATCCAGAAGCGTCCCCTGTGTCCTCCGTATCCATGTCCGGATGATCCGGTGAAAGTAAAATCATATTCAGGCAATTTTTTTCCGTCTTCTTTGCCATTTACCTTTTCAAGCACAGAACTGTTAAAGCAATGGTAAATCAGGTGAGTGTTCAAACCGGCATCTTTGAATTGCCTGGCCAGTGTTGGGGTTCCTGCAAATACAACATCCACATCATCCAGTTCATCAAACGATTTTACTGAACCGGGAAACCCTTTGAACAAAGCAATTAATTTAATACCGGAACAGTTCTTCTTTAACTCCCTTCTGGTCGAATGCGGCATCGAATGAATATCCTGAAAATAAAGAATATCCGGTTTGAGAGTTTCTATCTGCTTGAGGAGAATCTCATGTTTCCAATTTTCAGATGAATATTGAAAGCCGTTTTCATCAGCCCACCTCTTTTGAAGCATTTCCATATCAAATATGAGCTCATGTGCATCATGCCCGAGCATGCGCATACCTTTTGACAAACTGTCTGAATACACATAGCCGTTCTCGAACAGGATCTCCTGTTGATCGTTGTAAGACAGGTCTCCGAGGTCGGGGTTCTGCATGTACAAGTCTTTAACCAGTTGTCGAAAGTGAAAGCCGGCAATTCGGACAATTCGGTAGTTAACCAATGTCTAGCCCTTTCAGTGGCGGTTCAGCCGCTGGTTCAATTCAGTAGCGGTGGTGGCATTGTTTAGTTCTATTGACGTCTCAGTTCCGGAAATACCGATTTTTTCTTTTCCTTTTCGTATTTAAAGAGCGCTGCCCGAAATTCATCAATGCTAAGATTTTTTTCCTTTTCAAGGGCGCCGTAATAAATATTCATGAAATCCTGATCATCAGCCAAGAAACAGGAATGATATCTGCCAAATGGTGTTCGTTTAATCGCCCTATCCCGGATATCCTTCAAAGGCTCCGTAAGAACGTTCCCAAAATAAATATGCATATTCGCACAGTTCATTACATCTCCGTAGGGCGTCATATTGATCATTTCCTTAGTGCCGGGGCATCCAAACTGTTTGCCATAGTTATAGCCTAAATGGCGTTGGGCATAATTATAGGGTTCGATGATTTTCTGGTAGGCTTTGATATCTTCACTGTCCAGCATCACATTCATGTCTTTAAAATTTCCAACTCCTTTGGCAAACATCGTGTTAAGCAATATTTTTTCATTTTCACAATATTCGAGAAGTGCAATAAAATTCTTAGAATACAGATTTTCTTTATGTACGACAGTATTGATGACCGGTTTTATTCCATATTTTCGACAGTATTGAATTCCCTGCATCACCCTCTGATAGCTTCCCGACTTTTTCCGGAAAAGATCATGAATTTCCTCATAACCGGCATCCAAACTGAAATTTATGGTATCCACACCAAGCTGCGCACATTTCTGGGCGGTAATTTCATCAAAAAGATATCCGTTCGTGGAGATAATGATGTGATTATATTTGGGCTGGCATGCTCTAATTATTTCCTCCCAATCCCGAGAAATAAAAGGCTCACCTCCTTCAAGCCCAAACGTTGTACAGCCAAGTTTCATGGCATCTTTCACTATTTTTTCATAGTCTCCGGGCCCCATTTCCTGTCGATTCGCGCTATCCTCTATACGAGCACAGAGGCAGTGGGTGCAACTGAAATTGCATTTATATGTTATGGCAAATTCGATACCTCTTAAAATATATTTTTTTAGACCCAGTAGGTTATAAAGTTTTCCTAGAAAGATATTTCTAAATACCCGGAAGGGATAGAATTTCTTTTTCCAATGAATTCCATAGACAAACCTAATTCTCCATAAATCGATGAATTTTCGGAAAGGTTTTTTTCTCCTGACAACAATGATCTCTTTTTCCCTGGCCTCGTTTTCAACGATTTGGACCATTCCCTCAAGTTTCCTCTCCTGCGTCGAAGTCCTGGTCAAACGGCTGATTTGTCCACTCATTTCCTGACTGACGGTTTTTTGACTATTCATTGTTCACTCTTCCATACCTCTGAGCGCTCGTCCTTAAGCGCCTTTATACGATTTTTGCAATAAAACGAGGTGAATAACAGAGGTATTAATTAAGAAATTATCTGTTGCAAACCTGCCCAAAAAATCCTCGGATAGTGCCTTAGATTATATTTACGGTGGGATGGACTATAAAGGGAAAGATATCTTCTCTACGACTTTATTGTAAATAAACTCATGGACACGATGAAATTCCTTAGAATTATCACACGCCAGGATATTATTGTCCTTGGAAATTGTGTTAAAAAATAGTTCGATGGATCTAAAATAATCAGCCGGACAGGAGCGGTCGTGATGGCCTTGACGGGAGCGGAAGGTGGTGAATTCGGTCTGCAAATAAAATGTCAGGTCAGGATAAGGCAATATTGTTCTGATCCATTTGGATTGGGCACCGAAGATATCATGAAAAACTTGAAAGAAATATCGATCACAAATTAGGATTCTCGTCTTTTTATAAAAAAATTTGATGTATAAATGTGATATGATGATGTAGGGATATCCCAAAATCAATAGCGCCGCTTTGCGAAATATCCCGCCGGCTCTTCCTTTGCTATTGTCCCGATTGATCCGATATAAACGGGGACTCAATTCACTTGGTGGTTTTTGTTTACCGGTTAATTTTTTAAATAAAATGTAGACAGGCCTGATGTTGACTGCATTGTGGCCCTCACGACAGAGCCTGTCTGTCAACAACTTCGTCTGGGTCGATTTTCCCGCTCCGTCCGGTCCTATCAAAGCAATCAGCCTGGCTTTTTTCTTGTTTTCTTTAGTCATTCATCATTTACAGAGGCGCAATACTAAAATCCGACCGCAGTAGCCAAGCGCCTCAGCTTCGGTGGTATATATTTTTGGCAGCCGGCCAACTCACGGCCCCTAAAGGACCTCATAAACAATGACCTGGGGCGATAAATCGACTCTTCTCAACTTTTCTGCCAGCAGGGGGCTTAAAATCTTACTGCCCAGGCTGCACTTATGGCCAACAAAATAGTATATAGGTGAAATTATGACGTGTGTGACCTTGTATCTATTAATTATATCTAAGGCCCGTTTGTCATCTATCCTGAACCTTACATTCACGCACCTTACATTTCTGGACCAGTTATAGAAATTGTGGGCTTCATCGTTATAAAGGGCATACCCCATTAAAACCAACGGCTTTTTTGCCGCTCCGATAAAGGCGGCGATTTCCTTCATATATGCAAAATTAGTTTTGCGGTAATCAAGATATTCCCTTTCACTAAGCTGGTCTGAAAAATAATAGCTCAGCACCCTGTAGATTTGGTGCAGGATATAGAATAATATCCACAGGATATAAAAGGTAATTAGAAAATGGTTTTCATTTATGCAAATAAAACTAAAAGCCGTCGCATTAAATATTAATACAATCGGAAAAAGAATATATACTTGTCTGTTCCCAAAATATCCAGTGCCGTTATCCGCATCCAGCTGATTCCTTCTTATAAATATTGTAACAAAACAAAAGCCCAAAAAGTAAATGAGCAAAAAAATGAATTCATTTTTAAGAAAGCCTTCGAAATAGAGATAAACAATGGAGATTGGAAAAACCAAAATAGATGAGCCCATGGACGCCCCAAAAGAGCCCTCGGAGTAAAAATTGAACATTGTCTTCAGGCTGGACGCAATAACAGATAAAAAACTAACGACAATTTTACCTGAATCTCCAGATAATTTAACGGGGACGTTGCTTCTCCAAATTTTTAAAATCCAGGGGAAAGGATTCTCCTTTTTTACCATTGCCCAGTATAATGCATCAATATTGGATAACAAAACACCAAAGGCATAAAAAGTTACGATCCACCAACTTGCATTGATAAAGATAAGATAACTAAGCGCTGCAAGAATTAAGATAACATCGGTGTACCTGTTCCTGTATGCCAATCCGACAACAACTCCCAGCGATAATGCTGTGATAAAAGAATGGCTGCTGGTAAGAAACGATACCAGCAGCAACGCTATTATGAATAATAGATAGTTGATAATGTCGCTTTGTGGAAAACAGGCCACAAACATCATTTTAGTCCGAGCGCCTATGAGCAGTGTAAACAAAAAAGAGTTATAAATGGCTGCTTTGTAATCGATCTGTAAAATCTGTAACAGATTAAATAAAAAGTAAAATGTGCCCGCCATATACAACAAATATACTGTCAAATTAAAACATTGGACATAACGAAGTTTGTTTTTTTGAGGGAATAATCTTATAATATTTAGAAAGAGGTTATAGTAAAATATTCTCGTCATCCCAAATTGTTCTCCGTCAGGAACACTGGGGTCAATGGTAACATAATTATTTTCTAATGAAACAATCCCTTTCATTGAAAAAGCTTTAGCAAAAAAAACACAGGTGTCGTTATAGGCATAGTAGATATTCCTAATCAGAAGGAAAAACCCTGAAATTACAATAATGCCCAAAAAAAAATATGCGGTGCCATACAGAAGCATAAAATCGTATTTTTACTTTTTATCCCTTAAACTTTTTCCTCGCCAGAGGATAGATTGTTCTACCTTTTAGTGTCAAACAGTCAATTTTTGCCTGTCTGTGGTTTGGATTCAGTTTTAAGACATTTTCAAGGCAAGAAATTTTCTCGCCTTCTTCCTTGGACAATCCTGCCAGCAGGAACCATATTTCTTCTTCCATACTAGTCAGTTCATTACAACCGTGGTCACAGGAATCAATATCCTTTAAAAGCTTTGAAAAAATAGTTGCAGCTTCTTGAGGAAATATATAGGACATTTTTTTGGCTTTTTCAAAAGACATAACAAGGCCGTCAAACTCCTTATTGCCTCGAAAAGCATTCCGGATTATCTTCACAGGGCTTTGGGAATAAAAAGATTCAAATCGGAATATAAGAAAATAGATCTCAAATAAATACCATTTTATTATTTCGGTGAAATGTATCACTTAAAATTGTGGAGGATATTGTCTCGATAAATTAAGTTCAACTGCTACAGATTCGGGGATTTATCATGGTGTTCCGGTAAAACGACTCTCCCATCCATTCGTCGCATCAAATAATATTCTGCCAATCGAGCCTTCTCGAGACTGTCTACGTTAAGCAAATATTCTTGTTCGACAACCTGAAAAATAACACGTTGGCCGTGTGATGAAACAACACGCCGGGGATGTATCATCCTTATCCCTCCGGAACGATAGACATCCGGATAATCTTGACGGTCTAATGAAGAATGTTGCCAAAAGGGAAAAAATGATCCGGTTTTTGAATTTTCCATAAAAAGATGAGGGGCAATTCTGGTTACAGGCACTATTGAATCGGCGATTCTGTCTTCCATCAATTTAACAAACATTTTTTCTAGAATTTCGGCCGTAATCAGGCAATAATTACTGTTCAAATAAACAGCAATTTCCGGAATATTTCCATATCTGGTTCTGATGTAATCATTTGCTAAATACATATTTGAGTGTATATCAAAAAAACCGCCTTTGAAATCTATCGGTTGATCGACCACTGGAACAACATGGCACATGCACGTCCGGGCTATTTCGGCCACCGCATCATCTTTGGTCAGTACAAATATTTCATCTATGAAATCGGCTCTTTTAATTTCCTTCAACAAGTGCAACAGGATGGGCTCGCCGAAAATCTGGTGCTTATCTTGTATATAGGATGCTGACTCAGTCGTGCCTGCTAAAACTCTAGCTCGGACCTTCATAAAAGCGTTCTCCGGATTTTGCTTGAATTATCGATGCATCATTGCATGGTTTTAATTGATCAAATTTTTTGGGGTAAAACGACTTTTCCCCCCAGCCGGCGCATCATGTAATACTCCGCTAATCTAACACCCTCAATACTGTCTACATCAATCAGAAATTCAGGTTCTACTTCATGATATAATATTCTAGTTAAATGAGGATTTGATTTTACAGGGTATCTCATACTAATTCCACCGATGCGGTATAAATCAGGATATTCATTTTGTTTCAGCGAATCATCAACCCAGACCGGGAAAAGACAACCGGTTTTCGGATTTTCCATATATAAGTAGGGCTCTACTTTTGTGATCGGTATTACTGAATACGATTCGTCATCTGCAACCAGCCTGGTAAACATTGTTTCAAGGATATCCGCCGTCATAAGGCAGTAATTACAGTTTAAATAGATGATGACATCTCCAATCGTGCCACATTGATCGATAATATATTGATTGATATAGTCATCCCATTGACAAGGGTCACTGAATCCCCCATGGTAAAAAACCTGGTCCATTTTCCGTGGAATGACCGAGCAGTCGCACTCCTTTGCAATGTCTTCAAGCTCGCCGTCCTCCGTCCATACGAATATTTCATCAATGAATTGAGCTTTTTTTATTTCTTTTAAAAACCGCCAAAGCATCGGTTTTCCTAGAATTGGGTACGCATTTTTACCGGGCAGGGAAGACCCGATTCCTCTTGCCATTAATCTAGCAATTACTTTCAAATGGACAACTCCGATTCTTAAAGTTTGGAACTACTGTATACTAGAGGGTATAACGGTCGTCAGCGTTGAACAAAATCATTGAGCTCTTTCTTAAATAGAAGCACCCGGAAAACGTCATAAAAAACGGGAATGCTTAATTTTAGATTAAAGCGGTGAAATTTGAAGATTTGAATAAAATCATTAATTCTATAATTATATTCAAAAACATTTTCATGCCCTCTCAGTATTTCCGCAAAATATGCAGCAGTTTTACCAACAAGAGAATCATGATTCGGTTGAATTAACAATACATATTTTTTACTTATTCTCATAAGATGCACGGCTACGGATTCGAAATTTAAAAGATGTTCAAATATACCATCGCTTGAAACAAAATCATAAGTTGCGGTTTCATCCTCAACATTTCCCAACTTGGCATTTAACCCCTTTGCTTCACATATCTTAACTGCATTCGGAGAGATATCAATACCAATGCACTCCAATCCCATTTCCTTGTAAACCTGCAAAATATGACCTTCACCACAGCCGACTTCTATTACGTCTTTAATCGTTAAATCCTTGAGTATCGTTTTAAGGCATCTTTTTTTGGCCCTAAACATCATTTTCCCAAAAATGGTCAATTGGTCCTTATGACAGGAATACTGCCATCTTTTTTCCCACGTCTGAAAATCAATGGCCTTTCGCTCCTTATTGATTTCCATCACTTTAATTCCGGAATTTATCGTTGCTCATTTAACCTTTGGATTAATCAAACCATACAGTTCACCGGCGGCATATCCAAAATGTTGGATCAAAAAAATGGCAATTACCTGAAAAAGAAGAGAAACTGATCCTTTATAAAGACATAGGACCAATGAAAACACAATAATCATTGGAAAGTAGGTCATGGATAGAATAAAATATGGGGATATTACTGAAAAAGGAATGGATATCATCGCAAAGGCAAAGACAATTGGTAATGCGTATGAAATCGACCACATATCAGGGTATCGTTTCAACAAACGCGCTCTGCCGCGGCCGTATCGGAACATGTTTTTGAACCATCGGCTTGCGTCCGGTCGAAATCTATGCCACACAAATGATCTTGGAACGAATACAAAGCGCCATCCAGCCTTTTTCAATCTGAAGTTCATATCGGCGTCTTCTGCATCACTGGCCAAAGATTCATCATAATTTCCTACTTCAATTATCGCGCTCTTCAGATAGAGAACATTCAAGTTTGCCAGGCTTGGGACATAGCGTCGTTCTTTGAATTTTCGTCCCTGTGCACTATTGAAGCTCCCAAGGTAAGAGTCTTGAGCAAGATTCAAAGCTTTTAGGAACTTATCAGATTCTTCCGGCGGTAAATTTGCACCACCGGTGGCGACAACTTTGTTGTCTAAATGTTTAGCAGTTTTAAATTCATCAGTCAAAATTTCTAGCCAGTCTGTAGGTGCAACACAGTCTGCATCTATGAATGCAATATATTCATATTTTGAAAATTTCACTCCCGCATTTCTTCCTGCTGCAGTCCCTTTTTTTAACTCAATTATTAAATGAAGATTATCATGATGAGCTTCATAAGATCTTATGATTGACTGGGTTGAATCGGTTGATCCTCCGTCAACAATTAATATCTCATTTTTTCCAGACCTGCGCTCTTGTTTAAGCAAGCTTTCTATGCATTCACTTATATTTTCTTCTTCATTAAGACAGGTTGTTACAATAGATATATTCAATTTCAGCAGGTATTTTGTATTGGCAAGGGACAACTAAATGGGAACACGTTCTCTAAAAATTAGAAATGACAACGGGGATTTGACAATCACGGCCTTATACAGGAGCGCATGATTATTTGTTTTTAGAAAGATTGTTCGACAAGAATATCTTAGCCGATTTTATGCTTCTATATCCTTCAGAAGGATTCCTAAATGCCTGCCTAAGTTTTGCGAAGATGTAACTTGGACGAAGATGATACTTTTTGAGATACAAGTCACACAATTCGATCATTTCACCGGATTTCATTTCAGGAGTATCCAATATGCAATTGTGCATCCCTTCTTTATCCACCCACTCTGAATAATCAGTTGTGCGCAGATATCCCCTTTCTTCTGCCCATGTGTAGGCTTTAGTTCCTGGATAGAGATATAACGGATAAAATTGCATGCTATCGCAATTGATGGATTTTGCGAATTCATAGCCTTCTTTTAGAGTTTCCTTGGTATCGCCCGGATTCCCTGTCATGATACAGCCGTGGACGAGAATATTCGCTTTATGTGCATCTCGGACGAACTGACGGTATGTTTCAACCTTCGCGTTTTTAGGTATATTGTCAAGAATCCTTTGACAAGCGCTCTCAAAGCCGACTGTTACCAGACGGCATCCCGCTCTTTTCATTAATTTCAGGAGTTCAGAATTGACATCGCCCCTGACGTTGCAATACCATTTTATCTTACTTTTGCGGTTAATCAGCAGCTCGCAAATTTTTTGCACATGATCTGACTTTGCGGTAAAGCAATCGTCTTCGATGCCTATCTCCTTGACTTTTGGAAAATTCTTCACAATATAATCGAACTCATCCACAACATTGTCAGCGGATCGGGTTCTATATTTATGGGAATGAAATACCTGGGGATACAGGCAGTAAAAACACCTGTAAGGACAGCCTCTCCCTGTCATCATCATAACCATTGGATAATTGGCCGCCGCAAAAAAAATTTTTATAATTCAGATATTTTTTATAGGTGCGGGAAACAAATGGAATCTTATCAAGGTCCTCAATTTTCCTCCTGTGCTTGTTTCGAACTATTTTTCCAGCCCTCTTAAATGCAATTCCGTCAACCGTTCCAAGGTCTTGACCAGTGCCGAAAGCATCTGCTAGATCTCTAATACTGTAATCGTACTCGCCAATTGCAACCGCATCAATGAAGTCGCTCATTTTCAACGTTTCCTCCGGCAGAGCGGAGGGATGAGTGCCAACAAGTATTACAAACGAGTTTGAGAACTTTTTCTTTATTTTTTCAGCAGTATCAACGTCAGCAAAAATGCTGGGAGTGCTTGTATCTAAAACAACAATATCCGGATAAAAATCACCCATCCGGATAAATATGTCATCGATACTGAGCCCTTCTGAAGGAGCATCATAAAAACGAATATTATGGCCTTCCGCTTCAGATACACCCGCAGCATACGCCAACCAAAGGGGATAGTATAATGTTCCCCCCTTCGCGACGGCCGGACTTCTTGAGGACCTGGAAAAGCGGCCTATGAAAGGCGGATTAATAAAAAGCAGATTCATTATTAATGGATTTCATGGCCCGAATTTGACAATCATTTTGAGAAGGCCGCACCGACAAATTCCATTCCGCCAACCACTGATAGCCCATTCACTATTGATCCGAAATTATACCTGATTTTATATCCATCCCTTATATTTCGAGTATAACAAGGCTAGGTATTCTCTGACAACGAAACGAAAATAAAGTAGCCTGTTGGCCGATTCGTTGGGATAATATTCATAGGGTTCAGCAGATACAACCGCGGCATTTATTCCGATTTTTTTTAAAATTCTCTTCACCCGGTAGGTGTGGTAAGAGGAGGTGACAAACATTGCGCTATTGAAATCAAACCGGTGGGCATACTTTTTTACCAAAAAATTGACATCATGATATGTGTCGGATGTTTCATCCTGCAGGAAAATATCGGATTCACTCACGCCATATTCAATTAAAGCGTCTTTGATGCAATGCGCATAAGTTCTTCCAATTCCCGGCACGATCACTCCTCCGGCAGAAATAATACTTTTAGCGAGGTCCTGACGATAAAGCTCCAGAGCCTTTTTTACCCTCATGTGACTTGCGAAATCCAGCGTTCCGGATTTTAGAACCCCTGCAGAAAGTATTACAATCACATCAGACTTGCCGATATCATCGTTCACAATCAGTGGCTTGTACAAAAGAGGCGTCACGGGTGTATATAGAATAATAAGCAAAGCCAAATTAACCGCCAGACTCGCATAAATGACTGCTGTTTTGGCTTTTTCAAATATCCAATATTTCTTATCTCTGTAAATCCGGCTGGAATCGTTTCGTACGCTATTCAGCATTCTTTTTAATCTGATTTATTTCATCTTCGAGTATTGCTAATTGCTGTATGGCATTTTTCAGTCGCATCTGATGGGTGGAGTAAATAATTGAAAAATGTAGAAAAAGTAAGTATACACCGATAAATCCGATCACGACAATTAAATTAAAAGGCGAACCTATTTTAAGGAATTTACTGATTTGCTGAATTGAAGGATAAAATATAACAATACTTGGAATGGCACAGGTAACAACTACCCAGGTTACTATGTAAACTTCTCGCAGACGGCGTTTTACAAACATCTTAATAACAACAAACAGAGACATTGCGAACAATACCGCTAACAAAATAATATGTTCGACAGTCATTCTTCCTCTCCTCTTGTTTTTAGCACCATAAGCAATATTGAAAGTATCATGGTAATTACATAATAAAATTGTTGTCCTAAACCATTGTGCATGGATTTCCCTTTTTTATTTGCGAACATGGGAGTTGAGATCTCCTTAACTGAAGCCCCGGTTTTTAACAATAGAATCAACACGTCTCCATCGGGATAGTAAAATGGCATTTCATCGGAGCTGTATTTTTCTAAGACACTCCTGTTAAAAGCCTGCAAACCACTGGTGATATCTTTTATTGAATTTTTCCCGAAAATATTGACTAAGGCTCTAAAGAATAGTATTCCAAATTTTCGAATGAAAGGTATCTTATAGCCATTATTATGAATTATAAATCTCGATCCGATTACAAGGTCTGTGTCATTTTGCGAAAGTGGAAATAATAGCTTTGGAATGTCCTTATAGTTGTGCTGACCATCTCCATCCATTTGGACTACATAATCATATTGCTGCTTATCTTTTAGGTATTTATATCCGGTTTGCAAAGCAACTCCGTACCCCATTGTGCATACATGTGACAAAACTTTAGCACCGGTCTCGATAGCTATTTCTTTCGATCGATCATCAGATCCGTCATCAACAACAATTACATCAAGGGCTGGAAATTCATTCTTTATACCTTTAACGATTCTACCAATATCATCCCCTTCATTGAGCACAGGGATTATGACGGCGGATCGGTGCATCATTTCTTTTGCTACCCGGACTTCATGGTCTGTCTGATGTAGGACCTCAGCCATTGTAAAGTATTTTTGTTCCTTCCCGGTCTAGTTTCACAGGTAAATATCTTAAATTTAAAGATTTTGTTAAATCATCGTGATCATCATGACATAGCAATAAAAATCCGGCCCCGCCGGCCCCAAGAAGTTTTCCCCCTGTAGCACCTCTTTGTCTTGCCTCACAATAGATCCGGTCGATCCTGGCACTTGTAATCCCACTCGCAAACTCTTTCTTTTTCAGCCAACATGCATCCAATATTGGACCAATTGCTTCGATATTCCCCTTATTGATAGCCCTTTTCATTATTTCAAGAACCTCGAGTGATTTTTTCAAACTGAGAAAAATCCGGGAATTCAACGCTAAATTGCCATTTTGCCTTGAAAGGATGTCTCTGGAATTCCTTTGACCCCCCACGTAATATAGACGAAGTTTGCTTTCAAGTAGCATTCTTGTTTCTTCGGTTATTGCGATTGGCAGCACATCAACCGTTTCGTCCTTATTAAATTTTATATGATTCATATTTCCGTAAGCAACGGCGAATTGATCTTGTTTTCCGATTGGCTCTTTTAGCTTTTCTATCTCTATTTTACAGGCTTCAGTAGCCAACTGCAGTTTGGGAACGGTTTTCCCCTGATAGGCATAGAGCGCGTTCAAAAGCCCTACGGTGAACGCGCTGGATGACCCCAATCCTGTCCCTGCAGCCACATCGGCAAAACTCGCAATCTCCAGCCCTTTGTCGATACCCGTAAGCTTGAGGCATTCTCGCACAATGGGGTGTTGTATTTCATTTACACTTTCAACATCCTCAGTTCTGGAGTACTTTATTCTTAGCTTGTCATGAAAATAAGGATGGATCACTATGTACATGTACTTCTGAAGTGAACAGGAAATCACCTCTCCATGACCGCTGCGACGGTAATAATCCGGCACATCCGTCCCACCGCCTACAAAGCTCATCCGAAATGGCGTTCTAGTAATTATCATTGTCGCCCTATAACTGCATACTTATTGTTCGCCTATTTTCACCGCGGCAAAATCAGATTTATCCTGGTTTTATTCTCTTTTTTAAAATGAAAAGTGATGCCTCATACAGGTCATTAAACACATAATCAGGCTCTACTCGATATTTGCCGTCTCGACCCCCTTTTCCGGTTCGGACCAAAGCGGTTTTCATTCCCGCAGCAATACCGGTTGCGATATCAGTTGTTGTATCGCCTATCATCCATGATGCATTTAGATCAATATTGTGGCGATGTGCGGCCCGTTCTATCAAGCCTGTATTTGGCTTCCTGCACAAGCTGGCTCTTCGCTCTTTTTGAGTTCCTCTCTGATTTGGACTGTCTGGATGGTGCGGATCGAATATTATATCATCCAGATACGCGCCTTCTATTCCCAGCAATGCCTCCAGCTTCCGGTGGATCTTATTCCCCATAGAAATTTTTCCAAAATTTCGCGCCACGGCTGATTGATCTGCAACCAGAATGCTAAGATATATCGAGTGGTTCAAATTTCTCAAAGCATCTTCAACTCGCGGGAGCAACTCGATTTCTGCCGACTGATGTAGTAGGTATTTATCTTTGATCAATGTACCATCCCGATCAAGATATACGGCGGGACGCGGCGATTCCTTGGAAAGACACAGGCTATCCGCAGACTCCAAATCTGAAGTCACTCGACCCAGCCTCTCCGAAGTTCCCATGTCTTTGATATATTCTGCAGTCCGGTACCCATAGACAGGCACCGACCGACGCAACATGCCCGGGAAAACATCTTTCATAAAATCACTTTTGCCTTTTGATGGAATGTGGGAAAAGATTGCCGGAGAAAGTACATATAACGCCGCATTAGCCAGATTTCCTCTAAAACCATTGGTGTGAGGTTTATTAAAAATTTCTGTAATCTTCCCTTGATCGTCCATAGATAGAAGATCGCTGTCCTGGGGATGATCCGTAGGTTGAACCACTAGTGTGGCGGTTCGTTTTTTTTGAAAATGAAATGCAACCAAGTCATCGAATTTAAGATTAAATATCAAGTCACCATAAACAAGAAAAAAATCCTCCTTTACAACATCTTCTAATTGCTTCACGGCGCCCGCCGTGCCTAGTGGCCCATGTTCTTGCGTATAGCGTATTTTCACACCAAAGCTATTTCCATCCCCAAAATACTCAGAAATGCCTGCAGCACAGTAACCCGTGAGCATATGGAATTCAAAGATCCCAAAACGGCGTAGCGCCTCTATTTGATGCTGTAACACTGGCTTGCCGGCTATCTCAACCATTCCCTTGGCTGTTTGATCTGTCAACGGTAGCAGCCTTTTTCCTTTTCCGCCTGTTAGAATTACAGCTTTCATGTTCTCAAGGCGCACCATATTTATTGACTAGTTTTGGGCACTATGCGTTTGTTTTTAGACCTTTCATCCAACACGGATATGAGCGGTGTCGCCGACCTGGTTTTTTAAGACTTCCGCCCACGAAGAAGCTCTGTGAAACCGGAAGTCCGGCTCACAGTCGTCATTCGGATTAAACAGAATACGAATTACGTTTTTCGGAAAAGATGGCTCCAACAGAAACTCCGGCAGATCATCGATAAAATGCGTGCAGCCTCTAGCGGCTATCCGTTTAATTTTGTCTGCCTTTGTTTTTTCAAAAAAAATATGGTCATGGGTTAATCCGATTTTGTCCGATACGAAAAAACCTTGTTTTTCCATCCAATCAAAAGCGGCAGTATGCAGATCATATTTAGGACCTATATAGGGATGTCTTGTCTTATGGCTGATGATAGAAACCTCGATTTTATTCTGCCTGCACCAATACAGGTAATCGAATATACCCTCGAACACCTCAGCATGATTCATTTTTGTACCATAAACAAGCCCCTGAAGCTTTGTCCATTCATCTTCTTTTCCTGTTTTTCGCAGATAATCTCTGACGTTGTTTTTACCACGAGGCATACGGCCAGGCGTATCTGGAGAAATCAGACCGTTTTCTTTGGCAACTTTGTAAAAAACCTGATCATAACAGACGATGGTGTTGTCGAAATCGATTCCGATATGCATAGTCCAACCCTAACTGCCGGACACGGATTGTCGCGGATTCCCGCAAACAAGAAATGAAAGTAATCCGTGTCCGTCTGTGTTCAGCTGCGTCCCATGAACATCAATATTTTTTCTGAAATCTGATTGGCTGTAAGCCCTGTCATATAACGGGCGTTTTCCTGGTCTCCGCAGCCGTGAAGAAATTTATCTTTAATTCCGATTCGACAAAGTTTACCTTTAAGTGGTTGGTGATCAATCACCCATTCTGCAATACTGCCGCCAAATCCGCCCTGCAGACTGTGTTCTTCTATTGAGACAACAATGGCAAAATCGCTAAAAATATCTTTGAGAAGCTCTGAATCTAGGGGTTTTACCGTATGCATGCTGACCACCTGCACTGACACTCCCTGTTTTTGAAGCTTTAAAGCCGCATCTTTGGCCCCCGGCAACATGTTGCCCGTGCTCAGGACGCAGACATCACCGCCATTATGGACTACGATCCCTTTGCCAATCTCAAACGGCGGCTCATTTGGGTGAACCACTGGTTCATTCTTTTTCCCCAAGCGAATGTAGACCGGGCGAGCGAGTTTTACAGCGGCCCTCAAAGCCAGCCTCACCTCCACCGCGTCACCCGGACAAATTACGGTCATCTCCGGAAGCATGCGAAGCATCGTAATGTCTTCCATCGAATGGTGCGTCGCCCCAAGCCCGGCATAAGAAAGCCCAGCACCTACGCCGACAATGGTCACGGGAAGATTGTGATAACAGATATCTAATCGAATTTGCTCTAGACACCGATATGTATTAAATGTCGCAATGGAGTATGTCACCGGCCGAAGCCCGCTCATGGCCATACCTGCGGCCATGCCGGTCATATTGGCCTCGGCGACCCCGCAATTGAAAAACCGCTGCGGACATACCCTTTTATATTGGTCAAACAGCCGGTTTCCAATATCGCCTGACAATAAAACGATCCGTTCGTCTCTTGTCGCTAGTTCTGTCAATTCGGCTGCAAATGCGTTTCTCATGACAATCCAAGTTCTTTTTTAGCCTTGATGACCTCTCGCTCGTTAGGAATACGATAGTGCCAGTTGTTGTCATCTTCCATAAATGAAACGCCTTTACCCTTGACAGTATGCGCTATCACAGCTACTGGTCTGCCGGATCCATCCGGAAAATCGTTTAGCACATCAACCATCTCGGTCATGCTATGTCCATCGATTTCATGGGCACACCAGCCGAAAGAGGCCCACTTTTCTTTAAGAGGATTAAGCGCCATTACTTCGCAGCTGCGGCCTGTAGCCTGCCACTTGTTGAAATCAATTATCGCCATAACCTTATCCAGGCGTTGGCCGGCGGCGAACATAGCAGCTTCCCAGACGGATCCTTCATTGCATTCTGCATCGCTGAGCAATACGAAAACGCGGTAGTCCTGTTTCTGAATGCGACTCGCAAGCGCCATGCCGACGCCGATGGGAAGCCCGTGTCCAAGGGAACCGCTGGCTGCTTCCACACCTGCAATGCAATTTGGGCCCGGGTGTTCTTCAAGCCGACTTCCAGGGCTTGCAAAAGAGTCAAGAACGTCGACTGCAAAAAATCCTTTAAACCCCAATGTTGCATAAAGCGCCGAAGCGGCATGACCCTTGCTGAGAATGAATCGGTCTCGATCCGGTGCCGATGGATTATCAGGATCTAGGCAAAGCACGTTCCAGTAAAGCGCCACCAGGATATCGACACATGAAAGGGAGGACCCCAGGTGAGCTGTTTCGGTTTGGTGAGACATCTCTATGATCTTGCCGCGAATATTTCCTGCCATGGATCGTAATTCAGCGATATCGTGGTTCATTAAATTTTTGCTCCGAACAAACCCGTGGCTTTGTTTTGCCAAGCTAACTGGCAGGGCACAGACAAAAGGGGATAAACCCGGATCCTCTGGTGTTTTTTTGCGCCAAAATCCGGTTTGAAGATTCCACTACTGCAACAGATCCTGATTGTTTTTCATGCTCCTGACATTATAACAGCCGTCTTCATCTTTGATGTCACCGGATTTGAAACCATCGATAATCTCCTTTATCGCGCAGTCAACTGTATATTTAGGTTTAAACCCGGCCGCCAGAAGCTTGTCGGAATTCAGACGATAGGAGCGGGGATCATTCGACGGTGTTACCACTATCTCGGCGGGAACGAATTCAACAACTTTCTTTGCGATGTCCATAATGGAAAGATTTTCAAATCCAGCATTGTAAATGCCCTTAACGTTTTCCCCCTGTTCAAGGAAAAAGAGAACAACATTTGCAATATCCTGTATGTGGATATTGGGCCGGATCTGATTCCCGCCAAATACGGTTATCTTCCTATTGGCCAGCGCCTGCATTGTCAACATATTGACCGATAGGTCCAGACGCATCCTGGGAGAAAATCCGCAGACAGTCGCAGGGCGGATAAGCTGAATCAACATTGAATCCTCGTAGCTCATCAGGACCCGTTCACTGATCATTTTGGTTTTATTGTAGTCGGAAATAGGCAGCAGCGAAAGATCTTCTGTAACTTGCGGTTCGTCCTTTACTCCGTATACACTTCCCGAACTTGCATAAATAAACTGTTTCGCATTATGTTGAATCGCCCACTCGGCAAGGCGCATGGTTGCAAGTGCATTAACTTCCCATGAAAGCTTTGAGTTAAGATCTCCACAGGGATCGTTGGCGATGTTGGCAAGATGAATAACGGCGTCGACATCTTCTATTTCCATGTCACCGATATTGCGGATGTCCTGCTGAACAACTTTCAGGTTCCGGTGATAGGACAAATGGTTTCCGAACCACATAATATCTGCAACCGTGACCTTAAATCCCGCATCCAGCAGTTTCGAGGCTAAAATCGAGCCGATGTACCCACAACCACCTGTTAATAAAATACGCATCCATGCCCCCGATGGTCGTATACGAATTTTGCAGATAAACACAGACTATTTTCTGATATCGTTATATTTGTCAAATCCAAGCTGATCCTTGTCCTACGGTTTGTGGATATAGTCAATCGGCAGCCTTTTCAGCGCATCCAGATTATCCCTTACCCAACCAATCGTCCTTGAAATACCCGTATCAAGGGTAATCGAATCCGCCCATCCTAAAGATAGCCTGGCCTTTGAACTGTCAAGCAAATAGGCGGTATCTTTACCAAGGCGATCGTCCTCGATTTCGACATTGTCTTCGAAAGGAATCTTCATTTGTTCGGCAACCATCCGGACCAAATCGCAAATGGAGATAGATTGTTCTGTCGCAAAATGATAAATTTGGCCGGGTTGCCCATCCAAGGCGGCTCGAAGCGTTCCGTCGACAACATCTCGTATATGGATGAACGATCGGATCGATTTTCCGCCGCCGTGAAGAGGAATTTTCCGGCCGGTCAAAAAAAACAGAATTGTTTTGGGAATAATTCGATAAAGGCGTTGGAATTCGCCATACACATTTGCTGCCCGGGTATAGACAACCGGAAAGCCGTAGGCGTGGTAAAAACTCATCAAACTCATATCGGCTGCCGCTCGGGAAACCGCATAAGGTGTACTGGGATTGTAATGGGTGTTTTCACTTACATGGCCGGCACAGGTCCCATAAACTTCCGGGGTCGAAATATGGACATACTTTTCCAGGAACTTACAGTTGCGGATGGCATTGTGAAAGCGGACAGTGGACAGGACGTTGGTCTGAAACCAGTGCTCCGGGTACTGCCAGCTTTCGGCGACCATGCTCTGGGCTGCAAAATTGACGATAAAGGCCGGTTTGAATCGATTTAAAACGTCCATAATGTGATTCAAATCATGGTTTAAGTCCAGCTGGTGAAATTGAAATTTCAGGCTTGGCTTATTTTTATATGGCAGAAAAACGGAGTCAGCTTCTTTCGAACGGCTGATCCCGATGACACTTAAGTCTTTTTCAAGGCAAAACCCGACAAAATGTGCGCCTGAAAAAGAATTGCTGCCAATTACTGCGATTTTTTGATTCATTTGCGAGAAGATCTAGTTGCTTGAAAAGGTGGCTTACTTTAGAAGGGAGGTTATGCCTTTGAATAAAACCGTTCGATCGATGGCACTCTTATTGCCGATGATTGTAACCGCATTGGCCCCGACGATATTTCCCACGAAATTAATAATTGCCGCTGGAACTCCTGTGGCGGCCATCAGCGATGTCAACGCCAGCACAGCATCTCCAGCGCCAACTCTATCGACGACGTTTAGGGCAAAAGCCGGACAATAATCAAAACTGCTGTCTTGGTGATATAACAGGCTACCGTTGCTCCCTCTGGTCACCATAATACTCGGGCAGTCCAACCTGTCGGCCAAGTCCAGAATCAAATCTTCCAAATCACCTCTTTTACTGCGGCGATCCAGTCTCAATTCGCCCTCTTGCACGCAAACATAGTCGGCATGGTTATATTTTGAAATGGCATGAAATCCAATATTTGCAGCATTTATCTGGGTATTGATCGCCAGATAGGAAGAGGTATTTTCTAAGAGATCGGCAACTTTCGGCGTAATCAGCCCATGATCATAATCAGCAATTATCACCACATCACAATCCGATAAGCGCTTTTTTATTTCTTTACAAAGAGATTTTTCCTCTTCACTATTTAATGGCTCATCATTAATCTCATAGACCCCAAATAGCTTGGACAGTGAATAGCTATCTAGAAAACGCTTTTTCACAATAGTAGGGGATTCAGACTTTTCGATGAAAACCGGATCGATATTTGCTTTTAAATTCCTTTTTACAAAACCTTTCTCTGTATTCTCAGAACCTAAATAGCTTAGAAGTGTGATCGAATCACAGAAACCGGCCATGTGGTTGGCAAGAGCCAGGACGCCTCCCGGATAACGCTCACGGGAAAGGTATTTCATCACCAACATGGATTCTTTTCCGGACTTTCCTAAAGAATTACAATAAACATATTCATCAATTATCGTTTCACCAATGACGCCGACTTTCAGCTTCCTCAATCCTCTCAGATACTCTAAGACCTCGTCCTGGGTGAATTTTTTCCGAAAGCCTTCCAAATATCGATTCGTCTCGTCATCAAATGTCGGCAGCAGTTGATTAATCAAACGAGATGAACTGAAGGTAATATCTTCTGTGAACTGAATCTTTCCATTGACCGATCTGATCGCCTCTGTTTCTTCTTTAATTTTACCGGTTATATCATTATTACTATCCTTGTATTCCAATCCCTTGACATAGACGTCCGGTTTGAGCAGTCTAATGGTTTCAACAGCCGTTGGCCATTTGTTTATCGCGACATAATCCACACAGTCCAGCGCGGCAACGGCCTCTGCTCTTAATTGCTGTGCAAAGGCAGGCCGATTCGGCCCTTTGTTGACGTGATGATCCGGTGTTAAGGTTACAATCAACAGATCCCCGAATTGCTTTGCCTGTTCGAGATGCCGGATATGGCCGATGTGCAGGAGATCAAATACGCCATGACAATGAACGACTTTTTTTTGCTCGACCGCAAGTGGTTTCAGCGAACTGGCAACGTCGTCAAGTGCTTTAATTTTATGTTTGTAGCTCAAAATAGTTTCCCGGAGTTTGTCCCTCTGCCTGGTCGCCGAGAGATTCCAACGAGCATGGAGTCGAAGCTTAGAATTTTGTTGTTATCATAGGCGGTCTTAGTTTAAACCGATGTCTTTTCCGGAATCCGTCTTCGTTGAGGTGTCCATTCCAAGAATATCTACCCAATAATGCAGAATGGCTGCGTGTGCTGCCTCGGCATACCCGTAGGTTTCTGCCGGCACATAAAAATTCAGATGCCCCAATCTCCTGAGGGGATTATCATGGCTCATCCCGGTTATGGTAACCACAAAACCTCCAAGGGTTGCCGCCACTTCAGCAGCTTTAAGCAGATTGGGGGATTGGCCCGAGCTGCTGATGGCCACCAGCATTTCGCCTGTAACCATTCTCAGACGAAGTGGCTCTGAAAAAATGTTTTCATATCCAAAATCATTTGCAACAGCCGAAATAAGCGACGAATCGGTAAAGACCTGCGTCGGCACCCCGTGCGTATTTGCGAGATCCGCTGCCATATGACTCGCCATGGAGGCGCTGGCGCCGTTTCCGATTAAGTAAACATTTTTTTTCCGATCACGAATACGAATTGTTTTCGCCTTCCACTGGGAAAAGGCCAAGTCCGGACCAACTATTTCCGGGGCATTGTCCCACACGGACAAAGACTTCAGGATAGTGTTCAGATTTTCAATATTTTTATTCCAGGCGATCATGTTTGATCCTTTCCATCTGATTGAACTATTCCAGCCTCACCAGGGGCTTGATCTATTCTACGGCACATATCGTAAAATTCCTTACAAATGGTATCAAAGGTATCCTCCGCCCACACAATTCGGTGAAACGCTGAAACGGATTGTATTTGATCCCCCGGCTCCAGCCCATTGGATCGAAAGTACTTTTCGGTTGTCGGATATACAGTGGGAGTGATCATCTTGAAAGTAAGGGACCGCGAATAACGGTTCAATCTGCTCAACGCGGCCGGCCCGTGATTTACAAACAGGCTCATATAGCTCAATTCATATAGTGCCGTCCTGAGATCAACATTCCAGATAACTTCAGGATACATCATTAACCCTTCTAAATCCGATGAAATTTCATTATGCACCGTTTCCACATCTCTGATGATCACAGGAAGGAAGATATTCTTATCCAGACTGTGGGCAAAGGCAGTCCAATCCGAAAGGCTGCTGTTTCTGTCCTGTTGATAACTGGTCTCACGAAGATCGATTGTCACGACCTTGCGTCTGCCGGCCTTTTTTTTAATCCAATTCCGGATAATTCGACGAGCATACGGTGAGGACCGAATACCGGGGATGTTGGTGGCTGCTACCAAATGCGCTAACCGATAGTTCTCTCTTGGTTTTTCAACCGAATATCCTTCAGGGAAAACATTTTTTTTCTTCGCCATTTCGAGCAGCAAGGGATCTTCTCTGGAAGAAGCTACGGTTATTTGCTTGCAGGAGGGTACAAGCCAACAGCAGGGGATAATGATATTATTCAATCGCCATCTTTTATTTTCCGTATTATAGGGTGTAAAATCATCGTCGCGAAATCCTTCCTTAGGTCCCGGAACAACGGTCATGTGCAACCCGGTACACTTTGTACGTTCCCTATGGGCATCGGCGAGACCGAGAAAATGCACAATATCAAAAGTTGCTGCGGATACTGCCAGGTCATAGAAAGCCCACAACATTTGGTTTTGGTCCCTAATACTGTCCATACAGTGAATGGTTAAACTTGGGTATTTATTATTACAGCCTATAATTTCATCATCATGCGGGGGTTGCTGACGCCGGTAGGAGACTATAAATCATATTCTTTAAGCCGTTGCAGCGCCACGCGAAAACCTAGTCCGCCCTGCAGGTGGCCGCGCCAGATCTCTGGAACCCACGTCCCGTTGTAATCGTTGAAAAGGGGCATGATCTGATCGAAGTCGATATCGCCCTCGCCGATTTGCACGCCTTCACCGTCCAAGCCATAGGCATCGGCAAAGTGAATGTGGCGTATGAATGGCTTGAGTGTGGCTATAAAATCCTTGAGATCCCTTGATTTGGCATTGCAGTACAGAGCTGCGTGGGAAAGATCAAAACAGATGTCGATGCCTGCGGTCCGGCAAAAATCGGCGATTTCGTCCGGGTCGATAAAATAGCAGCCTTTCCATTGTCCCCCGAAATACCAGGGATAAGGGGGCAGGTTTTCCAGCAACAACTCGATCCCGTCTTGTCTGATTTCGCGAAGGGATCGGAGCAGGGCTGCCTGCAGCCGGTCACTATCCAATTTGGTGTTTAAGCTCATGGCGCCCGGATGGACGATGACTTTGGGGGTGCCGCTGAAACTGGGGGCGATGCTTTTTGCTAAATCTATGGATTTCTGAACCATGGCGATCGATGATGCCCTGATTTCGTCGCTCGCGCTGCACAGATCCAGCAGCCGGTCGCCCACATATTCAGGCGCATGCAAGACCATCACCTGTCCGTTGATATCCTGCGGAACGAATTGCATTTCAAAGTCCTGCTCAGCTAAATGGAATTCGATTACTTTGGGGTGGTAGGCCAGCATTGCTTCCATGTCGCTGAATCGAGAAATGAGACCCCATCGGCTGCGAAATGAATAGTTGGAATCAAGGGTTGCCCCCCCGCTTATGTCTTCTTCCAGGAAAAAATCGCCCGGCGCCATGTCACGCTGAATCCGTTGGCCGATCAGATCGTCCCGGCGATTCGGAGAAAGACCCTTGCCCGGGCCCTGGACTTTGATCATCCCCGAAGTGATGCGAGTTCCGGCTTTAATGGGAATTCCGGCCAGCAGACTTTTGGAGAAAAGTTCGCGGTTCAGAATTTCTCCCCGCAACAAAAAGCGGTTCTGCCTTTCCAGGGCCTGGTCCGCCACGCGGATATCGCGCACCAGGCGTTTGAGTTCGTATGGCTCGAGACTGATTTTATGGTCGGGCCCCCGCATGGCGCGATCCAGGGTGATGTGCTTTTCAATGATGCAGGCTCCCATGGAGGCCGCCACCAGAGGAATGGTAATGCCGATATCGTGTCCTGAGTAGCCGACCGGGCACCCGAAAGAACGCAGACGGTCGATCATGCTCAGGTTGACCTCCCGGGGCCACACCGGATAAACGCTACGGCAATGAAGCAATGCAAACGGCGTTTCTTTCCTGCGAATAAGGTCAACGGCCTGCTCAATCTCCTTCCAGTAGGACATCCCGGTTGAAAGGATCATGGGTTTTGAAAGATCGGCTACATATTCAAGGAGTTCAAGATTATTGAGATCGGCGGAAGCTATCTTGAAAGCATTCACCCCCAGGCCTGACAAGAAATCGACGCTGGGTATATCAAATGGTGTACAGAGGAACTCTACGCCTTTCGCAAGGCATAAATTTTTGAGATGCAAAAAATTCTCATCAGCCAGTTCCACGGCTTTGAGGATAGGGATCATGTATTGGAAATTCTGCTCATATTTTTCGGTTGCCTGCAATACATCGGCTTTGTAAAGGCTGGCCAGATGACGTTTTTGAAATTTTACAGCGTCAACTTGGGCTTCTGCCGCCGCTTGTACCAGCTTCTCGGCGATTCGGAGATCACCGTTATGATTGATACCGATCTCGGCAATTATGTAGGTCGGTTTATCGGCTCCGACTGGACGATCTCCGATTCGAATGGTGCTCATCTCTGCTTTGCAGCAATTCCCCGGAATGATTACTTCATTCATTCTGTCTATAAATCCGAAAGCCTCACGATTTCGATGCGGTTGCCCACCAATTGCCGAACTAAACCATGGATTTCCTTCTGCTTGCCGAACGATGTGATTACTACGGCATCCACATCAATTCCCTTAAGCAATTCCGGTGGCTGAATAATCAAACCATTGAAGGGCATGCCCTGCTTTTTCTTATCATTGTCGAATATGGCCTTTACCACCAGCGGCCTGTCCTTGATGGCGGCAGACACCACCTCGGCGGTCTCCGCAACCCCGAATAAGGCCACCGTCCGGATACCCTTGCGGTGAACTTTAGTAAGTCTTTCTCTAACTTCACGTTTTGCATCGCCGTAAAGTCTTATAATTTCAGCAGAATAATCTTTGAGTAAGGACATGAGTTCATCCTGACCGGCAGGGGTGAGATGATAGCTCGTGGTCCGATTGGTTTTTCCTGTTGTGGTCAGCAGACCGTCCTTTTGGAGGTCCTTTATATAGTTGTTCACCATTGAGCTGCTCAAATGGGTGATCCGGCCGATCCCCTTCTGGCTCGTTTCGGGAGAATTGTGAGCTGCCATCAGTATAGACAACCGCCTGAATTTTTTTGTAGGGGCAAGATACTTCGCGTTAAATGGCACTATCATTATTTCTAGACCTGCCTGAGCTGGAGAACTGTTCGTTTATTAAACGAACGGCTTATTTCTGAAAAGATATAGCGTGCTGGCAATTGTTCTGACTGACCTTCCTGCAATGTGATAGGCCTTGGGAAATCCTGATTTTCAACCTTCGCAAACAGAGTAGCGTGTTCTTCCCAGCCGGGAATGACCATTCATTGAGTGGACATTGCTATGAAACCAAAGCTCCGCCCCCTGGGTTACATGGCGGCTTAACTTCATAATACCCTGTATTAAAGTTATACATTCCGATCTGGTTGCCAGCCGGCTCAAAAAAGCGGAATAGACCGCCGGCTTGAACAGCTTTGAACAAATTGTCTCAGAAATAGAGTTTTCTCGAACTTTAGCTTTGGGTTTAGCTATTGCAAGATGTGCGCCACATAACTACCCGCTTCAATACCATGTAATTTCAGATACATATTGCAATTTGATAATAAGTCGAGATACGGACAGCGAAGAAAGATGTCAATTTATTGACAGATAAAGTTGAACAAACTGCCGAACTTGAAGCAGTGCGGAAGAAGTGGGGAGAGGTCGAGATCGGTGCAAGGCAATGGTTAGGCCAGCTCTGCCGCAATCATCATTTTTACGACATCGTGCATTTTATAACGAGCCTTCCAGCCTAATTTGCGATCAGCCTTACCGGGATCGGCCCGGATAGAGTGAATATCCGCCGGGCGCAATAATTGGGGATCATGCCGGACATGGTCTCTCCAATCAAGGCCGAGATTGCTGAAGCTCGCTGAGATGAAAGCTTCCAGGCTGTGGGTTTCTCCTGTTGCAAGCAGGTAGTCCTCGGGTGTCTCCTGTTGCAGCATCAGCCACATCCCCTGGATATACTCCGGAGCCCAACCCCAGTCGCGCTCGATGGATATGTCACCAAGAAAAAGTTTCTCACGGCTTCCCTTGGCAATCCGGCAGGCAGCTTTAACTATTTTTCTTGTCACAAAACGTTCCGGCCTTAAATACGATTCATGATTGAATAGAATGCCGGAGCAGGCATACAGACTATAGGCTTCCCTGTAGTTCGCAATCTGCCAGAATGATGCTGCCTTGGCGACACCGTAGGGGCTGCGTGGTTTAAAAATGGTTTCCTCGTTTACAGCCGCCCCACCTGTATTGCCGAATATTTCACTGGAACAGGCGTTGTAGAATCTCACGGGGATGTCAAGGAAGCGAACCGCCTCCAAAAGATTCAGGTTTGCAATGCTTATGCTCTCAAAAGTCTCGACCGGATGCTCGAAAGACAATCCGACGGAACTCTGACCGGCCAAATTGTAAATTTCATCGGGCCTATGTTTCTTGATGACCTCCAGAACGCTTCTAAAGTCATTAATGGATGCGGACACGGTTTCAACCTTATCTTTTATGCCGATTCTAATCAGGTTAGAGAAGGAACCGATCATGGCATCTCTGGAAACGCCTACAACAGAGTATCCCTTTTCAAGCAGCAGTTTGGCCAAAAAAGCACCATCCTGACCTGAAATTCCGAATATAAGACCAGTTTTCGGTGGCTTAGACATTATTCAGAGTGTCCTTTGGGAAAATGCAGTCGCCTTGGCATTATTGTTTCAGAAAATGAATTTACTCGAACTTTAACTTTATATTTAAATTTTGCAATAGGAATCAGCGCGTGTCAAGAGAGTTGTCACCAAATGATTGCACGGCGCTGGGCCCCATTATGGCTGCGGCTTTCTTCAATCGGTTGTCGGGGTCAACGGTTTTATTCATAAGATTCATCCTAAAGTATAGTGTTCGAATGGCCGATACATCTTTTGGATCAGTTGTATGCCGCTTTTCATAAAAATGTTCCGAAAAACTTAATAGGTGGTTTAAGCGGTTGTAGGAAAAAAACGTTCTGATACGTATGGATACGGTTGGATAACGGATCGGTTTTTGACAACCGCTATAAAAGATAAGGTAGATAGGGAAAATGTCGGTATTGGATGCTGCAAGTACATTTGATCTATTTAATGTGGCCAGCCAAAGCTCAGCCCAGCTGGAGTCATTAGCGGGCAGTGCCCTGAAGAGCGCCATCGATAAGTATATGAACAAAGACTACCAGGGTGCAGTCCAGGACTTCCAACGGGCAATCGGGCTGGCGCCCAGCTCGGCCTATTCGGTCGATGCCGCCAACTATATGGCGCAGGCCTATCTCCAGCAGGGGGACGCCGAAAATGCGATTAAAGCTTACAAAACCGGTATTCGCCTGAATCCCTATCGCGACGACACCCATACGCAGCTGGCCAACCTTTATTTTGCCGAGGGGCGGTATGACGAGGCCATTGCGGAATACAAGGAAGCCGTGCGCCTGAATCCGAGTACTGCAAATTATTACTCTTTGGGACAGGGGTATCTGGGTGCCGGTCAATACGGCAATGCCCAAACCCAATTCAACGAGGTGATCAGTTTGCAGCCCCAAGACCCGGCCGGCTACTACGGCCTGGGACAGGCCTATGTCCAGCAGGGACGCTACGAGGATGCTCTGCGCCAGTTTGAGACGGCGATCTTGAGGGACGGCAAATTCTATGACGCTTATGCCGAAATTGGATATGCTTATGCCGACATGGGTATGATGGACGAGGCCCAGGCCCAAGTGGATTTTCTTGAAACCGTCAATCCGTCGCTGGCAGCAAATGTCAGTGGCTATATGTACAAAGTCGATGCACCCAAAATCCTGTACGCCACAGCTGACAGCACCTTTGGATACGCCCTGGTCAACAATACCTCTTTGGCCGCTCTGGATTCCTACCTGGTAAATGCCGAAGCCTCCAAAACATTCACGATGGTATTCCAGTTCGACAAACAAATGGACCGCGAGACAGTTGAAAACAGGTCGAACTGGCAAATCAGCCGATCAACCCAGAGTGGGCCCGGGCAGGCCTACAACTACAATATGCCCGTTGCGGATACCGAGGTCACCCCTCATCCGGTGCCGGAAAACATCTACTGGGATGAAACCAAACTAACGGCAACCGTAACCTTCACAATCACCCAAAACGCTGCCGCCGACGGTACGATTGATCCGTCCCATATTGAATTTAAATTCAGCGGAAAAGACGCTTACGGCAGGGGCATGAATACCGATTTCGATCAATTCATGGGATTCTCCGGAGTTGCCTGACGGCAAAGGAGCGTTCTGCTTCTATCCGATCATCGCCCGGCATCAGGGTGGGTTTTAAACGGGCCGGGATGGTGTCGCGTCCTACCGGTAATTTCCAAAACTCGAATGGTTTGTATCTCTTTCGCAACTCCAGGATTCAACATTTTATAATATTTTACTGGGACACTACATTAGAGGGCTGAGGACTCACCGAGAAAATTTACCCAGTGCGACAACACCACCCGAATCTGATCGGCACGAGCGGCGTAAATTCTGCGAATTTCCGGCATTACGGCGTGCTGGGCCTCGGTCAATGTGTCGACCCCGGCATCCGGGTGCCGGGAAAACTTCGGCATCTGACGGTCCAGCGCGTTGCCCGCATAGCGGAAGTGTTGAACGGTTTGTTTCTTGATGGTCATTCCTGAAAAGAAAGTTCCCAGCAAGTCGCGGTAGAGGGCATCCTCGCAACGGCATATCTTAAAAACATCGTGCTCGAAATACCCGCCGATGAGATCATGACACCATCTGCGCACGCATACGTTTATGGGAACGCTGTTTTCGATGCTTTGATGCCACTGGGGATGGATATTTTCGTCAATGCGTATCAAGGTGTGGGCAAAATGAATTTGGGGATACTTGACCAACTGGTCGACGCAGACGTAAATGTGATCTTCGAAGAAGATATCATCGCCATCTAGGAAAAAAAGAGTTCACCTTGGGAGTGTCGCACCCCGATATTCCGGGAAGGTCCCGCGCCAAGATTTTGCTTGTTCAGGATGACCTGAAAATCATCCCTCCGGTCGGCGTACCTGCGGGCGACGTCGTAGGTGTCATCCGAGGCGTTGTCCACCACAATGATCACCTCCGCGGCCAGGTTCTCTGAAATCTGCCTGTCGCAATACAATAGGCTGCGATCCACGCTTTCAAGGGCGCGAACTATCGTTGCGGCACAATCATACGCGGGAATGACCACGGACACACTCGGAATACACTTTTCCGAACGGAAGGTTTCTTTACCAGGGAACAGCGGGCCGGTGCTATTATCAAGATTCAAAAATCAGACTCCTGGAACCATATGGTTGTAATCCGGCAATCGCCTTTACTGGTAACTATTGTAACCGCTCTGCGGCAACAAAGCAAGTTAGGGGCTTCGCCCCAATTGGAAAGTTGGAATGATGGGATATTGGCCTCCGGCTCGTAGAGCCTAAAGCTCGGAGAGGATACTGGAGTGTCGGGTTAATGGTCCGCCGAAGGCGGAACGATAGATCTAAAAACGGATCATATCCTCTAATCCGCCTGCGGCGGACCATCTTCCCACAATTCCAATATTCGATCATCGAGGTGACATCTCAGACCTCAAAAAAAACCCCATCTTCTCATAAAGTCGCAGAAATTCAGTGACGCTCACTTACCGGCTATCGGGGGGGCACCAGGCGGCGGACAGGAGATTCAATCCTCGTTCTTTATTCGCCCGCAAACATAGCGGCTGCAGCCGCAAATTTTTCGTTGATGGCCAGGGACATTTCGGCGGCATCTTCAAGAAGCGCCCCGGCGTCCGCTCTGCCATTTGCCTTTGCTTTTTCGGCCCAATTCCTGTAATTTATAGCATGGTCCTGATTGTGTTTGATCCAATGCTCGAGCAGTTTCGCCAGTTTATCATCAAACGACAATCCGCCGGGGGAGTCGTCTGCTGGGTGGTGATGGTCGTGATCGTCTGACATGTTCATTCTCCGGAAAAGGATTGAAGGTATTCCGTTAGACTGTTTGAGGAATTCTTACGATTCATTACCGTTAAAGACCGTCATCGTCAAGTTCGAAACTCCCGGTCGCAGATATAGTTGATTGGTTGATTGATTAAAAGGTTGTAAAGAATGTATTCTGTCTATTTAAAAAAAGCTCTGCGCGCTCAGCGGGCTCTGCGAGATATTTAATTAAAGTGTCATATAAGACATCAAGCTGGTACCATGCAATTTCGCTTAAATAGAAAAATGGTGCTCATCATCATTGTCCTGATAGGGGGTATTGCAACCGGGGTATTGACGGGCGCTTTCTTTGCCTTGACCCACGATTTGCCACAAATTCAAGCACTGGAAAGCTTTAAACCTCATACCGTCACCCGTGTCTATTCCGTCGACAAGGTTCTGCTGGACGAACTGTATCTCGAAAAAAGAGATCCGGTGCCGCTCAAGCAGATCCCCCAGTATCTTAAAGCTGCGCTGGTCGCAACCGAAGATCGAAAATTTTTCAGCCACAGCGGCGTTGACGTAAAAGGCATCCTCCGGGCTATCGTAAAAGACATACAAGCCGGCAAGTTTGTCGAAGGGGCCAGCACAATTACCCAACAATTAGCCAAAACACTTTTTCTGACACCTCGCAAAACAATCGTGCGCAAAATCAAAGAAGCCATCCTGGCCTTTCAGTTGGAACGGCGGTACACCAAGGATGAAATATTGGAGCTTTACTTAAACCAGGTCTATTTCGGCAGCGGCGCTTACGGCGTCGCTTCGGCTGCCAATACCTTTTTCGGCAAGCCGGTGCAGGAATTAGACTTGGCCGAATGTGCCCTCATCGCCGGAATGCCGAAATCCCCTTCCCGATATTCGCCCCTGGTTAACATCGAGTTGGCTCTGAAACGTCGCAATCTGGTTCTGAAGCAAATGCACCAAACGGGCGTCATCAACGCCGGCGACTACGAGCAGGCCTCGAACGCGGAAATTATTTTGAACAACAGCCGTCAAAAAGCGGCCCGGGCTCCATATTTTATGGAGTATATCAAAAAGGTATTGGAAGACGCCCTGGGCGCCACGACTCTCTATAAAGGCGGGTTGTCGATTTATACCACCCTGGACGCGGGGCTTCAGCAAGGTGCTGAAAATGCCGTGGCCGACGGACTGCTTGCCCTGCAAACCCGGATGAGAAATCGCCAAATGGATGAAAACGACGCTCAGGCCGCCCTCGTTTCAATCGATATCCAATCCGGCGGCATCCTCGCCATGGTCGGTGGGAAGGATTTCGAAGAAAGTGTCTTTAACCGGGCAACAAGCGCCCTGCGACAGCCGGGTTCCGCCTTCAAGCCCATTCTATATGCTTATGCGGTCGAACAAGGATTTGCTCAAAATCGGATGCTCTTGGACGCCCCCATTGTCTACAAAGGCGCAATCGGTGGTCAGGATTGGAATCCAGGGAACTTTTCCGAGACCTATCTGGGAGAAATAACCATGCGAAAGGCGCTGGCCATCTCGCAAAATATTCCTGCGGTAAGGTTGATCGAGATGCTGGGACCGAGTTCCGTCTCCCGTTTCGCTCATCGCCTGGGGATCGACTCCCGGCTCGATCCCAATCTCGCGTTAGCTCTGGGAACATCGGAAGTAAAATTGCTGAATCTGACAGCCGCCTATGCCATCTTCCCCCGGGGCGGCAAGTGGATCGAACCGTTTGGTGTCATGGAAGTCAACGACCATAGGGGAATGGTGATATGGCGCGCCAAGCCTAATAAAAGACTGGTCATGACACGGGAAGGTGCTGCCATTTTAACCAATATGCTGGAAGCGGTAATTACCGAAGGGACCGCCAAAAAAGCAGGCATTCTCAAGGGACCGCTCGCCGGCAAGACAGGAACGACCAACAACTACAAGGATGCCCTATTCGTGGGATTTTCGCCGGCAGTGGCAACCGGGGTCTGGGTCGGTCGGGATTTAGGTCAGGCAATGGGAGACAAGGAAACCGGCAGCAGGGCGGCCCTGCCCATCTGGATGGATTTCATGCAAATCGCCTTGGCGGATGCGCCGCATCAGTATTTCGATTTTCCTGAGAATGTTGCCAAGGTATGGATGGACCCGGACACCGGTCTGCCCGCTGACGAAGGATCGATCTCAGCAGTCAGTGCGCTCTTTAAGAAAGGCACTGAACCCCGTTAAAGATAGAGCTCATAGCATAAAGTTCATAGCTCATAGCTGAGTTGTAGAAGCAAAGAAGGTAAGAAGAGCAGAAGGTCGGAAAAAATCGGAACATCAGAAGATCCTACCTTCTCACCTTCATACCAACTATCCTCTGGAGCTATGAGCCATGAGCTATGAGCTTTTTTTTAAGTATAGATGACATTCATCGGCAGGGGCGGGTATTTCCAAACATTGGGCCTCGGCAGGATGTGCTGTTCGCCGACAGTCAACCAATAAAGGTCGGTTTTGATATCGCGTAGTTTGCCGTCTTCCGAAGGCCGCGAATGTGAAGTGCGCGCGTAAGTCGCCTGAAAAATGCAGACACTGTCTTTTTTTTCCCGGGCGATCGCATAGTTTTTTCTGAAAGTTTGGGGGGACATCTTGCTGACTGCCGCTATATGATCGACTTCCCTGGGTGTAAATTTCATTAAAACCGCTTTGGATACGCCCCTTTCAGAAATGCGGATCAGGGATCGCGTTTCACTACTGCCGACATATACAGTGGTGATACCGGGAATCTTTTTCATATACTGGGCCGCCACGATGGCAGCCGTCCTTCTGCCGCCGGCCATAACGGGCAAACCATAATATTCAAAAAATTTCTTTTGAACATCTTCGGCATACTTATCGCCCCGTTCATAAACATCCTTGGAAATATATCGCAAACTTTGGGCCAGGTCCTCGGCAGCATCAGCGATGGGCCAGTCAATGCGAACATGAAAATGTGAGAGGCTATACTGGTTTTTGGATTTGCCGGCCGGGTCTCTCTGAATCAAAAGCGCATAATCCACCGGCAGGAGCTGTTTGATAAAGTCATTAAAGTGAACCGAATCCAGATACTTCGAATTGCGATCGAATTTCTGCAGGGCCAGGGATTTAAAGCGCATCAGATTGGTCTTGGTGGTTTTATTGACATCGAAAAAGCGTATATATTTCTTATGTTCGCTGCTGATGACGTCCTCGACAAAGATTAGCAAAAACGAGTTCTGGCTTTCATACTCCTGGTCGGGGATACGCGCCCGGGGTTTCAACTCACGTTTTTCCACAAACGGAAACCGGCTTTGCCGCGCAACAAAGTTGTTATAAGAGTCAATCAAGGCATAACGCAGCAGGAACTGATCCAGCTCATCCCTGAGAAGTTCATAATAAGATCTTCTGATCCGATCGGCTTGACTTAGTTCTTCTCTGAAGTTCCAAAACGCCAATTTCTGCTCCTGTTCTGGTATAAGAAAAATAAAACCGTTTTTAAAATCAGTTTTGAAAGTCGGTAGGATGACTCACGTGGTTGTAGAAAAATCACTCGAACGGCAGCCTGTTATTTTGCCAGCCGCTGTAAAGGTTGCACTTTTATGATACCACGAAATTCCTGAGATAGAAAGAGGGAATTTTCGGTTATTCCGTTAACTTAGCGCGCTGATTGAGCAGCATGCGAACCTGGCGGTCGTCATGCCGCTGAAAAAAATTTTTATAGGTGCAGCAGGCTGGCATAGGCCGTTGCAGGAATGAATGTTCAGGTACGTTTGACTGCCGGGATGATTTTTGACATCCGCATTAACGGTGGGGAGCTTGATTGTTATGGAAAGCGCGAATATCAGGCAGGGCCCGGAAAATCTACTTGTTGTTTAATCTCTCCATCCACTGATAGAGTCTTTCGCGGTAGCGGTAAACGGCCAGTACAAGAATTGCGCAGACAGCTGCAACCAGGCCCAGGACAGCATAATTTTTTTCAAAAAGGTACATCCCCTGCAAACTGAGAAGAAAGGTGCCGGGCATGCGGCCGACAGAGGCCAGCACGATAAACACTTTTAGCGGCAGCGTGCTGACACCGAGGAACAGGCAAAGGTAGTCTTTGGGAAAACCGGGGAAGATGAATAGTAGAAATAAAATGATGATGCCCTGATGTTTAAGCAGCGAGTCGAATTTTTCAAACTTCTCCGGCGGTATCGCCTTGCGGACAAAGCGCACTCCCAAAAAGCGTCCGATTGAAAAATTTATCCAGGATCCGATCGCCAACGCCAGGCTGGAATAGAGAAAACCTTTAAAAGCGCCAAACAGGTAGCCGCCGATAAAACCGGTGGCTTCTCCGGGAACAGGGGCGAAAATAACCTGGAGGATTTGCATTCCCATGAAGACCAGTGGAGCCCCCCATCCGAAGGATGAAATAAAATCTCTTATGCGCTCACGGTCTGAAAGGAATTGATAGCTATCCGAAAGACCCTGCCAGATCGGATCTCGAAACAGGATGGCCGCTATAATACCTGCACATGCCAACAGGCCTATCAGGACTTTGAGATATAAACGAGAGGATTGTGCGGACATATGGCCTAACCGAAAAATCTCTCCCTGAGTTTTCCCAACAGTTTTTTGATTTTCGATGATCCCGAGACATGGCTGCTGCGGTCGAGCGCTTTTCTTTGTGACCATCTCTCCGCAAATCCGATCACTCCGGAGTCATAGGATCTATCGACACGTTCGGCGCGCACCTTAAGGCCGCCCTCCCCCTTCAATCCGGTTCGCAGGCACTCGGTTTTGTCAGGACATTTCAAGCAGGTGTCCGGCGAGTGCCGCAGTCCATCTGCTCCCTTAGGAAAAACTGTGTCGATCTGCCCGAAGCATTCAGGCCGTTTATTTTTTTTTACTGCCCTCATTTGAAACCGTTGTCTGTTCGGCCACTAAAAATCTAGTCTTAAAAATGCGTTTGGAACTCCCGACTCATTTTTGATATCTGACCGTGATCCGCAAAACTGTAATAACTGTTGTCGCCGACGATGATGTGTTCGTGAACAGAGAGGCCCATTACCTTGCCGGCAAAAACCAGCTGCCGGGTAATGGCAATATCCTCAGGGGATGGCTGCGGATCGCCCGAAGGATGATTGTGGGCAAAGATAAGGGCGGCGGCGTTGTTGGCAAGCGCAGAAGCGATCACCTCCCGTGGATAGACACTGCTGGCAGTCAACGTCCCTTTGGAATGGTTTTCGGTGGCGATAACCCGGTTTTTGGAGTCGAGAAAAATAATCTTGAAATACTCGCGGGTCTTGTCCCTGATGCTGTGATTGAGGTAATCGAAAAGCTCCTTGGAATTGTTTAAAGGATACTTGTTCAGTAATTTTTTTTCGCGGTATATGTCGGAGACAGCTTTTACAAGCTTAAGCCCGAATAAATTTTTCGGGCCGATGCCTTTTATCTCGCGCAGCTCATGGCTGGACGCTTCCAAAACCCCCTGCAGGGTCTTGAACCTTTCCAGGGCCTTTTTGGCCGAGTCCTTGCAGTCTTTGCGGGGTGTGCCAATGGTCAGAAGCAGCTCGATCACTTCATAGTCGTGGAACCCGCCTAAACCGGATTTAAGAAACCGCTCCCGCAGCCGCTGTCGATGCCCGGCACCCTTGTGATCCTTCTTATTGCCCATGATCCGCTCTATTCAGCCTCAACTGAAGCTGTACCACCCAAATAACAATGAATCCAAATTCTACAATTGAATGACTCACAATCCGCAATCAGCAACCAAACACCAGAGGTCAGAGGTCAGCGCGGCCGCTGGCCGAAAGCGTCCAGTCTGATCGGGAAAGAAACAAATGAACATCGAACATCGAACGTCCAACATCGAACATCGAATAATGTATTATGTCTATTAGAAACAAGCTTGAGCGACTTGTCGGGACGTAGCCGAAGGCGACCTGTGGGGCCGTAGCTCGCAGAGCGAAGACCCAAGCCTGAAGCGATTCATTCCTTCGAAATTCGACATTCGATATTCTGCGGTTCTGCGGTTCGCTTTTGATGTAGTTTCATATTAGGTGACAGAAAACAGATGTCAGCCTCTTGCGCCGAAAACCGAATGCCCCCGCTGAGCGGGATGACACCTCAATCTTAAAGAATTCAAGGAGTGCCTCGAAAGCCGTTTCTGTTTTTTTCCGCCTTCCGCATTCCCAATTCCACATTCACAAAACCCTATGCTCTCTGCACTTTGCACTATGCGCTCTGCTCTATGCCCTCTACGCTATGCCCTTTGCCCTCTGCGCTATGCGCCCTGCCCTCTGCTCTATGCGCTCGGCGCTCTGCCCTATGCCCTCTGCACTAATGCGCTCTGCCCTCTGCTCAAAAACCCGAAACCCGGAACCCCCGTATCTCGCACCCCGCAACGCGCAACCCGCAACGCGCAACCCGCAACTCGCAACACGCACCCCGCAACGCGCAACCCGCAACTCGCTTCATACTTCATCCAGCTCCTGTTTCAGATCTCTCGTCATCAATCGGTAAACAGCCTCCTTGGGGTTGAGATCTTCATAAAGGATACGATACATCTCGTGGCAAATCGGCATGTCGACGTCCAGTTTACGCGACAGATTGTAGACAGATTTGGCCGTTTTAACCCCTTCGGCCACCATTCGCATGTTCTCCAGAATCTGATTTACACCTTGGCCCTCACCTATTTTTTTGCCCACCGTATGATTTCGGCTCAGATCCCCGGTGCAGGTGAGAATTAGATCCCCAAACCCCGCCAGCCCGGTAAAGGTTCGCGGATTGGCGCCCAGTCTGAGACCCAGGCGTCTTATTTCGGTCATCCCCCTGGTGATCAAGGCTGCCCGCGTGTTCAACCCCAGCTGCAGCCCATCGATCACGCCGACTGCAATTGCAATAACGTTTTTCAGAGAACCGCCTAATTCCACTCCAATGACGTCGTCACTGGTATATACCCGAAAATGCGGGGTCACGAGCACGCGCTGCACCAGCCCCGCAATTTCCAGATCTTTGGAGGCTGCTGTCACGACCGTTGGTAGATTCTGAGCGACCTCCCGGGCAAAGCTTGGCCCGGATACAACCGCCAGATGCTCGGCAGGGACCTGCGGCAGGGTTTCATGCAGAACCCCGGTCATGGTAAGGTAGGTTGTGTTTTCAATGCCTTTGGAAGCCGAAGCGATAATTGCACCCTTGGCCACATGCGGAGCCATTCTCTGGGTGGTCTCCCGCATCACATGGGACGGAACCACTACCAGCAGCAGGTCCTTTCCGGATACGACAGCGTCAAGATCGTTGTGGGGCGTCAGGTGCGGGGACAATTTGATTCCGGGCAGAAAATATTGATTTTCACCCAATTCCAGAATCTGCCTGACAACTTCTTTCTCAAACACCCATAAATCGACGCCAAAGCCTTTGGCGGCCATTAGATTGGCCAGGGCGGTTCCCCAGCTTCCGGCCCCGATGACGCCGATTTTAATTTTGTCCGTGTCGATTGCATTCTCAGATTGCATACGCGGCCTACCTTCCCCGGATTCCGTCTTTGTATAGGTCCTATATGACCTATAGGATAATAGGACCTATAGGACTTATAGGACCTATGACACCATCGAAGGCGCGGATTTGATGATCGGGTATTTTAACCTATTCTTCTTTCTCAGCCAGCCTGGCGGCGCCGATAATCCGCTCGTCGGCGCCCAAACCCATGAGCGTTACACCCTGGGTGTTGCGGCTGATCACCGATATGCCTTCAATGGGCATGCGAATGATTTTGCCGGTGTTTGTCATCAGCATCAGGTCGTTGTCTTCGTCCACCAGCAGGATCGACACAACGCAGCCGTTGCGTTGGGTGGTCTTAATGGAAATGACACCCTTTCCGCCGCGTTTTTGGACGGGGTACTCATCAATGGATGTCCTTTTGCCGTAGCCATTTTCGGTCACGGCAAACAAGGTTTGTCCATAGCTCAACACTTCCATCGCCACCAGACGATCCCCGGACCCCAGATTCATACCGCGCACGCCCATGGATGTTCGACCGGAAGGTCGAATATTGGATTCATGGAATCGTATTGCCTTGCCCATCAGCGAACCCAAAAACACATTCAGCGAACCATCGGTTATGCGGGCGGCGATTAATTCGTCATCCGGCATCAGGTTCAATGCAATAATTCCGCCGGTCCTGGGCCGGCTGAAGGCCATCAGGTCCGTTTTTTTCACCAGCCCGTTGCTGGTGGCCATGAGCACGTGGTAGCCCGGCTCAAATTCCGGAACCGGCAAAACGGTGGTCAGATTTTCCCCGGCTTCGAAGTTTAAGAGATTGACGAGGGCCTTGCCGAGACTCATGCGGCCCGCCTGGGGGATGTCATACACCTTGCACCAGTATACCTTGCCCTTATTCGTAAAAAACATAAAGGTGTGGTGGGTGGAAGCCACAAACAGGTGCTCGACGAAATCATCTTCTTTGGTTCCCATACCCGTTTTGCCCTTACCGCCGCGGCGCTGGTTGCGGTACAGGGTTATGGGATTGCGTTTGATGTACCCCAGCTTGGAAATGGTGACAACCATGTCCTCTTCGGCGATCATGTCTTCGATGGTAATTTCCTGGGTCTGGGCCACGAGTTCCGTTCGGCGCGCGTCGCCGTATTCGCTCTGGATGGCCGTCAGCTCATCTTTGATGATGTTGAGGACCAGTCTTTCGTTATTGAGGATTTCTTTGAAACGGGCAATATCTTTGAGCAGATTTTTATGCTCCTGCACTATTTTCTCGCGTTCGAGGCCGGTGAGCTTCTGCAGGCGCATATCCAGAATTGCCTGGGCCTGGATCGGTGTCAGGCTGTATTCTCGGATCAGCTTTTCCTTGGCCTCGGCAGGTGACCGGGATTTTCGAATCAGCGCCACGACCTCATCCAGGTTGTCCAGTGCGATTTTCAATCCTTCGAGAATGTGGGCCCGATCTTCGGCTTTTTTCAGGTCGAAGCGCGTTCGACGGATGACTATTTCCTTGCGATGCAGGATAAAGTGTTTCAGAATTTCTTTTAGCTTGAGAAGTTCGGGACGGTTGTTGACAATTGCCAGAAAAATGATCCCGAAGGTGGTCTCCATGCGGGTCATCTTGTAGAGTTGATTGACCACCACACCGGCGATCTGGTCTTTTTTTAGTCCCACCGCGATTCGCATGCCTTCCCGGTCCGATTCATCGCGCACATAAATCACACCCTGGATGTGCTTGTCTCTGACAAGTTCCGCAATCTTCTCGATCAGCTTGGCTTTGTTGACCTGGTAAGGCAACTCGGTTACCACGATGGTTTCGCGCTGGGTACGCTTGTCCGTTTCGATAACCGTCCGGGCCCTGATTTTAAAAATTCCGCGACCGCTTTTGTAAGCTTCCTTAATGCCGCCGGTTCCATAAATTATGCCGCCGGTGGGAAAATCGGGACCGGGAACATATTTCATCAACTCATCCAGAGTGACCTCGGGATTCTCGATAATGGCCTTGATGGCATCGATCACCTCGGAAAGGTTGTGGGGTGGCACATTGGTGGCCATCCCGACGGCGATTCCGGCAGAGCCGTTAATCAGGAGCGATGGAATTTTTGCAGGCAGCACTGACGGTTCGCTGAGCGATTCGTCATAGTTGGGCACAAAATCCACCGTCTCCTTGTCCAGATCTTCCAACATTTCGTGGGCCAGGCGCTGCATACGAATTTCGGTGTATCGCATGGCAGCCGGCCGGTCACCGTCGACAGAGCCGAAATTTCCCTGGCCGTCGACCAAGGGGTAGCGCATCGAGAAATCCTGGGCCAGGCGCACAATCGTGTCATACACCGCGGTATCACCATGGGGATGGTACTTACCGATAACATCACCAACGATGCGGGCCGATTTCTTATACGCCTTGTTCCAGTCATTTTTTAGGTCCCGCATGGCATACAGCACGCGCCGGTGGACAGGTTTGAGACCGTCCCTTACATCCGGCAGCGCCCGGCCGATAATGACGCTCATGGCATAGTCGAGATAGGATTTTTTCATCTCCTTCTCGAGGCTGACTTCACTCATGGGTTCGTTGGGGATCATTCTAACTCCTGATATTAGATGGAAGCTATATTACCAAATATAAGCTCCTGTATTTAAAGAAGCCACGAATTCACACGAATTTTCACGAATTTAATTTGTTCAAGATAACTGCCATTGCTTTGCACGATTCTACAATTCGTGCTCATTCGTGCCAATTCGTGGTTAAGAAAATAATCATAACGAATCTGTTATCAGTCGGTTTGTCGCTATTTATGACTGCAAATAAACCAAAAACGAATAACGATTAACAATTAACCACTCACTTCTGGCCGGGTTCGACGATGGCCTGATAGCTGGACTCATATATATCGGTCAGCGTCAGGAAAGCCGTTACCACCAGGGGACCGTAGATGATCCCCAGAATCCCGAAAAGTTTCAGTCCGCCGATTATCGACAGAAATACCAACAGGGTGTGCATCTGGACGCGTTTGCCGACCAGCTTGGGTTTGAAAAGGTATTCAATGCCTCCTGAGAGAACAACATAGAAAATGACAAAAAAAATACCGGCCGCCACGCGTCCCTGCAATATCAAATAGAGCGCCGCCGGCAGGAAGACGGCACCGACGCCTACAATAGGTAAAAAGGCGAGCAATGCCATGATCACGCCCCACAGAAAGGGCGACCTGAAACCGAAGAGCGCAAACACGATCCCGCCGAGGGTACCCTGGATTAATCCGCCCAGACCATTTCCAAGCAGGATGGCCGCGGCCATGTCCTTGAACTTCTGGATAAGTTTCTGGTCCTGATCATCCGGCAGCGGTGACAGTCCGACGATAAAGGCCACCAGACGGCGGCTGTCGATCAAAAGATAAAAAACAATCAGGAGCATGAAAAAGAAGTTCACCACGAAATTGACGATGTTGGCCGTCATGGATCGGGCCTGCTGGTAGAGAAACAGCCCTACAGTCCGGCCAAGCTCGGTAACGCTCCTGTTGAGCTCATCGCCCGTGATTTTAATGCCGAAATTCGACAGGATGCCATTGATTTTATCGACGATTTTGCTTTTTTCGAGCAGTTCGTTGATGGGGTTGTTCAATACCGTCTCTCTGGCAGTGAGATACAGGTCATAGGCTTCATTGGCCAAAATGCCGACAAAAGCGGATACGGGAACGAAGAGCACAAAAAAAATGATGACACAGGTTATCAGCGAAGAAAGTGTCGCGCTCATTCTCCGGTGCAGCCACTGGTAGACCGGGTTAAATGCCCCGGTAATAACAATGGCCAAGACGATTACCGATAAAAACGGCCACAGTAGCCATCCCAGCAGGAAACAGGACACCAGAAACAAGGCCAGAAAAAACCATAAAATAATGTCACGCGGTGATGATGGGCTCACAGTGTCTCCCCCGGATGAACGGTGATCCGGCGGCTTACCCGATTGACAAAAAAGCGGTATCAATGCCATGCATCAGGTTCCAACCGGAAACCCGCGACAGGTGGATGGTTCGGTTTTTTGATCCCGGTACCAATAAAAAGCCACGGCACAATTAACCAGCAAGCAACAGGTCTGGGCCGTGGCGTTAATCAACTAGATATATGGCGTTCCATTGTGGAACGGATCTTATTTACTGAGAAAAACTCCGGCAATTGACAGAAGGATGATCTCATAAACGGCCACCGGAAGGAAATTTCCATGAAATAGACTGTAGGTGATTCCGCCACCGATTATCGCCGGCACGCCAAAAAATACCAGTATCCCCAGTTTTCGACTAACGCTCATCCCAGATTCCCTCCTTCATTAATGGCACCCCTGCAGCACCTCTGATTGCTCAACAATTTCAGTTAGGTGAAGCATCCTTAAATCCAAATAAGTATTAGCAATAATTGAAAATAAAGTAAAGAAAAAAATTATCGTTCTACAATCATCGCCATCCCCATGCCGCCGCCGATACACATGGAAATCAGGCCGGTGCTGTAGCCCTGACGCTGCATGTGATTCATCCCGGTGACCATTTGCCGCGCCCCGGTACAGCCGATGGGGTGCCCCAGCGAAATGCCGCTGCCCATTTCGTTGGGCCGGTCGTTTTCGATACCGAGTTCCCGCAGGCAGCCGATCGCCTGGGCGGCGAAAGCCTCGTTCAACTCGATCATGTCGATGTCGCCCAGGGTCATGCCGGCCGTTTCGAGCGCTTTGCGGATCGCCGGAACGGGACCCAGTCCCATATAAGCCGGGTCCACCCCGCCGGCGGCAAAGGCTTTGATCTTGACAACGGGTTCCAGACCGAGCTCCTGCGCTTTGGCGGCGCTCATCAGCAGGACCGCTGCGGCAGCATCATTGATGCCGGAGGCATTTCCGGCCGTGACCGTGCCGTCTTTCTTAAATGCCGGCCTCAATCGGCCCATTTTTTCCAGGTCGGTTTCCAAGGGACGCTCGTCAGTGTCAAAGACGATGTCGCCCTTGCGGGATTGGATAATCACCGGCGCGATCTCGCGGGCGAAAAGCCCCTTCTTCATGGCGGCCACAGCCCGGGCATGGCTCAATACCCCCAGTTCATCCTGCTCCTGCCGTCCGATACCGTACATCTCGGCAATATTTTCGGCCGTGATGCCCATGTGATAGCCGTAAAAGATTTCATAAAGGCCATCGAACACCATCAAATCATAGATATCCCCAACGCCGGTCAGCTCCATGCGGTGCCCCCAACGCGCTTTCGGCAGTGCCATGGGGACCTGGCTCATGTTTTCCATCCCGCCAGCCAGGATGACATCGGCTGACCCGGTCATAACTGCCGACGCTCCCAGGGCGATCGCCTTGAGTCCCGAACCGCACACCTTGTTAACGGTAAATGCCGGGGTCTCTTTGGGCAATCCGCCGGCTATCATAGCCTGCCGGGCAGGATTTTGCCCCTGGGCCGCCTGGAGAACATTGCCCATGATGACCTCGTCAACCGCTATTTCAACGGCTGTGTCGCTCCAATCATCGTACTTTTTTTCAAGATCCGTCAGGCCTTGATCTTTTAGCTTATCCGGGGCGCAACTCAAGGCCGTCGCACCGGCAACCGGCCTTAGATTAACGCGTTTCAATACATCTTTGAGAACAACGGCACCCAGATCAACGACGGGCACCTTCATTAAACCGCCGCCAAAACCGCCGATGGCGGTTCGCACGCCACTGACTACAACCACATCTCTCATGGTCAATACCTCCTAGTTGTTTGCATGAACAAGTTTCAGAACAGAGTTTGATAACATACTTCTTGATACAAGGTCAATAAACTGAAATCCCAAATCACAAGCATCAGAAGCATGGGATAACAAATAAATTCCAAATTACAATATCCAATGACCGAAACCTGGGCTAGGATCGTAACGCATTGCTGCAAAAATCCTCCCGGGAGAAGTGAATATTTTACTATGCACTATTCTGGCGATCGGATGTTTGGAAATTTGAATTTTGGTCATTGATATTTATTTGAGATTTGTTTTTTGGAGCTTGGGATTTAATATAGATACATTTATGGGTAGGTTACGAAATCATTTATCATGTTCACTTTTCGAAGCTTGCAGATGCTTAGCCCTCAGGTTGCGCCATTTGTCCAAACGGCTTTTGACAGCTTTCTCACAGCCGCGCTCGGTCGGCGCGTAAAACACGCTGCCATTTAGCTCTACCGGCAGATAATCCTGGGGCACGAAAGCATCCTTGTAGTCGTGGGCATATTTGTAGTCTCGGCCGTAACCGAGATCTTTCATCAAGCGGGTGGGTGCATTGCGGATATGAAGCGGCACCGGCAGGGAACCCGCCTCGCGCACGGCAGCCTGCGCCTTGCGGTAGGCCGTGTAAATGCTGTTGCTCTTGGGGGCGGTTGCCAGGTAAACGGCGGCCTGGGCCAATGCCAGTTCCCCTTCAGGGTGGCCCAGGAACTGGAAAGCCTGCATGGCGCTCATGCATATCGTCAGCGCCTGAGGATCGGCATTGCCTATGTCTTCCGACGCGAAGCGAACCATGCGGCGGGCAACATAGAGGGGATCCTCCCCTGCCGCCAGCATCCTCCCCAGCCAGTAAAGGGCGGCATCCGGGTCGCTGCCCCGCATGCTTTTATGAAAGGCTGAAATAATGTTGTAGTGCTCTTCCCCGGATTTGTCATAGGCCAACGCTTTTTTCTGCAACGCAAGCTCCAGCGCTTCCAGGGCGATCTCCCGGGGTTGCTTTTGTGCTGAAGGGTGCGTTGTCGTCGCCGGCATTGCGGCAGCAATCTCGAGGTTGTTTAGCGCCATCCTGGCATCGCCGTCGGCAAGCCGGATCAGATGGGCTCTGGCATCGGACGAGAGGGTAAGATTCAGGTCGCCCAGCCCCCTGGCGGTATCCTCGAGCGCGTTGTCAATGATTGCGGCGATATCCTCGTCGGTAAGCATTTTCAAGGTGATGACCCGGCATCTGGACAGCAGGGGCGAAATCACTTCAAAGGACGGATTCTCGGTAGTAGCGCCGATCAACCGAATCAGGCCGCTTTCGACATGGTGCAGGAAGGCATCCTGTTGGGATTTGTTGAAGCGGTGGATTTCATCCACGAACAGGATCGTTTGCTTGCGGTAAAGTTTTTGCTGGTTTTGAGCTTCGGCAATCACCCCGCGGATTTCTTTGACGCCGGAAAGCACCGCCGAAAAGTGAACAAAGAACGAGCGTGTCTCTGATGCAATTATCCGGGCCAGGGTGGTTTTGCCGCAGCCCGGCGGCCCCCAGAGGATCATTGAAAATATGCGATCCTGCTCAATGGCCGAGCGAACAGTGCTTCCCGGCGCCACCACATGGCGCTGTCCAATAAACTCACCCAGGTTCCGCGGCCGCATTCTCTCCGCCAAAGGCCGGCTGGCCTCCGACGCCTTTTGGGCGTGATAGTCAAAAATGTCCATAATTTAATTCCTTCGGAATTAAATTGTTGTTTGCCTTCGGCAAACGGTTACATTCACCAGGCAAATCCGCATTCCGAAATCTGCAATCCGAATTATTTTTTCTTCCTCCCTTCCCTCGGTCTGAAAATCAGCCGGATCGGGGTTTTGTCCAGGCCGCTTTCTTCCCGAAGCTGGTTGAGCAGATAGCGCTTGTAGGAAAAGTGGACTGCCTGGGGGTAGTTTACGAAACACACGATGGTGGGTGGGCGAGTCGATATCTGGGCGGCGTAGTAAAATTTTATCCGGCGCCCGCGGTGAAGTGAAGGCGTATTTTTTTCAATGGCCCTCTCGATAATTCTGTTCAACTGTCCGGTTGCAATACGATGAGCATACTGCTCGTGAACCTCCTCGACCAGCTTGAATATTTTTGCAACCCGCTGGCCGGTCAAAGCCGATATGGTCATGGCCGGTGCAAAGCTGAGAAATTTGGCCTGTTCGTGCAGCCGTTCGTAGTAGGCCTTGACGGTATTGCTGTCTTTTTCGACCAGGTCCCATTTGTTCAGCAGCATGATACAGCCACACCCGCGATCGTAGGCATAGCCGGCAATGCTGATATCCTGGTCGGTGACGCCCTCGGCTGCATCCATGACAATCAGCGCCACATGGCATCTTTCAAGACTTCTGAGGGCTTTGATGATCGAAAACTTTTCAAGCTTCTTGGACACTTTGCCCTTGCGACGGATGCCGGCGGTATCAACAAGCAGGTAGGATCGGCCGTTCATTCGGCAGACCGAATCGATGGCATCCCGGGTCGTTCCGGGAATATCGCTGACCAGCAGCCGGTTTTGGCCCATGATCCGGTTTATCAGGGAAGATTTACCCACGTTCGGTCGGCCCACGACGGCCAGGCGGATCATCGCCTCGTCCTGGTCCTTCTGGGAGGGGGGGGGCAGCTCAGCCAGAACCTTTGCCAGATCGTCAAGCAGATCTGTAAGTCCGTAGCGGTGCTCCGCCGACAAGGGGTAAAGCGTTTCCAGTCCCAGTTGATAGAATTCAGCCAGGTAAATTTCCTGTTCGGCGCCGTCGATTTTGTTGACCGCATAAAAGATCGGCTTGTCAATGCTGCGCAGCAGGCCCAGGATATCACTGTCAAAGGGTGAAATTCCCGCTTTGCCATCCAACAGCACCAGGATCACATCGGCATCTGCAATGGCCTGGTGTATCTGATACCTGATTTCGTCGGCAAAATCGTCCCCTTCGGTAAAGCCGCCGGTGTCAACCAGGGAAAATTCAACATCATTCCAGGTTGCATCGCCGTAATGCCGATCCCGGGTGACGCCCGGAAAATCATCCACCAGGGCATCCTTTGTGCGGGTGATACGGTTGAACAAAGTGGATTTGCCGACATTTGGGCGACCGATTATAGCAACAATTGGTTTCATTGGCGAAGCGCGCTTCGAGCAGGAGTTTTCATAAAAATGACATCCAACCAGATATCAGATTTGGGGGCCATATATCAAGAAAACTCTTTTATCCTCGGAGATATAACCAATAATACGGTATGCTGAGGGTTACCTAGAGCACCCGGATCAATAGATCGTGGAGTGCTGGAGTGATGGAGAATCCATCTTCGCTGCGCTTCGACGCGACAAGTTGGTCTGTAGTAATCGGATGGCCGCTGCTGCGGTCCTCATTGCATTACTCCAGCAATCCAATACGCCAACGCTCCTAAAAATAGTCAAGAGCAGATTTACACGGCGGATTCACCTTCATTTTGTTTATTTTTATCGGACAGTTTGTTTTTAGCGGTACAGCGCGTCAACCACATTGCGGATATACTGCTCATCGGAAAGACCGTCGGTGGCCTCGGAGGGAAATGTAACCAATGATTTGAAGTGGGCGGCCACAGTTTCAAAAAGCGATAGGCGGGATTCGGGTTCAAGTTCATCCCGCCGCACCAGGGCCTGAAGCGCTATGCGTGCTTCGGCAGGTGACACCTGATGGCGCAATCGAGCTTCCAGGTGTGGATATTTCCGAAAGGAATTGAATTTTCCCTTCAGGATTTGATCCAGGTCGGGTTCCTTGACCCGCGGATTCCACACGACGATGGTGTTGGCGACGATATCCCCGAGGCGCTGGGCCCGTCGGCTGACCAGGCAGGTCAGACCACCGACCAGGTAAAGAATCGGCAGACTGTCAACAAATCGAAGCAGATTTCGAACCACAATTTGACTGAATTGCAGCTGCAGCCCATTGATATCGTTGACTCTCAGCCGCAGTAACCGTTTACCGAGGGTTTGCCCGTTCCAGTACCACTCCAGCGTCATGCCGTAGCCGATCGAAACCACGAAATAGCCCAGTGTGGTGGCGGCCACTGCCAGATCCCGACTGAATATTCCCATCATGCTCAGCAGCACCGTCAACAGCTTGTTGAAAACCAGAATGGCCAGACAGTCAATCGACCAGGCCAAAAAACGGGTAATCGGCCCGGCCAGCAGGAATGAAAACTCGATGCCTTCCGGGGTTTTTATGGTAAGCGTATTGGTTTGTCGAATCCTCATATGATCTACTCCGCTTGCTTTGCTCGCCAGGGCTGCCGAAGGTTGCTGCCCCGTCCGGATCTGGCCAGGAACAACACCAGCAGGACAAGCTCCAGAACGCCAAATCCGATTTTAACCTCATATGGTATGATCGGTTCATGGTACTGGGAAAAGAAGGCTTCAACGATACCGGCCCAGAACAGCATCACGGCAATACCGAAAATCAGGGTCACCAAATCTGCGCTTATTTTTCTAAGCCTCATCCTCAGCGAAAGCGGTTTTCCCCAGCCGATCAGCGCGCCGGCCAGCACCAGGCCGGATTGCCCGGCCAATATAATTGCCGGAATTTCGATAGCGCCGTGGGGCAGCAGCCAGCCCATCAAAAACGTTGTCTCGCCGGCCAGAACATAGTCCAGGCCGACCGCCCCTATAATGACCCCGTTGTAGAACAGCAAGATCAGCGTTACAATTCCCCAGGTCATCCCTAAAGCCAGGGTAAGGATGGCGATCTTAGTATTGTGGGTCATCAAGTATGAAGAAAATGAAGATTTGGCGCCCGCCAGGCGGTCTTCCTTGGCGGATTCTTCCCGGTCCACCCGATCGGAAGGATCGCCTTGCAAATGGGCAAAGGGCTGGAGCACGTTTTTGGCGGCCGGTTCCACCAGCAGGACGAAGCCCCCGAAAGCAGCGCCCGCAAGCATCGTTGCCAGGCAAATCCAGAAGGCGCGAAGGTGTTTGCGAAATGTCTGCGGAAATGTACCAAAAAACCAGTTCAGCGGCGTCAAGCGGTGAGGCTTTTCGCGGCTCTCGTGGATTTCACCAAAGGCCCTGGCAACCAGAGATTCGAGATAATCGCGGGTGTTCGGCTCTGAGGCAAAAGTGTTAATCCTGGCCAGGCCCCCGGATGCACGCTGATACAGGTAATGAAACCGCTCGAGCTCAGACAGCCTGAGCTTGAGCTCCGACCGTTTTTCGAGTCTGTCCAGGATGGATTCTAGCTCACGCCAGAAGGGTCTTTCCTGACGGATAAATTTTTGTAAATCGATGATCATAATAGCATAGGTTATTCGGTTCCGGGTTCAGCGTTCAGGGTTGCTTCTATGCGTGCCTAGTCCGAAACATCAGACTATTTTCATCTGATCGAGTTTTATTGCTCCTCTATCAAGCGGACCGGCCTTTAAACCCAGAACCCTGAACCTCTGAACCAATTATAGGATCTGTCTTCTCTTGATAGACAAATATTTGGTGACAAGCTCCGAGCACAGATTTTCGTTTTCCAGCAGGTAAAAGCCGATTCCCCGGCGCTGCAGCGCTTTTTCAATCTCGCGCAGATTGCGCCACAGAAGGTGTCTGCCCAGTTGTGTGTATATATCATCAAGGGTGTTTACCACGGGGTCTGAAAAGACCGGGGCCACCCCCTCAGGTTTCAGCATATTGACCACGACCAGATGCTGACGGCTGATCAGATCGATATGGGCCGTAAAGGCTTCTGCCAGAACCGGATCGTCAAGGTTGGTCAGGATAATCAGCATGGCACGGCGTCTGAGATTAGTGGCCACATAGCTGAAGAGCTCTCCATAATCCGGTGCGACATTGCGCGCCTGGAGGGTATAAAGGGCATCCCGACACACACCGTAATGGGCTCGGCCGTTCTTGGCCCTGACAAAATTTCTTACCCGGTCGTCAAAGGTCAACAGCCCAAACATATCCCCCTGCCGGTCCGCCGCAAGTCCCATAACCAGCGCGGCGGTCGTAAAGCGCTCAATGATCGTAGTGCAGCTGTCGGCACCATACAGCTCATCGGTTGAGGAACTGCTACAGAGCTCCGAATTTCTGGCACTCAGACGCGAGCCGTCAATAATGACATAAATTTGCTGGGTCCGTTCGATCTGGTAGACTTTGGTGATCGGCATTCCCCGTCTGGCTGTGGCCTTCCAGTGAATGTCCTCATAGCTGTCACCCGGGAGATATTCCCGCAGCTGCTCGAATTCCCTACCCTTACCCACTTGTCGCTGAGCGTGAATTCCGATGCTGCGATTCAAGAATAACCCGGAAAGCTTCTGGCGTTCTCTGAGAAGATCGGGGTACACCCGAATTTGGGATTCAATGGGCTCGACCCGGCGCATCGACCACAAACCGAATCTGGAGGAGGTTTCCAGGTAACATTTTCTCAGTTCATATAATCCCTGTCTCAGCGACCGGAAGGGCCAGTTCACAATTGAGCAGGTTGTATCAATCGGCAGATCGGTCAGGCGATCATGGTGGGGCGAATATATCTGCCGTGGAAAGGCCAGGCCGAGTCTCAGGCGCCTTACTTGTAGTTCCTCGTTTTCGATTGAGAGGGCCAACTCGCCTTGCCGTCCGACGGAAAGCCGCACCACCTCCGGCAATGTTACCCGGACGCCGCTCAGGCGCTTTTTGGATACCGCAACATCAAATATCGCAAGAAAAAGCGCAGCGACCGCCAGCAGGATCCCTACCCCAGTAGCCCCGGGCACCAGAGCCATCATGATGGATACCGGCAGGAAAACGATTCCGCACCAGAATATGAGCTTATTTGTCGGCACAAACTTCATAGTCACAATTCAATCAATCCGGACACTTAATTTCTTAATCAGTTAGTTTTGCTACGCGCACCGTGTCTCCAGAGGACAGACGACAGATGACAGACGACGGATGTCAGATGACAGAAAACAGAAAACAGATGTCAGATTACAGATTACAGATGACCCTGCTTCGCCTTTCAGGCTTCGCAGGGCAGCCAGATGCCAGCCTCTTGCACCCAAAACCGAATGCCCCCGCTGAGCGGGATGACACATATAGCTTATAGAAATCAATGAGTGCCTCGAAAGCCGAAAGCCGTTTCTGTTTTTTTCCGCCTTCCGCATTCCCAATTCCACATTCACAACACCCTATGCGCTCTGCCCTCTGCTCCATGCGCCCTGCCCTATGCCCTCTGCTCCATGCGCCCTGCCCTATGCCCCCTGCCCCATGCGCTCTGCCCTGTGCGCTCTGCCCCATGCGCCTTAACCCGCAACCCGTACCCCGCACCCCGCAACCCGCAACTCGCATTCCGCACCCCGATCTCATCTCGGTACGGCTATCTCTTTTAAAATATCATCGATAACTTCCTCTACCGTCAAACCTTCGATCTCAAATTCCGGACGCAGAATTAGGCGGTGTTCCAGCACAGGCAACGCCAGGGTTTTAATATCGTCAGGCGTGACGAAATCGCGTCCCCCGATGGCGGCATGGGTGCGGGCGGCCAATATTAACGACTGGGTGGCACGCGGGCCCGCACCCACCAGCACGCTGGGATGCCGGCGGGTTTGTCTGACGATGTCGACGATATAGGCGCTCAACTCTTCTTTGACCAGAATATTTTCCAGCGCCTCCCGCAGCTTGGTTAATATCTCAGGTGTAATCACCTGCTTGACGACCCCACTGGTAAGAACGTTTTCAGGCGAGTCCTTGCCGAGCATTCGACCGGCAAGGGACAATTCTTCTTCCCTTTGGGGATGATCCATGGTGATCTTGAGCATGAAGCGATCCTTTTGAGCTTCAGGAAGCGGATAAGTCCCTTCGTACTCAATTGGGTTTTGGGTGGCGAAAACGGTGAAATTCGGCGACAGCTCATGGGTTTTGCGATCGATGGTTACCGTTCGCTCCTGCATCGCCTGCAGCAGGGCGGATTGGGTTTTGGCCGGCGCACGGTTGATTTCATCGGCGAGCAAAAATGTCGTGAATACCGGCCCTTTTACCAGAGAAAACGCATCCTTTTGCAGATTGAAAATGTGGGTCCCGGTAATGTCGGTCGGCATCAGGTCCGGGGTAAACTGAATTCTGGCAAAATCGCAGCGCATCACATGGGCCAGTGTTCTGACCAGCAGGGTTTTAGCCACACCGGGTACCCCTTCGATCAGGGCATGATTGCCGCAAAATATTGCAATCAGCGCTTTATCCACTACATGCTCCTGCCCGATGATGACCTTGGCGACTTCCTGCTTGGTGCGTACCAGCGCTTTTTTTAAAAGTTCTATCTTTTCGCTCATATTCTTTTACCTCTCAACCGGGGCACGCCCCGCTTAAATAATTGTTTCGCAATTCGTTTGCGGCTCAGTCCATCATTTTGCTGATCGCGCGGTATTCCGCCACCGGATCCCGGCGCTTCTTGGAGCCGGACGGTTTGCGGCCGGCCAGCCTGCTGATCGTTTCGAGCAGGGCCGGCCGAGGATTCTTGACCTTTTTGAGTGTTGCCTCCCACTCTCGGGCACAGACCGGCAGGATGTGGTGCTCCGGGATGTGCCGCCGCAGCAGGGCAACCAGTCCTTGAAGATAATCCTTGGCGGATAAGACCTGGGTACTTTCCGGGGCTTCATTGTCCGACGGCGGTACAAAGTAGGCCGCACTTTTCCAGACGAACAAAATGGCCAGTATCGCCAGTACCGCAAAGAACCAATGAAACCGGTGGCGGCGGATAAGTTGGGCCACAGAGGGCTGTTTATAGATCCCCAGATGGACTTCATCGAACAGCATGCGGGAATTGCCGCCGACCAGCCATACCAGCAGACCGGGGTGCCGTTCGGAACGCAAGGCTTCGTTGCTCACGAAAAAGGAGTCCGCACACATCACGATAGAGCCCTGGCCATAGTCCCTCTCAACGATCAGCGCACGGCCATTATGACTGTATAGCGTTTCCCAGGAAGGGTCGAAGAGCTCAAAATAAAGATTGGTGTGCCAGGAAATAGCCGGCGGGAGCCCCTTCCGGCTGGAGGCGGCTTCGATGGGCTGATGTTTGTCGTCTATAATCGGCAGTGTTTCCTTGTAGGCCAGGCCAATGCCCCAGTGAGTATACCTGGATCGGGAGCCGGTCGATTCCTTCTTTTTCGGCAAGTCGCGATCCGCTTTGGGTTCATATTTCTTGGTTACCGGCAGAAAGGTCAACACCAGTCTCCCGCCGGATTGGAACAAGCGGTCGAAAACCGCCTGCATATTTTCGGAAGCCGGTTCAAAGGACGCGGCCGAAGCACCCAAATAGAACAAGGTGGTTTGCGGCTCCAAAGTTATCGCCTTCAGCGGCTGATAGTTGCGCTGCACCGCAACACCGTCTAAATTTTTTAGACTTTCAAAAAGCGCCCCGGTCCCCAGCGGATCGCTGCGCAAAGACGAGTAGGCCGGGTAGACATCACCCGATTCAAAACGCAGCAGGAACAGGTGGGTTACCCCGGCCACAAAAAACAGCAGCAGCAGGGCCAGGATGACACCGGCGATGGTATTATTTTTCAGCAAAGGCAAATATCCTTTTCTGATTGTCGGCAAAGCTGTTAAATTCGGCCCGCGCGATATGGTACATGCCATACCAGGCACGCTCGAATATTCTCAGGTTTTTAGAAAACAACACGATCAGCTCCCGGTTCTCATGAGCACGTCTGTTTAGCTCGTGCTCATACTCACAATTGGATTTGTAGCTTTCGATAGTGAGCATTTCCTGGTCGGCCAGATGTGCCAGGGTCGCAAGATAGAGGGCACGCATGGCCAGACGCAGATCCTTTTCTAGAGCCAGTTCTCCGGCGAGAGTCAGCCAGCGGCTGCTGGAAAGGTCGTCGGCCTTTACTTTTTCATCGTTGAGGTCAGGTGCGGGAACCGCGGAAGCCGCCACATTTTCAACCGGTTGCGTTCGCCTTCGACGCCAGATCCGCAAAAAAACAAAACCCATCGCGGCCAGCAACAGGATTAAAAGCAGCAGCAGAACAATTCTCGCCGTTGTTTTCCAATTGCTTTGGCCGGAGCTGGGCTGCCCTTTTTTTTGCGGCATCAGCTTTTCAAGCCGCTCCAACAGGTCTTCAACCCATTGCGCCACAGTTTTAAGCGTGCTGGAAATCTTATCCACCAACCATTTGACAGCAGCTGCCAGGGGTCCTTTTGTCTCCGGCGCTTCGGGCCGGGCGGCCTCCCGTGGCATGCGCCACGAGAACTGCGGCCGGTTCATGACTTCTTCTATCGAGCGATCCATTTCATCCGCCGATACCGGTTCGCGCGTCTCGGCCGCCGACAGAACCGGAACGGCACAGGCAACGAATATCGTCAGTCCGGCTAGAAGCTTTGCTCCCGAACTCAGAATTGATTTAAGCTCGACCTTGAGATCTTCACCGGACCCCAGCGCCGAACCGTAAAAGCACCGCAGGACATAGGCTGTTTTGATAAACGGGTCTAAAAACAGGTACGTCATTCCCAGCATGGCTACCCAGAAAGTCGAATTGACAAACACCGGTACTCCCCCCAGGGTAAAAACGGTTTCGACACCCAGCAGGGACTTCATCAAGAAGGGGACGAGCACGGTCGCTATCGAAACATTAAGGAAAATTACCAGCCCGAATAACCACAATATACCGATGAGCAGATGGTTTTGTTTAGGCCACAATTTCGCCTGACTCCGGGCCCATCGGCAGATGGCCTTGACACTGCGGTGCTCTTCGCCGACATAGGCGGCGGCACTATTATAAAAAGCATAGCAATAACCGAAGGGCAAAAGCACCAGTGCGGCAATCGGCAAGACGACAAATCGGGTGGCCTGGATCAGCGTTTGGGTCGCCGCGATAGACCCCAACAGTCCCAATGACCACCTGTACGGCAGAACACCCGTGATCCGGGCGTGCACCCTCAGCGCAAAGATCGTTTGCCATATTTTCATCCACACATACAGCAACGACAGGCCCAAGGCCGCTGCCGCACTGTACTCGTAGGCGTTGGCGCTGCGGCTCATGTCTGCCCAGAAATAAAGCAAACCCAGTACAAAAGGAACACTGCCCAGATAGTAAACGCTCAACAGCCGACCCGGAGCCGTACGCAGCAAATGCAAGGACTCCTCCAGAATACGAAGAGCGCTTTTATGATCCTTTTTTTGATTTGACTTCACCGCTGCCACCACCAGCCGGACTGCCAAATCGTGCCTTCATGAAAGGCCGTCGGCAACGCCAGCAGAACCTGTGCGAAATAATAAAAAACGATATATATCAAAACAAGGCCGGATAAAAACTGGGCCCAGTTATAGAGCCACTGGCGGCCGCGAGATGTTTGTCCGCTGCCCTTGAGCCGTTTGCGCAGGCACGATGCGCACAGCACTTTGTCTTCATGCTCGGTGATGCATTCCCGGCAGAAAAATCGGCTGCACTCCGGACACCGAGCGACGGCCTCGCGCGTCATATGGTTTAAACAACGCTGATGAGTCAAATCCGACATGGTTGAATTGGCCTATCGTACCAGCACTATTTGATTAGCGATAAAGTTTGCCGACACTAGTTGCGTCCTACGGTCTTGGAGCGATGGCATGTCTTCTGTCTATTTCTAAAATGCTTGAGCGAAGCGATTCAATCCTTCGAAATTCGTTATTCGACATTCTGCGGTTCGCTTTTTAACTTCCGTCAAGTCCCATACGAGTAAACGCTTATCCCGGCTCGGATTTCCGCGAGACCTCGGATTGCTGTGCTGATATCGCTGCTGCCGGGCTCGCCTTGGCCTTTGAACCCCCGCCCCGCCGGCAGACCATGGCTAGACCTGGAAGCCCGAGAATCAGCGCGCCGCAGAGTGAAAAAATATCAAAGCTCAGCTTCAAAGGGCTTTCCCAGGGTGAAAGAAGAGACATGGATTTGAACATTTCCCACTGGTTGTAGACAACATCAGGATTTCGCATGGCATAAACAATACCGAGGACATAGCCGGCCGCAAAATTAAGGCTGATGAATCCAAGACTTGACCAGGTAAGCGCCTTGATCGAGCCGGCCATGCTGCTGTCGTGCTGTTTGACGAGGGCAATAATCACGAAGATACCCAGGCATAGACCGACAACGCTGCTGACAATGGTTAGAATCACATGGTTGAAGACAAAGCCCGAACCCACCAGCACACCATCCGTCAGCAGCAAGCAGAACAGGACCATATGGGCCCGGCCCTCTTCCTCGCGAGGGGTCTTCATTTTCGAACCGACCCGCGGCGCCCGGCGGTTGGGCGGCGGACTTTTTTTAGCTTGCGCCGGCATATTGCTGAGTCCATCGGGCTTCACAGCGCCCTGGGTTTGATGAATCTGAACCCGCAGCCGGTCCATCAGTCTGGCGGCATGGGTTAAGCGGTGCAGGGTTTTCAGTTGCTCGGTCTGTACGGCCGTCATCAGTTTGGTTTCACAAGTGGGTCCTTTGAATAATCCCAACATCAACAGTACAAACATCGCAGCGGCGATAATGGCGTAAAACAGGGACCATCCCCCCTCGAAGGCGATGGCCGGCACTACGAATATGAGAGCCAGGCAGACCGCTAAAATATTTTGAACCGTCCCCGACGGCGTTTTGCGGATAATGACGGTCTGGATGTCATTGAAATAAAAACGCTTGTATTCTTCGACGCCGAACCGGGAATATATCTGCAGCAAATGATCCGGTCCCTGCCAGAGGGTATATTTGCCGATCAGAAATCCTTTTTTTGACCCGGTCAGTTTTTGGTATTCTTTCATTTAAATGGCCTTGAACATGGACGATGCCTCTCGATACGGCATTCAACTTCTCGAAATCAGAAACAAATTGGAAAACACAAAAACCCAGCCCGCTATCTGCAGGCCGGCGATAAAAAAGGCCAGAACAAATCGAATCTTGGTCCGTGGGATAATACTCGAAGGTGTTTTCCAGTGCCGTATGGTTAAATAAACCACCAAAGGCGCCGTAATTATGGTAAACCAATAGATCAACATGGGCAGCGTTGCCACCAGTAAGGCAATGGTATCATAGCAAGTACGTTGATTTTCGAGGCTTTTGATTTTTCGCTGGCTTTTGCCCTTTTCAAAACACGCGGGGCACAGGTGCTGGTCGTTGAGGGCAACATCACAAAGGGCACAGACAAAGCGGCCGCAGGCCGAACAGGGAACCTCGGCTTTTCTGCGGGGATGGTAGAAACAGCCGGCCTACTTGCCGATCTGAAGATTGTCGCCGGACGGACCGGAGGGAAATTCACGGTAAAGGGCCGGAAAAACATCCACCCGCAGCACACTGTTACATGCCGGACAAGGGCTCAGCGTATAGGCGTTGAGCATCTGCCTGGGCAGGGGGGTGTTGCATTTGGTGCAGATTAGCACTGTAGGTTACCCTTCATTCTTTTGGTTTCTTACATGTTCCAGTGAACTATAAATCCCAAATTACAAGCACCCGAAGCATCGGATTTCAAATAAATCACCAATACCAATATTCAATGACCAAAACATCCGGCCTAAAGCGTGCTATTCGATTCCGGGCTCATTACCGAAATCGCCTGCGGGTGTGGCCGTAGTCTGAGCCTGTCAATGACAATCGACTTAAATTTTGAATTTTGGTTCCGCCTTCGACGGATTATTTATTTGGGATTTGTGATTTGTTATTTATTATTTTGTATTTAGAATCCTGAAGTCATATTTTTGGTATTTTGCCTCTGGCTTTAGTTGCGTACTACCCGGGTCTCACAGATCCGATCGTGCAGCGTCCGCCGCTCATCATCAAAAGCAGCCATAATGAAACCGATTCCCAGGACAAGCGAGCTCAGCCATTTGGCAAAATGCCGGCCCAGGGCTCTTGAGTAGCTCACAGGGGTTCCGTCCGCCACCACTATCTTTATTTTACAGGCCAACTTGCCGGGGGTGGCACCGTATTTGCCGACGAACCAGGTATCGTAAGCAGCGGGAATGGCATATTGCATTATCATTATCAGCGGCATTAGTGCGGTTGCCGCCGTCGGATCTTCACCCGAGAGGGACGCAAAAATCCCCAGGGGTACAAAAAACATCATGTTGATAATCCACATGATGAACGCGTCTATGAGGACAGCCCCGAACCGGATCCAGAAACCGGCGTAATCCAGGGACCCGGCCACCGAGAGACCCTCTTTAACTTTTTGAACAACAATCGGTTTGCAGCTGCCGCAGACCCGGACGTCATTAAAACGGATCATTTCATCTCCGGCGAAAAACCGGCCGCATTCTGAACATTCAAATTGTTCCAGCGGAGCTGCTGCCGGCTTCGGGTCGATACGCTTGTCTTTTCGGCCGCGCACGACGAGCCCGAGTTCCTGCCAATCCTCCATCCCGTCCTTCCAAACCAGGGTTTTGGCCGTAATTTTTTTCTCCCTGATCAGCGTCTGGAGCTCGGCTTTTCCGATGGGCCCGAGCTGCTGATCGCCGTCTGCATAATACAAATTCATGATCATCCTCTGCTGTTTTAGCCAGACTCGTTCAAATTCATAGCCTATTGAATTGTCGATATATATCGGTAAAAACAAGCAAAAACTTAAATAATTATCTTCCAGGTGCGCATAAGTTTTCAGCTGGCAGGTTTCGCAATGGGGGGGGCACAGATATGACGGGGACGATCATTTTGTTGAGACCGCAGACGATTAGTGCAAGATTTGGCTCAGAAACAGTTTGGTGCGCTCGTGCTGCGGATTGTCGAAAAATTCGTCAGGGGTGTTTCCTTCTACTATTTTACCGTAATCCATAAAAAGCACCCGGTGGGCCACGCTTTTGGCGAATCCCATCTCATGGGTTACCACGATCATGGTCATGCCTTCCCGGGCGAGTTCGATCATGGCATCGAGCACCTCTTTGATCATTTCCGGGTCGAGGGCCGAAGTGGGCTCATCGAACAGCATGACCTTGGGCGACATGCAAAGGCTGCGGGCGATGGCTACCCGCTGCTGCTGCCCGCCGGACAGCTGCCCCGAGTATTTCATGGCCTGGTCGGCAATCTGCACCTTTTCCAGAAAATACATGGCCGTTTCTTCGGCTTCCTTTTTAGGGATCTTGCGCACCCAAATGGGTCCAAGGGTCAAATTTTCCAATATGGTCAGGTGGGGGAAAAGGTTGAAATGCTGAAAAACCATGCCGACTTCGGCCCTGATTTTCTCGATATTTTTCAAATCGTTGGTAAGCTCGATCCCGTCAACGATAATCTTGCCCCGCTGGTGTTCTTCAAGGCGGTTGATGCAGCGGATCAGGGTCGATTTGCCGGAGCCGGAAGGCCCGCAGATCACGATCCGTTCCTGTTTTCCGACGGTAAGATCGATGTCCTGCAGAACATGAAATTCACCGAACCATTTGTGCATTCCGACAATTTCAATGATGGCATCGTCGGTCAATTTCGGCTCATTGTTTGGAGACGGCTGAGTGCTCATAGGGTTTCTCTTTTTTATGGTTTGCAAAAATACCGGATACAAAAATTCGTTTTATGCCATGCCAAACACTTTAAAGCGAACCGAAGAACCGCAGAATGTCGAATAACGAATTTCGAAGGAAGGTATCGCTACGCGCTATCTATATTTAATTAAAATCGATAGAATTCCTTAGTTCGATCCGCCTGCGGCGGAATATTCGACATTCATTATTCGATATTCGCTATTCTATCGTTTCTTTCGTAATCAGACCGGCTTATTGTTGGGCCGGTGGTGGTGCTTGAACCTCCGGTCCTAATGTCCTGTTGCCAGTTCACGTTCCAGCCGCCGGCTGTAGTTGGACATAAAAAAGCAGCATAGGAAGTATATCAAGGCGGCAAACACATAGGCCTCGGCCGAAAATCCCATCCACTTCGGGTCGTTCAGTACGGTTTTGGTTGTCTTTAAAAAATCAAATAGAGCAATGATGACGACCAGAGAGGTATCCTTGAAAGCTGAAATTAAAATGCTGACTGAAGGCGGAATCACGATTTTGAGCGCCTGGGGCAATATGATCAACCGCATGGTCAGATAATAGTTCAATCCCAGGGAATTGGCGGCCTCATATTGCCCGCGCGGGATGGCCTGCAGGCCTCCGCGAACCACTTCGGCGATATAGGCGGCAGTAAACAGAATGATGGCAACCTGGGCTCTGATAATGGCATTGATGTTAAACCCTTCCGGAAAAAACAAGGGGAACACCACCGATGACATGAACAGCAGACTGATCAGCGGTACGCCGCGAATGAGTTCGATGTACAGCACGCAAAGTGTTTTGACAACCCGCATCCTGGATTGACGCCCTAAAGCCAGCACAACCCCCAATGGGTAGGCCGCGGTCAAGCCGAAAATGGACAGCAAAAGTGTTAACGGAATTCCGCCCCACTGGGTACTTTCCACTGCGGTCAGGCCCAAAATCCCACCCTTCATCAGCAAGCCCATCAGAAATAGGCCCACGATCCAGGCGTAAGCAAGCGGTTTCTTCCAGTGCGCTCTGTTCTGACTGTAAAACAGCAGGCCGATCAGCAGGGTCATCGCCACAAAAGGCCGCCATTGCTGTTCATAAGGGTAAAATCCGAAAGTAATAAACCTGATGTTGGAAGTGACAACCGACCAGCAGGCACCCGACGCCTGCTGACATTCCGCCCCGGTCGAAAACCACATGCTGTCGACAAAGGCCCAGCGGACCAAGGGCGGGACGATTTTCCAAAGAAGAATGACGGTGATGATGGTCAGGCAGGTGTTCAACCAGCCTTTGAACAAATTGGTCCTGATCCATCCCAGCACGCCCACCTCGGTCACTGGAGGTTTAATTTCATCGGCCCGGTTATGTTGATCAATATCCTGCATACTTTTTTATTGGTAACGGCTAATGTGTGCGGGTCCAGGGTTCACCGTCCAGGGTTGTTTTGTGTTTTCGGCCGACTTCCAGGCCAATCCATGGCTTGGGCCTGTGTGGTCATAGCCTTTGGGCGAAGCAGGGAACCTCTGAACAATCAAATTTTTTCTATCTTTCCACCAGAGCAACTTTCTTGTTGTACCAATTCATAAAGGCCGAGGTCGAGAGGCTGAAACAAAGGTACACGATCATGATCATGGCAACCCCTTCGATGGCCTGTCCGGTTTGATTGATGGCGGTCCCTGCAACGGACACAAAATCGGGATAACCGATGGCCACGGCCAGCGAGCTGTTCTTGGTGAGGTTCAGCATCTGGCTGGTCAGAGGCGGTATGATCACCCTCAGGGCCTGGGGCAGGATCACCAGGTTGAGAACCTGGGAGGATTTCAGCCCGATGGACATGGCTGCCTCCGTCTGTCCCTTGCTGACCGACTGGATCCCGGCCCTGACAACCTCGGCGACAAATGCGGCCGTGTAAAGCACCAGTCCCAGCAGCAGCGCGCTGAACTCGGGGCTGACCGTCTGTCCCCCCCGAAAATTGAATCCCCTGAGTTCGGGAACACTCATCGCTGTCGGGGCTCCGCCTACCAGCCATACCGCCAGAGGAAATGCGATCAAAAGGCCGATAGAAACGCGAAAGACCGGAAAAGGCTGGCCGGTGCGGGCCTGCCGCTTGCGGGCCCAGCGCCGCACAAGGTAAACCGCCAGACAGGCCACCAGAAATGCGATGAGCATGTAAAAATGCGCCGGATGGGACTCCGGCACGGCCATCACCAGACCGCGATTGCTCAGGAAAACCCCGCTGAGCGGATTCAGGGCCTGCCGGGGAGACGGGAGGACTTCATAAAAAAAAGCGTACCAGAAGAACAACTGCAGCAATACCGGTATGTCTTGAAAAACTTCGATATAGACCGCCGCCAGTTTGGAAACCAGCCAGTTCGAAGACAGGCGCAGAATGCCGATAAATGTACCCAGGATAACCGTCAGAACGATTCCGATAAACGAAACCAGCAGCGTGTTTAGAACGCCCACCAGCAGCGCGCGGGCGTATTTATTTGCGGCTGAATAAGGTATTATGGATTCGCCGATTTCAAACGAGGCTTCCTTGTCGAGAAATCCGAAACCGGTGGCAATGGCCTGCCTCTCGAGGTTGGTGAGCGTGTTGGAAACCAGATAGTAGCCCAGTAGTCCCACCATGGCGAGCACGCCCAGCTGGTATATCACGGATCGCTTCTTGGGATCATTCCAAAAGGCAACTTTTTCCGTCTGGGAGCTCGATTTTAAATCTGGGCTTTCTGGTTTCATATTGAGATCACGAGCGCAAGGGGGCCACCGGTATCGAACCTGGATCGCTGTAGTTGCGGCCGCAAACCGGCACAATAAAAAAGGTGCCACCGTTCGTGGCACCTTCGCTATTACGACTGTTTACTTAAACGGCGGTGCATACATCAGGCCGCCGTTGGTCCACTGCGCATTTAATCCGCGCTCGAGTTTCAAAGGCGTGTTGAGGCCGACGTTGCGCTCGAAAACTTCGCCGTAGTTGCCGACGAGTTTGACGATATTGTAGGCCCAGTTTTCATCAACCCCCAGGGCTTTGCCGTTGCCCGGGCTGACGCCCAAAAACCGCTTGATTTTGGGGTCCTTGCTCTGAAGCATGGCATCGACGTTCTTGGAGGTGATTCCCAGCTCCTCGGCGGCGATCATGGCAAGCACCGAAAAATTGACGATATCAAACCATTTGTCGTCTCCGTGCCGAACCGCCGGGCACAGGGGCTCCTTGGAAATGATTTCAGGCAGGATTTCGTAATCGTCCGGCTTGGGTGCAATGGCCCGCGTTGACGCCAGCTGAGAGGCATCCGAGGTCAGCACGTCGCAGCGGCCGGCAAAAAAGGCCGCCGCCAGCTCGGGGGTGCTCTCGATAACCACGGGGTTCATCTTCATCCCGTTGGCCCTGAAATAATCCGCCACATTGAGCTCGGTGGTCGTCCCCGGCAGCACGCAGACCGTAGCGCCGTCGAGTTCCCTGGCACTCTTGACACCCAGTTTTTTGGGCACCAGGAAGCCCTGGCCGTCATAATAGTTCGTGGCCGCGAAATCCAGTCCCAAGGCGGTCTCACGACCCAGGGTCCGGGTGGCGTTACGGGTCAACACATCGATTTCACCGGACTGCAGGGCGGTAAAACGGGTTTTGGCTGTCAGGGGTACGAACTTCAATTTGTCCGCGGCCCCGAACACCGCCACGGAGATTGCACGAGCGGTGTCGACATCCAGTCCGCGCCAAACCCCTTTTTCATCCGGTTTGGAAAACCCGAACAATCCTTCATTGACACCGACCGATATATATCCCTTGGCTTTGACATCTTCCAAAGTCCCGGCCGCAGCGAGTCCGGCCGTGACCAAGAATACTACCGCAATCAACACCGAAATAAGTTTAAATTTTTGCATGCCCTTTCCTCCTTTCCTGGTTATACTAAATTATGCCTTAGAAAACAGTCCATTGCACCATAATCGATGCTCCTGACATTTTTGACGGCTCGAATTCTGCAGGATTTAGATATCACGAAACAATGAATGCGCCTCATCTACTAAACGAACCGCCAAAACGTAAATGCTATAGCAGAAACGGCGCAGTTATGGCAAGCAAAATATTCAACCTGCAAGGAGGTGATCATAACCTGACCGGCAGAAGGTAGCTGCCGACATGAAAAAAGTAATTGACACAATATGCTTAATATCCTATAAATTCGACCACATCGAATGCGAGCGGATATACAGAGGAAGCAGGCATGGATAATCTGAAGCGCGAGGGGAAGGTCGATTTTCAACAAGTTATGGAAGACCTCTGGGCCAGCCGGTCACCGGTTGAACGCCGCACTGACGCGGACAAGCGCCTTCGTCTTTGCGCCGCATACTTCAAGCGCGGCGGAAAGGAGAGACGCCTGATAAAAGAAAGAAGAAAACACGAGGAACGCCGTGACGGTTGGTTGCGTGTAGGCAAGTGGCGCAGTGAGGCCGTATTTGACGAAGAAGATAAATAGCTTTCCGAATCATCATTGCATATATTATTCCAATCGAGGCGGAGCCTGAGGGGCTCTGCCTTTTTAATTTTGATCTCGGACACCGCGGGAAAGCTGCCGGGCCAGACTGCGGTGTTCCGGCTTCGGTTACAAATCAAGCGGAGTGCATTGCGTTGATTTTGGCAGTAGTTTTAATAATCGCCGCTGGTGTTCAAGTTTCTGCAACGGGGGAAAAGGCATATGCTCACAACGGATAAAACTGCTTTTCTGCTGATCGACGTTCAAGGCAAATTGGCGCATTCGATGCATGGGAAAGAAAGCCTTTTTAAGAATTTGAAAAAGCTTGTCAAAGGCTTGCGGGTGCTGGAAATTCCCATCCTGTGGACCGAACAGAATCCCAAAGGATTGGTGCCGACCGTTCCGGAAATCGCAGATCTCCTGCCCGAGATTCAGCCGATGCCCAAATACAGCTTCAGCTGTCACAAGGCTCAGGATATCAGGCAGGCCCTTGAAGCGTTGAACCGTCCCAACATACTGGTGGCCGGAATCGAAACCCATGTCTGCGTGTACCAAACCGTGCGGGACCTGGTGCAGGCAGCCTACGGCGTTCATCTTGTGGCCGATGCCGTATCTTCGCGCACCCCCGAAAACAGGGAGATCGGTTTGGAAAAGTGCAAAAGCATCGGCGCCGCCGTAACCAGTGTCGAAACCGCCCTGTTCGAGATTCTCGAGGTAGCCGAGGGGGCCCGGTTCAAAGAAATATTGGAAATCGTAAGGTAGGCGGGTTGATTACCTATAAAATCAAGCTTTTCCCGAGACTGCGCCAGGACAATTAAGCCCCTACGGGACAGCAACGGCGCAGTTCAAAGGTTTCGGGTGTCAGGAGGTTGAGGTGACAAATCCTGAAACCTGAAAACTAACAACTTACTCGTCAACATGGGCAATAAATTGTCGATATGGCGCTGCAAAACGGCTATATAGTTGAACCGTCAAAGAGAATCAGACTAGCATGTACCAATTTTTAACCGGACCGGCATTGTGGGCCACATTTATAATTTTCGGGGCAGGGTTGATTGTTCGCATCGCCAACCTGTGGCGGCTCAGCCGCAAAAAAGACCGGGTCATTTATAATCATGCCGATTTTGCCTGGGGTTTCAAATCGATCCTTCACTGGATCCTGCCCTGGGCCAGCGCCGGCATGCGCCGGCAGCCGGTTTTTACACTCATGGTGTTTGCCTTTCACATCAGCCTGCTGGCTGTGCCCCTGTTCCTCTGCGCCCACAACATCCTTTGGGATGAAGCCATCGGCATCAGCCTGTGGTCCATGCCGGACCTTTGGGCCGACGTCATGTCCGTTGTTTTAATCGTCTCGGTCATTTTTCTGGTGGTCAGACGTTTGGTGCGCAAAGAGGTGCGCATCCTTACCGGGACCTGGGACTACATGCTGCTGGCGTTTACCGCCCTGCCCTTTTTGACGGGATTTCTGGCCTATCATCAGTTCGGTCCTTATGAGGCGATGATGATCGCCCATGTGCTAAGCGGTGAACTGCTGTTGATACTGATTCCCTTTACCAAACTCGGCCACATGATCCTGTTCTTTTTCACGCGTGCCTTTATCGGCTTTGAAATGGGAGGACGGCGCGGAGCCCGGTCTTGGTAAAATCCAAAAAGGATTGCTCCGGATGTGCAGAGAATATTAGGCCGATCCTGCTATCGGCCTGTCCAAATTACAAATAACAAGCACCAAATATCAAACAAATACCAATGACCCAAATTCAAAATCACAAACCTGACGGACCCGGAAAAGAACAGAGGCCTGCGGAATTGATATTGCTGCCAACGCTGAAACCCAATCGCTTCTAATGGTTATCGACTCCGGTTTTTCCAAGCGCGGCGATCGTGGTATTAATCCGAATTTGTCAAGTTTTGGTCATTTGGATTTCGGATTTGAGATTTATTTGTAATCCGATGCTTCTGGTGCTTGTATTTTGGAATTTTTAGCAGTCTGAAAAGCATCCCGATTTTAACAGGGAGTATTTGATGGTTGATATAAAAGAAGTCCTTCAAGAAGAATTCGATCGCAACAAAACACCGGTCAACCGGGACGCCGTTCGCAATATACTCGACGCCAATGACGGCGCCCGTATACGAACCTGGTTGGGTATCTGCTCGCGCTGCGGGTTGTGCGCCGAAAGCTGCTTTGTATATCTCGGCAACGACCGCGACCCCAAACTGAGTCCCGCCTATAAATTCAAGCACACCCTGGGAGAAATGTATCGCCGCAAAGGCAAACTGAGCCGGGCGTTTCTGGAAGAATGCTATCAAACGGCCTGGCTGCAATGCACCATGTGCAAACGCTGTTCCCAGTTTTGTCCCTTTGGCATCGACATCGCCACCATGATGGCGATTACCCGTGCGGTCTGCCATTCCCAGGGCTTCAAGCCCCACAGCCTCCATCAGTTTTCGGAACACTGCCGCAAAACCGGCAATCACATGGGCATACCCGAGGAAGAGCTTATCGATACCTGCGAATGGATGGCTGAAGAAGCCGAAGATGACTATCGGGGGGTTGAGATACCGGTGGACAAGCCAAATGTCAAATATATGTACACCATCAATCCGCGCGAACCCGTTTATTATCCTCAGGATATCTCCCAGGCCGGCATAATTCTCTCCGCCGCCGGCGAGAGTTGGACCATCCCCAGTTTCGGCTGGGACTGCACGAATTTGCCGATGTTCTGCGGAGACCGCACCCTGGCCGGCCGACAGGTCAAGAATGTTTACGAAAAGGCGCTTGAACTGGGCGCAGAGAAGATTTTAATCACCGAATGCGGGCATGCCTACCGCTCCATGGCCTTCGAAGGGCCCTATATGGCCGGCTACCGGGACGGCCGCCCGCCGGTAGAGATCGTTCACTTCGTACGTTTGATCTACGAGTATCTGCGGGACGGCCGCATAATAATCGATCCCGGCAAAAAAATCAGGGAGCCGGTTACCTACCAGGACCCTTGCAACGTGTCGCGCAACGGCGGCCTCTGGGAAGAGGCGCGCAAAATCATCCCTTACCTTGCTGAAGATTTTCGGGACATGTCCCCCAACCGCGACCACAACCACTGCTGCGGCGGAGGGGGCGGCATCATGCCCATGGGCCCGAAGTACAAACCGGTGCGCATGGCCTCCGGCCGGGTCAAGGCGGAACAGATCAAGGCCACGGGAGCCAAAGTCGTGATCGCCCCCTGCCACAACTGCTTCGACCAGATCCATGACCTCGGTGAAGAGTATGATCTGGGCATCAGAGTACTTTCATTTAAGGAAATCATCGTCGAGGCCATGATCGTACCGGATCATATGAAACTGGAAGAAGGTGCCTGAAGAAAGCGCCAGGACCGAATCCCGGATGCGGCCCGCCTGGGGTGCGGGCCTCACGAGTAAAAAGCAAGAACAAGCGGCTCAAACAATTGTTTTGAAGATCTTAATCCGGCCTGAGAACTCTGCTTATCGCTTTTATTCACCCCCGTAAATATGAGGTATTGCATGCGTAGATTCGACTTAGCCATCCACCTGACGGCAGCCGCAGCCATCCTTTTAATCTCCGGCTGCGCCGCTTTGCCTCAAAATTTCGACCGGCCCGAAAGCTATGCCCCGACCGATACGCGCAATACTGCTTTTGCCCGGGCGCATGCCAGCGAGAAAGCCGCGCATCCCGGAAAATCCGGTTTCCGGTTGTTGGCCGACGGATTGGATGCTTTTGTGGCCCGGGCGCAGGCGTCCCAAAAGGCCGAGCGCAGCATCGATGCCCAGTATTACCTGTATCACAATGATATGGTCGGCCGGCTGCTTGCCGATCTGCTGCTCAAAGCGGCCGACCGGGGGGTCAGGGTCCGCCTGTTGGTGGACGATATGGACCTGGCCGGCCGGGATTTGGGGGCGGCTGCTTTGGACAGCCACCCCAACATGGAGGTGCGGATTTTCAATCCCTTCAGTCGAAATGTGGGCCGAGCCTCCCAATTTGTAACCCGATTCGGCTCGGTCACCCGCCGCATGCACAACAAATCATTTACCGTAGACAACCAAATCACCATTCTCGGGGGACGCAATATCGGCAATGAATACTTTGAAGCCCACCCGGATCTGGCCTTCGCCGATCTGGATGTAATGGCCATCGGACCGGTGGTCCAGGAGGTGTCCGCCGTCTTTGACCGCTATTGGAACAGCGATCTGGCCTATCCCGCCACGGTGCTGCCTAAGGGCGGAGCACCGACGGCCGCGAAGGTTCAACAATGGCGCCAGGAGTTGAACGATTTTGCGGCCGGCCAAATGGACTCTGAATATCTGCAGGCGCTGCGCAGTTCCGAGTTAGCCGGGCAAATCCGCAATAAAAGAGTGCAATTCGGATGGGGAGATGCTGAGGTCGTGTTCGACCAGCCCGAAAAACTGCTTCATGATTTCAGCAAAACCGAATATCATCTCGCCCCGATGCTCAAACCCTACGTGCAGGCGGTGAAAAAAGAGTTGATCATATTCTCCCCCTATTTTGTACCGGGCAAACCGGGAACCGCCTTTTTGACCCAGTTGTCCCGGCGCGGCGTGCGGGTCCGCATCCTGACCAACTCGCTGGCCTCGAACGACGTGGGGTTGGTGCATGCCGGCTATAAAAACTACCGCCGGCAGCTGCTGCGCGGAGGGGTTGAGCTGTTTGAGCTGAACAAAACGTTGAGCCGCAAAGAGCGTGCAGCCAAAAAGGGCATCGGCGATTCGTCCAAAGCCAGCCTGCACGCCAAATCCTTTGTCTTCGACCGTAAACAGGTCTTCATCGGCTCTTTGAATCTGGATCCCCGGGCCCTGCTGCACAACACCGAGATCGGCGTGATACTGAGCGTGCCGGCTATCGCCACTGCGATGGCCAAGCGGTTTGACGAGAACATAGAGCGCAAGGCCTTCCGGCTGGAGCTGAAAAAACACGCCAACGAGTACGAGCAGCTATTGTGGCACGGTTGGGAAAACGGCCAACAGGTCGTATACACCCACGAGCCCCACACAAGTTTTTGGCGACGCCTGGGGATCAATTTTATGAGCATCTGGCCGATTGAATCGCAGTTGTGAACTGATTTATGCTTGTGTTAAAAAACAATCATCTTTGAAGCACAGATCGGGCCATGTCAAACGCGGCTGGAGGAGGACTGATATTCATGAAAAATATCCGCGATGACAAGGGCTACTGGAAACAGATTGAACAATATATACGTGATCACTCTGAAGCTGAATTTAGCCATAGCGTGTGTCCGGATTGTGCCCATAAACTTTATCCGGATTTGAATATTTAACCCTTTGCATTATGCATTGGGCCCGGCTTCGGCTCTGCTGCCGATTGAAAGACTGCCGGAGCTTTTGACCCAGGTCCATCACCTTGTGCTTTAGGCCCAAGGCCGGAAAGTGTTAGCCACCTATCCTATGCTCTACGCCCTAAGCTCTTTGCCCTAGGCCCCATGCGCCTTGCTCTCCGCCCCATGCTCCTGACCCTATGCTCTTTGAGCGATTATGGCTGCGCCGATGGCTCCGGTTACCTGGGACTTATCCGACACCGCTATGTCGTGCGCGATTTTCTGCTCCAGGGCGCGCACTACCCCGATGTTTTTGGCCACCCCGCCGGTCATCATAATCCCGGGCTTGAAACCGACCCGATTGGCCATGGCCACCGTGCGGGCTGCGATGGCCTCGTGAATGCCGGCAATGATGTTCTCCCTTTTCTCCCCTTTTGAAATCAACGAGATGACCTCGGATTCGGCAAAGACCGTGCAGAGACTGCTGATGGCAGCCGGCTGCTGCGCTTGCAAAGAGAGGTTGCCGAAATTATCGAGATCGACCTCCAGAGCCCGGGCCATGACTTCCAAGAACCGCCCCGTGCCGGCGGCACACTTGTCGTTCATGGCAAAATCCAGGGGAGTGCCGCTGTCGCTGACAGCAATGGCCTTGCTGTCCTGGCCGCCAATATCGATGACCGATCGAATCCCGGAGTCCAGGCAGTGGGCGCCGGCCGCGTGACAGGTAATCTCGGTAACGGCCTGGTCGGCGAAGGTCACGCTGTTGCGGCCGTAGCCCGTGGCAACAATATTGTCGATCGCGGCTCGACTCAGGCCGTTTTGCTCCAGGATGTCGTCAAACACCTTTTCTCCGGCCAGTCGGGCGTTGTAACCGGTCAAGATGACGCTGTCGGCGATCAAGCGGCCATCTTCGACCACTGCCGCCTTGGTGGAAATCGAACCCACATCGATACCGACCGTAAGCATATTATCACCTCTTTTTATTGGACAGCAAAAAAATTCTAAATACGCTATTTATTTCTAATTTATGCTTCCGCATTCCGACTTCCCACTTCACTTTTCAATTCTTTTTACTTGACTATGATACATTGTAGCTGTATTGTAGCTTTCATATGCTATTGTTTACAGCATCTTAGATCAACAATCAAGCCGAAATGGAAATATTACGGCCGACCTCGAACAGCCGGTGGAAAAAGTTTTTATCTTCAGTTAATCATAAAAGAGGCGATTAGCGTGCCAAACGAAAAAGATCAAATCCCAAGTGACGACGCAAAGGCCGCTGTGGATTCTACCCAAGCTTCAGACGCGCTCAGCAACAAGGTCAAGTTTGAAATCTACGGCGAAGAAATGATCGAGAAACGGGTTAAATCCAGTGGTAACAGCGGCCGGGTTTATCTTCCGCCAAACTGGGTGGGCCACAAGGTCAAAATTATCCGGATTTAATTAAATATCAGAAAAAGGGAATCTTCCGTGGATAACGTTCAAATAAGAAAATTGCAAAAAAAAGATGCAGCCGAGGTCAGCCGGATTTATGCGGCCATTACCCTGCAACCGGTGGATCCGGACTTTAAGCGGGTGGTAGAGGAGCACGCCGAAACAGAAGATGAAGCCTGTTTCGTGGCCGAAAGCGAGGGGAAAGTCGTCGGCTTTATGATCAGCTATATTCTTACTGCCGGTTTCGGGATGCCCAAAAGCGCCTGGATTGCCACCCTCGGGGTGGATCCCGAACGAATGGGCCAGAGTATCGGCGCAACCCTGGCGCAGGAGATTTTAAATTACTACAAAGCCCGGGGGGTCGAAAATGTTTATACATCGGTGCGCTGGGACTCCACCGACCTGCTTTCATTTTTCAAAACCCTCGGCTTCAATCGCAGCAACTTCATCAACCTGCGAAAAGTCCTTGATTAGCCCGGCAGATTACGGCAATCGTGCCCGCCGCGGCTGCCCCCCCCTGGCCATCGCTGTCAACCATCGCGATTGTTAGCGGATGTGCCATCAAGCTGTTCCTCCACCCGCTCAAACCACTGCTGTTGGATTTCGGGATCGAAAAACACAGACGTTTCCTCGTCAAATTCCGTATGTTCCTTCAATATCGCTTCACTTGCCGAACGCACCAGATCCTTGATCTTTGAAACAATCTCGCCCCGGGCAGCCTCGTACGAGGATTGAATGGCAATGAAGTTTCGGACCTCTTCTTTTGCTTCGCGTGTCAGTTTGCGGGCCGCAATCTCCATCAAGGCAAAATGGATCTGTTCGTGTTGAAGGACGTAATCTAATTTTTCTTCAGCAATATTCGGATTCAGCCAGGAGCACTCCGGAATCATCACCGCTTCAAAGGCGACATGTTTTATCGTTCCGAAATACTGGATCTGCTGTTCGAGATAGCCTTGTGTGATTTTATATCTCGCGTCTTTGGTCGTTCGAATGCGGCAACAGGCGTGGGCTGCAATTTCCCGGGCGTGCCGTACAAGGTTGTCCGGCAATGACCGGGCCTGAAAATCTTCCACCGTCAACGCCCGGTAGGTGAAACCTTGATTTTTGTATGCCGGACGGTTTCCGGATTCAACCATCCTTGGTTTGGCATATTCCGGAAGCAGGGTGCAGCCGGTCAGCAGAAAGATCAGCAGAATCAGAATTATGTATTTGGCTAATCGCATCATAATCAGAAATGGTTTCGCTCAAGCATCGTCGGCGATTGCGGGGCGGTCGCACCGCATGTTGCTCGGTCATTATTATAATAGCCGCCCTCTCGCTTCGCTCATTCGACAGTCTAAATTCATCATTCGAAATTCGACATTCGCTTTTAAATACGGGTCAACCTGCCGGCGGCCGCCCGATCCACCAGCCACCACAGCCTGCCGTGCAGCGGACGAATCATTTGGGCCGGCAGTTGGTACGGCCGCGGTTTGCCCTCCAGGATCTGCTGCAGTATGTCCGCCTTTTGCGGCCCGCTGGCCAGAACAACAATTGTGTCGGCATTGTTGAGCACCTGTGCCGTCATGGTGATGCGGTGGGCTTTAAGCTTTTCGACCCAATTGGCCACCACCAGCCGTTTATTTTCCTGAAGGGCGCCGGTTTCCGGAAACAGCGAAGCAGTGTGACCGTCCGGGCCGATGCCCAGCAGATTGAAATCAAACACCGGCAGGCGGCCGGCGCCAAGTTTGAAAAATCGTCTCAACTCCTGCTCATAGTCCCGAGCCACGCCGTCGGCGTCGGCCAGCTCGGTGGGCATGCGATGGATGTTTGCGATCGGGACAGGCGCTCTGGCCAGCATGGTATCTTTGGCCATGCGGTAATTGCTTTGCTCGTCTTCAGGCGGAACGTGCCGCTCGTCCCCCCAGAAAAAATGAATTCTCTCCCAGGGGATTTTTTTCTTGAAGTGATCATCCTCAACCAGCAGCGAGAAAAACGTTCTGGGCGTGGAACCGCCGGAAAGCGCTACGCTGAACCGTTCGGCCCGGCCCAAGGTTTTCGTGATGCAGCCAACCAGCAGTTCGGCCGCCTCAAAGGCCAAAGCATCCAAATCCTCCACCACAACGATTTTCGAATTGTCAGTGTCCATTCAGGTTACCGTATCTTTTTATTAGTTCGCCCTCAGCCTTGATATGTCGACAAAAGTTAATATTTTACAGATTAATCCAAGTCATATATAAACAAAGATAGTAAACATAGATCCGCAAATGTAAAATGCGGCATCCTCCTTGAACAAAATCGCATACCATAAATCTCAAAGCTGATATCTCATTCGGGGGCTAAATATGTTGCGCAATATCAATCCAAGTCAAACTGACAGCTGGCAAAAACTGGCGGCCCATTATTCCAGCATAGAGCCCGTCCGGATGAAGGCGCTCTTTGCCTCCGATCCCGATCGGTTTAATAAATTCTCTCTCAGGTTCAAGGAAATTTTAGTGGATTACTCCAAAAACCGCATAACGGAAGAAACCCTGAACCTGCTCATCGACCTGGCGCGTGAATGCGGTGTTAAGGATGCCATCGAGACAATGTTCACAGGCGAAAAGATAAATGCCACCGAAAACCGGGCCGTACTTCATGCGGCCCTGAGAAACCGGGCCAATACACCAATGATCGTGGACGGCGAGGATGTGATGCCGGATGTCAACACCGTTTTGCAGAAAATGAAGCTGTTTGCCGGCAAAATTCACTCCGGCGAGCGCAAGGGGTATACGGGTAAAAAAATCTCCGACATTGTCAACATCGGTATCGGGGGCTCCGATCTGGGTCCCGTCATGGTCACCGAAGCACTGCAGCCTTACGCGCAGCCTGGGTTGTCGGTTCATTTCATTTCCAACATCGACGGCACCCACATCACGGAGACCTTGAAGGCCCTGGACCCCGAGACCACCCTTTTCATGGTGGCCTCGAAAACCTTTACCACCCAGGAGACGATGACCAATGCCTTCAGCGCGCGGGACTGGTTTTTGAGTCACGCCCGGCAGCAGGCCCATGTGGCCAAACATTTTGTGGCCGTCTCAACCAATGCCGAGGCGGTCGCTGCCTTCGGCATCGACCCGGACAATATGTTCATATTCTGGGATTGGGTCGGCGGCAGGTATTCGCTGTGGTCAGCCATCGGCTTGTCGATCGCCTGTTATATCGGTTTTGACAACTTCAGCAGAATGCTCCAGGGGGCTCATGCCATGGACCAACATTTCAGATCCGAGCCCTTTGAGAAGAATATCCCGGTTATACTGGCGCTGATCGGCATCTGGTATACTAATTTTTTCGGCGCCCGTACAGAGGCCATATTGCCCTACGACCAATACATGCATCGGTTTGCAGCCTATTTGCAGCAGTGCAATATGGAAAGCAACGGCAAATCGATAGACCGCAGCGGCAATAATCTAACCTACCGCTCAGGTCCCGTCATCTGGGGCGAGCCGGGCACCAACGGGCAGCATTCATTTTATCAGCTCATCCACCAGGGAACCCATTTTATCCCGGCCGATTTTTTGGCCCCGGCCGTCAGCCACAACCCCCTCGGCGATCATCACGCTATCCTGCTTTCCAATTTCCTGGCTCAGACCGAAGCCCTAATGAACGGCAGGACCAGGGAGGCGGTCGCCGCTGAACTAAAACGGGATGGTAAAAGTGACACCGAAGTTCAAAAATTGGCCCCCTATAAGACTTTCGAAGGCAACAAACCCTCCAATTCGATTCTGTTTCGCAAACTCACGCCCGAAACCTTGGGCAGCCTGGTCGCCATGTACGAGCACAAGATTTTTGTGCAGGGCGTGGTCTGGAATATTTTTTCTTTCGATCAGTGGGGGGTTGAACTCGGCAAACAACTGGCCAATAAAATCCAACCGGAGTTAGGCGGCGAAATACCGGTGGACACCCACGACAGCTCCACCAACGGCCTGATAAACGCGATCAAAGAGATGAGGAAAGGAGATTTGACGATTTGATTTCACCCCCACCCGGCCTCCCCCGCCAAGGGGGAGGAATCTCTTTTCCCTCCCCCCAAGAAGATCTCGGGATCTTCAACTGGGGTGAGGGATTGAGGTTCGGGGCTGAAATAATCGTGTCCTTAAAATACTTTACAGATCGGAATTATATTCTTCAAGACACGCAATCAATGCAGGTAGAGACAAATTCTAACCAAGACACTGAATCCGAAATACGGACGTCCCCGCTGCAGCGGGATGGCTCATCTATCCGCATACAATAGGGTATGCCTCGCACGTCGAAAGCCCAACGCCGAAAGCCTCTTCTTAACCGGTACGATCCAGGTGTCTGGCTTGGGCGCTTTTAGGTTCACTTAATTTCGGCCTTGTCTGCCTTTAACCCTTGCCACCGAAATACTTCATAAACTGCATTCTCTCGTAGGCCGCCGGGTTGCTGCTCTGGGCCTGACTCATTTTCCCCCTGAAATCGGAGAGGCTGTCGAAACCTTTGGCCGTCATCCAATCGGTGAGGGTTTGGAGCATCTCTCCGATATAGGCCTTGTTCTGCTTGTAAAGCGCCGAGACGACTTGGACGGCGGTAGCACCCGCCAACAGCTGTTTTATCAAGGCGTTACCGTCGTGGACGCCGGTGGAAGCCGCCAGATCACATTTAACCCTTTCGGCCATGATGGCGATCCAGCGCAGCGAAATCGACAAGTCGGTCGGTGCGCTGAAGGTGTTGGAGGGAATCACTTCAAATTTATCGATGTCAAAATCCGGGCTGAAAAAGCGGTTGAACAGCACCAGTCCCTCAACGCCCGTTTCAGAAAGTTTCTGGATCATGGGTCCCAGATTCGAGAAATAGTAGCTGATCTTCAGCGATATCGGTATACTGACGGCTTCTTGCACTTTTTCGACAATCCCGAAATAGGCGGCCTCTTTCTCTTCGCTGGTACGCTCAAAATCGGAAGGCAGAAAAAACATATTCAGTTCCAGGGCATCCGCGCCGGCCTTTTCAAGCTGTGATGCAAACGCCAGCCATTCATGGGAGTAAACACAGTTGACACTGGCTATGACCGGAATCGAGACGCTTTTTTTGCTCTCACTGATCAAGGCGGTGTATTTGTTTAGATTGTCCTCTTTGATCTTGTAATCATAGTAATCGAATTGGTCCATGTCATAGCCTTTGGACTCGGCCTCTTTAAGGATATCGTCATATTCAAATGCGATCTCTTCCTCGAAAATCGATTTCAAAACCACAGCGCCGGCGCCGCCCGCCTCCAGCTGTTGGATGCTCTTGACTGAGTTGGTTAAACCCGAGCTTCCGGCAATCACGGGGTTTTTCAGGGTCAATCCGAGATACTGGGTCGATAAATCCGCCATTTTCATTCTCTCCTTTCCAAGGTTAACCTATTTCGGTTGGTCGTTTAAAAAAGTTACGCTGCCGGTTGAGAAACCCGACAGCTATCGGTGCTTTTTCATCGGGATTGAATTCGAAATCATATTAAGTAATGCTTTATGGAAAAAATTTCAACCATTTATTTTGTATCCACCCCATGGTTTCTCCGTTTGGCCGGGAATCGAATTGCCTGGGCGCAACCGACCGGATTGGCGGTAATACTGCGGGCGAACACCAACACCGACTGCATTTATCCGTTGAACTCAATACCCCCGAATACCCAACCGGGATTCCTGGTTATTTCCTTTTGCATTGTGAGCACGTAGTCCGGTCTGATCTCGTTTTTCCACCGGGGATAGCCGCCCCGCCACACATATTTCAGCAATTCATGGAATTGAAGAGGGTTAAAGCGGTAGGCGCCTAAACCAATCTCCATATTATTGCGGTCAGCTTCGATCGTAATCTTCAAGGGTCGGGCGTATTTTGCAATCTCCGCGGATACGACCGCTTGGGTCTGAACCCCGTCAGGGTTCTGTTTAAAATCCTCAGGCCGCCGGGGAAATGGAAAGCGGCGATACAGCCCTCCGATAAATCCGGAGAAACGCACGCCGTGGATCGCCCCCGTCAGATCTCCGATGTCCTCGGCCTTCTCGATGATCCTAACATCCCAGGCGGCCTGATAGAATGCGTCGCCGACATTCACGGTCAGATCGACCATACGAGCGCAGAAATCATCGGCAAAGAAAAAATAATTATCACACAGCAGCATGTCGGACTCGATGTTAAAAAATCCAAAGGCTATGGTTCCGTGGCTGAGGGACTCAAATGTCAACGGCAAGACAGATACTCCTATGCTTTTTGTAAAATAATGGCCGGTAACTTAGAAAGGAAATTGGAATCTGGAAGGTGGAAGTCGGAATGCGGAAGGCGGAATTAACATTTGGATTTTTAGGTGATTTTTGTAAGAACGCAAACCAAATCATCGAGTTCTATCCATAAATCCGCTAATAACATGCCTTTAAGACCCCCGATTCCTCACTTCCTCATTCCTGGTTCCGAATTCCAACTTCGGAATTCCAACTTCCCATTTCCGCATTCCGCATTCCGACTTCCGACTTCATGTAAAACCGCCATTGACAATGCATGTCATCCGGATGGGGATCCGGCGGTGCAAACAGGCAATCAATCCCAATGCCTTCATCTATTTCCCGGGCAAAGCTGGCAAACTCGTCATGGTGCATTTGCTTGCAGGCATACTCGTCCAGGCCTCTTTTGGTACGTGCTACCTGGGTGGGGCAGGAAGGTACCGATATAATGACCTCCTCAGGCTTTTGTTCGATCTGGTAACCGACCAGGATGCACCAGGGAAAATACCGCAGGACTTTGACAAATCCCTCCAATCCTTGCTCGCGAATATCGAATCGGTTGACCAGGTCCCTGGCCGCCATGGCCGCCACCCGGCCCCAGACCTTTTCGTTAAGCAGATCGGCAGTCGCCTCGTCATATCGCTCGGTTATGTTGATGTACCAAAACGCATCCACCACCCGGTAATGCCACAAAAGAAACTGAATATATTTTCTGAGATCCGGTGCCTCCATGTTTTCAAAAATGGATAGATCCATACAGCGCCCCCTTCATTGTTTGAAGCAATATTGGTAAATGTTAGTGTTATTTCATAAAATAGCCATTCCACCGGAACCGCATCTAGCAGCCATATTTTCCTGACGACGGCAAGCTGTCCGTTATCGTAGGAATGCGCCATCATGGACTTGACATTTCCCGTCGATCGAACTGGTTCTCGACCTTGAGATAACCCGTCACAAAGGCGCCCAAAAAGATTGCGACGCCCACAAGCGCCAGGCCGAGTCCGAACGAATATAAATCCCCGCAGAATCCGATGAAGGTAGGCGTCACGCCCCCGCCGGCGATAAACCCCAGCGGAACCGTCAAGGAAACCACTATATTCCGCTGCTTGGCCGAACTGACCGAAGAAAGAGCGGCAAGGCCGGCCGGGAAAAAACACGCCGCCATAACCGGCTGTAGAAAAACCGCCACCGTGATCCAGGAGGTTGGGGCCATGCCGATGAATACCGTCAGCAGTCCGGTGGTAATAAAAACGACCCTCAAAACTCTCTGGGGACCGTAGCGATCTGTTGCCCATCCCCCGGCCAGCGTTATCCCGATCCCCGCAACCCGGGATAGGGAGATCAGGGTGTTGGCCCAGTTGCGTGCCAGGCCGTGTTCGGCCACCAGGTAAAGGGACAGCATCGAGTAGATCCCCAGGCTGCTGCTGATACCCAGGCTGAATAGCACCACCAGTACCCAGAAAGTCGGATTGGACAAAAGCCGGCTGAAGGAAGCGTATCCGACGGGCTCCCCGTAAAACTCCCCGCCGCGCCCAAACCTTGCCGACACAAATGAAAGCACCAGCGCTGCAATGCCAAGCACCACAAATACCGCCCTCCAGGAATACCAGTACAAGACTGCCTCACAGATTAACGGCGCCAGCACAAAGCTCAGGTTGGGCGCCAGTTCGTGGACGGCTATCGCCCGCCCCCACTGCCGGGGGCTGAACAATGTGGTCAGGGCGGCAATTGCCGAGGGCAGGTAGAAGCCTGCAGCGATGCCGATCATGAACACGGCCAGGCGCATCGACCACAAAGCGGAACAAAAAGAGGTCGATATAAGCGCCAATCCCAGAGCGGCAGCCGACATAAAAATGATGTGCTTGTGAGTCAGGCGGGAGGAAAGGAATCCGGAAGATAGAAGAGAAGTAAAATATCCCAGGGAGACGGCAAAAAACATCGAGCCCGCTTCAGCATGGCTGATAGCCAATTCGGCCTGGATGCCCGGCATTAGCGGCGCCAGGATGATCCGCGCCAAAAAGTTAATAAAAAAATGGAAGTCAGCAGCAAAAGTGGCGCTATAGCAGTTGTCATGAATATACTCTGTCTACCCGAATTGCTAATAAAATTATGAAAAATGTGCCGCAGACGGTTCCGACTGCCAACGACAACCGCTATAATAATTTATCTTGGGAAGCTAATTCTTCGGCGCACAGCTTGAGATATCGGCCTTTTTACTTCCGGCCGCCTGTTTCTCGGGATCGCCCATAGCACTCCAGGATCGGGGGTTCGGACCTGGTTGAGCCGATTGCGATCTTTTTTATTGTGCTGTTTTTTTTCTCGTTCAGCAGACGAGCGATCCGTTTTCCGGCTGCAAAGGCGGCGGGCATCTCGCCTTGATTTAAAAATGCTATGCGAGCGGCTGCAGCCGGGGCGTTTTTAAATAGTCCCTGCGGGTGGGTGAAAACCGTCGCGACCGCAGACTCGGTTATTGCATTGCCCAGCGGTATCCCCGCCAGTTCGGAAAACCGTTCAGCCCGGAATACCCATCGATCGATCAACGGCCGCCCGACAGCGCTCAATCCCGCAAGCGCCACCAGACAGGTCGTGCAGACCGGGATTACCGGTTCATGATCGGCCGGCGCCTTCAATGAACGACCCGCTGCGCCATCGGCTTCCACGATAATCCAACGATACAGGTTCGCCCGCCAGAGCGAGTCGATGATACCGGGCGTAAACCCGATCAGCTTGCCTTGATCGGTCAGCCTGCCTTGGGCCATTGTGATATGCAGATGATCGTCGATCAGTTCCCGGGCCCGCTCCAGCAGCCTCCCCACAGAGTCGGACACGATCACGCAGTCTGATTGATCCGGCTCCGGCTCGAAAATTTTGGTCGTAGTGGTGGTCAAGATGGTTTCGCCCGCAGCCGCAAACTCACGGGCCAACTTGAACATCAGGCTGGTTTTGCCCCCGGCACCCACCAGGCTGATCACGCCGCCATCTTCCAGCATCAATCCTTCCCGCAGCGAAACCATTTAAGACATCCTCACCGGAAAATTTATTAAGATCAAGGATGGCAGGAGCTTATCCATGGAAGAATAGAGTCAATTCGAACGTATATATAATTTGCATTCACGCCATGCAGAACGGTGATGAATGATGAACGTTCGATGTTCGATGTTCATTTCCCTGCGGTTTTTCTAAACAAAAGCTACATGGCGCTTGTGGTGTTTCTCGCCATCAAAACTCGGAACGTGTATCACTGATTAAACACCCTCAATACGGCTTCCAATACAGACCCTCCGATGGCGCGGGCCTTTTCTGAGATCGTATCGCAGTATTTCAACTGGCCCCGGGGATCGACATCTCCAATTTTCAAGCCTTGGGTTACGGGCACTCCCGATCGAATCAAACCGCGAACGACACCGTCTATTTGGCTGCAAACCTTCAGATCGGCGATCGTGCCGATCGTTTCATTCACCCCAACGATATCGCCGATGGCCTTTGTGGCAACGAACTGTCCGGCAGCCGGTGCCCGCAGCACCCGTTCCTGGGTGTACCCTGCGATCGATCCAGGGGTTCCGGTATTGGGCTGTGCGGTGCCGGAGGTGATTACCCGGCCGAGATCGTGGCCGCGATTGGTTTCGATGACCATGTGAACGTCGTCGCCGGCGTAAAAACCGGGACCCAGCGCAATGACCAGTTCAGCTTCATTCAATCGGGTTCCCAGATTTTTTTTGGCGAGTATGGCGTCCACCACAACCTGCGGGCTGGTTTGTTCGAGCAGATGCCACTGCGGATCGGCCGCCACCGCTATTCTGCCACGCTCCCAGCTCGCGTAAACCTCATCCACGGCAGCGACCTTTTCCGCGCTTACACCCTCTACGCTATAGGAGCCTGCGTGCAGGGCCTCACAAAACGAGACGGCCCGCCGGACAGCCAGCGGGGCTGCAATATCCAGCATCAGGATCCGTCTCAGATTGGCCATGTAGAGCCGCCAGGCTACGCCACTGGCCATCTCCCCGGCGCCTTTGATCACGATGGTGAGATCTCTCAGATTTGTCATGGAACTGTCCTGAATGCTCGGAAATCCTGTTCTATTAAATTTTCATGCTATATAGGCTGTCGAGGATAGCGATGAGATTTCAAGCTCTACTTGGTTTCATGCTTCGTCATGCGCGTTGGGGCATGAAAATTTATCCGATTTCAAATGACGTCTTCGGCATCAAAATCCCGTCCTGCAGCACCGTCTGAGGCCTCGAAACCATCAATCCATCCCTTGACCCGCTCTTTGCCGTAAGCCTTTTCCCAAGCAGCGACAATTTTTACAACCGGAATGTCGGCGTAGGTTCCGTGATCGGCGACATACTCCATGAACTGTTTTTTCTCAAGATTAAAGGGGTGGAACACGGAATCCTTGAGACCGTCAAATTCCAGGGGAACGACCTTGTGCTTCTTACATAGCTGAATGTTGAATGCCGGTGTCGCTTTGCACCATCTGCCGTTGAGGTAGAATTCGGTGAAGCCGTGGTAGGCAAACAGATCCGATCCTAAAAATTCCAGCAACTGTCTGGTCGCCAGGTGGTTGCGCACGTCGGCAAATCCTACCCGTGATGGGATGCCGCATGCTCTTCCCAGGGCACACAGAAGGGTGGCCTTGCCCACGCAGAAGGCCCGGCCCCTTTTCAGAACATTGCTGGCGCGATAATCTTCCGGGCGGTAAAAAGGCAGATAAGGATCATACCAGATTCCGTCCCGGACGGCATAGTAAAGCTTTACGGCCGTATCGACGGGATTTTCGACGGCGATTTTCATGGTCGCCATGGCGTAATCCCTGATGGCGGGGTGGTCGCTGTCCACGATTTCAGTGGCCGCAAGGTATGGTGCAAATTGTTGGTTCATTGCCGACACTCCCGATAAACATATCCCGGCATGGTCAAGTAGGTCCCGACACCGATGGCCACGGCGTTCGGGGTGGATTTTTATAAAGTGAATAGGGTATACCAGACATCCACTTGGTCGTCAAAGTCTAGATGCTGATAATAGGCAGAAGTCAGTAGACAGAGGACGGATGACAGAAGACGGAAGACGGAAAGAAGACGGAAAACAGAGGACAGAGGACAGAGGACAGAAATCAGATGTCGGATGTCGGAGATTGTCAAGGAGAAATTATGAATGTCCGAGATGGAAGTTGATATGGTTACATGTCCGATTTTCATCGTTTCCGCATTCCGCATTCCAACTTCCGCCGTTCTGCCAGAACACACACCCATGTCTATGCCCGATACATTGAACCATCGAAAAAAGTAACTTGGTATAGTATTATATTTCTGCCTGTGGTAGCTTTGTGGAAACGTTGTCATGTAACCCGAAGGGTGGATATGTCTTCCAAATCTCCGACTGCCGGCATCATCCTGGCGGCAGGCGCATCGGTTCGATTCGGACAGCCCAAGCAGCTGGTAGAACTGCGGGAGAAGTACTTGCTTGAATGGGTGTTGGATGCCGCCCTCGATTCCAGGCTCGATGCCGTGGTGCTGGTGTTAGGGCATCAGTATCATGCTATCCAACAGGCTTTGGGTGGCAAAGCCGCTCGACCCGGCCTGCAGGTGGTGATCAACCGTGACTACCGCAAGGGCCAGAGCACGTCGCTTAAAACCGGTCTCACTTATGTCCGCCGGAATTTTTCCTCGGTGATGTATTTGCTTGCCGATCAACCCATGATTACATCGAAGACCATCAATTTGCTGCTGGACCGGTTTGATGCTTCAGACAAATCGATTTGTGTGCCGGCCAGGCAGGGACGCAGGGGCAATCCGACACTATTCAGGCGGCCGGTCTATGACGAGATTATGATGATCGATGGAGACACCGGCGCCAGGAATCTGATCGAGAAGTATCGCGAATGCGTATTATTTGTCGAAGTCGACGATCCCTTGTGCTTCGTGGATATAGATTCACCCGGTGATCTTGAGGCGCTGTCAGAGCGTTTGCCGGACTAACGTCCCGAGGGCGTTGGTTTGGCGGGTTTTTTCAGGATTGCGCAAAGAAGACAAAAAAAGGCATCCCAGCATAAATCGACAGGATGCCTTTTTTTAACAGATGGATTGTACTAGACCACAGTCACATTCGAAGCTGCAGGGCCCTTTTCGCCCTGCTCGATGTCAAAGGTAACGCGATCGGCTTCATTAAGAGACCTGAAACCGGTAGCATTGATCGCCGAATGATGAACGAAGACATCCGGACCATCTTCTTGCTCGATGAAACCAAAACCCTTGCTGTCGTTGAACCACTTAACCACACCTTCTGCCATGGCGGCATCCTCCTTTCAAAAAATTTTCCTCGTTCCATACTTAAGGTTGCCACAATGACAAAATAGATCTTTCCTTATAGAACGAAACCAACCGGTCGTTGTACGCCGGCATTTATAATTCTGTTAACCATAGCACTTTTAAAAAAAAAAATCAAGCGTCCTGTGCATTCTTTCTTGCCCGGCCCGACCAACTCCTCAAAATATCTTCGGCCCTCCTAAAATATACCGGTATGGGCGGCACCTGATCCGCAAATTCAGACCTAATGCATCATGTTGGGTATCACCAGAACAATTTGGGGGAAGATGATCAGGATTATCGTGCACAGGATACAGGCAATCAGGAAAAAACAGGCACTTTTAAATATCGTCGCCAGGTCTATTTCAGGGGCCAGGGCCTTGACCACGAATATATTGACCCCCACCGGCGGTGTTATCGCCCCCATGGTGGTAACCATCGTAATGATGATGGCAAACCAGATGGGATCGAAACCCAGGGCCCTGCCCAGCGGGAAAAAAATCGGGATGGTCAGCACCAAAAATCCCAGGGCATCCACAAAGCAGCCACCGACCAGGTAGATCAACAGGATAATGGCCAGAATCGCATAGGGCGATACGGGCAGGGCGGCAGCAAAGTCAGCCACCATAAAGGGAAGCCTCGTTATTGCCAGGAAACGGCCGAATATCAAGGCGCCGGTGACCAGCATGAAGGCCATGCACGATATCTTAAGCGTGTCCTTGAAAGAGTTGACCAGTCCCCGCAGCGTCAGTTTGCGCGAAGGGACGGTCACGACAAGCGTCAACAGGACCCCGGCGGCGCCGGCTTCAGTCGGGGTAAAGATACCTGCATACAGGCCCCCGATCACCAGCGCGAATATCGACAGCGCTTCGACAACCCCGGAAAGCGACAGAAGCTTTTCCTTGAAACTGGTCTTGGGTCCGGCCGGTCCGAATCCGGGATTAATCCTGCAAAGCACGACGATGGTGAGCACAAACAAAAGGCCCAGCAAAATGGCCGGGAGGATTCCGCCCAGGAACAGCTTGATGATGGACTGTTCGGTCTGCAGACCGATGATGATCAGCAAAACGCTGGGAGGCATCACCGTCCCCAGGGTGCCGCCGGTTACAACCGTCCCGGTGCTCAGCCGGGTATCATACTGATATTTTTCCATTTGCGGCAGGGCGATGGCTGCCATGGTGGCGGCTGTGGCCGTATTGGAACCGCAGATGGCGGCGAAAAACTCATCCGCGGCTATGGTGGCGATGGCCAGTCCGCCGCGCCAGTGGCCGACCCACTTATAGGCGGTGTTGTATAGCTTTTCGGCAATTCCGGAATTGAATGCCAGATACCCCATTAAGATGAAGAGCGGAATGACCGTCAGCCCGTATTTGGAGAATGTTCCCCAGACATCGGTGCCGACCATGGCGCAGGCCGCTTTAAAAGAAACCAGGTAGGAAAAGCCGCAGAATCCCACGATGGCCATGGCGAAGCCAACCGGCATGCCCAGCAGAAACAAAACGAGCAACAGGATGATAATTCCGAAGACGCCTACCATTTCCGGGCTCATTGACTGCTCCCGCGACCAGCGCATATGGATTTAAGAAAGTCCACCAAAAAGGCGAATGCCAGAACCAGACATCCGAGGGCGACGGCGTAGGTGAACGGGTAATAGATGATTTGAAGCGTTTCGGTAACTTCCCCGGTTTCGCGCAAGGTCGTCGCATACTTAAACACCTGCCAGGTAACGATGGTAAAAAAGGCCATGCAAACCAGATGGTTGACCGCATGCAGAACTCGCTGGGTGTTTTTGGAGAACCTCAGGACGACGATATCGACAGCGATGTGCCCTCGTTTGATCTGGGTGTAGCCCAGCGCGAAGGCGGTGACGACGGCGCCGAAGTATCCCATCAACTCGAAAGTTCCCCGAATCGGAAGCCAGAATAACCGAATAACGATGTTGGCGCCGGTTATTGCGATCATCGCGACTAGAAACAGTCCCCCGATCCAAAGCAGGGCCTGGTTGAGCAGGTTGCTAATTTTTTCTAGGACTATCATTTATGAAATTGACTTCCCATCACCCGTGCCGGTTTGCAGTTGCGTGTGAATTAAATTAAGTTTAAAAGCAAACCGCAGAACCGCAGAATGTCGAATAACGAATTTCGAAGGAAGGTATCGCTTCAGGCTTGAGGCTTCGCTCTTCGAGCTACGCCCCCACAGGTCACCTTCGGCTTCAACCCGACAAGCCGCTCAAGCTTTTATTAAAATGGACAGGATACATTATTCGAAGTTCGATGTTGGATCCGCCTCAGGCGGATTCGATGTTCATTATTTTCTTCTTCGATCAGATTGGACGTTTGCGGCCAACGGCGACGCTAACATGAAACTACGCACAATATATCTCGCTCCAAGGCGCAACGCTCGCCAAATAAATGATTTATAATGTAAACTATCTTGGCGCCTTGGCGTCTTTGCGTGAAAATTACATGAACCGAATTACCCGGGGGCAGACGGTGTGCTGCCCCCGGGCTGTTTAGGTTTATCGTGCCTACTCTCGAATGATCTACTTATTTTTCTCCATAAGGGCATTGATGTCGGCAACAATGGCCTCGGCAGGATAACCTTTCTTTTTGGTTGCGGCGACCCAATCCGTCATAATGGGATCGAGCAGTTTATCCCATTTGGCTTTTTCCCCGGCGGCAAGGGTGATGACCTCCACGCCCTGGGTCTTCTGGGACCACTCGATGGATTCGACGATATGATTGTCCATATAGGTGCCGGTCCATTCGGAATGCTCCCGGGCCATATCCTCCATCACCTTTTGGACGTCCTTGGGCAGTGAATTCCACTTATCCAGGTTCATGACTACCGAGAAGGGATAGATGACTGCGTCGGTCATGGTGACGTATTTGCAGATCTCGGCAAACTTAAAATCCTTCATCACTTCCAATGATGAAAACAGTCCTTTGACGACACCTTTTTGCAAAGCTTCGGGGGTGGCTGACATCGGCATCCCGATCTGATTGGCGCCCCAGGCCTTCAAGGTTTTCGCCGCACCGCCCGAGGCTCGCAGATCCAAGCCCTTCAGGTCGGCCAGGGATCTGACCGGCACCCTGGACATGATATTGGAAGGTCCGGATGTGTACATACATAAAACTTTTACCTTTTCAAATGATTTGGGTTTATACTGGTTGTACAAATCCCACAATGTCAGGCTGGCGACCCGTGCGCTGGGAAACCCGAAGGGCAGACTGGTGGCGTTGGTTATCACGAATCGACCCGGTTGATAGGCCATGACGAGGGTTCCGATATCGGCCGTCCCGGCAATGACACCGTCCATCATGTTCTTGGCCCCCAGCAGGGTCCCGCCGTGAAAGGCGTCGATTTTGACCTTGCCGCCGGTGCGTTTTTCAACCTCCGCGCTCCATCTCTCTAGCTGCACCCCGACAAAGGTTTTGGCGGGGGCGAACTGGGCATAGCTCAATTTGATCGGCCCTGCGACGGCGGAAGCCGGCCCCAATAAGCTGAATACCATCAGCAGTGCAATCACACCAAGAAAGATACCCGATACTTGTTTTTTCATTTTCACGCCCTCCTTTTTCGGTTTGGGTTACGATGATCCAATAATTATTGTCTCGAGTTGCGAGCGTTTGACAACCCCGGCCGACTATTCCTCGATAATGCAGGCGTCGGCATCCTCACTCCCGAGTTCCTGCCCGCATGGATCCAGGCCTTTTTTCTCCCGGATCGCCGCCAGAACTCTTTCCGGGGTGATGGGCAGGTCTTTGATTCGCACGCCCACGGCATCGTAAATGGCATTGGCGATTGCCGGTGCCGTCGGCACGCACCCGGGCTCCCCGATGCCCTTGGCGCCGTATGGTCCGTCCTCATCATAGGTCTCCAGCACGGGGGCTTCGATGGGACAGACATCCTTGGCGGTTAATATTTTATAGTCCCTGAAATTGGGATTCATGTTTTCGCCCTTTTCGAGAATTACCTGCTCGGACAGGGCATAGCCGATGCCCATCATCACCCCGCCGTAAACCTGGCCCTCCAGTAAAAGGGGATTGATGGCTTTGCCCACATCGTGGGCAGCCACATATTTGAGAATTTTCACTTTCCCGGTTTCCTCATCCACTTTGACTCTGACACCGTGGCTGCCGAAGGTATAGGTCATCGACATGTTGCCTTTGAAATCCTTGCCCATGTTCTCGTTGGACGGATCATAGAAATGCTCGGCCATCAGCATCTGGCCGCCGTGGCTGAAATGCGCCTTGCGCAGCAGTTTGCCGATTTCGATGCGCTTTTCGGGATCGTCGCGGTCGGAGACGCACCGGTCGGCCAGAACCAGCCTTTCCAGCGGGGTTTCCAGCTGCTTGGCGCCCATCTCGAGGATGCGCGCCTTGAGTTTTCGGGCCGCCCCCAGGGCGGCATTGCCGGCGATAAACGTCGTGCGGCTGGCATGGGCCCCGACGTCCCAAGGACAAACGTCGGTGTCGGAATGAATAACATGAATATCTTCGATCATCAAACCGAGCTCTTCAGCCACAATTTGGGCAACAACCGTATCGGCGCCCTGCCCCATGTCGGTGGCGCCGGTAAACAGATCAACCTTGCCGAAATCATCCATCTTGATGATATTGCCGCAGCCGTCCGACTTGTAGACCCTGGCACCGCCGCCGACATGGATCAGAGACGACATGCCAACCCCTTCTCCCTGCTCTCTGGGGGTTTGCCAATCAAGGGCGGCTTTTACATTGTCCATGCAGGCATCCAGCCCGCAGGTGGTGATGCGCAGATCCTGGGGCGAAACATCCCCCGGCTGATTGGCGTTGATGCGGCGAAATTCGATCAAATCGATACCGGCTTTTTCGGCCAGCATGTCCATGGTGCTCTCGATGGCAAAGGTAGCCTGTGGATTCCCGTAGCCCCGCATGGCCTGGGCATAGGTATTATTGGTGTAGACACACTTGGCCTCGTAACGCACATTGGGCACGCGGTAAAGGGATGTGATCGGCATCATCATCACCGATGGTGTCGTGGCGCCCCAGGACGTATAGGCGCCGTTGTCCAGAGTCATGGCAATATCCCGGAAGAGCAGCCGTCCGTTGGCGTCGCATCCCTGGGCGATATGGGTGATGGTCGGCTGCCGGGTGGACGTGGCAGTAAATTCTTCGGTACGATCGAATTCAATTTTTACCGGGCGGCGCGTATAGTAAGCCAGTAATATAGCGATATATTCGTAGGCATAGGTGTCCAGCTTGCTGCCGAAACCACCGCCGATGACCGGTTTGATCACCCGTACCCGCCGGCCGTTGATGCCCATGGCTTTAAGGGCCCCCAGAAAATCTTTCTGGGCCAGGGATGGAATCTGGGTGTTGGTGTGGATGGTCAAATTGTTGGCCGGATCGAATTCAGCCACCGCCCCGCTGGTGCCCATACAGCAGTGCGTTACCCAGGTTGTGCTGAAGCGGTCTTCCACAACAAAGGCGGCTTCCTGACGGGCCGCATCCACATCACCATAATGCAGCCTCCAGGGCATCTTGAGCACGTTGGACTTGTGCGCTTCGTGCACCAGCACGGCGCCTTCCTGCATGGCTTCTTCGGGATCGAAAACTCCGGGCAGCGGCTCATAGATGACTTCGATCAGGTTTAAGGCATCCTCGGCCGTCTGCGGATCCGTTGCCGCCACGGCCGCCACTTCATCCCGGTAGGAGCGCACCTTGCCCGCCTTCAGCGGCCGGTTGTCCTTGTAGACACCCATTTTAATTTCGGGGACATCTTCCCCGGTAATCACCGCCCGAACCCCCGGCAGCGCCTTGGCTTTGGTTGTATCGATTTTGACGATGCGTGCATGGGGAAATTTGCTGTAGAGAATCTTGCCGTAAAGCATCCCAGGCAGTTTCAAATCCTGTATGTATTGCGCTCGACCCGTTGCCTTGTCAACGGCATCGATTTTCGGAATCCTTTGCCCAACCGAACACAAATCCGACATAATTACTTCTCCCTGGAGATCTAATCGAGCTGAAAGACGCTCGACTAGAAGTTATTGGTTATTGGTTAATCGTTATTAGGCTCTGCGCAGTCAGCCGTCTGGAAAGGGCATGGGGCAGAGCGCCGGGCGCATAAGGTTTGATCAGCAGAGAAATTCTATGCTCAAAACGACTTGCCCTTGGCAACATAGGCCATGCCCTCTGCACCATGCTCTATACGCTAGGTCCCATGCGCCATGCGGAACTCCTACTCGCCGCGGTCGCCCTCCTCGGACTTCCATGCCACCACGGTCGGCTCCTCTTCCTTAAAGTAGCCGCTGACCGTCTTGATCGAGTCGATGATCTGGACATAGCCGGTGCAGCGGCACAGGTTGCCGGCAATGGCTTCCTTGATTTCATCCTCGTTGGCATTGGGGCTTTCATCCAGCAATGCCTTGGCGGACAGGATCATGCCCGGGGAGCAAAAGCCGCATTGAATGCCGCCCTTGTCCACAAAGGCCTGTTGGATGGGGTGCAGGGTGCCGTCACCAGCGGCCAGCCCCTCGATTGTCACCAGATCTCTCCCGTCAATACCGGCAGCCAGGTACAGGCAGGAATTGACGGCAAGGCCGTCGACAATCACGGTGCAGGCCCCGCACTCGCCGCTGCCGCAGCCTTCCTTGGTGCCGGTGTAGCCAAGTTCTTCCCGAATCAGATGCAGCAGTGTCCAGTGATCCTCAACCACCATCTTGATATTATTCCCGTTAAATGCAAAGGATATTTCTTGTGACATTAACAACTCTCCTATATTGAATTTGGAAATCGGAATGCGGAATGCGGAAATTCTATTTTGACTTTTTCCCGATAGTCGTAAATATGGCCACTAGTTCGTCAGCTTCCACGAGTAATTCGTCTAAAAGATCTCCCTTTGTTATTCCAGATTCCTTTAATAACTCTAACCAATAGAGTGATTCATCCGATTCCTGCTCAACGATGCCGATCTTTGCCCTGAATTCTGCTCTTGATCTAGCGCGATTAGCTTCTCTATAGTTGGCTCCCACGGATGTTCTCGCTTTTAGTAATTGTCTTCCAATTAGATCAGCTTCTCTAGTTCGCGGAAGTGATGCGACAAGCCGTATTATCTTTAATGCAAATTTTTTCGTTCTTTCCCTTAAATCCTTATCGCTCATTATTCCGGTTCTCCATATTCTGCATTCCCACTTCCGCACTCCGCATTCCGACTTCCACATTCCGGCTTCCACATTCCGCATTCCGCATCCCCACTTCCACATTCCGCATTCCGACTTCCGCATTCCAACTTCCGCCTTCCCTAACCGGCATTTTGCCTGGCCCGCTCCAGGGCCTTCACCCCCATCCGCTTGACCAGAACCGCGACCATCTCCCGGCGGTACCAAGCCAATCCCCGGATGCTGTCTCTGACCCGCGACTCCTCGCCGGCGATACGGCCGGCTTCGGCCAGGGACAAATCATAAACCTTCTTGCCGGTCAGGTATTTCTCGGCCTCCAGGCATCTGAGCGGTGTCGGCGCGGCCACCCCCAGACAAATGCGCACCTGGTCGCAAGTCGCCATGTCCGCTTCCAGGCTCAGCTGGACACCCACACCGAGCATGGGCAGTTCCATGGCTTCCCGGCGTCCATGTTTGACGTAGGCACCGGCGGTGCGCGGCGGAAGCGGTGGAATGACAATCTCCTTTAAGATTTCGCCGCGCTCCAGGTCACACTGCCCCGGTCCGAGAAAAAAGCGGCGCAATTCGACCGACCGGCGACCCTTGGTCCCGTAAACGTGGGCCTTGCCGTCCAGCGCAATTAACGGGATAGCCCCGTCGGCCGAAGGAACGGCATTCACCAGATTGCCCCCGATCGTGGCGACATTGCGAATCTGCACCGAACCGATGTTCTTGACCGCATCGTGCAGGATCGGATAGTTGAGCCGTACCACGGACGATTTCTCAATGGCGCGATGGGTCAGCAAAGCACCGATAAAAAGTTCCCCGGTTTCATGATTGAGATAGGGGGACTCCTGATGGAGAAGCCCCTTTAAGGAAATTAAATAATCGGGAGAGAGTTTGCCTTCCTTGATTTTCACCAGCACATCGGTTCCACCGGCAACATATTTGGCCCGCTCCCCGTAGGATTCGAGCAGTGAAACCGCCTCATCCAGGTTCTTGGGGGCCAGGTAGCTAAATTTTCTCATGTAAACCTCTGATGTACATTTTATTCATCTAATTGGTAAGGTCGGATTTTGTCTGAGATCGCTATTGTCGATAAGACCGTTAGGATCGCTAATCGAAATGCAACTCGCGGCCGCACTTCAAAATCATTCCGAAATCTGCAATCTAAAATCCGCAATCGAAAAACCCGCAACGCGCAACACGCAACACGCAACCCGACTACCCGATTTTCAGCACCATGGCCGCGGCCGTGTCCCCGGCGGCACACCCGCCAAAGAGCAGGTAACCACCGCCGGCCATGACCACTTCTTCAATTCCTTCGATAATCAGCCGGCCGGCCGTCGGCCCCTGGGGATGGCCGAAAATAAGCGAACAGCCGTAGTTGTTCATCGTATTGACGTCGATGCCCAGCTTGCCCGCAAGATGGATGTCATTGGCGGCAAACGGATTGTGGGTTTTGATGGCAGTGACGTCGTTGACCGTAATACCGGCGCCGTCAAGGGCCATCCGGACCGCCGGATACACCGCCGCCGCCATAAAGGCCGGTTTGACCCGCGCGTAGCCGTAAGACACCACCTGAATCTCCACCTCCGGGTCGGCGCTGAGTTCTTTGGCCTTCTCCCGGGTGGCGACCGTAAGGGCGCAGTGACCGTCGGCGGGATGGGTTTGGGCGCCAAAGGTGTGAACGCCGCCCGGCAGAACGGGCCTCAGATTCGCCAAACCCTCGGCCGTGGTTTCCATGACTCCCTCGTCCGCTTCGACCATGATCGATTTCTTTTTGGACAGCTGGATCATCACCGGAAACATGTAGCGGTTATGAAAAGCACGCTCATCGGCCAAAGCATCCGTGTACTGTTGGTAGCGCCTCAACGTCAGGGCGTCGCACTGCTCCCGGGTGATGCCGGCTTCGGCGGATACGTTTTCGGCTGTTTTAATCATGGCCTCGCCGGCCCATGGGTCTCGTCCGAAATTGTCCATCAACCAGTCTTCGGAAATCACCTGCCCCCCGGGTCCCTTGGGATTGGGCCAGACGGCATGGGGCCCGTTGGAACACCTGTCGGTCATCAGGCACATGGGGGTTTCGAACAGGCCGGCCTCGACACCGACGCTGGCCTGGTAGATGGCTATCGTGGAGGTGGAACAGGCCTGGCTGACCAAAACTCCCGGGATGTCCGTGGCCCCCATCATGGCCGCCGCCCACGGACCGCCGTAAAACCCTTGGTGCTGGTGTACCGTGATTCCCAGGTACAGATAGTCATAAATTTGGGGAGCCCAGCTCTTCTCAGCCAGCCATCTTTTGGCCGTTTCAGCCGCCAGGACAATGGAATTCTCATTGGCCATGCTTCCCTGCCAGCGCGAAAAGGGTGAGCTGTAGTAGCCTTTGTAAGGAATATACGCTTTGTTCAACATCTCAATCTCCTCTCTGCTGATTCCGGCCAGGCCGGAATCAGTGTTAATAGTTATTCGTTAACGTTTATTTGTATGATGCGTTTGTTAGGGGTTATTGAGTACTGGTCACAGGCATCCCGGCAAGTTTCAAAATCATGTGCCAAGGGGTCTAATAACAGACAACAATTAACCAATAACAAACGGTTTTTCCCTTCTATTGTCCTAATATTATTCAAGCAGAATCATTGGGTCCGATATCCTAATCGGTTCGATGATCAAAAAACCGTTTACTCTTCCTCTCCGATCGCGGCAGGGAGCAGTAATCCACAATATCGACATCGCAGCTGACCATGATTTGCTTTTTAATCGCGGCCTGCACTGCTGCAGCCAGGCCGGGTTTGCCGGCCGGGTCGTAGTCCTCGCAGCACTCCAGTCGAATGGTCATATAATCCTTGCCGTCCGACCTGCGGTCGAGATGAACCTGGTATTCACAACTGGCATCGCCAATTTGAGATAAGACCTCATCAATCTGTCCCGGGTAAATATTGACCGCCCGGAAAATTATCATGTCATCGGACCGCCCCAGGATTCGGTCGTGCAGGGGCAGTATGTTGCCGCAGGAGCACGGGCTTTCGATCATGCGCGTTAAATCCCGGGTTCGGTAACGGATTAAGGGGGCGGCCTCCTTGCAAAGGGTCGTGACCACCATTTCTCCGACCTCGCCGGGCGGCACGGGTTCCAGCGAGTCGGGATCGAGGCATTCCAAAATGTAATAGTCCGCCCAGTAGTGAATGCCCTCGTGGCGGCCGCAGTCCAGCCCGGTCCCCGGTCCGTAGAGCTCCGTCAGGCCCGTGATGTCGAACATGTCTTCCAGATCCAGCAGCTCTTTGATCCGCGCCCGCATGGCATCGCTGCTGCGCTCCGATCCGAAGAACATTTTCTTGAGCCCGATTTGATCCTTCAGCTTGCGACGGTGAATCTCCTCGGCCATCAACAGGGCCATGGAGGCCGTACAGCACATAACAGAGGTCTGCAAATCCACCAGAAACTGGCACTGCATGTCGACATTGCCGGGACCGACCGGCAGGGCCATGGCACCGAATTTCTCGCAGCCCAGTTGAAAACCCACGCCGGCCGTCCACACGCCGTAGCCCACCGCGATCTGCACCCGGTCCGCGGTCGTCAGACCGGCCATTTCATAGCAGCGCGCAAAAAAGTGAGTCCAGTCATCGATATCTTTCTGGGTGTAGGTCAATATCTTGCGCTTGCCCGTAGTGCCGGAAGATGCATGAATTCTGACGACGTCCGTTTCAGGCACCGCTAGAAGCGGAAAGGGGTAGCCTGCCCGCAAATCGTCGGCCGTGGTAAACGGAAGCCGGCGAAGATCATCCAGATATTGGATATCACCGGGACGCACGCCGGCCTGCTCCAGCTTGCCGCGGTAAAAGGAAGATCCCTCGTAGGCATGGGCCACCGTCCACTGAAGACCCTCGAGCTGGTGCCGCCGCAACTCTTCTGTGTCTTTAAAGGAAGGCATAAATGAATCCGCCATCAAATGCTCCTCTTCTATTTCGGATTAAATCTTAGGTTTCAGGTTTCAGGTGTCAGGATCAACACCCCGAATTGGGATCAAAACCATCATTGCGATAGCCGGATCTGGTTTTAACAGCGAACCGCAGGATTTCGAAGGGAGGTTTCGCCCTCTCAGTCTTAAATTAAAATCGATAGAATACATTCCTTCGAAATTCGATATTCAATATTCGACATTCGATATTCTCTTTTAACATCCCTCCTTCATTCCCCTCGTCCCTGACACCTGAAACCCGACACCTGAAACCCCGATACCCTATACCCTAAACCTTAGACCTTACACCCGGCACCTTCCGCACCCCCGTACGCCGTGAGCCGAAGGCCGAACGTCCTTTCCATCCTGAAACCTGACACCTGAAACCTGAAACCTGAAACCCTGGTAAAATATACCCTATACCCAGAAGTCTACTCCGTTTTCCTTGTCTTCCTCAATCTTTCGGTCTTCTCCACATCAACTTTCAAGGTCACGTCATCCAACACGACACCGTAATCCTCCCGCGCCCGCTCAATGCTCACATAGCCTTTGGCGACATCTTCTCTGACCGCTTCGGGATCCCGCGCGAAGGCGTCGCCATAGCCGCCGCCGCCGGCGCTGAGAAATTCAATGACATCCCCTTTCTGACAGAGTGTCAGACCGCTGGGATCACCGTTTTTTTGATTGACTGTGTATTTGGCGATGGCGCCGGGTGCTGCGCCGAACAAACCCTGGGGAGGATATTTGAAACGACCGGCCTGCAGCGCTATCGAAGTCGGCCCCAGCGGTGCGCTGTCGTCATCCGGCACCCGGATGATCATTTTGCGGCCCAGCCCTCCCCGCGTTTTGCCGGGCCCGCCGGAATCGCACACCAGACCGCGCTCTTCCACGATCAGGGGGGTGTCGCTTTCGAATATTTCCACCGGGGTGTTGGCGCCGTTGGCGGGGAAAATCGCACAGTGATGACCGTCCCTGCGGCTGCCCGCTCCCAGTCCGCCGCCACGGATGATCATGGTCAGCCAGGGTTTGCCGTTCGAGCGCTTGCCGTAGAAAATATTGGTCTGGGCCGGGGTTCCGCCGCTTTCAGCGATAATATTGTCAGGGGTTGCTTCGGCCAGGGCCTTGAAAACCATTTCGGTCATAAAATGACCGATTTGCATTCTGGCTGCTACGGCCGCCGGAAACCGGCAATTGACGACAGAACCTTCGGGGGCCGTCATTTTGACCGGACGGATGGCGCCCTCATTGATTGGAATATCAGGATCGAAGGCGCTTTTTACTGCCATAAACACATAGGCATAAGTAAAATTATACACCACGTTGCCGCCCCAATCCACCTGGCTCGAGGTGCCGTCAAAGTCAACGTGAATGTCGCTGCCGGCGACTTCCACTTGCAGTTTGATGCGGATGTCTTCTCTTTGGCCGGCGCCCTCGATAACGCCTTCATAGGGATAGACCCCGTCCGGGATTCGGGTGATGGCTTCCCGCATGCTCTTTTCGGTCCGCCCGATGATCTCATCCGCCAGGTCATCCAAAGTGTCCAGGCCCTCTTCCTCCAGCATTTCGATGACCTTTTGGGCACAGACGTGATTGGCCGCCACCTGGGAGCGGATATCACCGGTGACCTCCTCGGGTGTTCGGACGTTCCATCGAATAAGGTTCAACACGCTCTCGTTGAGAACGCCAGCGTCATAGAGCTTCAACGGCGGAATAAAAATGCCCTCTTCGTAGACTTCGCGGTTGTCCGAGGCAACCCGGCCGCCGATGTCAGAATGGTGAAAGACACAGGCCGTAAAGGCAACCGGCCGTTGCTGGTAAAAGATCGGGCTCATCACACAGACATCGTTCAGATGGCCTGCCAGAAGCCAGGGATCGTTGACGATAAATACATCGCCCGGCCGGTAGTCACTCAAAGGTATCGAGGTCACCAGCTTTTTTACACCCAGAGCCATGGCGCCGGCCTGACCCGGGGTGCAAAACGTTCCCTGCACGAGTTCCTGCCCGCGGCTGTCGGTAAACATGCAGGTGTAGTCATGGGCATCGCGCAGCAGGCTCGAAAAAGCCGTCCGGGCCACCGAGGCATCGGCCTCGTCAACGATGGAAACCAGCCGGCGCCATAGAATCTCCAATGTAATCGGATCGAATTTTCTCGAATTCGGAATGCGGAATGCGGAATGCGGAATATTTTTGATTTCTTCCTTATCCGGCATAATGACTTTTCCTCCCATAAATCCAGCTCAAGAATCAATTCAGCTTAACAATTAGTGCTGATCCCGTTATGATCGTAATTTCTTCGATCCTTACTTTCCCTTATACCAACTTCTGCATTCCCAATTCTATACTATTCCGACTTCCCCATTCCGCCTTCCGCATTCATGTCAATCCACACAAAACCGAATTCATCCACGGTCGCCGTCGCATCCTCGCCGACGACAATGGTCGATTCGCGCTCCTCCACGATGGCAGGACCCGGGATCGCCGCACCCGGAAACAGCTTGAACCGATCGTAGACCGTAAACGGTATATACTCCCTGAGGGCCAGGGAAAAGGCGCGGCGCTCTCCTTTGACGCAACCGGCCAGATCGCCGGCAGCCTGCTGAATGGGGGGGATGCGAAATTCCTTGGACGGCAGGCTTGCGCGCAACTTGAAAGTTACGAATTCAACCGGTGTTTCCGGATAGGTTCGCCCGTAAAGTTTTTTATAGGTATCGTCGAAAAGCGCCCGAATCTCACTTTTTCCCCATCGGTCAAAGGGCTTGGATTCAATCGCCAGGTCGGTCTCCGCTCCCTGACCCACAAAGCGCATCATCAGTGCCCGCTCGAAGGTGATGGTTTCGTCCTTGCCGGCCTGCTGCAAAATGGCAGCGCCTTCCTTTTCGAGCTCCCGGAACAAATCTTCGATCTCTTTCAGGTCGGCGTCATCCAGGGACACCCGATGGCTCCTGGTGAGGTCAAAGGCCACCGGCGTGGTAAAAAACCCGAGCGCCGAGCCTACGCCGGCCAACGGCGGGACAAGAATTCGGGGGGCACCGATCTTTCTGGCAAGGCCGTAGGCATGCACCGGTCCGGCACCGCCAAATGCCGATATGGTCACAATGTTCGGATTGCCGCCTTTCTCGGCAATATGGGTCTTGGCTGCAGCCGCCATGGTTTCATTGATCAGGTCATGGATTCCGAATGCGGCCTCGACAACCGTCGTCTCCAAGGGGCGCGCGACTTTGGCTTCCATGGCCTTTTGCGCAGCGGCCTTGTCCAGCGCCATGGTACCGCCCAGAAAATAATCCGGATCCAGATAGCCCAGCAGCAAGTCGGCGTCGGTCACCGTCGGGTTTTCGCCCCCGCGCCCGTAGCAGGCCGGTCCCGGGTCGGCCCCGGCGCTTTCGGGACCCACTTGTAAAAGACCCATTTTGCTCATTTTGGCAATACTGCCGCCGCCGGCCCCGATCTCCATCAAATCCACCACCGGCACCTGGATCGGCAGTCCGCTGCCTTTTTTGAAACGCTGGACACGCCCGACCTCAAAGGTGGAAACCAGCCCGGCCTGGCCTTTTTGGATCAGGCAGGATTTGGCAGTGGTGCCGCCCATATCGAAACAGAACATGTCTTTTATCTGAAACATCCGGCCGTAGTGCTGGGAGGCGATAACAGCCGCGGTGGGCCCGGACTCAATGATCCTGACCGGAAACTGCCGGGCGGTCTCCACCGAGGTGATCCCGCCGCTGGACAGCATGATGAACAGCTTTCCCTTGAAGCCGAGAGATTTCAAACGTGACGAAAGCTTGGCCAGATACCTGGCTGTAATTGGTTTGACATAGGCATTGGTTGCGGTCGTGCAGGTTCGTTCGTATTCGCGAATCTGGGGCAGCACTTCGAAGGAAGTCGACAAGGACAGGTCCGGCGCCAATTGGGTGATCAGTTCCTTGACTTTGATCTCGTGCACCGGGTTTTCATAGGAGTTCAGCAGGCACACCGCCAGGGACTCGATTCCCGCCGCGAGCAGTTCGCCCAGGGCCTGCCTGACGTTGTTTTCATCCAATTCACGGATGACACGGCCGTCGCTGCCGATGCGTTCGCTCACCTCGAGGCGCAGGGAGCGCGGCACCAGCGGCAGGGGGTATTCGGCAAATATATCGTAGGCGTCATATCGAATCTCGCGCCCCAGTTCGAGGACGTCCCGGAATCCTTTGGTCGTTATCAAGCCGGTTTTGGCGCCCTTGCGTTCAATAATGGCATTGATCACCAGGGTGGTCCCGTGGATGATCTCATCGATTCTAGGCATGAATCCGGGCTCGCGCTCCAGCATCTCGCGAATGCCCTGCTCGACGGCGTCCGAGGGATCTCCCGGTGTCGTCAGGCACTTGTTGATCCGGAATTCGCCCGTTTGATCATTGACGAGCACAAAATCGGTAAAGGTGCCGCCGATGTCACAACCCAGTCTGTAGTTGCCGTCACCCACAATGTTCTCCTTCAAAAATTTCCGGTATATCAAACATATCGCATCCACAAAATGAAGTGGGAAGTCGGAATGCGGAATGCGGAAATCTATTATGTTCGACCTGAGGAAGCCTCATAATTATTTGGATCTTTTGCCGATTGTCGTAATAATCGTAACCAATTCATCGGCTTCTACCAACAACTCCTCTAACAACTCTCTTTTCGAAATCCCGGATTCCTTTAGTAGTTCCAGCCAGTAAAGCGATTCATCCGATTCCTGCTCAACTATGCCAATTTTTGCCCTAAATTCTGCTCTAGATCTTGCACGATTCGATTCTCTATAATTCGCCCCTACTGATGTTCCCGCTTTTAACAATTGCCTACCGATAAGATCAGCTTCTCGAGTACGGGGAAGAGACGCTACCAATTTGATAATTTTAAGAGCAAACTGTTTGCGCCTCTCTTTAAGATCTTTATCTTCACTCACCCATCTGTCCTTTCTACCGCATAACCCCCTTCTTCTCCATTCTCACTTCCGCATTCCGACTTCCCCCTTCCGCATACCGACTTCCCCATTCAAAAGATGCTCGGTTCTTCCCATTCTCCAAAAAGATCCCTGAAGACACCGGCCATCTCTCCCACCGTGGCGTATGCCCGACAGCATTCCACCAGCAGCGGCATTACGTTTTTGCCGGCCCGGGTTCCATTCTCGAGCTCTTTCAAGGTGCGGACGACCTCGCGGTTGTTCCGGGTGCGGCGCAGTTCTTTGAGGCTGGCAAGCTGCTGGTCAACCCACTGTTCATTGTACTCGTGCAGTTCCACATCGGTTTGATCTTCGGTCTCATCAGCATATTTATTGACGCCGACTTTAATGTACTCTCCTTGCTGAACCCCTTTTTCATACTCGTAGGCCTGGCGGGCGACCTTGCGCTGGATGAAGCCCGTGGCCACGGCATGAACCATGCCGCCGATCTCCTGAATCTGCTTCATCTCCTCGAGAATCTTCTCTTCCATCTGCTTCGTGAGGGTTTCGATGAAATATGAGCCCGCCAGCGGGTCCACCGTGTCGCGCAGTCCGACCTCATCCATGAGGATCTCGAGGGTGCGCAGGGAGAGCAAGGCGGCTCGCGGCGTCGGGATGGTATAGGCTTCATCGAACGAGCACAACGCGGTGGTCTGGGCTCCGCTCAGCGCGGCACCCAGGGCATAAAAGGCCCCCCGCATAATATTGTTTTCCGGCTGCTCCTTGGTGAGTCCGCTGCCGCCGCCGCCGAAAAGTCCCCGCAGAAATAATTTTTTCTTGTCTTCGATACCGTATTCCTCCCGGAGCATTTTTGCCCAGAGCTTGCGCGCGGCCCGGAATTTGGCGATCTGCTCCCAGAGATTGCCGAACACATTCAGGTTGAACGAAAACCGTCCGACAAAATCCCCCGCCGGCATGCCCCTGTCGATTACATTGTCCATGTAGGCTTTGGCGATCTCGAAAGCGCAGGCAATCTCCTGGGCCGGAGTGGCGCCGGATTCTCGTATGTGGTAGCCGCAAATGCTGACCGGATTGCAGCGCGGAAGGTTTTTGACCGCATATTCGATGCTGTCCCCCACCAGGCGGACGGCCTCGTCTACCGGATAGATCCAGGCCCCCCGACCGATCATTTCTTTGAGGATATCGTTTTGGGGGGTGGCGCTGATTTTTTCTTTGGGGTAGCCGAATTTTTCAGCCACGGTCTGGTACATGGCCAGCATAATGGCGGCTACCGCATTGATGGTCAGCCCGGAGCCGATGCGATCCAGCGGTATGTCGGCAAATGCAATTTCGAAATCACGCAGGGAGTCCACCGCCATGCCGACCCTTCCGACCTCTCCGACAACTTTGGCATCATCGGAATCGTACCCCATCTGAGTGGGCAGGTCGAAGGCCACGTTCAGACCCGTTTGGCCGTGGGAAATCATCATTTTAAAGCGTTTGTTGGTTTCCTGGGGTGTGCCGAAACCGATGTACTGCCGCGTCGTCCAGGCCCGGCTGCGATAGCCCTGGGGATGGAGGCTGCGGGTAAACGGATACTGCCCTGGGTCGCCGAGATCGGTTTCATAATCAAAACCTGCCTCTTCAAGATCCCGGGGCGTGTAGATCGGTTTGACCCGAATGCCGGATTGGTAGATTACTTCGTTGACGGCGTCTTTTTCATCTTTTACGTACTTTGCAACACCCATATGTTACCTCATGTCAAATAAAGCTTAATTTAATCGTATAAATATCGAACTAATCGCACTTTCTTTTTCCGATTGAAATTATCCAAATCCCAAATCACAAATTACAAATAAATTCAAAATCCCAATTTCCAATGACCACAACGTCCGAACACGATTAATTAAACCCAAACTCCCATCTGTAAGAGCCTCCATTAGAGCTGAACCTATGTAGACCAAAGTCCTTAGACCAGGTCAAACTACGTTTCGCCCTATTTCAGTAAGGAGCAAGGCAATTTTTTGGTGCTTGGAATTTGAAGATTGTTTGTCATTTGTTTTTTGGTGCTTGAAATTTTTAAAGTCAAAAACACCGCAACTATGTGATCGCCGGATCGACTGCAGTAGAGTATTTGCTGAACTGCTAATTACCGGCCAGGTCTTGAATACCCGCGATGATGTCGTCGAAGGATGTACCCCCGGGGAAAACCCCGCCGATCCCCATTTGATTTAATTTGGCGATGTCCTGCTTGGGAATGACACCGCCGACGGCAACGGGGATATCGTCAATTCCGGCAGTTTTCATCGATTCCTGTAGCTTTTTGCAAATGGGAAGATGGGCACCGGACATGATACTGAGGCCCAGCACGTCAACCGCTTCCTGCACCGCCGTTTGGACAATTTGTTCAATGGTTTGATGAAGGCCGGTATAAATAACCTCCAAGCCGGCATCCCTGAGGGCCAGCGCGACTACCTTGGCGCCGCGGTCATGTCCATCCAATCCGGGCTTACCGACAAGGATTTTGATTTTTTTTGCAGTCATAGGTCTTTCATTCCTCCTAGACCTCGTAAGATAAGGTCGGGTTAGCTCTGTTGGGGGGCCTTAACGATTCATATTCGCTTTAAATTGAGGAATTCAGAAATTAAGGGATTGAGGAATTAAAGGATAATAGCAATAAATTAAAATTGGCAGAATTCCTTTAATTCCTAAATTCCCAATTCCTGAATTCCTGAATCAGGCCTCGGCCCATTTTCAACCACTCCGACGACAGCAACACACCACCGTTTTTGGACCAACCTGGAGGGCTCCTAGTGATCACCCTGGCTGAATTCGGCCAGCACCATGTTCCGCCCCCGCAAAATATGCTCCCTGACCAGTCGTTCAACTCCTTCGGCATCCCGTTTGCGCATGAATTTCAGCATCTGGATATGGTCCTCATTGCTGGTTTTGGCCTGCTGTCTGTCTTTTAAAGTGATTTCTCTGAAGCGGTAAATCTGGTCTCTGAGACCATTGATCATGTAGATCAGCCGCGGACTCTTGCTGAGATCATAAAGCAACTCATGAAACTCGGTGTTGACGGCCGGAAGCGCGTGCATCTGCTTTTTGGTCAAACAAGCCTGAAATTCCTCGATTTTCTCTTCGAGGGCCATCAGTTCCCGGGGATGGTGTTTGAGGGTGGCCAGCCGGGCGGCATAGCCCTCCAGAACACTTCGGATACCAAAGGTCTCTTCGATGTCATCCCGATTCAATCCCAGGACGGTGAAGCCGCCTCGCGGCTGACGCTCGATGAGCCGTTCGCGCTCCAGTTTGTGAATGGCCTCCCTGACCGGCGTGCGGCTGATGCCCAGCATCTGAGCGATATGGCTCTCCACCAGCCATTCTCCCGGTGCGATGTCACCCGCGATGATCGCCTGTTTCAAATTGTCGAACACGTGCTGTCCGAGAGACTTGCGCTCCTGCAGGGCCTGCAGGGGCCGTGTGTCGAAACCTTTTAATTCAGCTCTTTTTCTCATCGGCTTTTCCTTAGATGGGCAAGTCGAGATTCGGTGTATTAAGTCTGGGCTCGCCGGACTGCCGATTGAAATGGTTTAATCAGACAATATAATTAAAATCAAAAGAAACTGACAGCCTTTTTCCGCATTCCGCATTCCCCATTCCGACTTCCGAATTCTAGATAACGCCCTTGTCTTTGAGGCCGGCAAGTTCATCCTCGGAATATCCGAGCAGCCGGCCGTAAATTTCCTGATTGCTCTCTCCGAAACGGGGGGGAAACGAAAGCTGTCGGTTTGAGCCTTCCAGAAACGGCGTCATATTCGGTGGCGGCGCCAATGTGATGCGCGTCCCCGTCGCCGAATCCTGGGCATGCAGGAGCCTTCTTTGCACAAGGGGGTCGGCGATTACTTCCGCTACGGTTTGAATTTTACTGACAGGCACGGTTATGGAGGTGAACAGATCGATCAATTCTTCCGAAGTGTGGTTTTTGGTGATGTCATCGATGGCGGCATTGAGATCGGCAACAGCGCCGATACGGCCCGCATTTTTTTCATATTCGGGTTTGTCCAGGGATCTGAAAATCTCTTGGGACACCATTGCCTTCCATTGGCGATCGTTGCCGACTGCCAGATAGACATAACCGTTGCTGGTTTGATACACCGAGACCGGACAGAAAAACTCATGGGTGTTGCCCCGGCGCGTGATGTTTTTGCCAAAGCTGTCCGTCAGGGTAATGGCGACGGTCAGCCAGGATACCGACGATTCGAACATCGCCAGATCGATGCAGGAACCCTCACCGGTGCGTTCGCGTTTGTACAGCGCTTTCATCAACAGACCGTAGGCATGCTCGCTGGTGCCCATGTCCGGCAGGGGTATACCAAGAACCTGGGGATCTCCCCCGCCTTCTCCGGTGAGTTCCATCAAACCCGATCGGGCCTGCAAAATGGGATCATAGGCCCCTTCATTGCTGTCCGGGCCGAAGCCGGTTACACCCAGCCAGATTATGTCCGGCCGCAGTGCTTTGAGGCTTTCATAGTCGATGCCCAGTTTTTCATAATTTTTGGGCAGCTGGTTGGTGGCAAACACGTCCACGTTCAATTCCTTGATCAGGGAATGAAATATTTTCTGGCCCTCCTCTGCTGCAAGGTTCAGGGTCAGGGCCTTCTTGCCGCTGTTGATACACAAAAAATAGGCGTTCATGCGTTCTTCGGAAAGAACATTTTCCCCGATAAAGCGGTTGGGATCGCCATAAACGGGATGCTCCAGCCGGATCACATTGACACCATCCTGGGCCAGCCTGAATGTCAGATACGGCAGTACGGTGGCCTGTTCTAAGGATAACACCGTAAGATCTTTGAATAATTCCATAAAATATCTCCGTTGGTAAGCGTTCAGGGTTCAAGGATACAAGGTTCAGACTCGCCTCATTCCACGGGCGTCCGGTCCGATCGAATAAGAAAGCCTGCCATGTTCACACGATATATGCTCAGTTTTCAGGCGGGCGCCTGTAATTAGTCTGGTTTTTATCAGGAGAAGATTCGGATTGGCTGCCAACCCGGAACGTTGAACCCTCCAACGAATTCTGTATACGGTATACAATCTATTGATGTCAACAATTGTTTTACCTTGTGCTATAAATTTCTATCTATTTGACTTACTTGATCATATCTTATATTATCGTTAAAGAATTCTAGCATATCGAAGTTCTGCCTGCAGGACCGGCTTTATGCCGGATTTTTTTTTACACCTTTACCTTTGCAAAGACCAAAAGCGAATTCAGCCGCTTTGACCAGTTTTCAGGATGAGTCCTCTAATTGCCTGCCATGATTGTGATTTGATCCAACGCCTGCCGCAGATTTCCAAAGCCGGTACGGTTATGTGTGTTCGCTGCGGGGCGGTATTGTATCAAAAGAGACACAACAGTATCGAACGTACGCTGGCCCTGACCTTGGCCGGACTCGTGTTGTTTACCCTGGCCAATACCTTTCCATTTCTAGCCTTCAAACTGGAGGCCCAGGTCCGCCAGACAACGCTGCTGACCGGAATTACCGAACTCTACGCCCAGGGAATGCCCGAGCTGTCCCTGGTTGTTTTTTTCACCACTGTTATGGTGCCCCTCACCCAGATGATGTGCCTGCTGTATATCCTGCTGCCACTTAAATTCAAGAAGGTTCCCATGGGTCTGCCGCGGGTATTTAGACTGGTACGCCATCTGCAGCCCTGGAGCATGATGGAAGTATTCATGCTGGGCATACTGGTATCGGTCGTTAAACTGGCCAAAATGGCGAAAATCGTCCCCGGTGTTTCCCTGTACTCCTTTCTGGCGTTGATATTTGTTCTGGCGGCCACGACCGCCTCGCTGGACTCACATCTGATCTGGCAAAAATGGGAGGAAAAGCGATGATCCAGAGGCCCAAGACAGCTCGGAATCAGGGACTGGTCGGCTGCCACAGCTGCCATCTGCTGTGCCGCGGGGCCGGGTCGGCGGCCATCCAGATCTGCCCCCGCTGCGGCGCCCGCCTGCATGGCCGCAAACCCAACAGCATCAACCGGACCTGGGCCCTGATTTTGGCGGCTTTCGTATTTTACATCCCGGCCAACGTGCTCCCCATCACCACGGTCGTGTCCCTGGGCAAGGCCCAATCGGATACCATCATGAGCGGGGTCATCTATTTTATTGCAACCGGGATGTGGCCGATCGCGCTGATCATTTTCGTGGCCAGCGTCCTGGTGCCGTTGTTGAAATTGGTTTTGCTGACCTTCCTGCTGGTAACGGTCCAGCGCAAATCCAGCTGGCGGCAGAAAGATCGCACGCGGATCTACCGGATTACCGAGGTAGTGGGCCGTTGGTCGATGGTCGATATTTTTGTGGTCACCATTCTGGTCGCCCTGGTCAATTTGGGCGCCCTGGCATCCATCCAAGCCCGGTCCGGCGCGATCTTTTTTGCCGCGGTGGTCATCATCACCATGCTGGCGGCCATGTCATTTGATCCGAGGCTGATTTGGGACACGGAGGAGTCTTTGCATGGGTGATTCGAACCAAAATGGGTCCGATTTAAGCCAGATACCCGAGGCCGAGGTGCGCAGCCGCAAACGCCACATTTCGTTTTCGATTGTGTGGCTGATCCCGTTGATCTCCGTTTTGATCGGAGGCTGGCTGGTCTACAAGGCCATTTCTGAGAAAGGCCCGGTGATTGCGATCATCTTCAAATCAGCGGAAGGACTGGAAGCCGGCAAAACCAAGATCCGCTACAAGGAGGTAGAACTCGGACTGGTCAGCGCCATCAAGTTGAGCGACGACCTCACGGAGGTGGTCGTAACCGCCGAGTTGGTTAAACAGGCCGAAGATTTTCTTTCGGTAAATACACGCTTCTGGGTCGTTCGCGCGCGGGTGGACGTCAGCGGCGTGTCCGGGTTGAGCACACTGTTCTCCGGCGCCTACATTGCCATGGATCCCGGCAAACCGGGCAACAAAACCCACTATTTCAAGGGCCTCGAACAGCCCCCCCTGGTAACCACCGACCTGCCCGGCCGGCATTTCGTGCTGCAGGCCGACAACCGCAGCTCACTGGAGGTGGGCTCGCCCGTATTTTATCGCAAAATCCAAGCGGGCCAGGTCGTGGCCTACAACTTGGCCGAAGATGGCCGTACCATTCTCTTTAAAGTATTCATCAACGCCCCCTACCATAAATTTGTCTACCAGAACACACGTTTCTGGAACGCCAGCGGGATTGACTTCAAGCTCGACACCCAGGGCGTGCGGGTGGACTCCGAGTCTCTGGTCAGCATTCTGATCGGCGGCATCGCCTTTGGCATCGTCCAGGCCGAAGCACCTGCCCCGCCCGCCGAGAAGGAGGCGGTTTTCAGGCTGTTCAACAATCTCGATGAGGCCAAAGAGAGAACCTACTGGCTCAAAAGCCAGTCAATTCTCTACTTCGATGAGTCGGTTCGCGGTTTGGATATCGGCGCTCCGGTAGAATTCTGGGGTATTCAGTTGGGGCAGGTGCTTGACGTCAAGCTCGATTTTGATCAACAAAAAAAGAACTTTCGCATCAGGGTGGTGATTGAAACCGAGTCGGAGCGGTTTTACGAGGCCGGGTTTATCGGGGACGACGCCGAACGTCGGGAACTGCTTGAAAATCTGCTGGCAAGGGGTTTCCGGGCCCAGCTGAAAACCGGCAACCTTCTGACCGGAAAACAAATCGTTGTATTGGATTTCTTCCCGGATGCACCGCCGGCCACTATCACCTTTGAGGGCAACCACCCGGTTTTCCCAACGGTGCCGACGCCCATGGAAGAAATCAGCACCAAGTTTATGCGGATACTCCATAAGATCGACAGCCTGCCCATCGAACAAATCGGCCGGGACCTGCGGGACACCGTTCACGGCGCCAAACAGATTACCGGATCTCCGGAAATTTTAAAGGCGGTTGGAAATTTGAACGACACGCTGACGGAGACCCGCCTGCTGGTATCAGACCTCCGAACAAAGGTCACCCCTGAAATCAGCCAGGTGCTCGAGGAAGCCAGGCGGCAGTTGGCCAATGCCGAGCAGATGCTGAACACAGACTCCCCGCTGCAAGTCAAGATGAATACGGCACTGGAAGAAGTCAGGGGTGCCGCACGCTCAATGCGGCTGCTGATGGATTATCTGGAGCGACACCCTGAATCACTGCTCAGGGGGAAGGGACGGTAGCGATAATGGCAAATTCGAGGATATCCCGCCTTGTAATCCTGGCCCTGATGGTCGCGCTCATACCGCTGACCGCTTGCGGTGGCAGAACCCCGCCGGCAAAATTCTATACCCTCCAGCCGGTTGATCAACCTTCCCCGGAGATGGTCTGGCCGCGCGGCGTTGCCCTGTCCGTCGGCCCGGTGGCCATACCGGCTGACATCGACCGGGCCGAGATCGTCACCCGCGATGACGGCAATGAAGTCAGCTTCTCAGAATATCACCGCTGGGCCGGCCCGATTCAAAACAGGATTGCCGAGGTGATGTCCCAGAACATCGCAAGCTTGGCTGAGACCGAACGTGTAACGCCCCACAACCGCGAGAATATTTTCCAGGCGACCCATCGGGTCGTGATCAATATCAACCGCTACGACAGTCAGCTTTCCATAGGTTTTGACCTCGATGCCACCTGGAGCATCAAAGATCTTAGAAACAGGAAAATACTTGTGATCCGAAACTCCATTATCCGCGAATCCCTGGCGTCATCCGGTTACGACGGGCTTGTCGCCGCCCAGAGCCGCGCACTGGCCGCTTTGAGCAGGCAGATCGCTGCCGCGCTGGCGGATGCTGTTCCGTAATCAAATAACGATTAACCAATAACAAATAACGGCCGGCTGTTGAGCCGCGAGAATCGCAGGCATGGGAAGAAAATGTTTTTTATTTTCTTTTCATGCCGAGAATCGCAGTCGGCTCTAACGCATTTGATAGGCGGAGCGTGAGCGGAGCCTGTCAAGTGCGTTAGAGCGAAGCTCTACAGCCGGCCGATAGGCGGATGGCCGAAGGCCAAGCGAGCTTTAGCTCGCGGTCCGCCTATCACCGAGGTGAGCGGTTTCCGCTCACTTCGAGTTTTATTTGCCATACATGCTGGCCGCACATTCATTTTTGCCCAGATCCATAATCTCCTGATCTTCTTCGTCGACATCGAGCAGCCCGGCGTTGACCTTGCGGATCTGGGCGTATTCGTCGGGCTGCTTGCGCATGTTGTCCTGGATGAACTTGACGAACTCGCCCTCCTCCTCGATGCCATATATATCCGCATTTTTGTCTTTGATGCTGCCCAGGGTGTCCACAAATATCTGCTGCGGGTTCGCCTCGCTCCATTCGATATAATGCCCGGGCAAAATAACCAGATTGTCATCCAGGTCTGCAATCTTGGTCTTGATCGTGTTAAAGAGCATTTTAGCCCAGGCTTCCGCCATGCCCCCAAGGTCGGGCCGGCCGATGGACAAGATGAATATGGTATCACCGGTGATCAGATATTTGCCGTCGATCAAATACGAGGTGCTGCCCGGCGTGTGGCCCGGCATGTGAATCGCCTGAACCTCCGGCCCTCCGTTTGAGAAGTTGAATGTCTCCAGATCCTTCAGGTTTTTGTAGTCAAAGGCGGCCTCTTGGAAATCGTTTTCGTGGCCGACAATCCGGGCACCCGTACTGGAGGCAAGCTGCTGGCTGCCGGAGATGTAATCGGCCTGCAGGTGGGTTTCAAATGACTTCACGATGCGGGCACCCTGATCTGTGGCAAAATCCTGATAGAACTGAACGTTCCGCGAGGGGTCGAAGACAGCCATCTCGTCGCCGCAAATCAAACCGTAGCTGCAGGAAGCCTTGCCCGGCCGTATAAACTGATAAAGCTTGTAGTCTGCCTGGGATGCCACCACTTTAGGGGCCAGCATGTTGCCCCAGGCCTTGATGCCCTCTGCCAGGTACCTGACATCCTGCCAGCCATTGTTGACCAGGATCTCACCGACATATTTGGCCGAGCCTTCTTTGGCACACACAATCCGGATGCTTTCCTCTTTGGGGACTTCGACACGGGCCACGGATTCATCTTCCATTTCTATGAACTCCATGTAGGGGATGTTTATCATTTTCGACAGACTGGGGCCCTCCACCTTAAACCGCCCGAATTCCTCGTTGTTGCGAACATCCAGCAGGGTAAAGTCATGCCCCTCGCCGGTCACCCACTCAAACAGTTCCTCTGCCCTGTAAGACTACAACTCCATAACAGACCTCCTATGTTTTATTTGGGATTGTAAATCGATCGGATAATTTCACCAAACAGTAAACACAATGAGCGCATGATGCGTTGTGAAGTGTTAAGTGTTATTTGTTAATCGTTATTAGCACCATCGATGGCTGCAAGCGTTCAGTCTGATCGAAGATAGAAACATTGTTCATATGACAACGTAGGGACGGGCACTGTGGCCCGGCCCTTCGTTTGCTGTAATTTGCTGCTTCATAAAAGATGTCCGGTGGCTGTAAGTTAAGGCGTTATCTCCTGACACCTGAACACTGACACCTGAAACCTTCAGTGTAGTTTCATCTAAGAGACCCCGGAAGTGCACAATTTGTTCTTTTTGAGCCGACAGCGCTGAATTGGTTACGATCTTTTTCAAGGTCCAGGCATTTTAATTCGTCCCTTGAATCAATCCGCAATCAAATATTCTCAATCCATAGAAGCTGTCTCAAGAAACGGATTTTGGTTCAATATCAAGGCGGCCGCGAGGTTCCCAGCATAGCTGGATGACTCGTTCGATCTTATCCTGTCGGTGGGCCTTAACCCGCAGGAATACATCAGTATTTCGAAGACTTAAGGCCCACCATCAAAATTAAATTCGATGGGTCATCCCGCAACGCGGGAAACCGAGCGCCCAACGCAGAGATTGGGCCAAAAGACTTTTTTGAGACAGTTTCTATTCATTTTCCTCTGAACACGGGCTTACGTTTCTCCAAAAAGGCCCTCTGCCCCTCCCTGAGGTCTTCGCTGCGAAAAGCGCCCTCGGTCAGCAGCTCGGCTTCCCGTCTGCTGCCGCCGGGCGGTTGCAGACCGCCGAGCAGCAGATTCAAAACCCGTTTGGTGCCTTTGAGCGCCAGGGGAGCATTGGCTGCAATTTCTGCGGCCATCTTGTAGGTAAAAGCCTCGAGCTCCGACCGGGGAACTAGGTAATCCACGAGCCCGATCTCCTTTAGGCGCTTGCCCTGGTAGGATCGGCCGGTATAAAAAATCTCCCGGATGTTCTTAAGGCCGACGACCTGTAAGAAGCGCTGCAGGCCGCTCCAGGGATAAACCAAACCGAGTTTTGCGGGCGGCATTCCCATGCGGATGTCTTCGGCCCCGACCCGGATGTCGCAGCAGACCGACAGTTCGCATCCAGCCCCGAAGGCCGCTCCATTGATCATGGCGACTACCGGCATGGGATAATTGACAACCGTTTTAAACAAGTTTTCCACCGCGTCAAGTTTCTTCAGATTGCGGGAAGGATCCCCGCTGCCCCGGGTGGGCAGCGAGCCGATGTCATAGCCGGCACAAAAGGCCTGACTGCCGAAGCCCCTTATCACGACCACCGGTATGGTGTCGCCTGCCGCGAGATCATCAAATGCATCCGACAACCGCTTTACCAAATCGGGAGACAGGGAATTTTTCTTTGCGGGCCGGTTCAGGGTCAACGTGGCAACATTATCTCTGATATCGAGCAGCAGTAGGTCATCACTCACAGGAATCTCCTGTTTGCTTGGTGTGGTTGAATATAGGGACCGCGGAAACCTTCATCTGACCGCATCTGTAGAATCTTTTCGGGTCCACCACTGCAAGGGGTGGTTTAATGCCGGAATTAGCTAGCATACTATAATGCAGCGCCGCAGCCTATTCAACACGAATGCTTCAAATTATCAGGTTGATCGGATCGTTGTCTTTCGCCGCGCTGTTCAACTTCAAATAACGTATAACTAATAACGACCAACGCCAGATTGAACGCGCCCCGCTCAATCTGGCGTAATATTTATGTTTGACAACACGCTTTTGTATACCGTATACAGATTACACTCAACGCTTAACGAGTGTCCATCCGGAACCGCCTGAGGCGGATTGGTTCAGGGCAAGACCTGACGTTTTGCCACCCACGGCGTAGCAGTCACTGCGACAGACGGCGTAACAGTCACTGCGACAGACGGCGTAGCAGTCACTGCGACAGCAGGCGTAACGGCGCTATTCCGCAAGCACGTGAATGGCTACGCCATTACGGCAAAAAAGCGCAAACGCCGCCCTGGGCCAAAAGATGCTGTTTCCGGGTGGGCACGATCGAAGGATGGTGACTCATGACAAAATCCAAAACCCATCAAACAGAACTGCAGCGACTCGAAGCCCTTGAAAACAAAGCTGAAATGGGCGGTGGGCCTAAAGCCGTCGAACGTCATTTGAAAAGAGGCAAGCTCACGGCGCGCGCACGTTTAAATCTGCTGTTTGACCCGGACAGTTTTGTCGAGATCAACAAGCTGGCCCAGAGCCAGTCGGTGGACTTTGGCATGCAGGAAAAGCGGGTGCCGGGCGACGGCGTCGTCACCGGCTACGGAAACATAGACGGACGGCTGGTATTCGCCTACGCCCAGGATGTCACGGTGCTCGGCGGATCGGTAGGCACAATTCACGGGCAGAAAATCTGCCGCATAATGGACGAAGCCATCAAGGTCAAAGCACCTTTGGTTGCCCTGAATGACTCCGGCGGCGGTCGCTTGCATGAAGGATTTTTCGCCTCCAAAGGTGTGGCCGGTATGTTTTATCGCAATATCGCGGCATCGGGATTGATCCCGCAAATTACCGGCATGATGGGATCCAGCGCCGGAGTCGCGGTCTATTCGCCGGCTTTGACCGACTTTATCGTCATGGTCAAGGGACAAAGCCATATGGTCATCACCGGGCCGGCTATCATCCAGTCGGTCACCGGTGAAGAAATCAGCCTCGAGGAGCTTGGCGGCGCCAAAGTTCACAGCGAAATCACCGGCCAGGCCCACTTCGTGGCCGACAGCGATGCCGAATGCATCGAAATAATAAAAAAGGTGCTCAGCTACCTGCCCGCCAACAAAGATGAACAGCCGCCGGTGGTGACCTGCGATGACGACCCCGATCGCATCGACGACACTCTCGAAGAAATCGTACCGGCAGACTTCAAAAAATCTTATGACATGCATGCGGTCATCTTGCGGATCGTGGACGACAAGGACTTTTTCGAGATTCTGCCCCGGTTCGCCCCCAACATCATCATCGGTTTCGCCCGCCTGGATGGGCACTCAGTGGGAATTGTCGCCAACCAGCCCCGCTTCAAGGCCGGGTGCCTCGATGTCGACGCCTCGGACAAGGCCGCGCGCTTCATTCGATTTTGCGACGCTTTCAACATAGCCTTGATCAACCTCGTGGACGTTCCCGGATATTTCCCGGGGGTGGCCCAGAAACGGGCCGGGATCATCCGTCACGGCGCCAAGATGCTGTACGCCTACTCGGAGGCCACGGTTCCCAAGATCACCCTGGCCCTGCGCAAGGAATACGGGGGGGCGGTCATGGGTATGTGCTGCGTGGGGATGGGAGTCGACCTGATGCTCGCCTGGCCCATCGCCCAACTGGTCGTTCTCGACACCACCGCCGCGGTCAACCTCATTTTCCGCAAAGAAATTCAGGCTGCCGAAAACGCGGATGAATTCAGGCAGCAAAAAATCGAAGAGTATGATTATAAATATTCCAATCCCTATCACGCGGCCTCCAACATGCTGGTGGACTCCGTTATCAAGCCGCGTGAAACCCGGCCCCAGCTCATCAAGGCTTTGAGAATGCTGGCCAACAAACAACGACCCGAGTCCAATAAAAGGCATGGTAATATTCCCTTGTAAGCACTGGCCGGATCTGGAAAACCACGCACGACCTGCAGCTTTAACCAAAAATGGATGTTTAGCGAAGCAGTGCCCAAAGTATTAAAATGCCTAAAATTAAGGTATTCTACCAATTTTATTAAATAAGAATCGCAACGCACACGGTTCTGCTACTTTCCGATTTCTAATTCGTTAGACACCGCCCGCTTAAAAAAAGACGGAACACAGCGACACCACAGCTTTAGGCATTTTAGGCATTTTCATGGGTTATACGATTTAGAATAATAAATTCATACGTATTTACCGGCAACTAATTTTCGAAAGGAAACGCAATTATGGATTTCGATCTTTCCAAAGAGCAAAAAATCATTCAAAAGGCGGCCCGGGAATTTGCCGTCGGCGAGTTTCGCGACGTGGCTCGCGACCTGGACATCAACGAGACCTATCCGGCCGAAATCGTCAAGAAGGCCAAAGAGCTGGATCTTGTAGGCCTTTTTATCCCCGAGGAATACGGCGGACCGGGTCTGGGGTACCTGGAACAGGCCATGGTGCTGGAGGAGTTCTGGAAAGTGGATCCGGGCATCGGTCAGCAGCTGAGCTCGGTGTCATTCGGCGCCGAAGAATTGATTCTGTTCGGAACCGAGGAACAAAAAAAGAAATGGCTGCCGCCCTTGTTCGAAGGCGATGCGGTGATGGGCTTTGCCATCACCGAGCCCGACGCCGGCAGCGACACTGCCGCCGCCGCGACTACTGCCGTGCGGGACGGTGATGAATACGTTATCAACGGCAGCAAGGTCATGATCGGCAACGGAACGGTCGGCACATTCATGCTGGTCTACTGCCTCACGCATCCCGAAGTGGAACGAAAAACCGGTCGCCACAGCATCATAATTGTGGAAACCGACCGCGACGGCTACAAGGCAGATCCCATGCACGGAAAAATGGGCCTGCGGGCCTCGGACACATCGGCCGTCTATTTTAACAACGTCAGGGTTCCCAAAGAAAATCTTTTGGGCGGCGAAGGCAACGGATTCATTCAACTGATGAAATTCTTCGACCACTCCCGAGCCTATGTGGCCGGGCATGGTGTCGGCCTCGCCCAGGGAGCCCTCGACATGGCCGTAAAACATGTCAAAGGCCGCAAGCAGTTCGGCCGACCGCTGGCAGCCTTCCAGGCCACCCAGTTCAAGATCGCCGAAATGGCCACCAAGGTCGAGACCGCGCGAACCATGGTTTACAAATCCGCATGGCTGCTGGACCAGGGCAGGCCCGACACGAAATTGACCGCCATGGCCAAATTGTATGCCTGCCATGTGGCCGTTGAAGTCGTGGATGAAGCGCTCCAGCTCCACGGGGGCTATGGCTATTTTAACGACTACGATATCGAGCGCTTTTACCGCGCCGCCAAAGTGCTGGAAATATACGAAGGAACCAAAGAGGTCGAGAAGATCGTCATATCCAGGGAAATGCTGGGAAGAATTTAGTGCGCGGGGATCAGGGAATCAGATTCAGGTCCTGGCCCGGGTAGATTTTCGCGTTCGGCTTTAAATTGTTGTATTCCCGCAGCTGTTGAACGGTCAGGCCGTACTGCCGGCCGATCTTGAAAAGGGAGTCACCCGCCCGGACCTTGTGTGTCGTCGGTTTTGCCTCTGTTTGCTCTTCTTGCACCGGTGCCGGTTTAGTTCTGGCTGCTGCTTGGACTTCGCGCTCCATTTCTTGGATGGCCGCATCCAATTTGGAGGCGATAAAGACCTTCAGTGAAGTAAATTCTCTGTCGAGCCGGTTGATTTTTTTCTCAAGCGCCACGATTTGCTCTTTTTCGACATAGTTCTGACTTCTGAATGTAACAACGGCTAAAATTACAGCCAGAAGGCATACTCCCACTGCCAGCAGGATCGCGGGGGCTGAAAACAACCTGCGAGGTGAATCCTGCGATGCTTCCCCAGCGTCATTTTGGGGGGTTTCGATTCGATCTTCCGTGCTGTAGTTGTCTCGCCAAATTGAGTCTTTCCGGCCATTGCTATCTGTTTTATTCATTTTTATGCCTTCTTCGTCGATCTAAACGATGCCAGCGCCGCCGTCGGGCCGGGTTGCCTGGTGGAGTTTTACATGGGATGCTGTGCCAAGCCGATATCGATATTATACAATAAATTGAAAATAAGTGTTGAATTGTTTTGGATTTCTAATACTTACCCCAGGCGGCTTCAGTATGTCAAACCCAAAAAACAACGCATCGGACGGGACGCATGATCGAATTAAAAATCCCGCACAACTCGAAAACCCGTGTCCTGGAACCGAAAGCTGGGGCGGTACTCGCGGCGAAAGGCCGATCGCAGGTGCAGCGCACCGGTGTTGAACGAACCGCCCCGGGCCAGGCGGGCTCTCCCTTCGGACGGTCCCACCGGATCAACGACCGGTCCGCTCGAATAGTTTCCGTACCGATCCTGACACCACTCCCAGACGTTGCCGTGCATGTCGAATAAACCCCAGGCATTGGATTGGTAGCTGCCAACCTTGACGGTTTCACGGCTGCGCTCCCCTGCGGGACAGTTTGCCCCCGGTGAATTGCCGCTGTAGTTGGCCTGATCGGTAGAAATGCACTGTCCCGTATAAAATGGCGAGTTCGTTGCGGCCCGGCCGGCATACTCCCACTCGGCCTCAGTCGGGAGGCGATATTTGGTCGTCCTCTCCATATGATTGAGCTTGCTGATGAATTGCCGGGCCATATTCCAGGACACCATCTCGACCGGACAGTCATCTCCGCAATCTTTAAAATAGGACGGATTTTGCACCATGACCCTTTTCCACTGCCCCTGAGTTACTTCGGTAGTCTGAAGATAAAAAGGCTTGCTTATCTCGACCACGTGCCGAGGGTGCTCTTTTTGATGCCATTCGGCCTGGCCCCCAAATTTAGCGGCCACATCTTCCGGACTGTAATTGCTGCCCATTTCGAAATTTCCCGCGGGAATCCGTACAAACTTCATTCCGATACTGTTGGTCATGGTTGGCAGCGCCGGGGCGGACTCTGCAGCCGTCGTTCTTGCAGGTTTGACACCGGCCGACGCCGGCGGTTTCGCAGCCTTTGCCTTGGCCGATTCGACACGGGTCGGTTCCGGCTGAATCGCAGGCCTTCGCTTCGCGAGATCGAACCTGATGGGCGCCTCGTGTCCGGCGGCAAGATCGATCCAACGTCGTTCGGTCTCATAGCCTTTGGCGGCAACTTCGACATGGTAGCGGCCCGGATCGAGCGCGATACCCCGCGAATATTTCGGTTTGATGTTCAAAATCCTTATGCGCGCATCTTCAGGCTCGGTATCAACGTAAAGTTTGGCCTTTGACGGACCTTGGCGCCTCAGATCCACATACAGGGTCACAGCCCGCCCCTTTACAAAAGAAACTTTTTTACTGTAGGGCTCGTACCCCTGTTTTTCAACCATGATGCGGTGTTCGCCCGGTGGGATTTCCGTGTCCGCAAGATCGGTTGTTCCCACCTCGCGGCCGTCCACCAAAACCCGGGCACCGATCACATTCGAATCTACCGACAGGATTGCATAAGTTTCTGTTTTTCGGGGTTTTGGAGCAACGGCTGGGGGACTCGGCAGGAGGAAAACAAAGTCGCCGCGGTCATAGTCTTCATCTCGAAGTTTGCCATAACGAGGCGTCTGTCGGTTCTCAGTGAGATTGGTGACACGGTCCGTGAGGAACATGCCTAGCTCGCTGCCGGTAAGGTAGCTGTCACCATTGGCGTCGGCCCTTTCCTCGCCGCGCAAAGCTCTGATGAACAGCTTGCGGAACCTGCCGTCGTCGGAAACTTGCTGGTTCTCATCGCCGGAGGAAAGAAACTGGCGGACCGGCAAGGCCGTGGCCCGTGTAACCGCAGCAGGCGGAGCTGAACGCTGGGTCGTGAAAATGGTGCCGGAAAAGCAGGAGTCGAATACCGCCAGGGCGTGTTTGGCTCCCGCCAGGCGCACGAATTCTCCAAACCGCCGCATCGACAGGGCCTTGATTCGAAATTCAGCCCCCGCGTCCGGTAAAGGCGAATCCGCCGGAATCAAGTAGCCTTCTCCGTTTTCGGTGTGGCCGTGTCCTGCAAACCAGACAAAAAGCCGGGCCTGGGGATCCTCTCCTTTGTATACAAAAAACTCCTCGAAGGCTGATTTCAGATCGGCGGAACTAAGGTCTAGCTTCAGCGTTACTTCGAACCCCTTTTTGCGCAGTTCAGCCGCCACCAGTTCTGCATCTCGAATAGCATTGGAAAGTCTGGGCCACCCCTGGGTATAGTCGTTGATGCCGATGACCAGCGCATGACTTGCGCCGTACAATTGGACTTCTTCGACAACCGGTGCGGTGGGCTCTTCACTGGCCCTGAGCTGGATGCGGACGCCGCGGTTGGTATCAGCCGCCAAGGCCGAAGCCATGAGCAAAAACCCGGAACTGAAAACAACAGAGAGAAGCAGCTTCCATGGCAATTTCAATTTGGATTTCTCCTCTTTTTTTATCGATCCTGTGAATTTTTAAAGCTCAATCGGCTTCAGCATGAACGGGGCGCTGTTTCTCGAGAAGTGCAAATGCAGCCGTCGGCAAATAAATTTTCGCGGGTGGGAACTCCGTGTTGCCCAAATAAGGGCGACGCGATAGGCGATGCCTGAAATCCAGAGGCAATAAAATTCGAGTACCACAAAGGCCGGGATACTGTCAAATGCCGGAATACATTGACAAAGCAAGGACGACCGCGGGCTCATAGTTGGCGTTGGGAATGAAGGTTAGAAACTGCAAGGCAGATCAAAGAAATGATCAACAAAAAGTCTGCAAAACGGAGACGATTCAGGAAGGACCGTACTAGCTATAGGTCAGGTGGAATAGAACAAAGGTATATATATCAAACCAAAATCAAGCATCTTCAGATCAAGGCCCGCCTAGGAATTAGTGCAGCCTCCGGCTAAATGACAGCCGGTCAGATCGAAAAGAAACTCGAGTCAATTTATCTCTCACAGAGTCCGCAGAGTTCGCCGAGAAATATTAAAAAAGCGCTGTGCGCTCAGCGGGCTCTGCGAGATATTTAATTAAAGTTTCATATAAGGTAAAGGGCCAGCAGGGGCAATCTAATGGAAGCTGCCGGCATCCAACCTGGCAAGACGTGCGGTGAGAGGGAGCCAATCGGGCGATCATCAAGAAATATCTGGTTTCCAGATATCGGCACAAACCGGACTGGCAGCAGATTTTGAGGCAATGCTTTAAACGGAGATGTTGTTCACGTCTTCGGTAACTTTGAAAGTCATATCGCTCATGGCTTCATTGGTAATCTTCAGATAGTCCATGGTACCGGCTTCAAGTTCAAAGAGGTAATCGTCATTATCATATCCAATACCGCCCGTTATGGCGATGAAATCCGCCAAGTGCAGGATATAGGCCAGTCCGGTGCCATTTGATTTTCCGGGCTGATGGTGGTGCTTGATGGCCGAAGCTATCGATTCGGGGAAATTCCACTTTTTGCAGACTTCAGATGCAATCTCGGCGTGGTTGAACCCGAAATACCGGTTTTCGGCATCGAGAAATGTTTTTTCTTCTTTTTCCATATACGCTTCAATTTCGTCTTTTCTCTCAGCAACGTGGGTATCAAGAATGATTTTGCCGACATCATGAATCAATCCGGCCATATGGGCCTCTTTGGCCAGGTCGGGATTTTCTTGACCCGAGATAATTTTCGAACCAATGGCTACGGCCAGGGAGTGTTTCCACAAATCTTTGGAATCGTATCCGTATCCCTTCAGTTTCCCGGCCAGGATCCCTTCGGTTCCCGCCAGCGTGACGACTTCCTCTAAAACACTGTTGCCCAGCACTATCAGGGCATGCGATATTGAAGATATCTTGCCGCTCATGCCGTAATATGAAGAATTCGCAACTTTGAGCACCTTGGCGGCAATACCCTGATCGGTTTCAATGACCTCGGCAATTTTTTTAGCATCCACGTTGGGATTTGCCATGAGTTCCTGGGTTTTGACCACGACCTGGGGCATGGGAGGCAATTCCTTGACACCTTGTAATATCTTTTCCTTGAGTCCGTTATCATCAGCCTGGTGGTCCGTTTGGGAATTTGCAGCCGAATTCGATTCTCCCGGCTTCAATTCATTAGCCTTTTTATCGACGGTTTGACCGGTTCGAACATCGAGTTGGAATTTTTGACCACAATTTTTACAGCGAAAGGTGACAAGTTTGGCATCAGGCAGCCGGTCATCCTGGATGTTGAACTTTTTCTGGCAATGCGAGCATTCGATTATCATTAGCGACCCTCTTGTGCAAAATTGATGTTTAATAAACCTACTGTAATATCGGACAAAAATTAAAAAAGATTAGGGTTTTGAAAAAAAATGTAGCGCCGCATACATAATGGCGGGATCACCGCTGTATGAATCTATAAAAGCAGAAGATACATTGGGATAGAAGGACTACAAGCGGCCAGGATGGCGGCAGCAATCCAATTTTCGCGGTCTAGGGCTTGATTGGCGGTGGTTTCAGAACCACACCTGGGACGGGTAAACCTCAGGCTACAGGCGTCTGTAGGTTGCTCGAAGGCGACGCACCGGAGGGTCCTCCCGGTCCAGGTAGTCCTCGAAAGACACCTCGGCGAGGCCCTCGGCCTTGAACAGGGACACTTCGGCTACGGTCAGGGGCCACGGCATGGTCCCGCCGGACTGGCCCGGTTCTCGACCCCGCGCCACGACGAGCAGCGTTCCGCCCCCAGCGACAAAGGCGGCGATGCGGCGCACGGCCTCGGCTCGAATATCCGGCGGAAGCACCTGCAGGGTGTAGGCTTCCAGCACGAAATCGAATTCTCCGGCCCATTCGCATGGCGCCGAGAATAAATCCGCGGCAACGTATCTTACCGACGATCGCGGGTAGCGTCTGCGACACCAGGCGACGGCGGACGCCGAAATGTCGAAGGCCGTGGTCTCAAATCCCCTCCGGGCCAGCTCCTCGGCATCGTCACCCAGGCCGCAGCCGATTTTCAGAGCTTTGCCGCGGAGGGCCGGCTGGCTGCTATCGAACCATTCGACAATATTGGGATTCGGGCTCAGGTCCGCCCAGGGTATAATCGACGGGTCTTGACCTGCTTGTGAATAGAGGACTTCGAACCAGCCCAGGAGGTCTGGGCCGTTCAAATGCTGATAAGCAATCTTCTTGGCGATCGATCGGTCTTTTGCGGTCATTTTTGCCTCCGGTGAGTCCAAATTGTCCGGAACCTCTAGTGTTGCGTCACAGAAATACCATAAAAAATTATTTTGACGAATTCAGCATGATATCCGCTCGTCATCCCCGCGCAGGCGGGGATCCAGGCGCCTTTGAGCTGGACTCCCGCCTCCGCGGGAGTGACCCTAATTTTATAACCTATTTAAAGGACAGGACACTATCCCTTGCTCAAAGTGTCGGCCTCACCATGGCCATAGGACCGGGAACAATGGCAGTCCGTCGAAGCCGGAGCATCGATCCTTATTTCCACATCCATGGGCGACCTTTTCATTTCAGACCAAATAGCAGTTGAGCAATCCGGAACCGTTTTATAACAAGGTCGTAGATGCCGAGGATGGCAACAAACGACAGTCCGGCGACGGCGATTAATTTGACCACAGTATTCACCTGCCACTGAACCACCCAATACCCGACGAGAAGCAAGACGAACTGGTGCAAAATATAAAAAGGCAGTACAGCCTCACCGGCATATTCCAAAAACCGATTGTTGAAATTGAGGTATTTTTCACCAAACCCGATGATGGCTATCATCCAGAGCAATAAACCCGAACAACGCATGACCGTCACGGTTAGATAAAGGACCGGCGTGTTCTCTGAAATCTCAGGCTTTATCCCGAATCTGATCACCAAACCCGTTATGGAAAGCAGGATGGCAGTAACTAAAGCAGTGGAACAGATAGCCTTAATGGATTCCTGGATTTTCTGGTTGCAAAAAAACAGGTAACCGTAGATCAGCAAGAATAAATAGGAAAAAAGATCCCATCCGCCGGTGCCCCTCATGAAACCCAGATCGTAGAAATCAATGAATACGTTGACCATGATCAAAGGAATCGCAAGCAGCATCAGGCGCCAGCGTCCTTCGAGCCGGGTTGACAACCGGGTCGCTACACTGGGCTCCCCGTTTCTGCCCGATTTGAACAGGGGTAGAAGAATGATTGAAAAAACGAACAAATACAACAGGTACCAGAGATGAAAAGCGTGCCAGGGGAAGTTGCCGCCGAACATGTCGACGCCATCAAAATAGGCCGGAATAAATTCCCAGAAAGAGCCTTCGAAGCGGTTGTGGGTCAGGCGTTCGAAATACATCTGGGGAGGGCTGGTGATAAAATAGCCCATGAAGACCAGGGGGACCAACAGCCTTTTTACGCGTTCCCCCAGAAAGACTGCGCCGGATCGGAACTTCAGGGAATAGAAAGCGGCCGCGCCCGATAAGATGAAAAACAGCGGCATCATCCACTGCACAAAAAAAGCGACGTGGATGGAAGAGATTAGGTTGCGCGTATCGTTTTTCACATGCCAGTCGTAATAATCGAAAAACCTGTCGGCATGAAACAAGAAAACTGCAAGCATAGCCAACACCCGCAGCCAGTCGAGGTAGTAAAGTCTTTTGGGGTTGTCTCCCATTACACCTCATCAATCGGTCGAAATGCAGTCGGATGTAAAATACAAACTTGCTTTCCACTCATCACCGATAACCTTCAGTGCTTTCGAGACCATTGCATTCCTTTCACCCGCATGTCTAAGGTCGAACGAGATATATTTCAGTCCCCATTACCATGCCGGCCCTATGAAAGTCAAAATCTATCGAATCTCCAACACGAGCGGCAGTTCAATCACCACAACATCTCCCACAGCAATTCCATGCCGGCTGAACCAGCCCTGATTCACCTCAAGCGCATAACGCGCCGGTCGCAAAGACTTATATATCCTGTCGACTCTCATGGGTGTCATCTCCTGGATACTGAAGATTTGGCCGCTATCATCAAGAAAGGCTATCGACAAGGGAATTCTCGTGTCCTTCATCCAGTAGGTGAGCGGGCGGCGTTCCGGATATATGAATAGCATACCATGATTATCGGGCAGTTCTTCGCGCTGTGACAAACCGCAGCTTCTGGCAGCCGGTGTGGTTGCCAACTCGACCGTGAGCGCAAAACCCTTAGTAGAAATTTCAGCGGTCGGCAATTCCAGGGGACAAGCCCACACCTTTACCGACAAAGCCAATAAAAAAAGCAGCATGCATACTATCGTGTAAAATGATTTAATCATATTTTCAAACCTAACCGTGACCTCTTGTTGTTATGACACACAGGAAATGGCCGCAGGCGCACCCGAGGCAGCAATCATTTCCTATTCGGAAGCGTTTGACCAATTGGTAATGATCGAGTGGCGAACCAAGAGTGAGTCGAGAATAAAAGAAATAAATCGAAACACGGAGGACTTGGAAATCTAACGAACAGCTATCCTGACACAAAGAACCTGCCGACGATAATCCGCCTGTTTGCTGCCATCTAAAGGAGCCATCCCGACTGGATTATAGGCTCTGACTGTAAGTTGATTGCCCTGCTCTTTAACTATTTCATCTGCCCATAGCCAACCGTCTACAGAAATCAGATCGGAGATAGGATAAATGTAATTATTACCAGATGAGCCGCTTCTAAAAAGGTTTTTAATTTCATGACCTTTAGGCATCCTCCAATCATGATGCTCACCTAATTCTAAATCAAGACAATGCTTTTTCCCGTGTTCCCAACTTATGTCACCATATGATTTAGCGGCCCACATCAACCCGGTTTTTGTATCGAAAACTGTATTATCAATATACGCTATGAATCTGTCGTCTTTTTTGGATACCGGCATCTCCGTGTTAAGATGGAATGTTTTATTACAAGATACGATCCAAAGAAGGATGGAAACTAATGCTATTGCATTTCTCATTTTTAACCGCCCCACCTAAGAGTTATTATTAGATTGAAAAATCTTATGCACATATTGTTAAGGGCGATCCTTCTCCAACGATCACCCTGCTTATCAGGAAGTATGGGTGGAGTATCTCACAGACGCCGGCCGGCTGATAGGTTGCCTTTCATAGCAGCTAGCAAAGGTCCTATTGGCAGCTGAGTTCAGCTGGATTGAGAGCTGCATGACCCTCTGCTTAAGCTTAAGAACGTTTTTTGATGTTACCTTTTTTCCCAAATTAAAAATTCATTATTGTCTGTGCTGGCCATCGCTTCTACTACCATTTTGTTGTCAAAATCTGGTAGGTCTTGAAGGCGATTTAAAAGCTCTTCGCTGTTGGTCGCTCCCTGCGGTATTACGCAACCTCTTCCGCTACCATGCAAAACCCAAAATACATCTTCAACAAATGGGCCTTCGTCTGTAGTGTGAATTTCGACTTTTTCCAGCTCCTCCCACGTTACTTCCTCAACCAATCCATTTGGTTGACCACAAGAAATCTTTTGGTCTGTTATTTCAATTATGTACTCCTTTTCAGGATATAAATTAAATTCCGCATCTGGCTTAAATTTATTCAAGATATTTTTTACGAATTTTATCATTTTTAATTTCCTGCCACAATAACAACCCAATATATTTCTCTATACCATTTGCCTTTAAAAAATACTTACTGGCTATCCTTCGTCAATAGGAGTGTATGGATAACCAGGCAACCTTTCTTTACGTCTGCGTAATCTCTGATATTCTAGAGTTTTCTTCGCCAACCATCGATTCACAGCCGTCAAAATTAAAAGAATTGCGAAAATAACTATTCCAACAAATGCCTTTATAAATGATCTTCTCTCATGCTCAGCCATCAGTAAGTTTTATCCAATTTGGACCATTCTGGCATTTACCCAACTATAAGGTCCGATATAAAAAAGCCATATACGATCACGGTAGAGCAGGGATTTCAGCCCCTTGATATGTTACTAATCATAGCAGTTGTCAAAAGATCAGCAAAACACGTAGAAGTGAGCTGCCTTGCACGGCCTCTTCCGAAAACCGGCGATCTACCTGCTGCCAGCTCCATCCCCTTTGTTTGCAAGAGTGGAGGTTTGTTACCGGTACTTTGCAAGGATTTTCTCAAGGCTCCCATTTTTTTTCATAAGTCGCAATTCTTGATTAAACTTTTTAACGAATGGTTTCCATTTTCGAGAGAACATAATTGGATATCCTACACTGTCGATCGCTTTAGGCGCTATTTTCAATTTTCCTTGCCAAAAGTTTTCTTTGATGAGCCATAATCCTACAACTTCATTGACCACCGCTGCATCAACACGCCTATTCAACGCCATCTTTAACATAGACAATTCAGTAGGAGCATTAGATCGAGTAATCTTGCCTGCTCTAAAGTATTCTTCAAGTGTGGGATAGACTTAACCAAGATGAGTACCAAGCGTCTTTCCGAAAAGGTCGCTAAACTCGTTGAATTGTAAAGGGACTTCTATTAAATGAAACAATACATCTCGTGCCTCAACAATCGGATCTGTAAATTCAAAGTCATTTGGATTTGCCGCCCACTCTTTGGCAATAGGTACAGCATCTACGTCCCCCTCTTTCATCATTCGCTCTACTCTTTTCCTTGGTATATTATCTTGCCTAACGCGATACCCATATTTATAAGCAATAGGCCTCAAAACATCAATGATAATCCCTGCTGAACCGTCTTTGAAAGTATAAGGAGGAAAATCACCTTCTGAATAAATAGCAAGTTTGATTACCTTATCATCGGCTAGAGATAGAGCGCTTTGGCAAATAATAAGAACAACTAAAATCAAATTTTTCATTTTCTCTCCCTTTTTCCATCTATTGCGATACTAATATAATAAAATGGAAAACGCCGATTTTTTGGTTTCTTGCCAGAGGCCCAACTATCAGTTATTATTTGTAAATTTAATATATAGATCATATTTCTCACGGATACCAGCCGGTGATATGTTGCTGTTCAATGCAGGTAACAAGGGCTCAACACGCTATCGACCGGATAGCGGGCTGAAAAACACTGATAGGTGTTTTCCATGCTACCTCAAGCAACAAGGCTGTAAAATCATTTTTCAACCGTAGCCCTAAGATCGACTTTGCCTGCTTTATTAAATTTGACCTCGTCCCTCCTGAAAGTAACCATTGACACGCTATTGTCGCTGCCATCGATAGTCACTTCACGAAACTGGAATTTGTAGCGTTCATTTCTTTCGGTTGATTGACCCGATGCCATAATCCAGTCGATTCCGTGCTCTGCAGGCCAGATATCCGCAACATGCTTATGGCCAAAACATAGAAAATCAATCCGCCCGCCAAGCAGCCGCATAACCTCTCTGGCATCATCGAGTTCGAGGGCTATCTTTTTAAATAAGTTCCGATAGAACGGATGATGGTGAAAATAGACTATTTTCTGCATATCGCTGTGAGCGGGATCTGTTAGTATTGCGGCCAATTTTTTACGCTGATCTCCGCCAACTTCACCACTCGCAAAATGAAGCAGGTCATCCTCATTGCCGACAACCGAATCAACCCCGATAAACATGAAGCCATTAATTTTGTCCACAGTCGGGTATATATCTTCCATTTTTACATCACTGCGACCCGCTTTTTTGATACCAAGGAGTTCCCCCAGAATGTAATCCTGATACAGCTGCTGAGATTTTTCCGTATAAAAATTTCCAGCCAAACCATAGTCGTGATTCCCGGGACATGCCAATACCCTGAACCCTCCATCTACAAGGGGTTGAATGAGCTTTACGGCGTTTTTATACTGGTTTTTTTTTACCGTCGTCGGTGATATCTCCGGTTATCAATATGACAGGTTTATCCTTTTTCTTGAAACCTGAATATCGCTCAGCGATATAGCTTACAATGATTTGCGTATTGACATTATCAGCCTTTTTGTTGCTTCCGTGAATATGCAGGTCACTTAGTTGGACAAATCTAATCATAATTCCTCCTCTCTTTTTTTGCTCGATTTAGATTGATTGCTAATGGTGAGCGAGTGGAAAAGTGACAGAGTTTAACAGACTGGAGGCCCAAAGCGGATACCCTCCGGCAACACTATGCCTGCCCCGGGCCGGTTGTGGTCATCAAACCAGCGGATTTAGAAAAGGTAAATCTTGAAAATAGGTCGAGGCGCAAAATATTCAGCTTGATTACCACGTGGCAAACTCGAGAAGATAACGTCTGTGCCTATAGTTGGCTTGATAACAAGTTTTGAGCTGAATTCGGAGGAGAAGAGCTAACCGAGTTGCCGTCGGAATAAGTTCTGCAGTTTTCTAACATTATCGCTGACGGTTGTAAACCTTAAACCCCGGGCATCATATCCTGCCGGCGAAAAATTCGGCCGGAATCATCAATAGTCTATAGTTTTTTCGCCCATCATCGGTTTACGACATACAGTCCCCCGGCCACGCAGGCCAGCCCCACCCACACCAGTAATGTCACCGGCTCATCCAAAACCCACCCACCCAGGATCACCGCAAAAAGCGGGGCCATGAATGTGAAGGCCGCCAGCCGGCTCACGGTGTGCCGGTGGATCAACCAAAACCAAACTAAATAAGAGGCAAACGCCACCACGACACCCTGATAAAAGAGGGCAGCTAATACCACCGTACTAAGATCCAGGTCCGCGGGCAGCTCGAAGAAAACCGAGCCCACCGCCAGCAACGGAAACGAGTAGAAAAGTTGAGCGAACAAGGTCTGAAAGTGATCCAGGCTGACCTTCTCGGCAATGCGCTTGATGTACAAAGTCGTGGCAGCCCAGAACATGGCCGCGGCCAGTTCCATCAGGTCTCCTACCCAATAAAAGGAAGGCAGCTCCGGTGAGCGGGCCTTGAAAACAGCCGCTACCCCAAGGAACGAAAGCACCAAACCGAAAAACTTGGCGGGCGTCAGTCGATCTCCTTTTAGGAAAAAGTGTGCACCCAGGGCCACCCAAAAAGGATGGGTGTAAAGAAAGATTGCCGAACGCGATGCGGGTGTGAACGCCAGGCCCCAAAATACAAATAGAAACTCCAGGCCGAACAAAAGGCCGATCACCGGAGCGTGGCGTTTGTGTCCCCTGGGAAAGGCCACCTTCTGGCCCTTCAGGCGGGCATAGGCCCAGACCAGGGCTCCGGCAACGAGAGAACGGACGGCGGCTGCCATGAGCGGCGGCATACCCTGGTTGCTGAATTTAATGCTCACCGCCTGGGCGCCCCACAAGAAGCAAAGAAAGCACAGGATTATCCCGGCGCTCACCGGCAAGCGTCCACCGGTCTGGCTATCCTGCACGGACATGACCTTCTCCAAGCAGCGACATTATCAATCTCCCAACACCCCATTGATCGGTTATTATAAATTTCATGCCGATACCTTCCTGTTCAAATCTTATATCCTCCCACTTCCCGTAATAGGCCGACGGACCAGCAATGTGAAATTTATTTTCCCTGTGCCTTCAATTCATTTACAATGATCGGCACCGCCGGAGGGGTGCGCCGGCTGCCGCCGGCCAGATTGCCAATCATCGTTCTGTGCGTACCCTCGACGGTGCGGTGGGGAATGCCCGGCAGCCGGGTCGATTCAACGGTCACCAGGCCATCGCCCAGTCCGTGGGTCAGGGCGATCAAATTTTGGCCGAGCTTGTCAGCCCTTTGTCGCTGACTATTCGGGACTTTTTGGCGCAAATCATTCACCCAGCGGTTAATATCGCTTTCCGTCCAGGGGCTGGTTATGCCGGCGATTATCAACATATCCACTCCCTGCGGATGCGGCCGGGAGTTTAGCTCGGCTAGAAAACGGCTTCCCGGCAGCAGGTCGATTTTAGCTTCTCCGGCACCATCAAGAATCCCCGCCAGCCAGCTCGCCTGGCCTTTGGTCAACCGGGACAGCTGATCGCGCATTTCGGCAAAGAGCCGCAAGCGCGCCAGCTGCGATCCGTGGTTGGGAGTTCCCACCATAATCAGAGCAGCCACCTCCGGCACCGATCCCGCTTTTACAGCTCCGGCAAAGCCGATGTCCGGGCTGGTGAGCATCTCTCGTGAAACAAGCCCCCCCATGCTGTGCCCCACAATGGAAATACGGCGGACGCCACCCTTTTTAAGCTCCTTCAGCTCTTCGAAAAACAGCAGGGAAGACTCCACTACCGGCTGGTCGTTAGGATATTGCAGCAGCCATACGTTATACTTTTCTTTAACCAGCTCAGGTGCAAGGCTTTGCCACACGGTGCCGGGATCGTCCAGCCCATGAACCAGAACGACGGATTTTCGCTCCGGGGCATACCTGTCGGGTGTCTGCGGATCTGCTTCAAAGTAAAACAGGCCGAAAGTCTGGTTAAGCCTGGCGGTCTCTTCCGGAAATTTCTCCTTTACGATTTCTCGAAGCTGACGACGCAGATCCTTTTCTTCTTCTTTATAACGGTTTGCTAACAACTGCCACAATAGAAGGATTAGAACAACTCCCCCAAGAGCCCAGGGCCATTTCCTGATCCATCGATTTATTTTTTCATTCATAGATACTGGTCTATCGTCGGGCTGAAAAAATGGAAACCGGAATCTAAAAATCAGCGTTTTCTAAATCGCGTAACCCAATTTCAACAAATCCGGAATACTGTCATGAATCCAGATCATCGGCCAATTTCTGGATGCCATCCAGGTCAAAGTCTTCGGCCATCTGAACGATTTGTTGGCCGAGCAGCCTGCAGGGATCCGAGTGCTCTTCAATCTCCGCTGCCAGAGCATTCAACGTCGTAATGTCCCCCATTCCAGCGGCATCTCGCATGCGTTGGGCGATATCCCGCGCTAGTTCTGCGGGAATATCGGCAAGCGTTTCGGCGGATGCCTCCGGGATGCTCGGCCCCGCGGATGCACTCAGATCCTGAGCTGACGCGAGGGCTTGATTGAGGGTGTTTTCAAGCTCGGAGAATTTCAAATTCAATTCCCTGGCAGGTGCTGTTGGCTTCGGATCTCCTTTTATAAGCTTTTCCAGATTCACTGCGGCCGACTGCAGCGCCGTGGCTGCAAGATTGCCTGCCAATCCTTTGAGGTTGTGGACCAGACTGTGGGCCTGATCGAAATCTTCGCCATCGAGGGCCTGCCGGATTTCATTGGCTGCCTGGCTGTAATCCCTGGCGAAATTAAGGAGCAACTTCCGATAAAGCCCTTTATTGCCCTGCAATCGATTCAACCCGTCGGCGAGATCAAATCCCGCCAGAAATTCAGGAAGCCCCTCATCTGCAGGCAATGGCGCCTTGGATTCAGGCCGCTCGTCAGTAAATTCAGGCTGCTGCATGGAAACCCGTCTATTAGCCGGTGGAATCCATTTCTGCAGGGTGGCGAAAAGCTGTTCAGGATCAATGGGTTTGGCCACATGGCCGTTCATGCCTGCTGCCAAACTTTTTTCCTCGTCACCGGCCATCGCATGCGCCGTCATGGCGATAATGGGGATTGGTCTCTGGTCACTGGTGGCTGGTCTCTGGTCACCGGTTGCTGGATGCTGGATTTTTGATTCTGGTTCCTGGACACCAGATACCGGATGCCGGATGCCGGATTTCGGATTTCGGATTTATAATCAGAATCCATTCCTTTTTCCTTCCACCTTCCGCCTTCCGAATTCCGAATTCCGATTTCCCACTTCCGAATTTGCCGTGTAGCGTCATACCCGTCCATCACCGGCATCTGGATATCCATGAGGATTGCATCATAGGGGTTTTGTTTGGCGGCATCGACACCTTCCTGTCCGTTATTTGCGATGTCAACCTTGAGCCCCGCACCTTGCAGAATCTCCATCGCCACCTGTTGATTGATTTCATTATCTTCTACCAACAACACAAAGGCCCCTTTAAGGTCTTCCCAGGCCCGGGCCTCCTCTTTTTTGCCGGATGCTTGCTTTGCGGCCTCGGGCGCCTCTTCTCCAAAGGCTAGCATAATCGTATCAAAGAGTATCGAGGGATTAATCGGTTTTAGGAGAAATCCCTCCAGATCCAGGTCTTCGGCCTGCTGCATAACTTCCTCGCGGCCGTAGGCAGTCATCAGGATAACAGCCGGGATTTTGCTCAAACCCGTGTGGTTTTTAATGCGTTTGGATGCCTCGAGTCCGTCGATACCCGGCATCTTCCAATCCATGATCACCAGTTCAAAGGGCTCATCATCTGCCGCCTTCTCAAGTTCTGCAATGCCCTCTGCCCCAGAGGCCGCTAACGAGACTTCGAAGGAAAAAGATGTCAGCATTTCCTGCAATATACTTCTTGCAGTGGCGTTGTCATCTACAACCAGAGCCTTCATGCCCCGCAGGTCCTTTGCCGGCAGGTAGCGCTTTTTAGCCTTTTCGTCTCCCAGTTCGAATTCGGCGGTAAAACCAAAGGTGCTGCCCCGGTCGGACTCACTTTCGACCCAGATGTCTCCGCCCATCATATTCACCAGGCGTTTGCTGATGGTAAGTCCAAGGCCGGTGCCGCCGTACTTGCGCGTGGTCGAAGTATCGGCCTGGGAGAAAGCCTGGAACAACCTGGCCTGCTGCTCTGCGGTCATCCCAATTCCTGTATCCCGCACTGAGAACTCAAGCGTAATCTTGTTATCCGATCTCGACTCTATTTTGGTCATGAGCACGATCTCGCCCCGTTCGGTGAACTTGACCGCATTATTGCCCAGATTGACCAGAATCTGGGTGAGCCTCAGAGGATCTCCAATCAGATAGTGAGGCACCCGCGAATCGATGTAAAACAAAACTTCCAGGTTCTCCCTCTCCTTGGCCTTGACCGTCACCACATTGGCAACGTTATCCAGGGTTTGGGACAAGTCGAATTCGACCGCTTCCATGTCCAGCTTGCCGGCTTCGATTTTCGAGAAGTCCAGTATATCGTTGATTATCCCCAGCAGAGAGTTGGCTGAAGATTGGATTTTGTTCAAATAATCGCGCTGTTTGGAAGTCAAGTCGGTTTTCAGTGCCAGGTGGGCCATACCGATTACCGCATTCATCGGGGTGCGGATTTCGTGGCTCATGTTGGCCAGAAAATCACTTTTGGCCTGGGTGGCGTCCTCGGCCTGCCGGCGCTTGGAGATGTCGTTTACAAATGTAAAAATATACTCTTTATCAGCAAACTTGAGGAATGTCGCCGTTACCTGGACCGGGAAAGTGCTGCCATCTTGTCGAAGATGAACCGATTCAAACGTCAGCGAGCCCTCGGTCTTCAATTCTTCAACTCGCTGATGCCAGATTTCCGGCGGCAGGCTGGACTCGATATCCATTAGCGACATCGTCTCCAGGGTCTCTTTAGAATAGCCTGTATTGCGAACCGCGGCGTTGTTGGCGTAAAAGATCCTGGCATTCAGATCAATCCAGTAGATCGCCACGGAACTGCTGTCGACTGCATGCTGGGTAATCTGCAATGATCGCATCTGCGATTCAATTTTATCCCCCATCTCGTCGAGCACATTGACGAGGGGACGAAATTCGCTGTAGGAGGTGCCCTGTTTGAACGCATCGGATTCACCGGCGGCATAGGTGTCGACCATTTTCACAAACCGCGACATCGGCTTTTTTAAGAACTGACGCAACAGCACACCCGTCATAACCAGCAGGGCACCTATCATTATGAGGATGGTCAGGCTGAATGACTGGAACAGCTGCCTGTTAACGGCGGTATAATAGCCTGAAGCCAGCGCAATCGTGACACGGCCGATCGGATTGCCTTTGTAGGAAATATCTCTTGATCTGGAGGCAACGAGCCGCTGATCATCTTTTTCCTTTTTAAAAATCACGGCGCCGTTTTGATCTTCGACCAGCAGCTTGGCGACAAACTCGTTTTGAGCATAGGATTTACAGATTGCCTCGATCGTCTCTTCAGAGTAGCTCCAGAGCGGCACTTTCAGCGCATTTGTCAGCGCGGTGATATATTCTTCTACTTTTGTTTCCAGTTCGGCTTTGGCCTCGCGCGAGGAAAGAATGAAATTTACGCCCAGGCTCAAAGCGGCAACCAGAACAAGGGTAAGAATTAAGCCAACTGAAAGGGTTCTGGAAATAGAACGGGCTTTGTATGAGTCTGAATGGTGCATTCATTTACCTCTTAGAAGTGGTTTCAAAAACCCATCTAATCTTTTTTATCTGCCATGTGCAGAAGCTCTTCAACCGCCTGTTTGCGCAAAGCCTCCAATTCTCCGCTCTCCTGCATTGCCTTGAATACATTGTCAATTGCCGGAACCAGTTCCTTGTGGCTTTCATGCAAATAATGATAGACCCAAAAACGGCTCAGGGGCGGTGACAAGGGATTAACGGCCTCAAGCCCCAGTTTTTTGGCTATCAACAAGCCGTTGATACGGGCCGTAATCAAGAGCTCGACCCGTCCGGCATTTAACATACGCATCACACTGGTCAGATCATCGCCCACAAAAATCTTTCTCATGCCTTGGGTACAGAGTTGGGAATGTTTTACGCCCCGAACGATCCCAATCTGGTAATTTTGCAATGCAGCGCAATCCGTGACTTCGAATTCATGTGATTTTGCGAAAACGGACGGCTCAATATAGTTGATGGGGGTTGGCACCCGCAGCAGGGTCGGGTAATCGTCACCGACCTCGATTATGCGATGGACCTCGCCGTCAGCGCGGCCCCCGCTGGACTCCGCCAGCGCGCGTTTGCCCGGCAAAATTACAAATTCAACCGGGATATCCAATTTTTCATAAGCCGCTTTGATAATTAGCGCGCCGATCGCCTGATCCGGCGTATTGACAATTTGGGTGAACTTCAGCGGCTGTTGAGCGCCGGCACTACCGATCCACAGCAGGACTAAAAAAATTCCGAACAAATAACCGGTCCGCACCATATCTGACTCCTTTTCAAAGGGTTATACACATTCCAGTCAATTATGGCTAAGGATTCTCAACGAATACCTTTACCACAACAGATGTTTTTTGCAATTTCGAAATGCCGAGGGGCATAATCTGGAAGGTTAATGATCGTCTCAATGCGTCGAATCGTAAATTGACATAATTCACAACACTAAGCATCAAATTTTAATTTGCCAAAAAGTATGAAATTGGCACCTTAATCGCTACCTTGAAAACGATTGAGAAGTTGGGCGAATGCAGACTGGACCGTTGCAGAGATAATATCCGGAAACACCACCAACCGGGACATTTGATTCTAAAATCAAGCGCCCGGGGTGGGGAGGCCGCGAAGGGCGTGCCAGCGCTTGGATTTATTGACCTTCAGGATCGCAATTTGATAATCCAAAATTTGATTTGGTAGGCAGGCGCATCCAAATTTACTAACTTTCTGTTTAATTACAAAAGGTTATGTCCATGATTGTTGACTGTAAGGAAGGATTTCGATAAAATTGTATTTGAGGATGCCGATTTTATGGAAAGCCGGTTGCTAACAAGAATCGGTTTTAAACATATGGTTAGAGTTCCAGTATCCTATTTGATCAAGAAAGATTTCTAAAAGTGAATCCTTTACTGATTCTACGGTCTATAGATACCTGGATATTGCTGCTCATAGTCTTGATTCTTGTATTGATAATTACCTACAGCGTTTATGATAGATACCACATCTGGAAAAGATCGAAGCTCAATTGGTGGCAATTCTTAAATCCATTCAAGAGGCTGTCATCGCCATTTGAAGTGAAGATGGTATTTATCAGTTTTGGAATCTTTATTTCAATTATCATTATTGCGAATTTGGTTTATTTTCTGTTTCTTAATTAGACTCTAACCTTGCGCTTGTCGTGCCGAGATAAACTCAAATCGTTGGGATTCCCGCATGGTGGGATGAAATTTGATAACGTTACCCAGTGGGTGAGGATCACCATTGATCCAAGTCCCACCTGATTAAAGGTTAGCCACCAG
>Ga0209052_1000009_pt1 | contig 154496 bp, 121 predicted proteins | sample WorMetHEROISLAND_2_FD_187409 | JGI IMG/M metagenome (GOLD analysis project Ga0209052, IMG submission 187409) | Marine gutless worms symbiont microbial communities from Max Planck institute for Marine Microbiology, Germany - Olavius sp. 4 HERON... | ecosystem: Host-associated > Annelida >...
CTGCATCGCCTCCTGCGCCCAAAAAATATATTTGCTTATATATAGGATCCGTGCTTCCCATATCGGGCTTGTCCAACTACAGGATAAGATTGTGGTTCGCTTCGCTCTCACAATCTATCCTTATTCGTTAGATTGATTCTGATAGTCTCTTTAGCGAATATATTCCATTCAGACCCTTGATCGGTTTGGGTTTTTTTTCGTGCTTTGAATACAATAGATGTTTGAAGCGTTGATAATTATCGGCCACAAACTGCTTTGATCCGATGATGCCCGAATCCGTAAAATAGCGCGTGCGGTATCTGAACCGGTCGCTTTTGCCAAGCTCGAACGCTTTGTCGCGCTCCTTTTCAAGAACCTTGTCTTTAATCACCTTAACCCTCCCCTTCGAGGGCTGGTGTATCGAGCCTGCTTCATAGACATATCGGCGATATCTTCTGATACGCTCCTTTTTGCTTTTAATATGGAATTCTTTCAAGCCGAAATCCGTGGATAGAAAGTTGTTCCGATTGTTGGTTTGGACATGATACCCAAGCGAGTTCCAGCGATATCGCTCTGGGCGCTCCACCAACCCGGCACGCAAGGGATTCAGGTCGATATAGGCCAGGCAGTTGATCAGCGTCTCCCCGTTTTCAACGATCACGCTTTTGAAGCGGTCGCCCCAAAAATACCCCCGCCGATTGTGGCGCCGGTTGTAAAACCGCGCGAAGTTGACCTTGATCTCCCGCATGAATTCAGACAGACTGGCTAGTTTCAGCCGCAATGACGGCACCAGGCCATCCGTAAAGATGCGCTCATCACCATAAAAATCCGCATAGCGCTTTAAAATTTCCTCATCGCTGAATTTATCTTCGGGAATCACCCGCACCAGGACGTGGAAGTGGCTGCCCATCAGACAAAATCCCAAGACTTCAACCAGATACAACGCCGCGTAACGCCGAATCAGATCGAGCATGAAATCCTTTTCAACATCGCCCAAGGGAAAGCCGTCCAGGGCGGTTCTCGACATCAGGACAGTGTAACGACAATTTACTAAGGATGGATCATAAAGTGAAGCTTAAGGGCTAATCGAAAAAAAAGAAGAAAGGCGGTGAGATTTGGCTACACATCCCAGGCGTGATAAACCGTGCTTTGATCATCAACTATCATTCGCTGGGCTCATGGCATGATCGGCTCCTTTATTGATAAATTTTAGACTTTTATGACATAACCATCTCTTTATATCAAGTATAAAGAGCCTGTTATATATTGAAATCAATAGGAATAAAACCTTTAAGCTTACTTTAGAATTACTAGAAAAGCCATGTTTCAAGTCATTGTCCCTATTTTTGTGAATAAATATTAACAGTTTTTCTCTTGACAGCCGGATCAATGGATGTCGTTATTCTATTTCAAACAGATCGAAAGGCGACACTCGGCCACATGGCAGCTCATCTATCACTCAAACCCTATTTATTTAGAACATGCTGCTGCGGGAAAATAGATGTAGGCATATGACGGACCCTCCATCCCTGATAATCAATCCTATGGACATTCGTAGGGAATCCCATGTCAGTACCATGGCCCCAAAACGTCATTTGTACGTGTTGATGGGTTTTGATGTCCAAATCGATCTTCTGCGCATCATAATCCACTTGCCAGGCGGCCATTAGCATAAAGTCGTACTTACCGGAAGAACCGTGTGGCGATGGCACGATGATACCATTATTATTGATGAACTTCGACCAGTCAAGAGGATCGGCTGTTATGTACTTCTCCTGGTAAGGACTCCCGGCTGTATAAGTGACCGTCGCGGTACTGCCTGCGCTTGCCGCCCAGTAGTACCAACCCGGTATGCCGTAATGGTCCACCGAATAGGAGGGGGCAAAATTCAGTGTTCCTGGCCCGTCCGTTAATTCCGCGGGCATAGGCATGCTCGCCAATGCGAGATCAACTGACGATGGACCGCTGATGGCGAGTGGGTCGGAGCTGCTTCCTCCCTTCGGTGAATATTCCAAGACGACCGGTGCAGGTCCGGAAGTCGTGCTCAGGGTTGCGCTCAGCACATTCTGGTATTGGAAGAAACCTCTGCGGGTAGAGGAGGGCGTTGGGTAGTTTCCCGGCCCGAGGTTTGCGCGTAATATCAGGACCACGACGAAATGAGGTGTGTAATCGCTGTTTTGTTTGTCTTCTACATCATACGTGATGAGCTTGTCCAAATAGACGGTGCCGCCGATGCCCCGCTGCATCCTTCCCTTCCGCCAACCCCACATTGCTTTCGGGTATGGATTATTCCATTCCACCGTATAGGGCTCAGGATCTTGCTGCAGATAATGTGACAACGTGCCCTCGTTGGCAGGTGGGAGCAGGTTGTCCGTCAGGTTCCCGGAAACATCCATGTTTCCGGATTCGGCCGGTGCCGTCAGGAAGCCGTCGGCCTGCCTTATGCAGTCACACAGGTTCGGCCGTTCGGCGAGCGCCGCCTTCTGCGGTCCGACCTCACTCGTCGATTGGAGTTGTGCCGGATCCGGCACACCAAACAAACGAAAGCCTGCGTCGGGATCATGACGCAGACCGACGAACTCGGCGCTTTCAATGTCAGGCGCGCCGATCTTCTGCAGCAACTCCGCGGTTGGGTGCTGGATCATAAGGACGCGGTTGGACGCCAGTACCTCCTTGAGGTGGTGCGCATGCTCCTCCCCCGGATCGATGGCCAGGATTGCATCCAGATCGCCGAGATCGCCCTGCCAGGGAACTAATCTGGCGACGCCGGCGAGTTGTTTCCTTGTTTCCTCGGACCCACCGATAACTCCTAATTTTGGTTTGACATAACCCATGGTTGCCTCCTCTTTGGTATGATCGCCATGTTTCAAAGTGATACGTGTTCGCTCGATAGCAGCGTGGCGAGTCGCCGCGACATCGCTCTTCTTTTTCCTCCGAACGCGTCTTCGATAGCTATTTGCGACTGGATGGCCATTACATCGGCTGGATTTTCCTGTGAAAAGGTGAGTTTCTCGGCATGTTTCCGCTGGGTTGGACCTGCTCAGGCAGCCTTTCTTCGTCGAGCGGACTTTGGATCGGAGCATTCCTGCCGCCGTCGCTCCCGCCTTCGGCCTGCGGCGGATCGATTGCCCGCGCTGCATTCGAACCCCCGCCGGCGCCGCCTTCTCCAGAGCCGGATGTCATCTCCACCTCGGGGTCGGGCGAGATTTTTCTCGAGCGCGAAACCAACCCTGAAAAGCTGCTTCTGATTCTCCCAGGGATCTTATCTGCCCCGGTGAACTTTGCGAACTCGCTGCCGGCATTTGTAACGATGCCCTGACCTGCTCCTATCAAGAAGGCCTGGGTCAATCCTCCCCAGGAAAAGCCCTCGTGGTCGATGGCGATCTCCGTTCCCCAGGAAGCCGCGCCGCTGACGCCAGACGAAAAGCCTCCTGTTAAAATGCGTCCAAATGTGCTTGCGATTTTTGTGCCCTGGGATTGCGCGGACCAGATGCGCTGCAACGCCGCGGATTCCGTCGTCACCGTAGCCTCCTCCGCGCCCCACGCAGACACCGCTGCGGTTATTCCCGTGGTGACCCCGGCTGCGACCGCACCCCCGACGGCTCCTGTCGCGGCGCCCATCCACAAATCCTTATCGAAGGCACCTGCGTTCCAGGCCTCGCCAGTATCTGCCGCGTGAAACGCGTAGATCGCACCTGACGTGCCGACCCCGAATGCCGCCCCCGTTAAAGCACCCATTCCTATCGCCACGGGTGCAGCCGCTCCGGCGGTCGCAACGGTCAGACCGATAGCAGCAATGTCGACGAATATGAAACCAATGCCGATCGCTATTTCCTCGCCCTCGCTCATGTGGCCGGATGGATCGCTGTAGACCGCCGGGCTTTTGAGGCCGAAGGCGTAGCGGTTGTAGATGTCGTGCATCCCAAGCGGGCCGCCGCGGCGGTCGTCCGCCGTCATGAAACGGCCCAAGGATGGGTTCAGGTAGCGGGCCTTGAAGTCGTAGAGGCCGGTGGCTGCGTCGAGCTCCATCCCGTTGAACTTGTATCGCAGCAGGTCGCTGCCGCTGACGACAGTCGGCGTCCCGTAGGGAGTGTAGGTGAGGGCTGCGAGGGATGCGCCCTCGCTGTCCGTGACGAGCAGCGTGCTGCGCAAATGGTCCTGAACATAAAACTGGGCGCCCACCACGGGTATCCCCGGTGTCATGGCCTTGCCGATCCGGTTTCCGGAGCCTTTGTCGGCCGTGGTCGTGACGGCCAGGCGACGGCCGCTTACGATGATGTAGCGGGAATGCTGCCGGTCACCGTTCGGCAGTTCGACCACCTCGTAGTCCGGGGCAATATAGCGGGTTGTCATGGATGCGCCCGACCGGGACTCCTGCTTGCCAATACGACGGCCGTGGGCGTCGTACACGAAACGGCAGTGGCCGGCCGCCGTGAGCCGGTGCTGGACATCGTAAGAAAACGATGAGCTCTTCCCGTTCATTGTGAGCCGGGTCATCGATCCGTTGGCGTCGTAGCTCACCGAGAGTTTGTCGCTATCTTTTTTACCCGTAGTAAGTTGATGCCCCTGGTAGGTGTAAGACCAAGCGCCGTTGGACAGGGTGTTGCCGCCTTTATCGTAGGAAAAATTGTGCGCGCCACCGCCGCCGTCGCGGCCGATGAGCCGTCCGACGGTGTCGTAAGTCAGCTTATGGCCGCCGCGTGGGTCCGACAACGCGGTAAGCTGGCCGAGGGCGTCCCAGGTGTAGCCGCAATCCAGGATAGCAGCGGAGGCCTTCTTGGTCTGCACCGTTTGTTTGCGGGGGTGCCGCGCCAGATCGAAATCCGTCGTTTGGTGGACGGTCGCGGTGTCCTCCCCCCATCTCTGGTGCGCGCACATGCCTTCCGAGGTATATCCATCGAACTCGAGCGAAGCGCTTTTGCCGCCATCCTTTTCGGTCATTCTGATCGACGACAGGCTGGCCGCACGATTGTAGTTGCGCGTCTGGCTGGCGCCGTCGGGGTAGGTGGTCTGCTCCAGGCGGCCGTCCGGCAGATAGGTGTGTTTAAACGCGTAGCTCTTGGAGGCGTCTGCCGTGACGGATGTCGCGACCTGTTTGGGATGGCCTGAGACGTCGTAGACATAAGCGGTCTTCGCATGCCTGTTCTGCGCACCGGTCAGCCGTCCGGCGCCCCAGGTGCCCGCATCCCAGGTGTAGGTGCAGGAGTCGTCGGTGGTGGTGAGGGAGACGAGCCGCCCAAGTTTATCCATCTTCCGAACGATCTTCCCGCGGGCTGCGTCGATTGTGGTGAGACGGCGCGAATCGTCCGCGTAGTGGTAGGTGTCTCTGGCATAATGCCTGCCGGGATCCTGGGACGGGTGAACGACGATCGACGACTTGCGGCCAAGGCTGTCGTAGGTGATTGATGTTACGACACCGATCGGATCTTCGACCGAAGTGCATTGCCCCAGCGCATCGTAGGCATAGGTCGTCGCATGGCCTGCAGCGTCGGTGACCGATGCCAGGTGCTGCCTGGAACAGATGATCCGATGGGCGATCGTGCGATGACGCGGCGCGGCGCTCTCTGCGGCCCGGGTTTCAACGGCCTCGAAGCGTCCCGTCCACTCGATTTTCGTCTCGGTCGCAACGTTTGTTTCAAGCGGTGTTTTGCGGGTGGTCAGGCGTCCATATGCATCATAGGTGTTCACCACCAGGGCGCGGGATGCGCCCCGGTAATAGGGCAGGCTGTGGGATAGAATCCGCCCGTGGCCGTCGAAGGTGCGATCCACTATCGTCTCGGTGATCCCGTCGGGGCCGAGGCTCTCGGTTCGTATGTGGCGACCCATGCCGTCAAGGTACTGCCGGGACCAGGCCATGGTGCCGCCCCAGTCGACGGCGGTCTCGGTTTTCACGTATGTGCCCGAAGCGTTCGCCTTCCACCGGTGGGACTCGATCGTGACCGGTCTGCCGGTTGGATCTGCTGGCGTGGGGCATTTTCTGGTTGCAAGACGGCCGAATCCGTCGAAATGCTGCAAGAGGACCACCTGAGTGGATGTCGCGCCCACCCGTGCGGCATAGCGGGCGGTGAGCCTACCGAAAAATGGCTCGTGCTCCAAGGCGACTACAATGGGCTTATTCTCGGAGTTCGGTGGCGAAGTATGCGATGTGACGAAGGTCCGGTAGATGCTGTCGTAGGCGTATTTGGACTCGGCCCCGTAAGGGTCCGTCTCCGAGACGACATTTCCGACGGCATCGTAGGTGTAGGTCGACGTTAGCCAGGCCCCGGTGGTAATGTGCTGCCGCGACCGGGAGGCGAGTCGGTGGGCTTGATCGTAGGTTCGCTTCTCGTGCCGTAGCAGGGTACCATGGGGGCCGACCGTCTTGGCCGAGATAATTTTGCCCAGATACCAGCTCGACCCGGAGGTATTGGCCTTATCATAGGTGTACCGGTGCGTGGGGCCGGTCGAATCCACGACCGTAAGTGCGTTGCCGTAGTCGTCGAACTTCCGGTTGATGGTGTGCTCGATCTCCGGTTTTGGAGCCGGGGGACCGGCTTTCGCAAAGTTGAAATAGTGGTCGACCGTTTGGGTGCACTCCACGGTCGTTATATTTTTTGCGGCACCGGGGCGCGTGGCGTAGGTGTAAGTCTTTTTGTGCATCCAGGCGCCGTCGGGTGTGCGCGTGCAAAGCATCTGAGCGGGAGCGCCCGAATTTGGATATCCCTGATGGTAGGTGGTCACGGCCTTGGTTTTCTGAGATTCGTCCGTATGGCTGACCTTTTCAAAACCGAGCAGGGTCCGGCGCTGGAGGTCGAACAACGAACGCCTGTATGTGACGCTGTGCCGGTATGTCGCACCGAGGCCGTCCGCGTGGGTAAAGGAGGATAGCAGGTAGCTCGGGAAGTCGGCGACGCGGGCCACGGGGTGGGCACCGGAGAACGACGGTGCAGCGGCAGGTGGCGTCCCGATATAAAATGCGCTGCCGCTCACCTGGCCTTGAATCAGACATTGGCTTTCGACATGGCCGTCTTTTGAAGGCGCGGCACGCTGGTACACCGCCGGATCCGTCATCGGAGCGTATTGAATATGCACCCGGCCGCCCAGCCCGTTGGTGATGCGGGTTAAAAGGTCGGGGTATGGTCCAATGGCCGACATGCGGAACCAGGACGCGCTGTTTCCCGACGCTGTCATGCGGAACAGGTCAGACCGGCCGCTGCCGTCGAGATCGACCGGCAGCAGGACGTCGGTCTAGTCCCAATGGGCAGGTGCCGAGTCAAGCTCTTTGTAGTGCTTAAGTTCGAGGCCGCCGGAGGGGTTGCCCGTCCAGTGGAACAGGCTGAGGGAGAGCCTCGAGTTGTCCGATGTGGCGATGAGCAGTTGAGGACGCTTGTCGCCGAAAGCCAGGCATGGCAGCATCAAGGGTATGCCTTCCGTCGACAAATCGGTGCGCCCGATTTTCGGGGCCTCGAAGGAAATACCGTTCGATATGATCGTGGCGATCGTCAGTTTATTCCCTTCGACGTAGGCGTGGACGACATCCATGAGACCGTCCCCGTTGACGTCGAGGGCGATCAGCGTGCCGCCCGGCGCGATTGTAGTCCCAGTCGGCAACGGTGCAGCCGGCTGCCGGTGCAGCGTCGTGCCGTCGGATAGGAACAGGACGAACCTCCAGGTCCGGGCCGCTCCGTCCTGATACGCGTATGGCAAGTCCACCATGCCGCTGCCGTTGAAGTCAAGCGCGAGGCAGGTGCCGCCTGCCGGGATCTTATCACCGACGTCAACGTGCCGTCCGGCTTTAAATCCCGCTCCGTCGGATTTGAGCAGGCTTAACTCGAGGGACACATTGCCCGAAGCGACGAGAAGATCCGTGCGCCCGTCACCGTTGAAATCCATGGGCACGAGTTGACTATCGGGGCCGCCCGACTCTGTACCCCTGCCCAGAATCCTGCAGGTCCACTCGGCACCAGACGATTGGGTGAATCCAATAACGTTGAATTTCCACGTGCCGCTGTCGAGATCAAACGTGCTGTAAACGACTTCGGTGGCGCCATCACCGTTTACATCCATGAGCAGGTATTTGGCGGCGTCATAAAAGGTCGGAACGGACGCATCCTTGCTCCACTTGGGGATCGCCGGCGCGACGGTCGCGCCGTCCTTCAACCTGGAGAGATCGGAGAGATCGAACACCTTGAAGCCGAGAGACGGTGACGCTTTGCCTTCAACACCGAAGGCCTGCACCAGCTTGGCGATGCCGCAGCCCGTAAGATCGGCGGGCAGCGGAGCGCGTGTGGTCGGTTCTATGTCAGACGCAGGTATTGGGACGCCCTTTGCCAGGATGGCAGGGTCGGCGTCTTGCCAGGTAAAGGTGCTCGGAGGCAGCCTGTTGCCATGGGCATCGTTCACCGATACCGACTTCAGGCGGCTGTTCCCGGTAACGGGCCCGTAGACGTACTTCAGGTCGTAGGTAAGCACCGCGTGGCCGGATACCGAAGTCGCGATCTGTGAAAGACGCTGTCGCGTCTGCACCGGAAAGCCGCCCCTGTAAACGGGTATGATATCGGCGCGCGATTCGTAGGTGAACTTGATTTTGCGATTGGCCTTCAGGCCGCCTGTGTCGTTCGATGTATATTCGATCGAGCTGGGGTAGTAGTCGCCGCCCTCTCCGGAATCGGTCGTATAGCTGATCGTGTAGTAGTTGTCATTGGGATCGGTGACCTTTGAAAGCGCCCAGACACGGATACTTGGATTTTCAGAAGAGACGGCGATCTTTGAGTCGGCGGTCGTGCCATACTCGTAGACGTGACCGCTTTTCGCGAACACGGTCCAGGAGTCTGGACCGTGGCGTCCCCGGGTGTTGCCGTATGTCGGCACTACCCGACGCCAGCTCTCGACCGTCGTTCGGTACTCCGCTGTTTTCTGACCGTAATCCCCCACGTTTGGCTCGAGTCTGGCGCCGTCGAGGATGAATCGGTCCGTGTCGGTGTAAGAGACCGGGGCGAAGAAGCCGTCGGGCACAAAAGTCGCGGCGCAGCGTTCTATGGACGACAGGCCCAACAAACGCCAGCCGACGCCGAGCTTGCCGTTGGGCAGCGAGCTAGCGTACGCCAGGATCAGATTGGGCATCATGCGGGCCGTTCCCGGCGGGAGTTCAAGAGGGATTGAATAGCTCGCACTTCCGTTAGGACGGGCTACGAAGTGTCCCGGAAGCGAGCCTGCGGTCGTTGTTGTAGACATTGATCGGTCTCCTCAATAGGCTGGCAGAGGTATTCTTTTTGCTCCTGAAATACGATAGTATAGGTCGATACCTTCATGCCGAAACCAATTGCTGGTTGGACGGGGTAAAAAGGGTCGCTTCTAGAAAAATGAACGAAGCCAATCCATATATAAATCATCATGTCGACCCATTTACTTTTAGCTGGTACTGCCTTGAATCGTGTCTCCCAAGGGTTCACTAGAAAATAGTCTAATCCCAGGCAGCGCCTTGGCTAGGTCAGACCCTAAATAAATGTATAAACCTATTTGGCTCGCGGAACCTCAAATCTTATAAAAAGAGGTAGGTGTTGATTATCGTAATCAATTTATGTGCCAAAGGCTGTTTACCCAACTAATTCTGATATAAGCTGTTGAATTATTATAGGATTGAAAAAGAATAGTGCGCCGATCCGGGAAGTTGCGTGGTTTAGGTCGGCCGTCATATATGGCGGATCCGTCAAATACGGTGGGAAAAATGAATTGAGCTGTCGCTCAATGTCTGCGGTTGGTTGTATGTTGTTCGTAGGCAACAAAGTTGCAAGAACCGAGATATTTAAGGTACCTCTTCTGTATTCAAAAAGATCGGAACCGATGCGGTGGTGGGGCCCAAACCACTCTTCCGTTCTGGTCGCAGAAAATTTCTGTCAGCGAATCCCCCGATATGGTAAGGACGGCAAATCCGTTGGGAGCCAATGCTACCATGAGATCTTTGGGAACAGGCAGCTCCTGGCCGGCATAATAGGCGATTTCCTTGTTGTTTGCCCCGGCTGCGCTGCCGTCGTCATGATACAGGCCGGGGGCTTTGGCAAAGGGGATGGCCCCATGCCCGATGCAGCGGGCGACGGTTTGGCCGGCGTCGGCCGCATCGGAATAGGCAATCGCGTTATGAACGTGCCCCCAGTACCAAAAGTCCGGATCACGACCGCCTAAAGCCTTGTTTACATCCTCCCATAAAGGCAGTCTTTTTTTCCCATCCGGTTGCAGTCCGTTATGATGGGTCATTGCGATGACCTTTTTCCCGGCGGTGTCAATCCCGCGGATAAAGTCGAGTTGGTTTTCATCGTTCAATGCGCCGTTCATGAACAACGGGCTGTTATCGTAGTAGGCGCTGTCGAGCCCGAAGACAACCCACCTGTCATGTACCAGGGCAAAATAGCTTGCGCCCTGCTGGAGGCTGAATCGGCCGCTGGTCAGTGCATCCCTGAAAAGACCGTGGGCCCCGCTGTACATCTCGTGGTTTGAGTTGAGCGCAAGGCTTTTATCGCCGTCGGGTTTCCAAACGTTCACCAGGTTATCGATTTCTTCCTGGGATTCGATCAAATCGCTCCTGCTGGTTCCCGCGTAGTAAACGTCTCCGAGGTGGATGGTGTAGTCGGGGTCGAGCTTGGCCAGATTTTCCATGACCCGGGTCGAGGGTTGATTCCCATCCGCATTTTTGTAGGGTCCGGTACCCCAGTCGCCCACGATCCCAATTTGAACGACGTCTTGATCTACTTTTATACCTTGTTTGTTCGGCTGGACGACAAAGTCGGCTTTTTTTATAATCCCATGCTTTAAACATAGATTGTAAAACAGTGCTGTCGCCCATTCCGGATCGAGCTGCTCGTATTTTCTCAACCCGTAAATTGATCCATCGCCGGCCACAATGCCGCCGGTTTCTTTTACTTTTTCCTCGATTCGGTTCCATATGTCTGCCGTAATAAGGCTCTTATCGAGACTAAGTTTGTTGTACAGGTCCTTGATTTTTTCGCCTTCCGTTGCCGAAATCATATCGAGATCGGCAAGTTTGCCGGCCAGGTTCAGCAGGACATAGTGGGAAGCTGCGTGTTCGAGGTCTCCGGGGTCGCTTTGCGCCGGTTGTCGTCCGTCGATGAGGTTTATCAGCTTTTTTTCGCTGGCTTCCAAATATTGATGATCACTCGGATAATCGATTTTATTCTTCAATAATCCCATAGATTCGGCCGCAAGGGAGTCCGACTTCCTGGCAGCCCTGGCAAACAGGTTTTTCCAACGTTCAAGATCATTTTCTGAAAATTTCATAATTCTTCCTTCCCCTGATTTTTTGGTAAATAAGGCAGTTCGCCGATTTCATCCATGCCCTTCGGGGTTCTGTCCGCAAGTTTGAATCAGCACAATAGAAGTCTCCGGGCGCCGGCAAAAATGCCTTTCTCCTGGCCGAACAACTCGTGCTCGTCGAGACGGACCGGCGGCGTGACACAACTTTCATTTACAATTGGCCCATCCCGGCGCGTGTTTGGGTCGGAAAATTAAATATCATTTATCAAATCCTCTGAAAAAATCATACAGGAAGTAAAGCCATGCAAAATTCGCTTGACATCCGGGAAAAATTAAGGCAGGAAAAAGGAACGTAACATATTAATATCAATATAAAATTAACCAATTTGAATACAGGAAAAACCTATGTCCTTCAAACAACTGACCGTTTTGACCGGAAATTCGGTATCGCATTTGAGCAATGTCATGTCGCTTTTGGGCGACGGCGGCGTCAACATCCGGGCCCATTGCCTGGTGGACAACGGCGACGGCTACTGCAAGCTGCGAATGGTCGTATCCGAACCGGATAAAGCCATCGAGATCCTGCAGGCCCAAAAGTTTACCGCCGTGGCCAACGATGTCGTGCTGGTCGAAACCGACGACCAGCCGGGCGGCCTGGGCGGACTGCTGAATATGCTGGAATCAGACGATATTCAAATCGAATACTCCTATACGGCGGTCAGTCAAACCCCCGGAATCGCCATGATGGTATTCCGGTTCTCGGAGAATCGCAAAGCCGTTAAAATATTTGAAGCCAACGGATTAAAATTAATAAAATCGGAATGATAAACAAGCCGACCGGCATCCTTGGATGCGGCCGGCGCCATCATTCAGCCACCATCTTACCACCGACCGCAGCCATCCCGAATCCCGGTTCTGGGCCCGCGCCCTGAAGTCCTCAGCGATGGATTTTCCCCGGACTGCCAGGCAGTCGCCCCGGTAATGGTTCCTATCCCATTGAATGCCGCCCCTGCCGGCTTTACCCTTGAAGGGGCGAGGCCGCCGCCCAATCCCAGCCTACTTGCTTTTCCGGCAGCCGATGGTTATAATTCTATGCTATGAAAGCCCACAATGAAAAAATACCCAGCCCCAAAGAACTGGAAAAAGAAATCGGCCAGTTTCTGACCAAGAAATTCGGCGAGAACGTAAAAATCGTGTCACCCATGGTGATGACCCAGGAAGCCACCGTTGACCAAACCGAGGAGCCCGGCAAATCCCGCAAAAAAATCAACTTTGATTTGCTGCCGGAAGAACTGATCGCCTACCTGGATCAATTTGTCGTCAAACAGGATCGCGCCAAGGCAATCCTGGCGACCAAAATCTGCACCCACTTCAACCGCATTCAGCGCAGCCTGAAGTCCGACGACCACGCCGCCGGCAGCATGGTCGGCAGCATCAAGAACAATGTCCTGATGATCGGACCGACCGGTGTCGGCAAGACTTACATTATCAAGTTGATCGCCGACAAGATCGGCGTGCCCTTTGTCAAGGGAGATGCCACCAAATTCAGCGAGACCGGCTATGTCGGCGGAGATGTGGAGGATCTGGTGCGCGATCTGGTGCGCGAGGCCGACGACGACATCGAACTGGCCCAGTTCGGTATCGTCTATATCGATGAAATCGACAAAATCGCCTCGAGCCGCAACCTGATCGGTGCGGATGTATCCCGCACCGGAGTGCAGCGGGCCCTGCTCAAACCCATGGAGGAGACCGATGTCGATTTGAAGGTGCCCCACGATCCCATCTCCATGATCCAGGAAATCGAGCAGTTCCGCAAAACCGGCAAACGCGACAAACGCTCCGTCAACACCGGCAACATTTTGTTCATCATGAGCGGGGCCTTCACCGATCTGGCGCCGATTATCAAAAAGCGCCTTACCAAGCAGGGCATCGGATTCGGGGCGCACATTCCCAAACCCGAAGAACAGATCGATATATTAAAACACGTTCGGTCCGAGGATTTGATCGCCTTCGGCTTCGAGTCTGAATTCGTCGGACGCCTGCCGGTCAGAGCAATTTTCGAGCACCTGACCCGGGACGACCTTTACCAGATTCTAAAAAATCCCAACAATCCCATTATCCTGGGCAAAAAACTCGATTTCGCGGCATACGACATCAAGGTCAAATTCGACGACGAGTTGCTGCGCACCCTGGCCGCCCATGCCTTCGCCGAAAACACCGGTGCCAGGGGTCTGGTCAGCGCGGTTGAAAAGGCCCTGCTCGACTTCGAGCGCAAACTGCCGTCGTCCGGCATCAAGGAATTCCCCGCCACCAGAGCTATTGTCGAGGATCCCCGCACCTTTCTCGAATCCCTTTCGACTGAATCCAACCAGGCGGAAAGCCATCAGCTATTTGACCGGCTGGAGACGCAGGAAAAGCAGAATATCAAAGAATACCTCAGGGAGAATCAAAAGCACCTGGCCGAGAAATACAGCCTGACCATGACCCCCTCACGCCTCGATACGGTCGCGGCCTGCTATGCCAAAAGCACGCTGGACATCGGCAGGGTGATCAAGCGGATCAAAAGCCACTACGATGAGATCAAGAAAATTGAACTGTACTTTTTCAAGAATCATGATATTAACATTGTTCTGGAAGAAGATGCCATTGATTTTATCATCGAAAAGCTGATTGCCTCCCCCTTCGAGTTAAAAGATGTGAATGAAAAAATTGACCGGGACTTTCAGCACGGCCTCAAGCTGGCCCGGGAAAAAACCAACCGCAACCGGTTTTTCATTTCGCGCCGAGCCCTGCTGGATCCGGAAGCCTATGTCAGCGAGTTAATCAAGGACCAAATCGTGCCGTCTTAACGGCCCGCAACGAGTCTTTCGGTGGCAACCGGGTGGTCAGCTGACGGTGGCGGGGCTCTTGCTGCGGATTATCGTGTGACGATAACCGGCCTTCAACCCGAGAGCTCACCGCCGCCTTGACACCAATCCATCCCAAGGAGATAAACCAGACATCATGATCGGAATATCAAAACTATATTGCGGAACCGTTGAGCCTTCCGACGCCCTGCGCTATGGGCGGGACTCATCGAAGCTGCCGTCCCATCTGCTGCAATTCAGCGCCGACAAGCGACCCGTCGTCGTCTGGAACGTGACCCGGCGGTGCAATTTGAAGTGCGTTCATTGTTATGCGCATGCCAAGGACATCCCCTCCGACAATGAGTTGACCACGGCCCAGGGCAAAGCGCTGATCGACGATCTGGCCGCCTTCGGCTCGCCGGTCATGCTGTTTTCCGGCGGGGAGCCGCTGGTACGCAGGGACCTTCCCGAGTTGGCGGACTATGCCGTGCAAAAGGGCATGCGGGCGGTCATATCGACCAACGGGACCCTGGTCACCGCCAAGATGGCGCGCACATTGAAAGCCATCGGGCTTTCCTACGTCGGCATCAGCCTGGACGGGATGCAGGAGATCAACGACCGATTCCGGGGCGTCAACGGCGCGTTTCAATCCGCTCTGGAGGGTATCAAAAACAGCCAGGACGCCGGCATAAAAGTCGGACTGCGGTTTACCATCAACAAGTTCAACGTCAAAGAAATCCCGAGCATATTCCAGCTGCTCGAAGATATGGATATTCCGCGGGTGTGTTTTTACCATCTGGTTTACGCCGGCCGCGGGACCGAGTTGGTCAAAGAGGATTTGAGCCACGCCGGCACCCGGGCAGCCCTCGATCTCATCCTAGACGAAACCCGGCGGCTGCATGCGGCCGGCAAGCCCAAGGAAGTTCTGACGGTCGACAACCACGCCGACGGCCCCTATATCTACCTCAGGCTGCTGAAAGAAGACCCTGCGCGGGCCGAAGAAGTCTTGGAGCTCTTAAGATGGAACGAAGGCAACAACTCCGGGCGGGGTATCGGATGCGTCAGCTGGGACGGCGAAGTTTACGCCGATCAGTTCTGGCGCCACTACAGTTTCGGCAACGTCAAAGAGCGGCCCTTTTCGGAAATCTGGACCGACACTTCCGAGCCGCTGCTGGGCAAGCTGAAGGAAAAGAAAAAACATGTCAAGGGACGCTGTGCCACCTGCAACTGGCTGGATGTTTGCGGGGGTAACTTCAGGGTGCGCGCCGAGGCGGTCAGCGGCGATGTGTGGGCCCCTGATCCGGCCTGCTATCTGACGGATGAGGAGATTGCCTTGACGCATACACCGCCACATTGTGAATAGTAACAGTATAAATTCTATTTTCGTGTTTGTGGCAGAAAAATTCAATAAACAAGCACCAAATTACAAATAAATCCCAAATTCAAAATGACAATGACCGAAACCTACTACTAGGATTCACCGATACTGCAAGGACGATAATATGTTATTTCCCGACTACCGGCCCAGACGGCTGAGGCAATCTGATGCGCTGCGGCGCATGGTTCGCGAAACCCTTTTGACCGTTGACGACCTCATTTTGCCCCTGTTTGTCATTGACGGCCGCGACATCAAGAATCCGATACCGTCGATGCCGGGGCATTTCCAGCTCTCCATCGACAACTTCCTTGAAACCGCCAAAGAGGCCCATGATCTTGGAATCCCGGCCATTGTGGTCTTCGGGATCCCCGACAAAAAAGATGCCCTGGGCACCCGGGCCTATGCCGAGGACGGCATCGTCCAAAAAGCCATTGCAGCGGTGAAGGCCCAACTGCCGGATCTGGTGGTCATTTCGGATGTTTGCCTGTGCCAGTACACCGACCACGGGCATTGCGGCGTCGTGGAGGGCAACACCATCGACAATGACGCCAGCCTGGATCTGATCGCCCGCACGGCCCTGTCCCATGCCGGCGCCGGAGCCGATATGGTGGCCCCCTCGGATATGATGGACGGCCGCGTCGGTGAAATTCGTGAAATCCTCGATGAAAACAACTTCAGCCGGATTGCGATCATGTCCTATGCCGCCAAGTACTGCTCGGCCTATTACGGACCGTTTCGCAGTGCTGCGGATTCCGCTCCCCAATTCGGCGATCGCCGCACCTATCAAATGGACCCCGCCAATGCCCTGGAAGCCATTCGCGAGGTCACCATGGATATCGAGGAAGGCGCGGACATCATCATGATCAAACCCGCCCTGGCCTACCTGGACGTCATCTGCCGCGTGCGCGAGGAAATCGACCTTCCGGTGGCCGCCTACAATGTCAGCGGCGAGTTCTCGATGATAAAGGCCGCTGAAAAAATGGGCTGGATCGACGGATCGAAGGTCATGATGGAAACGCTGACAGCCATTAAACGCGCCGGCGCCGATATGATTCTGACCTATTTCGCCATGGATGCCGCCCGGGTGCTGCGTTCAGGGAATTAGGTTCAGAGGTTCCGGGTTCCGGGTTCAGAGGCTAAGGAGAAAGTAAAGCCGGCGCCATTTGAGCAATAGAGCGTAAATTCGGGGGAGCCGAACCTGATCCTGTAGGCATTGAAACCTGGACTTCTGAACCCTGAACTCTTGAACCTTGAACCTAGAACGCTGAACCTTTGAACCTATAACCTTGGACCCTGAACCTTTGAACCTTGAACCCTAAACTAATTCACCAACAAATTCTCTGAAAATACGCCACAAGTATTCAATAAAGTTATGACTATGAACCACCCACAGACTAAACCTACTTCCCACAGCGCTCATCCCTCCAAAAAGGACGGGGAATCCACCCTGCGCCTGGTTGCCTGGGAAACCACCCGCAACTGCAACCTCGACTGCGTTCATTGCCGGGCTTCGGCCACCAGAGGCCCCCACAGCGGGGAACTGGACACTGCCGAGGCCTTTCGGCTGCTGGACCAGATTGCCGAGGTCGCCAAGCCGATCATCATATTGACGGGCGGTGAACCCCTGCTGCGCGACGACATCTTCGATATCGCCGCCTACGGAACTCGCAAGGGCCTGCGAATGGTAATGGCGCCCAACGGGACCCTGGTCACCGAGACCGCCGCCCGAAAACTGGTGGATTCCGGCATCAAGCGCATCAGCATCAGCCTTGACGGGGCTACCCGCGAAAGCCATGACAAATTCAGGAAAGTGGACGGCGCTTTCGACGGCGCCCTGAACGCCATGAAAATCGCCCGCGAGATCGGACTGGACTTTCAGGTAAACACGACCATTACCAAAACAAATCTCGACCAGATCCCCAAAATCCAGCAGTTGGCGGTCGAACAAGGCGCAGTGGCCCATCACATATTTTTGCTGGTCCCCACCGGCCGCGGAAAATATATCGTCGACACCGAGATCAACGCCGCCGAGTATGAGGAGACCTTGAACTGGTTTTATGACCAGCGCGATAAAACGCCGCTGGAACTCAAGGCAACCTGCGCCCCGCACTACTACCGCATTCTTCGCCAGCGAGCCAGGCAGGAGGGCAAATCGGTTTCCTTCAACACCCACGGATTGGATGCGGTCACCCGGGGATGTCTGGGCGGCATTGGATTTTGCTTTGTCTCCCATCGCGGCGACGTTCAACCCTGCGGCTTTCTGGCGGCCAACTGCGGCAACGTGCGCCAAACATCCTTTGCCGATATCTGGCGGCACTCGGAAGTGTTGACGAACCTGCGCGACTACGACAAGCTCACGGGAAAGTGCAATCCCTGCGAATTCAAACGGGTGTGCGGTGGTTGCCGGGCCCGGGCTTACGAGGCCTCCGGCGACTACCTCGCCGAAGAGCCTCTGTGCAGCTATCTGCCGCGCAGGGCCGAGAAATGATGATTGATCCGCCGGAGGCGGAACAAATGACGCATTTCGATTGATCTTCTGGGCGGATTATGCCATATCTCCTTCATCGGCGATCAGTCGCAAACTTTCGGTGTTAGGAACAAAAATTGGGCCGATCTTGCATGAGCTTGTGGTTTTGAATCAATTTCAGAGAAGTGGAGTTTTGGAGCGCTGGAGTAATGGAATAAGGACCGCAGCGCCGGGCACCTGAATACAACACACCAACTTGTCGCGTCGAAGCGCAGCGAAGATGGATACTCCATCACTCCAGTACTCCATGATCGATAGATTCTCGGACTATAAAATATTCTCGGTATTCCTTATTATTGCTTGCAGTTCCGTAAACTTTTAGGTTGTACGTATTATTAATACTCGCCGTTCGTCATTCATCATTCCCAGGGGAAAGTGTTATGAAAATCAATGCATTGATGGTAGCCGATCCGATAACCATATCCGCGCATGCATCCATCAGCGATGCCATCGAATTGATGAAGGTCAATTCGATCCGTCATCTTCCGGTGGTTGCAGAAGGTAATTTGCTGGAAGGATTCCTGACCCTGGCTGATTTAAAGCAGGGGCTGATCCCATCGATGCTGGGAGATCTGAATTTACGCGATCTGATGATCACCGAACCGATCACAGTGCGTCCGGAAGACGATGTCGAGCTCGCCGCCCAACTCATTTACAAGCACAAAATCGGCGGAATACCGGTGGTCGAAAACGGTCAGCTGGTTGGGATCATTACCGCCACCGACATCTTGAGAACCTTTATCGACATGATGGGCATTCTGACATCGACTTCCCGTATCGATGTGATCATTGGCGATCAGGCGGGCGGATTAAAACAGGCCTTGCAGATAATCAACGACAGTGGCGCCGAAATCATCAACATCGACATGACAGCCGATCACCCCGGACAGCGCGGATATTACTTCAGACTGGCGGCCTGCCAAACGGCGCACATCAAAAAGGCTCTGGAAAAGCAGGGCTATGAGGTGTTGGCAGCCCTGGACTAACAGCGGTTTTGCAACTCGAAGCCACCTTAAGGGTAGTGTCCACTATTTAAATTATAATACTCGAAATGGTTCGAGAGCCGTTCCAACTCCCCGAATTCGGCCTTTTAAATCCCAATTCACAAAACTCAAATCACAAATCCGCCTCCGGCGGACCAAATCCCAATCTTCAATTTCGAAACCGAAATTCGAAAATAGTGAATCAGATGAATAGGATTCTTCCAATCAGGCTTTGATATAAGCTGTACACTCCAGATCCCGCGACCAAGGCTAAAAGAGGTTTGGGTTATTGGAAATTGGAATTTTGATATTGTTTGTTATTTGTTATTTGTTGCTTGGGATTTGTTAAATTCAAGGATGCTGTCAGACATGGAATTCCGCTTCAAATTTTATAATAAGGTATCGGTTTGGTCAATCTTGTTCATGCCCGCGGCCTCTCGACTGCGATCTTATGAGCACCTGCCGACCACCGGTCGACAGGTGGACGGCCCCGTGCAGATCGGTGCGGAAAATGCCGGCACCCGCATCCTTGTACCTTTGCAACACGGCCGGGTGGGGAAAGTTGAAGCGGCTGTTGCGACCGCAGGATACGACAACGATCTCCGGCGCCACCTTTCTCAGAAACAACCGGCTGCTGGACGTGCGGCTCCCATGGTGGGGCGCGATCAGCACTGTGCTGGAAAGTCGTTCGCCGGCAAGGTCCACCAGTTCCGTTTCCGCCGGCGACATGATGTCGCCGCTAAATAGAAATGAAACGTCACCGTAAGTGACTTTGACAACCAGGGAATTGTTGTTGGTGTTGCGCCACTTATCGACTTTTTGGCGATCTAAGAAATCCCGGGGAGGATACAACAGATCCAACTGAACGCCGCCGATCCGGTGTCGACGCGCCATGCCGGCGTAAACCGGAGAAATTATGCCCCTGGCGGTGCACACGTCCATCAGGCGATGGTATCCGACTGTGGTGCGCGGTTCGTCGTTGGTCCACAGGGTTTTGACGTTAAAATGTTCGGCCAGGTATATCAACCCGTTGAGGTGGTCGCTGTTGGGATGCGAAAGAATCAGCAGATCCACTGTTTTGATTTTTTTGCGCCACAAAAAGGGGGCGAGGATTCTGGCCCCTACGTCAAAGGACGCATCGTCGGAAAACCCGCCGCCGTCAATCATGATAGTAGATCCTCCGGGAATCTCGAGCAAGGCGGCGCTGCCTTCGCCAACGTCGATGACCGTGACCCTGAGGTGCGGATGCCAGAAACGCTGGTACAGCCAGTAGCAGCCGTCAGCGGCCAACACGACCAAGGCCAGTATCGCTGCAATACCGGCCAGTTTTCGCGCTGACAGATGCCGGCCCCCAATCTCCGCAAAGCGTCTGAAGAATGCTTTCAAGACCCCGCGCCCGGCGGGCGCCCCATCACGTGCCCGGCGTTCTTTCTGACAGGATAAAGCCGCCGGCGGTCGGCCGGCCGACCCGGCCGGTCGCAGAACCAATATCGTCAAAAGCGCCCCGGACATAATATAAAAGCAGGCGATTTCCACCAGGTTGGGAGTGACCGTTTTGACCGCCGCAAAGGGCAGGCCGGCGAAGTAGGTAATGATATCCAGGGCCAAGGCCAGAACAACCGCGCCGCCCTGCAGACACCAGCCTGCCAGGGCGGGGCTCAGCTGCGACAGACACAAAGCCGCCAGTCCTAAGGGTACCGTCATAAAACCGATCAACGGAACCACCAGCAAATTGGCGGCCAGTCCCACCACAGAAACCTGATTAAAATAAAAGGCCACCAGGGGCAGACTACCCCAAACGGCAAACGCGGAAACCAGCAAAAATGAAATCGGTTTGAGGGCCAAACGCCCGGGCCAGCTGCCGCCGTTCCTGGCGACCTGCCAAATCCGAACATTTTGGATCGATGCAAATCCGAACATGATGGCGAACACGCTGACAAAGGAAAGCTGAAAGGAAATCGAAAATAGCGAGGGCGGATCGACGACCAGGATCACCAGCGCTGCCAGGGCCAGGGTATTCAATGAGTCCTGCTCTTTGGCCATCAGGAAGGCCAACAAAAACACCGCCACCATCAGCACGGCCCGCTGGGTGGATGGCGACAGGCCCGCCACGACACCGTAGCCGATCACCGGCACCAGAGACAGCAGGGCCGCGGCTTTGCGCGTCCAGGCGCGCCACAAGAGCGGTTTGAACCAGGCCATCAGCCAGCGCCAAAAATAAAAGGCCACGGCGGCCACGATTCCGACGTGCAGACCGGATATGGCCAGCAGGTGGCCGACCCCGGCCCGGTTGAAGCGTTGCCGAGTTGTTTCCGATATGCGGCTGCGATCTCCGATGATGAGGGCTTGCAAAACAGACTGAACGTCAGGGGATCCGGATTTTTCCACCAAACCGGAAAATTCGCGGCGCAACCGATTGAGGATGTGAATAACGCCTGCCGGCGCTGATTTTTCAGCCAGGCTGATCCGGTCTCCTCTGACGTAAGCTGAGGCATAGATCCCCTTGAACGCCAGATAGCGCTTGTAGTCGAAACCACCGGGATTTTTAAAGTTGGTAATCGCGCGCATCCGGCCCTTGAACCGGATGCGGTCGCCGACAGCAATTTCAGGCGGCTCGCCCACCACGGTCACCCGCAGGCGGCCGGACGCCGGCTGGATCTGGCCATCGGCCGCAAGAGAGATAACCCGCAGGTTAAATCTGGTGCGGTTGTTCTTGTGCAGCGGCGGCGTGTCGATATGGCCGTGGATAATCCAGCGTTGAGTGCCTGTGTGGTATTGAATATGATCGGCCGCCAGCCGCGGCGACAACCAGGGTTGGATGGACAAGTAGCCAATTGAGACAAAGAACAGGACCGGCATCCAAAGAGCCGGTTTGCCGCGAAATAGGCCCGCAAGACAGAATCCAGCCGCGATAAGCGCCGCGATTAAGCATACCGAGGTAAACCCGGGCAACCGGCTGCCCAGCACGATTCCCCCCATCAGTGCGATCAGCAATGGAATAAACGGCCTGAAATAAATACGGTCATTCATGGCAAACGCAGGTCGCAGCCCGAATTGAGACCGGGGGTCTCGATTCGTTGTTAATGGTTGTTTGTTAATCGTTATCAGGGTTCTATTGCAGCTTGATTTACAATCGCAATGACGGGAGGATAAAAAATCGATTGGCTTCCTTAGAAACGATTAACCAATAACGAATAACTGCCGTTTGGCATCCTATGTTACACGCGAAATGGCGGCGCCCAGGGCGGAAAACTTCTTTTCAAGGGACTCGTAGCCCCGATCCAAGTGATAGACGCGGTTCACCTCGGTGGTACCCTCGGCCACCAGTCCGGCCAGGATGAGGGAGGCGCTGGCTCTCAGATCGGTGGCCATCACCTGGGCGGCCGACAGTCGGGGAGTGCCTTTGACTATGGCGGAATTGCCGGACACCTGAATATCGGCCCCCATTCGTCTCAGTTCGCTGACGTGAATGAAGCGGTTTTCAAAAATGGTCTCTGAAATCATGCTGGTACCCTTGGCGATGCTCATCAGAACCATGAACTGGGCCTGCATGTCGGTGGGAAATCCCGGATAGGGCTGGGTCTTGATATCGACACTATTGATTTCGGCGTCGTGATTGACGCGGATGGTATGACCGTCGATATCTATCTCGGCTCCAACGCGCCGCAGCTTGTCTATCAGCGCTCCCAGGTGATCCGGTTCTGAATTCAGGACGGCGACACGGCCCCTCGTCAGCACTGCGGCCGTCATAAAGGTGCCTGCTTCGATGCGGTCGGGAATGATCGCGGCCTTGGCCGGCTTCAATGACGAGACTCCCTTGATGGTGATGACCGCTGTGCCGGCGCCCCGGATATCGGCCCCCATGGCGATCAGTGTATCCGCCAGAGCCACGATCTCCGGCTCGCGGGCGGCATTGCGCAGCACGGTTGTGCCCTCGGCCAGGGTTGCCGCCATCATCAGGTTTTCTGTCCCGGTCACCGTGACAACGTCAAAATAGATATCCGCGCCTTTGAGGCGCTCGGCGGAGGCTTCAACATACCCGTGGCTCAATTCAATGGAAGCGCCCAGGGCCGCAAGGCCCTTGAGATGCAAATTTATCGGCCGAGCACCGATGGCGCACCCGCCCGGCAGGGATACACGCGCTTGGCCCAGTCTGGCCACCAGCGGTCCGAGAACCAGCACGGAGGCCCGCATTTTCCGCACCAGGTCATAGGCAGCTTCGGGTTGAATCGGACCGCAGGCATCAACCCGCACCGTATCCCCGTGGGATTCAACCCTGGCGCCGAGATTTTCAAGCAGCAGCGCCGTACTGTGGATATCCTGCAGCTGCGGCACATTGGAAAAGGTGTTGACGCCGTCGGTCAGCAGGGACGCGATCAAAATCGGCAGGGCGGCATTCTTCGCTCCGCTGATGCGCACCTCGCCGGTGAGTGCGCGCCCCCCTTCGACGATAATCTTGTCCATAAATACCCCGCGTTTTTGAATAAAGATTTAAGATTGAAGATTGAAGATTTGTGGAGGTCGCTGCGCTGCGCCCTAATTTTTACAGGACTTATTAAGTCTTATAGGTCCTATAAATTCTTATAGGTCCTATTAAATCTTAAATCATCAATAAAAAAGCGCCCTACCCTTAACGGCTGATGGGATGAGCGCTTTTGAATATCCAGTCGATTGGCTGCAATTAATGATGGTCGGCCCCGTGACCTTTGACGGTGTCATAGACGGCTTTGATGATGCAGTAGGTCAGGCCCATTCCAAGGATCGACAGGGCGTACCACAGGCCGCCCATGAAAACCATATGGCCCGCATCCCAGATCCATTCAAAATTAAATGGAAACATTATTTTCCTCCCTTAAGGGTTCAGAGGTTCAAGGTTCGCCGTTCAGAGTTGCCTTTCTTCCTTATCACCGGAACTCATCATTTTTAAAATCCGAAATCCCCAATCCGCAATTGACTGTCAGGCTTCGGCCGGCTCCGGTTCTCCGGCGGGGGCCTCCGGAAGTTCCTCGGGCGTTGCCGGTTCTTCATCGGCGGCGGCAGACAGCCCGCTGTCCGGCGGATTCAGCTCCAGTTCCTGGGGGAAAATCGGCAGATAGCGATAGGAAATCGAAATCGAAATGGTCCCCAGGGCGACGGGCAGCAGGGTCGTGGCCACTTCCTGCCAGCTCGGCCAATAGGGTGCCCAGCCTTCAAAGGTCAGCACCGGTGCCGCCAGGACCTGCAAAACCATTACCCAGCGGTTGAGGCAGACCCCCACCACCGCCAGCAGGACCGCCAGCCACAGCGTGGCCTGGGTCTTGCGGCCCTTGTCGGTTATCAGGATGGCGGCCGGCAGAATCCCGCATACCCCGATTTCCAGTATCAGAATCCACAGCCCGTACCAGGAATCCGGGTTGTCGGTATAAAAATCCATGAAGCGAAAACCCTTGGAAGGTGCGGTCACCGTGGCCCAGTAGATGGTGTCGATGATCTTGGCAATGATATAGGTGGCCAGCATCCACCCGGAAATTTTGGCCAGCAGTTCGATGACATTGTCTTTGACCAGTTTTTTGCGCGCTGCGGTTTCCGTGATTTTGGTAATTAAAATCGTAAAACAGGGTCCGCAGGCCGCCGCCGACCAGGTGAACAAAAAGAAGGTCCAGGGCCAGACGAAAATGCCCTCCCGAAATCCGAAGGGCCGGGCGTACATCACGCCGGGAACGCCTCCCAGGGAACCCTGATGGAAAAACGAAAGAAAGGCGCCGGTGGCGGCAAACACGGCCATGATCTCGTGCATGTTGTGGCTCAGGTTGTGGAAAAAGGGCACCTTGTCGAGCTGGCGGTTTTCGAGGATCATGGGAACGTACTCGATGGTGAGCACACCCAGGTAGCACGTCAGACAGAAAGCCACTTCGGTAAGCATGGAGTGAACATTGGCGTGCCAGAAGATGAACCATCCCCTCAGGGGCTGGCCGACGTCGAATCCCAGGATCATCAACGCCGACACATAGCAGTAAAACCCGACCAGCACGGCGAAATTGACGATGTTTTTGAGTTCGTCCTTGCCGACGATGTAGCGCAAAAATCCTGTAAAGAAGGCGCCGCCGCCCAGGGCGATGATCGCCAGGTCGGCCCAGATCCATAATGCGAAGCCGTAGGCATTGTTCATATTGGTTTGATTCAGCCCCTTGAAATACACCAGCAGCATGGCCAAAACACCCCACAACAACACGCCGCTGACGGCCCCGATCCACAGTAGGAATTGCCAGGTCGGACAGCGTTTGACGCCTTTGGGAATTAATGCGGAATCCATAAGATCGATGCTCCTAATTCTGTCTGGTTATGAATGTTTAACCTTTTTCCCTTCCTCGGCCAGATAATTGTCGCCGGCCCGCCGGACCCACTCCCGGCTGGAGAGGTAGTAAATTTTGGTGTTGACGCCCAGTCGTTCCAGCAGCCGGAAAGCCTTGGGGTTCTTAGGCCGGCCGCCGTTCCGGTTGTTGGGCTGCGCGATTTTGTGCACGGCGTGCTGCGGGTTGTTCAAATCACCGAAGGTGATGGCCCCGGCCGGGCAGGCCTGGGTGCAGGCGGTCTGATACTCGTCTTCGGCCAGCTCCCGCCGTCCTTCGGCGTAGGCCTGTTCCTTGGCCACCTGGTAGCGATGCACGCAAAAGCTGCATTTTTCGACGACCCCGCGCATGCGCACGGAAACATTGGGATTTAAGGATTTTTCCATGCCATCCGGCCACAATGGGTCCCACCAGTTGAATTGACGGACATGAAAGGGACAGGCTCCCATGCAATAGCGGCAGCCGAAGCAGCGGGTGTAGATCTGACTGACGATGCCGGTGTCCATATCGTAGTCGGTGGCCGTTGCCGGGCAAACCGACACGCAGGGTGAGTGACCGTGGCTGCCTTCGCAATGCTGGCAGGGCCGCGGCAGGAAACATTCTTCGGTATCCGGAAATGCTTTGCCGTTCGTCAACCGGTAAACCCGCATCCAGGCAACGCTGAGCAGCTTGTCTGTGTCATCTTCTCTAAAGGGCACGTTGTTTTCGGCCATACAGGCAACCATACAGCTTCCGCATCCGGTGCATTTATCAAGATCGATGACCATTCCGAACTTTTTGGCATTTTCAAATTTCATCTGAACCCCATTGAGTTGATTATTACTAATTTTTATTGTCGCCGGTCACTAAGCCTTGGTTAGCTTGGCTCGAACGCCCCAGGCCGCATCGAGGCCGGTGGCGGCGTCTGGCAGCGGCTCGCTGAGGGCATTGTAGTTGATTCCCTTGCCGGCCAAAAATCTATCGTAGGCCGTGTGCCCCAGTCCCCTGGGTATGGCGATAACCCCCGGCATGATACCGTCGAAAAAGTAGATTTTTACTTTGACGCTGCCCCGGGCCGTGGTCAGCAGGGCTTCTTTGCGATCCGAGAGGCCCAGTTTTCCGGCCGTTGCCGGATTCACCTCGACCAGTACGTCGTTACCCTGTAAAACGTGGTCTTCGAGGGACTTGACGAGAAACGGCGGCGATCCGATATAGCCGCTGGCAAGCCGCATGGTATCGTAAGGCACCAGCAGCAGCGGGTAAAAAGACTCATCACCGGGGATTCTTAATGAATGATAAACGGACAGCGCGTTGATATCGCTGTTGCTGAATTCAAACTTGGTCGAGGTCGTTTCGAACTGCCGGGTCCCGGCCGTTGGTGCAAAATCCGAATCGATCCAGAACCCGTCTTCGAGCAGCCCATCCCATTTATCTGCCAGGGATTCCTCGAGACAGGCTTCATAGGAATCCCAGGCAAAGGCGTCTGCAACCGTACCCCCCAATTTTTGGGCCAGCTCGATGATAACGTCACCGGTGTGCCTGGTGTTGAAAAGCGGTTCCACCACCGGCCGGGCAAGTCCGACATAGGGCATGGGAAAGCCCCGCGCAAAGGGGACATCCTCGTAGCGCTCGAGAAAGACATGGTTGGGCAGAATCAGGTTCGCCTGGGCCGCGGTCTCATCCATGTAGGATGAAAAGCTGACCACCAGCGGTATTTTTTCGATGGCCTTGGCAACCGCCCCGGCATCGGCCATGGAATACAGCGGGTTGGCGCCGGCGACAAACAGGACCTCGACCGGTGAAGCCTGGGCGGCATTGACCACTTCCGGCAACCGATTCAACAGATAGCGGGTCGCCGCAAACTCCCCGCGGCCGGCGCCGTCCAGGCGCGGCTGCTGCATGCCTGCGGAGGCGGCGGCATCCATTTCGACCTCGGGCCAGTCGATATAATCCGGCTCGGGCACCGCCACGATGCCGCCGGCCCTGTTGACGCTGCCGACCAGGGCGTTGAGCCCATGCACCGCCAGAAAATCCTGCAGGCTGCCCGGACTGGATCCGGATCCCCTGCCGCAGATCGCGAGCGGCTGGCGGGCCCCGGCAAAATCTTTGGCCAGCGCCACGACGGCGGCAGCCTTCAACCCGGTCTTTTTGGCAACGCTTTCGGGGGAGAATCCGTCTGAGACAAATTTTTTATATTCGCCAAAAGCGGCCGCGGCCGTGTGGTTTTGAATAAAATCATTGTTGTACAGGCCTTCGCTGATGATAACGTTGGACAGGCCCAGGGCCAGGATTCCTTCCGTGCCCGGCTTGACCGCCAGCCATTTGTCGGATTTGGCGGCGGTTTTGGAAAGACGCGGTTCGATTTGATTCAGGCGTCCTTTCTTTTCCTTCAGGGCGCTATTGGCCCGGAACATATAGACGGGCGACTCCCAGCCTTCGATCAACCCGCTGCCGAAACTCAAGACGAAATCCGAGTCCGCAATATCAAAGCCCGGCATGGCCCGAACCCCCTGGGTCAGGTACAGGGCCAGCTCGTAGTTGTCCAGGATCGAAGGTGTTCGGATAAAATTGGGAGAACCGTATACCGTTAGAAATCGGTTCAAAAGCTCCGGCACGGTTCCGCGGTCCGAATCACAAATGCAGGCCAGAGAATGTGATTGACCGCCGGATCTCAATTCAGTCAGCTTGGCGGCGATTTCAGAAAGGGCGGCATCCCATGAGATGTCCCGCCAGCGGCCGTTGACTTTTTTCCTGGGCGTTTGGATACGGTTGGGTCCGTACAACAGCTGTGGACCCGCAATGCCCAGGGCACACACGCCGCCGGCATTGACCGGATGATCCGGCAGCCCCTCTATTTTGACAACCCGTTCACCGACCAGCCGCACGCTGATGCCGCAGCCCCCCGGGCACAGTGTACAGGTAGACGTGACATAGGTGGTTTCGCCTCTTTCGGGAACGGGCGTCCAGGGCCAGTTCTGCGACCAGATGGATAGATCATCGGTCAATTTCCAGGGTAAGGGCGAAAGCGCCGTGCCGGCGGCTCCGCCGATTACAAAGGATAAAAAACTTCGTCTGTCTATTTTCATCGAATCATCCCCGATCTGTTATTGAACATTCGCAAATGAGTTGCCAAGCGACACCCACTCTGCCTCCGGTGGATCAATCGGCTATCCATTTTCAGTTATTTGTGGCACACAAAGCAGCCGCCCTTGAGGGTTTGGACACTTCCCTGATTGACGTTGTTGCGCACATGACACTCGGAGCAGTCATCCATTTTCATGCGGTCCCAGGAATTAAATTTGATGCCTGCAATATTTTTGCCCCAGATATCCCTGCTGTAGCCCGATATTCGATTTTCCTCGTAGGGTTTTAAGCTCTCCGACTCTCCGATGTGGCCATGGCAGGTAACACAGTCCATTCCGCCTGTCTTGACATGGGCCACATGGGAGAAAAACACGCAATCCGGCTGCCGGGAATACACCAGCCAGGGCACTTCCCGGTCTTTGAGAACATACTCGTTGACGAATTTTGCCTCCTCTTCGCTTTCCCCCTGGACCTCTTCGTGGCAGTCGATACACTGAGCCAGCTTCGGAACCCCGGAATACGTGCCGTCCTCCCTGAAAAAATGACAGCTCTCACAGCCGTCATCGACCAGTTCGTTGTGCAGAAGATGGTTAAACTGCACGGGCTGCTCTTTTTTGGAGTAGAGAAGTTGGGGAAAAATGACCCATCCGAGCACCAGGCTGGCGACCAGCCCGAGTACAAAAAATAGGGTAATGGGACCACCGGCACCCTGACCGGCTGTGCCATGCTCCGGGCCTTCAGAGTGGCTGGAGGGATCCTGATCCTGCGCTTGTGCGGAAACCTCGTGGGCTTTGTCCTCTGTGCTCATAGAAACTCCGTTGCGCTATGGTTGTTGATAAAGCAGGCCTTGAAAAAAAGCAGGAACTCAAGCCGACCTGCCGTCAAGGGAAAATAGCCTGCGGTTTAGTACCCTAAGGGTCCCGATTTTGTCAAGTAAAAATCAGGATCAAACGCCGCTCTCGGCAATAGGATTGGGTTCAGGATTGTGGGAGTGCCGGGTTTACGCGCAGGGCTTGACTTTTGGCCGGGATTTCGGTTCCCGGTGGGTCCAAACCGGAGGGTTGCAAACTGTATTTCTTTAAATACTAATACGTTATCAATCCCGACTGAATAAGGCGGGAAATCAAGGACTCCCAGCCGAATTGGAGATCGCTGTTAAAAAGATCCGTAGCTGTGCAATCCGGGCAGCAAATTGACGCCGAAGTAGGTAAACAGCACGGCCGCAAATCCGAGCATGGAAAGGTAGGCAATACGTTTGCCGTGCCAGCCTCTCATCAGACGGGCATGCAGCAAGGTGGCGTAGACAAACCACGTGATCAGCGACCAGGTTTCTTTCGGATCCCAGCCCCAGTACCGTCCCCAGGCGGAGTTGGCCCACACGGCGCCGGTGATGATGCCGACGGACAGGAACAGAAAACCCAGCAGAATAAGCTGATAACCCAGCTCATCGAGCATGCGGGGGTCCGGGAACCTGTCCATTAAACCGGCTTTGGTTTCCGCCGGCAAGCTGCGGGCCAGAAACACGATGCCAAAAAACAGGACAGAAATGAGCACACCCACGCCAAGGGCCGACAGCCAGTTGTGCACGAAGAGCACCCGGCTGAAAAGCGCTGCAAAGGCAAACAGGGTCAGGGGCTTGGCAATTTCCACCCACACGACCAATTCTTCGTCCCGGCCCTTTTTCATCAGGTACATGGCGCTGACGCCAAAGGCCAGTGCGAAGGCGGCGTAGCCGATAAAGCAGGTGACCACGTGGGCAATCAACCAGTTGCTTTTCAACGCCGGAATAAGCGGCTGGATGGCGCTGCTGATACCGGGCTTCAAGGAGGCGTAGGCCATCACCAGGCAGGCAATCGGGGTGGTGAAAGCACCGATCACGCGGTTATCGATTTTACGTTCGATAATCAGGTAAATCAACACGATGACCCAGGCAAAAAAAACGAGGGATTCATACAGATTGGAAAAAGGTGCATGGCCGATGCCGAGTTGATAGGATTCGACCCACCGTACCAGAATTCCGGTCGTGTTGCCCAGCAGACCGGCCAGGGCAATCCAGCTCGCAATCCGGTCAAGAATGGGTTTTCTGAAAATCCAGGCGCTGATGTACAAAAATCCCGCCAGACCGTAGATAAATGTTACGATCGATAGTATTAGGGAACCACTCATAATTCTTCCTTTTTAAGCTTGACGCCGCTGAGTCCGCCGGCGCCGGAGTCGCCCACTAGAGCTTGCGCCCTGCCCCGGCGGGCCGGGGATTTCGGACCGACCAAGTCGTTTAACTCTCAAAACGTTGATCGGAGAGCGTTGCGGCCAGCATTTTCAATTTCCGTTCGTTACCCAGCTTATTTTTGTTGGCCGTCCCGGTAACCACGATCCGGCATTTGCGGCCGGATTCTACGATATCGACACAAACCTGCCGGTGGGACATAAAAAAGGTGATATAGCAACCGACGATGATCAGGATAAAGCCGGTGTAGACAACCCAGACACCTGGGTCCCGGGAAACCTGCAGGCCCGTGTAATAGCGCTGCTCAACAGGTTGGGTTTTGATGTCCACCACCGCTATGAGCACGTCGTCCCTGCGAGCTTTGTTGAAAATACTGCCCATTTTGTCGAAACTGGGAAATTGAATCGGCAGCACCACCTCCACCGCGGTGCCGTCGCGTTGATGCAGGGTGCCGATAACGGTGGCGCCTAAGTCCTGGCCCCGGAAGTTATAGGAGTTTCTTAATTCATCTACCGTGAACCGGCCCAGATTCTCGGGCAGTTCGATCGTCCGGCCGAGGGCCGCTTTTTCCCGGTAGACCTTGCCGCTGGCCTTGCTGTTGAATACCAGGGTCAGCTCATCGGGAATTCTGATATCCTGCGGCCGGGACGGCAGCGGCCCGTAGCTGGCCTGGAATATGCTCACCCCTTTATAATGCAGGGGATCATTGACAATGATGTCCTGAGACTTTACGACCTTGTCCTGCTCGATGATCGACAGGCTCGAGCGGAATTCTTCAGGAGCACCGCTGGGGTAGAAACTGACCTTGAAATCATCGCAGCGAATGGCAAATCCGAGTTGCATGACCCGGTTGCTGTTGTGCAGCTGAATTTGCTGTGATGCTTCGCCCGGGGCCAGGTTGACGAAGCCCTCAAAGCCGAAGCGGGTGCCGATCACCCCGCCGACGAGCATGCAGACCACGCTCAGATGAACTACATAGACGCCGATACGGGTCCAGCGCCCTTTTTCACCAAAGACGGCGCAGCCGCTGTCGGTTTCCTCCACCCGGCTGTAGCGGAAGTGCCGGCCTACTGTGACGCGGCAGCCCTCCTGAACCGCTCTAAGGGCGCCCTCGACGTTAAATTTTTCTTGCGGTTCCATCCGACGAAAGCGCGCCAGGTTGAACTTCGGACGCCGGGGAAAAATGATCCGCCAGGTAGCCGAAAGCCGGTCAATGGAGCAGATCACTATGTTTAAAACCAGCAAAAGCACCAGGGACTGGTACCACCAGGAGTGATAAAGGTCCAAAAAGCCCAGCAGGTCGAAAAACCGATAGACCGAAGCCCCGAAGGCCTGCACATAGGCCTGGGGAGATTCGTTTTGGGGAATCAGCGTGCCGATGATGGATGTTGCAGCCAGCGTCAACAGCAAAACGATGGTCAACCGAACAGATGCAAAAAATTTCCATATATCTTCCAAGGGACCTTCGTTGTTTTCCCTTTTAGCCATGTTTTTGCCCTTTTGAAAAAAATTAGGTCTGATTTCATATCAGATGAGGCGCCATAACGCAACGAAGAATCGAGGATCGGATGCTGGAAATGGGTTCTCGGGCGGGCGGGGGCTAGGGGCTCATCGGACGAGAGAGCGATCAACGAACCACAGCCGGAAGCGACGGTCTCGCGGGACCGGGAGGCATAAAAAAAGTCTCCCATGGCAGCAGGCCATGGAAGACTTGGGATCTGTTATTAATCCGGCAACTAGATTGGTCAATATCTGAACATTGCGGGACCTGAAGACAGTCTATTTTTTTACGTACAGACCGCGGGATTTGGCATAAACCTTGCCTTTTTTTGACAGCTTGTACAGGGCGTTGCTCAACTGCCTGGCATCGAGTTTTGTTCTTTGCTTCAGCTGGGCGACGGTAGCCCCGTTTTTGGTTCGCTTGATGGCGTCGAACACGGTATCCAGCACCGTCGGGCCCTTGGCTGCAGCAGCCTTTTTGGCGGCCGTCTTGCGTGCCGGGGCTGCTTTGGATTTGGCAGCAGCCTTTTTAGCAGGCTGGAGCTTATCGACTTGCTTTGAAATTCGCTCCACCTGTTTGGAGAGCGATGTCAACGATTTGGAAATTGTCTTCAACTGGCTTTGTAATGTCGGCATGGATATTTCCTCCCTTGGATTTTACTTCATAAAATTCTTCTCTAGTTGAATCTCACCGAACAGTAAGACAGTATATTGGGAAAGTCAACTCCGAGCGCGCCGGAGGCGATGCCTGCTGCACACGGCTGTTGACAAAGCAGCACGAATGTGAAAAATAAGCCTCTCATCTTCAAGAGACGACAGCTAAAATATTGAGGGGACATTTTTCACCTCTTGGTCATGCTGTCATCTGATCGCCTGCGCCATCAGAGGCAGTGTCCGGCCCGTCATAATGATTCCGGACCCAGCTTCCGGCTCGGAGAGTCTAACGCTCGGAGAGAGGGGTGGAGTTTACACCAGACTCCGGCTGGAATGATGGGATGGTGGAATATATTCAAGGCACAGCCAGTTTTCTCTGACCTGGCCCAGAGGACCTGGTTTTCAATGATAGAATAAAAATGAAATCCCGTTTGAAGCCAACGGATTTCTGCTTCAGGTAATGATGTCGAAACAATCTTCACTTCCCCACAATCGAAACTTCCGCATTAGTTACAAAACCCAGCTAAACGCCTCCCAGTATGCAGCAATCACCGCCACCGAAGGCCCATTGCTGGTTATTGCAGGCGCCGGCAGCGGTAAAACACGTACGCTGACCTACCGGGTGGCCCGTTTGGTGGAAGAAGGCATTGCCCCGTCTTCAATTCTACTATTAACCTTCACCCGCAAAGCCGCCCACCAGATGCTGGAAAGGGCGACCCAATTGCTGGACAGCCGCTGCGGCAACGTCGCCGGCGGCACCTTTCACTCATTTGGCAACGGCATCCTGCGAAGATATGCTTCCCACCTCGGTATCAATCCGGGTTTTGCCATTATGGACCGGGTCGATGCTGAAGCCGCAATCAACCTGCTGCGCAAAGAAATTGGAACCGGCCGCAAGCAGCGCTCATTCCCGCGCAAACACACCCTGGCCAATATCTTCAGCCGGGCGGTCAATAAAATGACCAGCATTGAAGATGTGGTTTACGACGACTACCCGCATCTATCATCCGATGTCGAGGCTGTCGCGGATTTATTCCAGGCCTACCAACGCCATAAACGCGAACATCAGCTGCTTGATTTCGACGATCTTCTCGTGTATCTGCAGCAACTGTTAAGAACCAACCGGGAGTGCCGGGAGCGCCTGTCTTCAGCCTACCGCTATATTATGGTCGATGAATATCAGGATACGAACAAAATTCAGGCGGAAATTTTATACCTGCTGACCGGGAGTCAGCAAAACATTATGGTAGTCGGCGACGACTCCCAAAGCATCTATGCTTTCCGGGGGGCCAATTTCAAAAACATCATGGAGTTTCCCAACATGTTTCCCGGCACCCGGATCATCACCCTGGAAGAAAATTATCGCAGCGTTCAGCCTATCCTCGACCTGACCAACCTCATCATCGACCAGGCTGCCGAGAAGTATTCTAAAACGCTGTTTACCAGGAAATCGGGGGGATCGAGGCCGGTGCTGGTCGGTGCCCGGGATGAAAACAGCCAGTCATTATTTGTCGTCCGCAAAATCGAGGAATTGATCGATCAGGGGGTTCCCCTGAACCAGATTGCCGTTTTATTCCGGGCCGGTTTTCATTCCTTCGATCTTGAAATCGAACTGAACCGGGAGCAATTGCCCTTTATCAAAGTCGGGGGGTTCCGCTTTGTCGAATCCGCCCATATCAAAGACGTCCTGGCCCATCTGCGTGTGATGGCCAACCCACACGACCGCATCAGCTGGTATCGGATTTTACTGCTAATCGACAGAATAGGTCCAACCACGGCCCAAAAGGTGTTTGAAGCGCTAATGCGGGAGGGATCGGGCTACACGGGGCTGCTGTCCGTCAAGCCGACCACGGCCGCCCTTAAAGAACTGGGCCGGCTGCAAAACCTTTTTGCGCAGCTTGACAGCCACGGCCCGCCCCTTGCCGAGGTGGGGGAAGCCGTCATCGAGTACTATCTGCCCATTTTAAGAAAACGCCACGATGACCATCCCAAGCGCGAAAAGGACCTGGAGCAGCTGCTGGCCATCATGGAGCGCTATACGGACCTGGCGCGTTTTTTATCCGACATGGCCCTGGAACCCCCCAACACCAGCCTTGGCGACACTTTCACATCCGAGGCGACAGCCCCCGCCGACCGCCTGGTCCTTTCAACGGTTCACTCAGCCAAAGGCCTGGAGTGGCACACCGTATTCATCATCTGGGTTCTGGACGGACGCTTTCCCTCTTCGCAGTCCATGTTCAAGGAGGAGGATTTGGAAGAGGAGCTGCGCCTGATGTACGTGGCTGCCACCCGCGCCAGAGAAAACCTTTATTTCACCTACCCGAACCAGATCTATGACCGCAGTGCCGGGGTGATGCTGGACCGCCCCTCGCGTTTTATCGACATGATGCCGGCGGACATTCTCGAACAGGAGTGGGCGGGCTAATGGAGATTAGGGACTTGGTTGAGCAGCATCCATCCATTTGACGTCTATCATTCAAACTGCGAAATCCAAGCTTCGGGTTTCATGTTTCAGGATCAACGCCCGGATTTAGGATCGATACTATCGTCTCTATCGTTTAGACAGCCGGATCGGGTTTTAACAGCAAACCGCAGAAATTAGAAGGGTAGTTTCGCTCTTGACCTGCGAAGCCAATTTGGCGAAGCCGGTTTGCTCGTCCTTTTTTAAATAGAAAGAATTCCTTCCTTCGACATTCATTATTCGACATTCGCCATTCGATATTCTCCTTTTATATCCTGTTATCGGTCATCTGTCCTCTGTCTTCTGTATTCTGTATTCAGTCCTCTGTCTTCTGTCATCTGATCACCGGCACCTGAATCCCTCATTAACTAAATACCGCCAATGGGACACAACGGATTAGCAAACGCTGAAAGGCTCAATGTCGGAGAAATTAGCCGTTGATCCAAAAACGCTCTCGTGATATGTTTCCCACAACCTTATCGACGCTAAGAGCTGCGCTCGAAAATCCCAATATTTTTCAATCCTGACTCGACAGACATGCGATTCAGTGTCACGCGCATATGACTCCTGAATACTATTTTCTGATAATTGCCTATCTGTGCGGATTCTACATGGCCTGGAACATCGGCGCCAACGACGTCGCCAATTCCATGGCCTCCGCTGTCGGTGCCAAAGCGATCACGATCCGCCAGGCCATTGTAATTGCCGGGGTCCTGAATGTCGCCGGCGCGGTTTTCATCGGATCCCATGTCACCAACACCATCCGCAAAGGCATCGTGTCGACGGAGATCTTGGCAGATCCCCACGTGGCCCTGATTGGCGCGCTCTCAGCTTTGCTGGCAGCCGCGCTCTGGGTCAGTTTTGCAACCTGGAAATCACTGCCGGTTTCGACGACCCATTCGATCGTGGGGGCGATGATCGGTTTTGGCATCATGGCCGGTGGATTCTCAGTCATCAATTGGGTCAAACTGTCCGCCGTCGTCATGAGTTGGGTAATTTCACCCGTCTTCAGCCTGACGATCTCCTATCTCATGTTTAAAACCATCGTCAGGCTCATCCTGGTTAAAAAGGACGCCTTTGTACGGGCGCTGGGCCTGTCGCCCGTTTTTGTCGGAATGGCGGCTTTCGTAGTGATTTTATCGTTTCTGTTCAAGACCCCGCTGGGCAAAACCCTGGCGATGGATGCCTGGTCCAGCCTGGCAGTGGCAATTGTCCTGGGTAGCCTGGTGGGGTATGCCGGCAAGGTTGCCTTAAAGCGGTTTGTCGGCGAGGACCGGGGCGACGGCACCGAACTGGTCTTTCGCAAAATACAGATCGGAACGTCGTGCTACGTGGCATTGGCCCAAGGTGCCAATGACGTTGCCAATGCCATCGGCCCGCTGGCGCTCATCTACTTCTTAGTCAATACCGGATCGGTCGGCGCCAAGGTTCCGGTACCCGTCTGGCTCCTGCTGTTCGGCGGGATCGGCATCGCCTGCGGCATCGGCATGGCCGGCCACCGCGTGATGGAAACCATCGGCACCAAAATTACGACCCTGACCAACACGCGCGGCTTTGCGGTTGACTTCGCGGCGGCGTCAACCGTATTGCTGGCGTCCAAACTGGGCCTGCCGGTATCCACTACCCATGCCGCCGTGGGCGGAGTCCTGGGTGTCGGCCTGGCGGGCGGCATCGAAGCGGTCAACTTTCGTATCGTGCTGCAAATCATGCTGTACTGGGTTCTGACGGTCCCGGCAGCCGCAGTTACCAGCGTAATCATATTCAACCTGCTGCAATTGTTCTTTTGAGGGCGCGGCCCGGCAGGAAGCAGAACTTGGCTTTGGTAAAAAAAGCGAACCAGGATCTAAAGGTAGTATAGGGGGCATTATGCGAATACCATTTCTTTCAATGCTGATGACATCGCCTTTCGAGGGATTGCTGGAACATGCAGAAAAAATCAATGAATGCACCTGGGCTTTTCAGCAGGCCATCGAGTGTCACATCACCGACGATTGTGAAAGCTTTGAAGAATTCAGAAAAAATGTAGACGAGTTGGAGAGTGAGGCGGATGCCGTCAAACGCCGCATCCGCGGACACCTGCCCAAAGGCACCCTGATGCCGGTAGATAAGTTTGAGCTGTTTCGCTACCTGCACGAACAGGACAAAGTACTCGACGCGGTCGAAGAGGCCCTGGACTGGATTTCTTTCAGGTCCGAGCCCGGCATCCCGAACGCACTGCACAAGGACTTTTTCCTGCTTGTTGACGCCGTGCTGGACCCGGTCGAGGAAATGTGCCGCATGGTCGCGGAGGCCAAAAAATATTTTGTCAACTATGCCGAAAAACAGCGAGAGCTGATCAAGGACATCATCCACACCCTGCGCCGCCAGGAGCATGAAGCTGACAAGGTTGAAGACGAGATCAAGGCCAAGGTGCTGAATATGCAAATAGATCCGGTCACGGTTTTTCACATGATCCGGCTGGCCGAAACCATCGGTTCCATCGCCGACCATGCCGAAAACGCCGGAGACATGATGCGGGCAATGCTGGCGAGATAAGCTTAAAAATTGAAGATTGAAGATTGAAGATTGAAGATTTTCGGATTGCGCGTAGCTAAATCAATCTCTGGGTTGGCACAAACGAAAAACCGAGGTCGGCTCTTGCCGGGCCGGCGCTTTTACATACATCGTGAAAAAGGCAGATCCAACAAATTCCAAATAGGCAGAATACCTTGAATATTTATTCTACAATCTTCAATTTTCAATTTTGACGCTGCGCTATTCCAAAAAGAAAGCCCACCAAACAAAGGCCACAAAAGCCACGATTGCCACGAATGCAATCAAATAACCCTGCCAGTCTGCAGGTTTTTCAGCAAATCCCAGCTTGTCGACCTTTCCAACTTTTGTTTTACAGACGTGGCACTCTGTAGCGCTCAGCGACAGGTGCTCATAGCAATCCGGGCATTTCTTGGTGGTGTACTCGATTTGATCTTTATCGGATTTAGCTGCAGGGCTCACCATGTTCCTCCTGGGGTAAAAGGATAAAGGTGCTACAACAAACTCTCATCAATGGTTATCTCACTGTTCTTTTTGCGTTGATCCAACCATGCTTGAAAAGCGACAAACCGTTTTTGCTGCAGCAGACGGTTGCTGATGCTCTCTTTCTCTTTGCCAAAATCGGCCATAGGGGGCGCTTTTCTTTGTCGGTATTTGATAACGTAGAATCCCTTGGGTCCCTCGAAAACTTCCTGGGGCAGTCGATTCTGCTCCGATAACCGGAAGGCCGCGCTGGCGAGATCGCGGTCAAAACCGATGTTGGGAATGCTGTCATTGCGCTTGAAAAACCCCGTGTTTTGAACCTTTAGATCGAATTTTTGGCCGGCCGCGGCCATATCGGTGCCTTCTTTCAAGGCAGACAGCAAGGCTTCTGCGTCTTTTTTAGCGTTTTCGGCCTGCTTTTCCTTAATCAGATCCGCCTTCACCTTTTCCTCGACCGCGCTCAACTCCGGAATTCGAGCCGGGCGTTTCTCGATCAGTTCCATGAGGTAATACCCATCGCCGAAATCCTGGATTTCACTGATTTCACCCTCAGGCAACTCAAAGGCCGCCTTCGAAAACTCAGATTTATTGCGGACACCCTTGGCAGGTCCGCTCTGGCGCGCAAAAAAGTCGGTTGTATGGATGACAAGCTGCTGATCAGCCGCCACGGTTTGGAGTTGATCGCCTTGAAAGACGGCATCAAAAATGGACTCGGCCCGGTCGTAGGCAAGGTGTCTGGCGTATTCACCGGCCAGCTGTTGGCGGATCTTATCACTGGCATCGGCCAGTGAGGTCACCGTGGCCTCATTCACCTTCTCAACCTTGATGATGTGCCAGCCGAACGGTGTTCGAACCGGTTCACTGATCTCTCCCGCCTGCATGGCAAAGGCCTTGTCGGCAAACGGTTTCACCATCGCCTCGCGCCGGAAGCTTCCCAGATGTCCCCCCTTGTCCTTGCTGGGGCCTTCCGAATGCTGCTTGGCAAGTTCTGCAAAGTCTTGCCCGCCGCGGGCCATTGTCAATATTTCTTCGATTTTTGCTTTGGCTTCAGCAACCTTCTCGGCGGTTGCATCCTGGTCCAGTTTGATAAGGATGTGACGGGCTTCAACCGTTTTCGGATTCTCGAATTCATCCGGGTGCGCTTCATAATATTCGGCAATCTCGTCTTCGGGCACATCGGCTTTGGCCACATAGTTTTGGGGCTCAAATTTTAAATAGCGTACGTTGATTTGCGGCTCCGTCTTATAGGCCTCTTTGCGGCTTTCGAAGTGCTGCTGAATCTCTTCAGCCGTGACAGCAATATCGGTATAGCGGCCCGGTTCAAAAAGCACAAAATCCAGGTCGACCGTGGAATTATTCCAATTATACCACTCGACGGCTTCATCTTCGGAAATTTTGACGCCGGCGGTAATCAAGTTGTTGAGTTTTTCAATCAACAGTGAATTTCTTTGACTGATCTCGAAGTTTTCGGGGCTCAGATTGTTGCTGTTCAATATCAGGCGGTAAAGGCGCGGGTCAAACACCCCGGCTGTTTGGAACGCGCTGATGCTTTTAATAGACCGTGAGAGGTCCTCGTCCGAAACTTGCATGCCCAGCTCGCTGGCCGCCTGGCGCATGACCAACTGGTCGATTAGTTGATCGATGGCCTGTTTGGGCAGCTGCAGGTTATCGACCATTTCTGCATCCAAGTTGTTGCCAAAGCGCTGCTGGACCTGTTCGACTAAACGCTTGTGGGTTCGGCGATATTCCTCCACCTTGATGGTTTCGCCGTTTACTGTGGCCACCCGGCCGGAGCGCTGGGAGGTTACCTGATACCCACCCCAGGAGACGAAGGTCACCGCCACCCCGCCGAGGAGTACTTTAATCAGCCAACTGCCGGCATGTTTTCGCATTAAGCTGAGCATTTGATTCCTTTCTGCACAATCCTCATTTTTTTCAATTAACAGCTGTCGTCCGGGACGAAAAACGTTCCGCTATAGATCGTTTTTCGGCAGCCCTTGGGCCCGCCGGCCGCAGTCCGGAACTTGATTTTCCAGGCGGCGTGAGCACGGGCCAAAGAGTGCTTATCTCATATCTTCACAGGAAATTAAAGCAAATTTCGATTAAGATCAATTTTATTTTCTAACCTGACATTTGTCAACAGCTTCGCATCGGCGACTATCCCCGCTGCCTTGTCGTTGCGGACGAAGGCAAGATGCTGCCGATCTGATTTTTGACGAAATAAATATTGACACCCCTGGCGCCGTTTGTTAAATATGTCTTTTTAAAGCCGGGGCTGTAGCTCAGCTGGGAGAGCGCATGACTGGCAGTCATGAGGTCAGGGGTTCGAGCCCCCTCAGCTCCACCACCAATTTAAAAGGTTAGTCTCGACAAACTAACTTTTTTTATTGGCTTTGCTGTGCATGTGCTATAATAGACATCAGCGGCAAAATCGACGGCGGGCGGCTCGGCCGGAATGCCGGTCGCTTAGCGCGGTTGTCGAATAAATCGTTCCGTTATCCTGACGGATTTGAGCGAATCCAAACATATCCAAACATATCCAAATGTATCCAGATGCATCCAGACGCATCTGCTCGTTTTTATGGCAACCGTTTATACCACCCTTCCGTATTTCGAAATATATTTTTGCAATGCGGTGTAGTCACCGATGATCTCCTCGAAACAGGGTGATCCTGGTCATGTCATCATACCGGAAAGGCGCAATGCTCAAGGCTCTCGGACTCCGCCTGGCGAAATTGGCCGTGCTGGTGCTCATACCGGTCGTATCGGGTTTGGCAGCGGAAACCAGTAGTCCGAACGGCGGACTGCCTGCAGGCTCTGCGGCAGCAACCCAGACATCGCCGGTCCACCTTTATTTTGCCGCTCGAAACAGTGATTACTTGACGGCCGAACAACGTGTGGTCCTGCATCCCGACCGCCCGGAGGATTTGGCCTCTGCAATCATCAACGGGTTGATAAAAGGCCCCGAAAGGACCCTGCTGCGGACAATTCCAGCCGGCACCCGACTCAGGGCCTTGTACATTACCCCGGATGGCATCTGTTATGTCGATCTATCACCGGCCGTCCGGCAGCAGCATCCCGGCGGCAGCAAATCAGAGCTTCTGACGATTTTCTCGATGGTCAATTCTCTGGTCCTAAACGTGCCCGAAATTGAGCGCGTCCAGTTCCTGATAGATGGCCAAGAGGTCCTTACTCTGGCAGGGCATATTGATCTCCAACTGCCGGTTAAAGCCAATATGCTGTTAACACGATGAAGAAAAAAGCTAACATCGACAACATCAGAAATATCGCCATCATCGCGCACATCGATGCCGGCAAAACCACGGTGACCGAACGAATTCTTTACTACACCGGCCGTTCCCATAAAATCGGCGAGGTCCATGACGGCGAGGCGGTTATGGACTGGATGGTTGATGAACAGGAGCGGGGCATAACGATTACATCGGCCGTTACTACCTGCGAGTGGGACAATCGTGAGATTCACATCATCGACACACCGGGCCACGTGGACTTTACAATCGAGGTCGAGCGCTCACTGCGCGTTCTGGATGGTGTCGTCGGTGTTTTCAGTGCGGTTGAAGGTGTGGAGCCGCAATCTGAAACCGTCTGGCGCCAGGCCGACAAATATGGCGTTCCTAAAATGGCGTTTATCAACAAACTCGACAGAATCGGCGCCGATTTTCATGGCACCGTCGACATGATTCAGGAGCGCCTGCAGGCCAATCCGGTCGTTCTCCAACTGCCCGTCGGCCAGGGTGAAACTTTTACCGAGATTATCGACCTGCTCGAAATGAAACAGATCCGGTGGGATGAAGAAGATCTGGGCGCCACTTATCACAAAGCGGAAATTTCCGCCGAATACCGTGCGGATGCTGAGAAGTACCGTGAAAAGATGATCGAAACCGCAGCTGAGTACGATGACGACGTTATGGAGGCTTACCTGTCGGAAGAGCCCATTGACACGCGTAGAATCCTGCAGGCGATCCGCCAGTCCACTTTGCGCCTCGAATTGGTCCCCGTTTTATGCGGGTCCGCCTTGAAAAACAAAGGCATCCAGCCCCTGCTGGATGCGATCGTAGACTTTCTCCCCAGCCCGGTCGATGTTCCCCCTATCCAGGGAATCCACCCGGAGACCGGCGCTGCGGTTGAATGCCGGGCCAAAGATAGAGATCCCCTGGCTGCCCTGATATTTAAGGTATCTATGATCGAGGGTCGCAAGCTTTCCTTTGTCAGGGTGTATAGCGGACAGATGAAAGTCGGTGAAGAGCTCTACAATCCCCTGCTTAAGAAAAAGGAAAAACTGTCCCGTATTCTGCAGATGCATGCCAACAAGCGCGAGCGTGTCCAGAGCGTTGGCGCCGGCAATATTGTGGGTGTTGTCGGGTTGAAAGAATCATCAACCGGTGAAACGCTGTGTACCGCCGAGCACCCGGTCTTGCTGGAAAAAATAGAGGTTTATGAACCCGTCATTTCGGTCGCGGTAGAGCCCAGAACCCATGCCGACCAGGAAAAACTTGAGGCGGTTCTTGAAAAATTCCTAACCGAAGATCCTACCCTGCGCGTGCGCCAGGATGAAGATACAGGTCAAACCATTCTCTCGGGCATGGGTGAACTTCACCTCGAAATTATTACCAGCCGCATGCAGCGGGAATTCAACACCAACGTCAATGTCGGCCGGCCCCAGGTTGTCTACCGCGAGACCATTGCAGAGGCATCGCAGGCAGCGATGGTTTTCGACAAGGAAATTGCCGGACAGCGTCAGTACGGGGAGATCACCCTGAATGTGGCGCCGCTCACCAGAGGAACCGGCACCCGTTTTCGGTCCGACATCACCGAAGATCAACTGTCGACAGTTTATCAGGACGCGGTTAAAAAAGGTGCCCTGGAGTCATTGGAAAGCGGCGCCATGATGGGGTATCCGGTCGTTGATGTTGAGATCACTTTCGCCGGGGTCAATCACAAGGATGCTTTGAGCACCGAACTGGCCTACACGGTCTGCGCGTCGATGGCCTGCAGAGAGGCCCTCGCAAAAGCCGAACCGTTTTTGCTGGAACCGATTATGGATGTGGAGGTTTTTGTTCCGGAAGCCTTTATGGGCGAGGTGATCGGTGACCTTAACGCACGCGGCGGCAAAATAGAGTCCATCGATCATAAAATGGGCTCCCAGGTTTTAAAAGCCACAGTTCCCTTGGCACGCATGTTCGGTTATTCGACCACCCTGCGATCAGCGACCCAGAGCCGGGGAACATTTTCGATGCACTTTGCCTGTTTTGACAGCAGCTGATCCTTATAGGATTATTGAAGATTGAAGATTGGTGATTGAAGAATTATGGAAGTCGCTGCGCTCCGTCCTGAGGCTTATAGGTTTAATAGGTCCTATAGGTCTTATAGGACCTATTAAATACTAAGATTGATCCGCCGAAGGCGAACCTCAGATCTTCAATCTTAAATCGACAATCTTAAATCTAGAAGCCGGCTACCCGCCGCTCTTGTTTTTGCCCTTGTTCCCACCCAGCTTGCTCAGCCAATCCTGAATCTGTTTGCGCTGGTCGGCGTCCCGGCTGTGCTTCAGTGCCTGCTGCAATTGAATCGCGGCATTTTTAAAATCCCTGGATCGCAGATAGAAGACACCGAGATAATAGTGGGCATCACCCAGCTGCTGCTGCTTTCCCAGGCTTTGCCCCAAAAAATAGTAGGCCTGGGTGAAATTCGGGTATTGACGGGTCATCATCAAAAGTTTTTCCGAGGCCTCTGCCAGATTGCCGAGTTCCAGATGGATACGACCCAGATAAAACAGGCATTCCGGGTCCTCGGGGATCATGGCGCAGGCGCTTTCCAGGGTTTTTAAAGCCTGCTGGTATTTGCCGTCGAGAAAATACACCCATCCGAGATCTCTCAATATGTATGGGTCAAAGGCCCTTTTCGTCAACGCGACCCGCATCTGGGAGACTGCCTCCTTGCGTTTACCCGCTCTGGCCAGGATCAATCCGTAGCGGTAGTACGCCAGGGCGTCATCCGGGTTCTGGGCGACCGCGGACTCAAGCTCGCTCAAAACGGCACGCTCGTCGCCGTAGCGGGTCACCGAACGTGTATGCACCCGCGAGAACTCTTCCGGGTTCGCGGGTGGGATCGGCTTCGCTTTTTGGTCGTGGGTTTCGATCCAGGATCTGATAAAGGCGATCCGGTCTTCCACGGCTGGATGGGTCATCAGGTAGGCCGGGATCTGATCCGAGCCGAACCAGGTTTTGCTGCGGATTTTCTTTAGGATCTCAAGCAAACCGCTGGGGTTGTAATCGGCGTTGGTAAGAAATTCGACCCCGAACTGATCCGCCTGCATTTCGTTTTCGCGACTGTAGGCCAGCTCGGCCGTCTGCCCGGCCGCCATCGATCCCATGGTAACCGCACTTCCGGCTTCGCCGGCACCGCCGAGCCCCATCAGAATGCCGGCGGCCACGCCTGCCAGGGTGGCCATGTTGAGCTTCTTGGAGCGCTCGAGCTTTTGGGAAATATGTCGGCAGTAGACATGCGCGATTTCATGCCCCATAATGCCGGCAAGCTCCTCTTCCGCCTCCATCATGTTCAGCAATCCGGTGTAAACGAAGATATGACCGGCCGGCGTGGCAAAGGCGTTGTGAACGTCGTCATTAATTACATGAAACTGGTACCTGAAGGGCTGCTGGGGCAGGGTTGTCAGGATCCGTCGGCCGATTTTGTTCACATAAGGGACGATAACGGGATCGTCAATGACATCAAAGTGCCGGTATATCATCGCCATCATCTTGCGCGACATCTCTTCTTCTTCCTTTACGGTGATGCTGAATACCGCCGGCGAGATGAGCGCGCCCAGGACGACAGCGACCATGATTCCAATAACGATATATTTTTCGGCTGATTCCATAACGGCTCGATAATCTCACATTTTTCAACTCTTTTCAAACAACAAATTTTGTGTTAGACCAAATCTCGAAGTTGGGAGTGTGATCCGAATCCGGTCCGGGCAGCTGCAAACCGCCCGGGACGGAAAATTCAACATCGTATCCCGGATTATTGAATTTATGGCACGTATCATCTGCATTGCAAATCAAAAGGGCGGCGTGGGTAAAACGACGACGGCAATCAATCTTTCGGCATCGCTGGCCGTGTCGGAAAAACGCACCCTGCTGGTCGACTGCGATCCCCAGGCAAATGCCACCTCGGGTATGGGCATCGATAAAAGCACCGTGGACAGGACCCTTTACCACGGCATGCTGGGCCAGGTGGGACCGCAAAACCTGATCATGGACAGTGAGATTGCGTCCCTCAAAATAATCCCGGCCAATGTGGAATTGATCGGATTTGAAGTCGAAATGATGTCCAGCCCCGAGCGCGACGTATCCCTGAAAAATCTGCTTGCCGATTTGGACGGTGCCTTCGAATACATTATCCTGGACTGCCCGCCTTCGCTGAGCCTTCTGACGGTCAATGCGCTAACCGCCGCTGATTCCCTGCTGATTCCCCTGCAGTGTGAATTTTATGCCTTGGAGGGTTTGGGCCAACTCCTGCGAACCGTGGAGCGCATCAGGCAGGCGCTGAATCCGGGACTGAAAATTGCCGGAATCCTGCTGACCATGTTTGACCGGCGCACCAATTTGTCGTACCAGGTCGCGGCGGAGGCCGAAAATTATTTCCAGGATCTGGTTTTCAAAACCCTGGTCCCGCGCAATATCAGGTTGAGCGAGGCACCCAGTTTCGGCAAACCGATACTGCTCTATGATGCAACCTCGACCGGCGCCCGCAGCTACATAGAGCTAGCCCGAGAAATAATGTTGACTGAAGGTGACCTATGCAAAGAAGCAAGCTGACAAAAACCATCGGCGCCAAAGCCGGCAAAAGCAAAAAATTGGCACTTGGAAAAGGATTGGGAGCGCTTATTCCGGAGGCCGCAGCGGACAAAAAAGAGCCGCCGGATTATTTTTTCTGCGACATTGACCTAATCCGGCCCAACCGTTTCCAGCCCCGGACCGATTTTGCCGAGGAAGACCTGCAGGAGCTGGCCGGCTCGATCAAGACCCAGGGCGTACTCCAGCCGCTGCTGGTGCGCCAGGATGAAAACGGCTATGAATTGATTGCCGGCGAAAGACGTTTGAGGGCTGCCAAACGTGCCGGCCTGAACCAAGTGCCGGTAGTGTTAAAGCGCGTCAACGACGATAAAATGCTGGAAATGGCCATTGTCGAAAACATCCAGCGCAAGAATTTAAATCCCATCGAAGAAGCCGAGGCCTATCACCAACTCATCACTCAGCTGAACCTGACCCAGGATCAGGCGTCTGCCCGGGTGGGCAAGAGCCGATCGGCCGTGGCCAATTTCTTGCGCCTGCGACAGCTGCCCGAGCAGATTAAGGCCAATATTACCGACGGTTCGCTGAGTATGGGACATGCCAGGGCTATTTTGGGTGTCGAAGCGCCGCACCAGCAGTTGGCCGCTTGGCGGGCGGTCGTCACCAAAGGGCTGTCGGTCAGGCAGACTGAAGCGCTGATACGGCGCTTGAAGGCCGAAGAAAAAAAACCGACGCCCTCCCGTAACCGCAGCGAGGAAATCTATCTATCCGGCCTTGCCGAGGATCTTTCCCGCCACTTCGGCACCAAGATCGTAATTCGCAAGCATGGCAAAAAAGGCAAAGTTGAAATTGAATTCTACAGCGATGACGATCTTGAACGTTTGCTTCAGCGGCTGAAACAAACTCGGTAAGTGCTGAATCTAAAATGCGGCATTTTAAACATAAATATCTGAAATATAATAATTTATTCAATTGCGCGATTTTTTTTGATTTTCAAATTCCAAGCACCAAATCCCAAACCAATGCGCCACCCGCCGGCATCTGAGAAATACAGTAATCCTTGCGTCGGCAAGATGGATAGGCAGTGATAGGGAGCAACCACGGTGATTGATGCGGTCATTGAACATTAATATTTGAGATTTGTTTGCAATCCGATGCTGCGGTTGCTTGGGTCTTGGGATTTAGTCTGAGTTTGACATTCCCCAGGTGCTAGATTCGCTATCTTTGATGCCGGGGATTAAAGCAAGCCTATTGACGTAGACGATGTCCATTCATATTATCGTAGACGGATATAATCTCATTCGCCAATCCAATTATTTGAATTCCCTGGACCTGGAAGATATCGAAATGGGCCGTGAAGGCCTTATCGAAATGCTGGCGGCCTACAAAAAAATTAAAGCCCACCGTATTACGGTCGTATTCGACGGCGCCCGGGCACCCTATCTGGCCCCTCAGCGGGACCGGCGAAAGGGCATATCCATCATTTTTTCGCGCAGCGGCGAGTCGGCCGATGCGGTCATTAGGAGAATGGCCGCCCAAGAGAATCAAAGAGCCCTGGTGGTGAGCTCAGACCTGGAAGTCATGCGGTCGGCTGATTCAAGCGGCGCGGCAACCATCAGTGCGGGCGATTTCGAAAACAAACTGGTGCTGTCGGCCCAAATCGACGGCATGGGTCCCGGCCGGGATGACTATGACGGATGGAAACCGACCACCAAAAAAAAGGGACCCAGCCGGCGCCGGACCAAACGACAGCGGAAAAACCAGGCTAAGATTCGTAAATTGTAGTTGCGGGGAAACCATCATGTGTGAAGCAAGCGCCTATTTGCTGGAAGGCAGTGACAGCACCCTGGTCATGGAGGCTGTTGACACGATCGAGCCGCAGGAGGACGGCCTTCAGCTTGTCAACATCTTCGGAGAGCAAAAATTCTTGAAGGCCCGGATTCATTCACTGTCTCTGGTAGATAATAAAGTGTATCTAAGACAAACCTGATCCGGCCCCCATTTGCCGGCATCTTATAAGCACAACCAATGAAAATCCTCATCGCCAAATCCTCCGGATTTTGCATGGGGGTGCGTCGTGCCGTCGAAATGGTACTCGACGCACCCGATCAGAATCCCAATCCGATTTTCACCTATGGACCTCTGATTCACAACCCCCAGGTCCTTCATCTATTGAGGTCCAAAGACATACGCGTGCTCGACGACGTGCCGGTCCACGGAAGCGGTACGGTGCTGATCCGTGCCCACGGAGTGCCGCCCGCAACCAAAGCCGAACTGAAGGCCAATAATTTTAAGGTAATCGACGCAACCTGTCCACGGGTGATAAAGGTCCAGACGATCATCCGCAAACACGCAAAAAAGGGCTACGCCACCATCATTATCGGAGACAGGGATCATCCCGAGGTTATCGGGCTGCTGGGCTATGCCCGCAACAACGGCTATGTGGTCGGCGACATGCCGGAGATAGAGGCCCTGCCGGGCTTTGAAAACGCCATCATCGTTGCTCAGACCACCCAGAATACGCGATTGTTTGATGCCGTAGCCGACTGGGCCGCTACCAACCACCCGCACTATAAAGTATTTAATACGATTTGTGATTCCACCGAAAGACGCCAGGCCGAGGTCAAACGCCTGGCCGAAGCAGTTGATGCGGTGATTGTTGTGGGCGGCCGCAACAGCGGCAATACCCGCCGACTGGTTGAAATTGCACGCCAATCCGGAAAGCCGGCGTATCACGTTGAATCAGAAGCAGACCTGAAGGACATCGACACCGGTGTCCTGGCGACAGCCCGCCATATCGGCATCACGGCCGGTGCATCAACGCCCAATTGGATTATCAAAAAAATATACCGAACCCTGGAAACCTTGCAGGTAAAGCGCAAACAAAGCTGGCGCAGAATGTTGTTCGGGCTGCAGCGGGCGCTTTTGCTGACCAACCTTTATGTGGCCCTGGGAGCGGGGTGTTTGAGCTATGCCTGCTTGAAGCTGCAGGGCTTCAGCCAGTTGTTCCCCTATGTGCTCATATCGATGCTCTATGTTCAATCCATGCACATACTGGCCCATCTGACCGGCAGCAAGGCGGATCAATACAACGATCCGGAAAGAGCCAATTTTTACAGCAAAAACAAAATCCTGCTGACAACCCTGGCCGTGGCCGCCGGCAGCGCGGGCCTCGTGATCGCCTTTACCCTGGGACTGTTTCCGTTTCTGCTGCTTCTGGTCCTTAGCTTCCTGGGATTGTCGTACAACCAACGGCTGGTTCCCAGCCGCCTGTTTGCATTTAAATACAGAAGACTCAGAGATATTCCGGGATCGAAAACCTTTATGATCGCCGTGGCCTGGGGAATGGTGACCGCCCTGCTGCCCCCGCTCTCGCTGACCGATAAAGCCGATTGGGTCACGGGTTGGGTCACGTTACTGATCTTTTTGTGGGCAGCCGGGATTGTGTTTGTAAGAACGGCCTTTTTCGATGTGCTCGATATGCAGGGGGATAGCATTGTCGGCAAGGATACCATCGCTATTTTGCTGGGCGAAAAACGCTCACTGCGCGTTTTGAAGATCACACTGCTCATTCTGATCGGCGCTCTGTTGCTGCTGAGTGCAGTTCACCTGATATCTTATCTCGGTTTTGTACTGGTGATCGGCCCGATCACACTTTTGCTTTTGCTCTCCGGTTACGAGCGGGGGGTCCTGCTGCCAAGCACCAAGCTCGAGTTTCTAGTGGAGACCAATTTTGTTCTGGCCGGAGCGATTGCCTTCCTGTGGTCGGCGTTGGGCCTGTAGTCGTTATTTGTTATTGGTTAATCGTTAATTGAAACGGCCCGTGACCTGGCAAAATAGAACGAACCGCAGAATAACGAATGTCGAACCGCAGAATGTCGAAGGGCGGTTTCGCTTTGCTCAGTCTTTTTTAAAAAACAGACAGAATTCCTTCCTTCGACATTCGACATTCGATATTCATCATTCGATATTCGCTTTAAAAAAAAACTTAAAAAACGAGTATATTGCTTGACTAGGCTGGCCGCTCGCCTGTGGTGGGTGACCTGACTGGCAAACAGAGGCTTTGATATATCGAGTTAGTTATTGCCTGTCCCTGAAGGTGGGTTCGGTTCCGGCCAGAAGCCGTTTGAGGTTGTCTCTGTGACGGGCAATAATGAAGACAGACATTATGGCGGCACAAACCGATATCTCCAGCGAATAGGTCGCAAACCAGCTGGCGACCGGCAGGACTGCCGCCGCCGCCAGGGAGCCGACGGATACGCGGCGCGACACAAGCAAGCAGAAAGTGAACGCACATAGGGCGGCAAGACAGGCCACGGGGGCCAGCACGACCATGCAGCCGGCGGCCGTGGCCACGCCTTTGCCGCCGCTCCTAAATTTCAAATAGATCGGGTAAAGGTGGCCGAGAAACGCCGCCAAAGCAACTGTGCTTAAAAAAAAGTCGTTGACCTGCGGATGTGAACCGACTAATTTCAATGCCAAATACACCGGTGCGGCTCCCTTGAGGACATCACCGGCATAGGTCAGCAGCCCCAGCGTCGGTCCGGCCACCCGGCTGACATTGGTGGCGCCGATATTTCCGCTGCCCTTTTGCCTGACATCTGCCGATCCGAACAGCCAGGTCAATATGACTCCCCAGGGAATCGATCCCAACAGATATGCCAAAATGGCAATTAACCACATAACGGCACTATGTTGATCGCCTGCATTCATAGAAGGATATAGCCATGGAGGAAAACCCGGTGGAACCTGTTAATATCCCCATCGAAGACAGCCTGGATCTGCATACTTTTCTGCCCCGGGACATTCCAGACCTTCTGGAGGATTACCTGGCCGAGTGCCTGAAGGCCGGCTTTTACTCCGTAAGAATTATTCACGGTAAAGGCAAGGGAGTTCAGAAACGACGTGTTCAAGGATTGCTTCGAGACAATCCGCTGGTTTCTGCATTTAAGGATGCACCGCCGGAGGCTGGGGGCTGGGGGGCAACATTGGTTGAACTAAAAAGAAGCACTAACTAGAACTGTTTAAGGTGGCCGTCGGGCGATGGCCTTCAATCAGGCATTTTGAGGATTTCCCCGATTTTTTCTGACAACGACCGCATATTAAAGGGTTTCTGGATGAATCCTCTACAGCCTCGATTCAAGACTTCGCTGGTCTGCTGATCGACACCGTAGCCGCTCGACAACAAAACCTTTGCGGCCGGGTCAATGGATAGCAGCTCATCGTAGGTATCGCCGGCCCCCATGCCGGGCATGACCATGTCCAGCACGACCAGGCCGATCTTGCCTTTGTTATCCCTGTAAATGTCTAGCGCTTCTTCGCGGCTGGTAGCTGTAAGCACGGCGAACCCAAGCTTTTCCAACATTTGCTTGCCAACCCCGACGACAATCTCTTCGTCATCGACGAGTAGAACAGTCTCCATTTCATCAGCCCTTTACGTTTCGCCTTTCTTATTTTCAGGAATACCGAATTACTTCCCACTCCTACTCGAAGACCAGTTTATCAGATCGAAAGGAAAAATGCAAAGTATTCATCCGGGTTGACAAACAATCCGGCCTCCGGTAATTGGGATGTCATGCTTTAGGCAGAAATCCGCAAATCCCGGTACCACCTCTGGATGCACTTAATAGCTTTTTTTTGAACCACCCGAAGCGCGATTTTCAATCTGTCAGAAAATGTCAGCCACATAATTGAGTTCCACGATCGTCAAGCGGCCCGGATATCCTGGCTTTGACGGCTTTCAGCACCCTAGCAGCCGGATGAAGATCGAGTTTAAGGACTGCTTGGGTCGGCAATATCAGCCGCGCCGGAGACGCTTGCGTTTAGCCGGGTTCTCAGCAAATTGCATGCCATTGATCGCAGAAAAGTTTTTTAGTTTAATCTCAATGGGTTGGATCGTTTTTGGGAAATGATGGTCAAATAATTGAGAAGCCTTTTTTATAGAATTGAGAAGCTCAGTTCCTATCCCGACTTGGCCGGTCGGTGATCCGGACAGTTGCAAGGGGGACCGGCTTCGTCCAGGTTAAGCTTATGGAGCAATCCTCACCGTATCGCCTGACCCTGTTGGTCTGTCTGGCGGAAATTATGGGTCTGTCATCGATCGCCGTCTTTGCCGCCCTGCTGCCGACCTTTCAGGTGCAATGGGGCTTGAACAACACCACCGCCGGGTGGATCAGTGCGAGTTATTATGCCGGCTACATGATTTTGGTTCCGGTCCTGGCAAGTGTGACCGATCGGCTCGATGCGCGCAGGATCATGGGCTTCGGAGCCCTCTTGGGTATCGTCTCGGCCCTGGGCTATGCATGGGGCGCCCAGGGATTCCGGTCCGCGCTCGCCTTGCGGTTTATGGCCGGCATCGGCCTGGCCGGCATTTACATGCCCGGCCTTAAAATAGTCAGCGATCACACCGAAGGCGCGCTGCAGTCAAGGTTCGTATCGTTTTATACAGCCAGTTTCAGTATCGGCGCCAGCCTGTCCTATCTTCTCGCCGGGGAAATCAACAACCTCGCCGGTTGGCGCTGGGCCTTTACCGCATCGGCTCTCGCCACCGCAGCCGCCCTTGTCATTATTGTGGGATTCATACCGGCCGGCAAGGTTCGCCGCGATAGAAGCGAGGCACCGCTGGCTGACTTCAGAATCGTCTTCAGATCCCGAGCTGCCATGGCCTATGTCCTGGGATACGCAGCCCACATGTGGGAGCTATTCTCCATGCGCTCGTGGATCGTCGCTTTTCTGACCTTCAGCATGCAGCTGCAGCCGCCGGAGGCCGTCGTCTGGAGCCCCACCCGGATAGCCTTTGTCATTAGCTTGATCGGGCTGCCGGCCAGTATCGGCGGCAACGAATTGGCCAGGATGTTCAACCGCCCGAAGGTGATAATGGCAGTGATGATCGGTTCGGCTGTGCTCGTCGGCGTTCTCGGTTTCAGCGCCAGCCTGCCCTATACCATTGTGGCCCTGATGGCAGTCGTACACGGGATTACCGTGATCGGTGACTCCGCCGCATTGACTGCCGGCGTTGTAGACGCCGCCCCCGAAGGATTGCGCGGCACTACTCTGGCTGTATACTCCACCATCGGATTCGCGGCCGCATTTCTGGGGCCACTGACGGTTGGTATGGTTCTGGATTTATTCGGCGGTGGACAAACAGGTTGGGCCATGGCCTTTGTCACCATGGGAGCCGGGTGTATGCTGGGGCCGGTCTTTTTGTCCCGTCTGTGCACGGATAGACCAGGATTTGCCGGGCAAGGGCGCTAGGCAGCCGGAAGAACCGCAAGTTGCCTGCGTTTCACTCGGTTAATCTGACCGTATCGGAAAAAAAATTGGGGTTATGGAAGATTCCATCACCCCACGGTTTTGGTAAAGTTGTTAATTTCAGTCCGCCCCGGGCACTTGATTGTGTTTGGGGGCCTCACCTAAGCTGGACCACTCCCGATCCTCCCGCCGGCACTGCGGGAAAGCAGACCGATGGTTAGCCGGACAGAATGTTCAGAATCTTCTGAAAGCTTTGGCGCAACCGGGGCGTGCTGTTGAACACGGAGTTTATTTGTCCGACGGTTAAGCCATCGAGTGTCATGCTGTTTGCATCAATCTGTTCCTTGACTTCCTGACGAATGCGGTTGGTCGTCTGGAGCAGCTCGCTGCGGGAGATTTCCTGTTCGCGGTGATAAATAATACCCGCCAGCATCTGGTGAATGTTGCGGCTGGCCTGGCACTTGGGATTTTCCACCACGATCGGTGTAAATCCCCGGGCGGCTTTGCGCACCACCTTGTCAAAGGGAATTGTTCCCAGGATTCCGATATCCACAAAACACTTTTGCTTGGCCAGCTTTTGCATGGACTCGGCAATCCGCAGATCATTGCTGCTTTCGGTCATGTTCAGGACGATGGAAAGGCTAAATTCCTCGATCTTCTTTTGCAGTTCATATGAAGCTGCGGGATCCCGGGTGCCGACCTCCTGAAGGAGAAATTCAAGGCTGTAGTTTTCTGATGCTTCCAAAGAACCGTTCCTGACTTTGGCAGCCAGACTCTTCAGCGGTTTGCGCTCTGTAAAAAATCGTTCCAAAAACCGGTTGAAAACAACCTTCACAAAGGTGTAGCTGTCCAGAACCGAAGCCGGTTCCGTGCCGGAAACGACAATCTTCTGATCCGCCAGCAAAAAGAAATCCAAGCCGTTGTAGGTGGTATCCCCGCCCAGATCGACCACCAGGTAGTCGGTCTGCAACTCTTTGAGGTGGCGCATGATCTTACGCTTCTGAGCATAGGGCAGGTTGGCGCTGCCCAGCCTCGATGAATCCCCTCCAATCAATGACAGCCCCTCGAAAGCCGTGGGCGTGAGGATGTCTTCGATCGAATCAACTTTTTTGTCCAGAAAATCGTTCCAGGTTTTGGCAAGTGTTTTGACACCGGTATAGAGGTGGACGTCGGCGCCGCCCAGATCAAGATCCGCCAGCACCACCTCCTGGCCCAAAAGGGCCAGTCCTACCGCCAGGTTGGCCGAGAGTATGGATTTACCGACCCCTCCCTTGGCGCCTCCCACCGCAATTATCTTCTTGTTGGTCTTTTTGACCGCAGCGGGAGCCTGCTCGGTTTCAGACTGTTCAGACGCCTGGCTCACTTCCATATCTGAAGCCGCTGCAAAAGTTCCAGTGGGTGTAAGGTTGACCTGTTCGGTCGAATTCAGCGGCGCAGCCTCCTCAGTCGGTGAATGAGCCGCTTCAAACGGGGTTTCCTCAAAGGCGTCGGGCTGGGGCTCGGCCGCTAAAGGCATTTCCTGCTCCATCGGCTCCGCTGAAGAGCCGCCTGACGGAGGTTGGGCCTCATCGAAAAAAGATTCCGCGAAAGCATCCGGCTGGGACTCGGCCGCCAAAGGCATTTCCTGCTCAAATGGATCCGGCGAAGATGAATCCGACAGTGATTGATCGGATTCAAAGTCTGTTTCCGCATATTCGTCCGCCTGCGGCTCCCCCAAATTCTCCGGCGAGCTCGTCAGCGGTATTTCTTCTTCGCCATCGGGTCCTGGGGGCGCTGTGTCAGACACGGGCGCAGCGTCATCTGGGGAGTCCCCGGAGAACGGATCCGCTTGGTAGTTTTCTTTGTCTTGATCAAAAATCAAGGATGCACCTCCTAATTTCGGGTTGATCGATCAGGTATGCGTTTACATCCAATCATGTCGCAAGAGGGCCGGCCACTCATGGAATCGGTATAGCCCAATGGAGGATGCAAGGTTTGTGCCACTAAAATGGATATGGCCTTTTCCTTTTTGTCCTATGATTATGTGTGGTTACGAGATCACTAAGAAACAGGCGGGTGGGGTTGAAAGTCAATTATTTGACAAGGGAGCACTAGCGGCGCAAACCGAAAGCTTTGACTTCCGACTGCCGAAAACCATCAATGGGCTTTGGTAGAAAGACAAAGTCGAACGTTATTATTAAGAATATGAATTGATTTAGAGTATTTAGTATTGCGTAAATTAGCCAGGCGCGACTCTACCCTGACAAGGCCTCGCTTTTCGGCCTCACTGATGGTGAATTTACGCTGTTTTTTCAGATTTCCGTATTTGATGACAATGTGTCTTAGCTCTATCTCGTCATCGTTGATGTAAACGCACGGTGTCATCGATTCCATGGGCACCTCTTTGGATTTAATTAAACGCCCGATTCTAGGTCAGGCTCAATCCAGGCTGTTTTCATTTCGGACACATTTATCAGGAGGATCCCTGCCTGTCAAGATTAAGAATCACGGGCGTACCCACAAGCGTCCGGCTGCATCACGCGGACGGGAACCCAAACCGGTTGCCGGCGTCAATTGGATTATCGGAAACAGTATCAATCCCTTCTCGGCCCGGCAGCGGTATGGGCCCGTACCGCCTGCCACAACGTGATCACGCAAATTGCCGAGGCCCCTTAGGAATCCTTGATTTTTACCACGACTTTAATGGCATCCTCGATGCGTTCACGCTGATATTTGATGGCGGTCGGCAAATCACCGAACCCGAAGGTATGGGTATGGATGATGGTCGCGTCGAACCGGCGTTGGGCCATCAGGGCCATCGCGCGGTGCGTCGCGCTGCGGCCCTCGCCGCGAATGCCGAAGACATAAATATTGTTGCGTACCAGATAGGCCACATCGACCGGTACCGGTTCAAGGGGAAATGCAGCCAGGCAAATCCGTCCGCCCCGATTGACCATGAGGGCAGCCTCGTTCAGGGCATTGGACGCTCCGGAGCACTCCAGCACATAATGGACACCTTGGCCCCCTGTAATCCGCTGTACAGCTTCAACGGCATTCTCACGGCGGACATTGACCACATGATCAGCTCCCAGCTGCGTGCCCATGTTCAAACGGGCATCCCGGGTGCCGGTCAAAATCACCGTCTCCGCCCCCAGGGCTTTGCCCACTGCCACTCCCATCAGCCCGATGGGGCCGGGCCCGGTGACGGCCAGCCGTTTGCCCGCAATCAGCCCCCCCATGGCGTCCAGTCCGTACATGGCGGTCCCGGCGGTGACAACCAGGGTGGCCTCGGCATCACCCATGGTGTCCGGCACATGGACCAGGGTATTGATATGGTTGACGGCATATTCGGCAAAGGCACCGTCGGTAGTAAAACCGTTGGCCCGGTGGCCTTTGCGTTGATCGCCATAATTCTTACCGTAGTTCAAGCAGGAGGTATACATCCCTTCCCGGCAGCGTTCGCAGCGCCCGCAGCCGGCATGAATTTCAACGGTAACGCGATCCCCGGGCTTGAATTCGTCAACCCCTTCACCCAGCTTGACGACCGTGCCCATATACTCATGGCCGGGGGTAAAATTCTTGTTGAACGAAAGCCCACCTTCAATCATGGCCGGCAGGTCGTGATGGAGGATTTCCAAATCCGTGCCGCAGATGGCGACGGCATCCACCCGCACCAGAACCTCGGCCGTTCCGGGCTGGGGAACGGGTTTTTGGGTCACAGAAAGCTCTTGGGGCCCGCCGAGCACCCAGGCCTGCATGGTTGCCGGAATGTCAAACGATTGGCTTTGCGCTGTTTGTTGCATATTTAAATCTCCATGGATGATTTTGTTGTTAATATTGTCAATTCGGGAATTGTCAGGACAAGCACAATTCTTCCGGCATAAAGCTGAAAATTAAATTGAAATACAAGCTTCCCCCCTGCTGCAGCGGAACGACAGGTCTATTTCAAAATAATGTGGCCTGCCCCCCTGCGCCGATTGCCTTGTGCCGAAGGCCGCCACTAAACGGATACACTCCATCCGGTATTCAACCTATTGGCGCGGATGAATCCGGACACATTCATTTGGCTGCTTCGGCCGTGCGTTTCCGCTTTTTCAAAAGCGGCCATACCAGCGGACCGAAAAACGAAAAAACGGACACAATGATAAAACCCAGACAGATGGGATGGGTGATGAAAATCGAGTAATCCCCCTGGGAAATTATCAACGACATCCTCAGATGCTCCTCCAGATTGGGCCCTAGAATAATTGCCAGCAGCAGGGGAATGATCGGAAATTGAAATTTGATCATGAAGTAGCCCAGCAGACCGAAGCAGAACATCACCCCGGTGTCGAAGAACGTATTCCGCAGGGCATAGGTTCCCACAATGCACAGGATAAAGATAACCAGCAGCAGCACCGGCTGCGGGACCTTCAACACCCTGACCCAGAGCTTGATGGTGGCAAAGGTGACGATCAGGTTGGCCAGGTTGGCCACCAGGTAAGCCCAGAAGACGCTGTATACGAATTGCGGGGATTGCTGAAAAAGAAGCGGTCCGGGGATCAGACCGTGAATCATTAGGGCACCCAGCAGGATTGCCGTTATCGGGTCGCCGGGAATTCCCAGGGTCAGCATGGGGATCAGGGCGCCACCGGCCACGGCATTGTTGGAAGATTCCGGGGCCGCCACGCCTTCGGGTTCGCCGGTGCCGTATTTGCTGCCTTTCTTCGAGATTCTGCGGGCATAGTCATAGCTCAGAAAAACGGCGATGGGACCGCCCGCACCCGGAATCGCCCCGACACCCGTACCGATCACGGATCCGAGCAGCATGGTTTTGACGAGCTTGAAAATGCTGCCGATTTTCGGCAGGACGCTGCTCAACTTCTTTTTATATCTGGGAAACACTTTTGTTTTGCTGGAAATTCCGAGCAAAATTTGGGGGATGGCGAACAGCCCGATCATGGCCGGCAAAAAGGATATTCCCGCCTGGAGTTCAATATGGCCGAAGGTAAAGCGCGGGCTGCCCATCATGGGGTCCAGGCCCACCGTCATGACGATCAGTCCGATAACGCCCGAGATTAGGCCCTTGATGACGGATTTTTGACCAAAACTGCAGATCAGCGTCAGTCCCAAAAGAACGATTGAAAACAGTTCCGGAGCGCCGAAACGCAGCGCGACCCTGGCAATCAAGGGGGCTGCCAGCACCAGACAGGTGAGGCCGAAAATTCCGCCGAAAAAGGAAGCGCTGACAGCCACCCCCAGGGCCTCGCCCGCCTGTCCGTTCCTGGCCATGGCGTGACCGTCGATGGCCGTTGCCGATCCCGAGGGGGTGCCCGGGATGTTCAGCAGGATGGCCGACAGCGAACCGCCCGTCATGCCGGATGCATACAGGCCCAGCAGAAGGCAAATTGAGGTTACTGCTTCCAATTTGAAGGTAATCGGCAGCAGCAGCACCATTCCCAGCGATATCGTCAGGCCGGGGGTCGAACCGATGAACAGACCGAACAATACCCCGATCACGGATGCCAGAATATTTTGGAATTGCAGCACATCGAACAAAGCTGCCAGCACGGTTGCGCCCATGGCGGGCTTCCTTTCTAAAAAAGAGTTCCTTGAGGCAAAATTACTTTAAACACCTTTTGAAAGAAAAAATAGATACCGAGCGCCGCAGCTGCCGATAACAAAATTATTTCTTTCCATTTGCGGGCGCCGCTGATCCACATCAGGAGCACCAGGAAGATGGGGGTGACATATATGAACCCGATCAACTCGATGGCCTTGACATAAACGTAAACGATAGCGGTCAGCACGACGACACTGATAATCTCTTTAAGGGCAATTTTGGGTTCGAAGTTCTCGCGGCTCTTGCCGAGGGCATTGATCACCAGCAGACTGCCGGACAGGACAAACAGGATCGTCGCCAACAACCACGGCATGAAGTCGCTGCCGAGAGTGTTGGGAAGATTGCGCGCCGGAAGCTGAGAGGTCAAGTAGGCATAGAATCCTGCAAAACCAACGAGCACAAGGGATACGATTATGTTGGCCTTTTTCATGGTGCGGTTCCCGATTGCAGGCGGGTGGCTGAAACGAGCCCCTCGGTTCGATTCAGCCCCCGCAGATTGACCGGTGGCGATCTACTTTACCAGCCCCCCCATTTTCATGGCGTTGGCCACATTTTCGTCCTGGCCCGCGATGTATTTTTCGAACTCCGCCCGGCCCATGAAGCTGATGTTAAAGCCCTTGAGCTTGGCTATTTTAACAAATCCGGGATCCTGGGCCCCTTTCCTGAAGGCCGCTTCCAGCTTGGCAATGACCGCTTCGGGCGTTCCCGCCGGTACACTGATGCCACGGAACAGCTCCATGACAGCCGGATACCCGAGTTCCTTCATCGTAGGGACGTCCTTGAAAGCCGGATCCCTTTCATTGGTGCTCATCGCCAGGATCCGGAATTTGCCTGCAATCACCTGGGGCGCCGCTTCGGGCAGGGGCACGCAAATGGCTTCAACCTCGCCGCCCAGCAGGCTCGGTACCCTTCTTTTGGCCCCCAGGGGCACGTGGACGACCTTTATGGCGGTAGTCTTTTCCATAAGTACGGCGGTCAGATGGGTCCCGCTGCCGGTGCCGGCATTGCCGATTTTGATTTTCATCGGGTTTTTCTTGGCATAGGCCACAAATTCCTGAAAGGTGTTCCAGGGGGAGTCCTTGCGGACAACGATCGGCATGCCCGTAAATCCAACCCGGCACACCTGGGCGAGGGCCGAATATTTAAAGGGCACATTGCCGATATTGGTTGACGTTAAAATGGAGGTCGAATTCCATCCCACCGTATAGCCGTCGGGCGGTGAATTCTTCAAAGCCGTGTACATGATGCCGCCGCCGGCCCCCGGTCTGTTAACCGGGACGATGGATTGCCCGAGTGCGCCCTCGGTTCCTTTGGCCAGAGCCCTGCCCATGAGGTCGGCGGACCCCCCGGCACCGAAAGGAATCAGAAAGCTGACCGGCTTTGAGGGATAGTCGCTCTGCGCAACAGCCGGTCCGGTGGTGAACGCCATGGTTAAAGCAGCAGCAAGAATGATTAAAAATGCTTTTCCTTTCATCGTCAACACCTCCATTAAGTTTTAGGGGTTAAAGAAAAGTGATCGCCGGGCGCAGCCCGATGCAGCTACAGACTCGCCCAGGCTTCCTTGATCACACGCTTGGCATTGGCCAGAATCAACTCCGAAGTCTCCTCCGCAAGCAGCGGTCTGACCTCTGCACTGACCACAGGTTTGTCATCCGGATCGAGCAGGTTGTGTTCAAGCAGCAGCTTGAAATAATCCCTGACGTCCGGAGTATCCAATTCTCCGCCGGGAACACCGAAGCGCGGCTGCAGGTCGCCGTAGAGAAAGTGACTTCTATCGGCCACGACGCAATTGCCGATATGAAAGTGCAGAGGATATTTCTTAACCAGCGGAATGGCCTCGGCCGGCCGTTCCCGCAACAGCGGAAAATGCGAAAGGTCGGACAGAACGCCAAAATTCTGATACTCCTGGAAGACCGCCTCCGCAACATCGGCGGCGTCCTTGAAATGACCGATGAGCGCGGCCTTGTCGATATCGCGGTCAAAGATTTTCATGTAGACTTTGATGTCGCCCTGCTGTTGGGCGTAATCGCACCATTCCTTCAGGGTATCGATGAAGATCTTTTTGGCCTCTTCCCGGTTCCCGTCGCCGGGATCCTTGCCGGACAGCACGCGCACACAGGAGGCACCCAGCTGATAGGCTTCATCGATGCCGCGTTTGACGTTGTCGATGGCCTTGGCGCGTACGGCCGCATCCAAAGCGCTCGGATTGAGCTTTTGGCCGAGGATGCGGGGCTGGGTCGCATAGCACACCTTCAGGTGCGACACTTCCAGAAGCTTGCTGACTTCATGGCGAACCTTGACATCCTTGATCCAGCCGACTTCGACGGCAGTCCAAAAATCATCCTCGGCAATTTTCCTGAGGGTTTCCAGAATCGGTCCCTGTCCGCCAACGCACTGCGGAAATGCTTTAAAGTGCACGATTCCCAGATACATGTGTTTGTAAATCGAAAAATTGTCCATTGCTGCTCCTTTCCTAAGGCTGTTTCTGTCCTGAAAGCACCGTCGGCCCGAATAAAGGATTTCGGTTCCAGCACGCCAACTGCCTGACGCCCGCAACTTCGTGTGAAACTACATTAAAAGCGAACCGCAGAACTGCAGAATGTCGAATAACGAATTTCGAAGGATGGAATCGCTTCGCTCAAACTTTTTTTAAAAATAGACAGAATACATTAAATCTTCATTCTTCAATCATCATTCTTCAATCATTAATTCCATCTGATTCGGTTCGGGCACCCGGCCCACAGCGCAGCCGGAGCCCCGGCCGCAAATACCTGACTGTTAGTCCGGGATCGTGGCCGCAACATAGGCGATCTTGGCCGTGTCCTCGGTCAGATCGGCAATGTAGTATGCCTGTGTCAAATCCCTGCCCATGGCCAGGATCCCGTGCTCTCTCATCAGGATGCAAAGGGCGTCAGGATTTTGTTCAACACCTTCAGTGACGGCCTTGCGAAGCTCGGCCGAACCCGGCGCGAAACACTCGATGCACGGCACGTGCTTTAAAACCACCCGCGCCGAAATGGTCGCCAGCGGAAGCGGCTGCACTTTGTTGGAATAGGCGGTCGCATAGGGTGGGTGGACATGGGCGATGCCGCCGATGTCGGGTTTGAGCTTGTAGGCGGCCAGGTGAAAACCGGTCTCCTTCGATCCTTTCAGGTTTTGCGGGGAGTCGATGATCTCCCCTTCCAAATCGACAAGAAGGTTCTGCTCGGGCTGCACCGCCTCCAGTGAAATACCGGTGGGGGTTATCAAAACGGTGTCGGTGCCCGGAACCCGAAGGCTCAGGTTCCCGCCGGTACCGCCGACCAGATGGCGCCGAAAGGCGCGGTGAGAATATTCCGCCAGTTGGCTGCGGTAGTAGTCGATATCGTTCATTAGCTCTCCTGGTTGATCAGATCCAGCATCCTGCCGGCGCAGACAGCGGCAAACTCCGGGTCGTTGATGTGCGCCTCGACTTCGATCAGTCGGATGCCGGGATCCAGATACTGTTTCAAAGCTTTGCGAAGCAGTGTGCTGCCCACAGGATCATACAACGGCCCGCCCTTGCTGCCGTATACGGATGATCCTCTGAGAGGAATCAACACCTCTGTTCTTCCCCGGGCCCGGTTCAACCGCTCGGCCATCACTTGGCCGACTTGGGACATTTCCGCGCGCGATGCCTTGACATTGGCATTGTTCGGATTGTGAAAGTACATTTTACGCTGCCTTAGCCGGTGCGGAATGGACTCTTTGGGTCCGAAGCAAAGATATTCCATGGCACCGGTGGAAACGATTTGAGGAATCCCGGCGCGCGCGGCGGCCTGCATACGCCCGGGACGTACCGGAACATAGGCACCGGCTCCGACGACCTCCTCGGTCAATTCATGGGGGGTCAGGTCCACCACGCCTGCAAACACGCCCTCTTCGATGAGTTCTTCCATGGCGCTGCCCCCGGCCCCGGAGGCGTGGAAGGCAATTGTATGAAACCCGCGCTCTTCGAGCAAGGCCGATATGCCCTGAACCGCTTCCTCCGTGTTGCCCAGGGCGGTGATGGCGATGTTTTTCCCCCGGCGATGCAATGATATGTTTTCGCCGTGGGCTACCATTCCCATCAGGGCCGCGGCCGCATTGGTCAGGATCGAGCGGCTGACCAGATTCGGACCGCCGACCAGGTCGGCCACCGAGAACATCACCCCGATGTCTTTGTGCCCGATGTAAGGCCGGATATTGCCGGATGCCACGGTCGACACCAAAAACTTCGGAAACCCGATGGGCAGACCCTGCATGGCCATCGCGGCCATGGCACTGCCCTGGTTGCCGCCGATGCCGATCACACCATCAAGCCGCCCCTGCTTATAGTAGGACTGCAGCGCCCGGCCGGCCCCGGTGCCCATGGCCGTCATGATGCGGTCGCGCCGATGGGTGCGCACGAGATCCGCCAGTTTCCAGCCGGCCAGCTCGGCAACCCGCTGATTGGTAAATCCATAGGAATCAGAGAGCTGTGAAGGCGGGGTCCTGGTTCCCACGTCGACCGCAACCGCGTCGAATCCCTGTTCGGCGAACAGGCCGGCCATAAAGGCGACCTCGGCGCCCTTTGTGTCACAGGTTGCAATGATGGCGATGCGTTTCGGCGGCATTTGGGCGGCATCCCTATCGGCGGATCAGCGCACGGCCCGCCGATGATTCGAATCGATTTTCGGATTAGGCTCTGTTGGTAAACAGCCTGGCTTCATCCGGGACTTTGATATCAAATTTTTTAACTTCTTCCAGGAAGGCGGCCGGCGTTTTGCCGGCAGCCTGGAAGTACCATTCAGCTTTCTCCTTGGTACCGGCGAAAGGATCGCCGATAGTAGCCGTGTCACTGTATTCCAAGATGCTGCGTGGGCACCCGGATATTCTCTGGGCCCATGAACTTGACATGGGCGGTGCCGTCTTTTTTGGAAAACCTTTTCCAGATTTTTAGCCGGCCTGAATTTCCAGCGGCCTGAGGGTCGATTCCCGGGCCCTCAGCCGGGTTTTGAACCACCGGATCCGCTCCAGCTGTTTGCCGGAGATCAGATCGATCAGCATCTGCATGGCTCCGGCCCCGAGGCCGTAGCGCGGGATCTCCACCGTTGTGAGGTTCGGGTCGACGTAGGCACAAAGGGGGACGTCGTCGAATCCGACGACGGCGACATCGTCGGGCACCTTCAGACCGAGTCTGCGGGCGGCATGCAGGCTGCCGAAGGCCATCATGTCGTTGCCGGAAAAAATTGCGCTGGGCCGGTCTTTGCGGTTTAACAATTCCGTGGCGGCCGCATAGCCGCTCTCAGGGGTCAGATCCCCCCATTTCAGGAGATCATCCTGCAGCGGAAATCCGTTTTGTGCCAGGGCGGTTTGATATCCTTTGAAACGGTCGATCATGGTGGTCGAGTTTTCAGGCCCCCCTAAGAAGGCGATCTTCTCATGCCCCAAGTCGATCAGGTGCTGAATCGCCTGGGCCGCCCCGCCGATGTTGTCCACCAGGGCGGCCGGGAAATTAACCTCGTGCCGGCCGATGACCACCACCCGCTCTCTTAATTCCTTTAAAGCCGACAGGGTGGCATATTCGTGGATGATGCCGCCGCTGAAAATGACGCCGTCCACGATTTTTTCCCGCAGCAGGTGAATCGATTTGATGATGCGCGCCTGCTTGCGGTCGGTGTTCTGCAGCAGCACATTGTAGCCCGTCTGGTCGGCGACGTCCTGGATTCCGCGCACGATCTCCGCATAGTAAGGATTGGAGATGTCCGGAATGATGATGCCGATGGTCATGGTCTTTTTCATCAGCAGACCACGGGCCAGGGCATTGGGCCGGTAGTCCAACTGCCGCACCGCTGCCAGCACCCGTTGACGGGTCGCCGGGCTGACCTTGTGGTCGCTTTCGTTGAGCACCCGCGATACGGTGGCGATGGACACCTTGGCTCTGGTAGCAACATCCTGAATGTTGGCCACGGCAAATCTCCAATAATTATGGAAAACGTTTTCCTTATTTAAAAAAACCACCCGCCCTGTCAATAGCAATTTTGGAAATTTTGAATTCAGCTTGGTCGATGACCATCAGGCGCGCTGTCCATCGCGCCGGGGATGATGATGATTTCGTCCGGGCGGATTCGAACGCACACCTCTTCGTCGGTTTGAAATCGCCGCGCATAGGCAGGGGCGCGGGTAAACAAAATGCCGATTTGGGTTTCAATGGAGTATTCGATGACCGGCCCCATATAGGCGCTCTGAACGATCAGGCCGGAAAGCGCCTGGGGGGAGATTTCCGCTTTGGGCGCAATTTCGAGAACTTCGGGTCGCAATGAGAGTTTCACGGGGCCGTTTGACTGAGTGCTCCTGTCTCCCATGGACAGGTCGATCTCGGCATCGCCGAGCAACAGCTGCCTGCTTGGGCCCTCACCCTGCAACTCGGCGTTAACCACATTCGACTCCCCGATGAAGTTGGCCACGAAGGCCGTCTCCGGGTGATGGTAAAGTGACTGCGGCGGACCCTGCTGTTCGATGGCCCCTTCGTACATAATAATGATTTCATCGGAAACGGCCAGGGCTTCGGCCTGATCGTGGGTGACATAAATGGAGGTGATTTTCGACTCCTGCTGGAGTCGGCGGATGTCGTCGCGCATGCTGCGGCGCAGCTTACTGTCGATGTTGCTCAGCGGTTCATCGAACAGCAGTACTTTAGGGCGCAGCACCATGGCGCGGGCCACGGCTACGCGCTGCTGCTGCCCGCCCGAAAGCTCATCGGGAAAGCGGCTCTGATAGCCGGCCATATCCACCATTTCGAGTACTTCGCGCACCCTATCGCGAATTTCATTCGGTGCGGTTTTCAGAACGCCCAGGCCGTAGCCGACGTTCTGCTCCACGTTCATATGCGGAAAAAGCGCATAGGATTGAAACACCATACCGATGTCGCGGCGGGTGGCGGACAGATTGGTGACGTTCTCGTCACCGAACCAAATTTCCCCGGAAGAGACGGGCTCTAGCCCGGAGACAAGCCGCAGCAGGGTTGTCTTGCCGCAACCGGAGGGGCCCAGCAGCGTTGTCAGGGTGCCGGGCGCAAATTCGATGTCGACGGCGTTAAGGGCGCGAACCTTGCCGAAGTGTTTGGAGACATTTTTCAGGACAATTTTTATGGATAAATCACTCATATCCGCCTCATATAACTTTTACCTGCTTGTCGGTCCTGGAGCGTCCGGTGACGAGTTGAACCAGCACTGTGAAAATCAGCATTGTCAGGATGAGAACAGAACCGTACGCCACGGCCACGCCGGTATCGCCGCTCTCGACCCTTGAGAGGATGTACGTCGTGGCCACATCCGTCCCGGCCGTGGCCAGGAAAATAACCGCTGATACGGTGGTCATGGCCCGGATGAAGCTGTAGGCCATGGAGGAAACAATGGTCGATTTCAGCAACGGCAGGAGCACGGAACGGATGGTTTTCAGACTTCCTGCCCGCTGCAACAGCGATGCTTCTTCCAGGCTGGTGGAAATCTGGCTCAAGGCGGACATGCCGCCCCGGATACCCACGGGCATGGCCCGGATGGCCATGGTGATAATCAAGATAGCGGCAGTCCCCGTCAACTCGATGGGGGCGGTGTTGAATGCCAGGATATAGGCCACTCCGACGACGGTACCGGGAATGGCGAAGATCAGCACGGTCCCGAAATCGATCACAGCCCGGCCGAAAAACTGTTTGCGGGTCAGAATATAGGCTATCAGCACGCCCACAAGGGTCGTCAGGGGGGCGGCGATAAACGAGTAAGACAGGGAGTGCAAAAATGACGGCCAGCCGCCGGAACCCAGGCCTTTGGACCACAGTTCCGCGTGGTGCGACAGGGTCAGGGTGTAGTCGGCGCCCCACTGGGTCACGAATCCGCCCAGGAATATACTGATATACACGATGCCCACCAGGACGAGCCAAAGGGAGATAAACACGGTAAGGCCGCGCTGCAGAGCCGTGGGCAGCGGCGTTACATTGCCCGAGGTTTCCACTCCGGTGACGGTTACGTAGGACTTTTTGCCGATCCATTTATTCTGGATGTAAAATACCGCAAGGGACAGGAGCAGCAGGATGAGGCCCAGGGCGGCCGCCCTGGCAAAATCGAGCTGGGCGCCGGCGATGGAGAAGTAGATTTCGGTGGAGAGCACGTCATACTCCCCGCCCAGCACGAGGGGATTTCCGAAATCCGCCGCCGAAGATATCATTCCCAGCAGGAAAGCATTGGCAATGGCCGGCCTGAGCAGGGGCAGCGTCACTTTCCACAGTGTGGTCCAGCGATCGGCGCGCATGGTCAGGGAGGCTTCCTCCATGGCCGGATTGATCGAAGAGAGCATGCCGCTGATGACCATGTAGCTGACCGGTGTCAAAGAGAGCGTCTGGGCCAGAAAGATCCCCACAAAACCATAGATATAGCCGGAGCGCTCGAAGATGCCCTGGCTGCCCTCCGGCGTAAAAATGCCGGCTGGGCCGAACAGGAACATCAACCCGTCGTTGATCATGCCGGCCCGTCCAAAGAGCAAAATCAGCGACATGCCCACTACAAAAGGCGGTGTAATGATCGGTAGAATGTAAAAGACCCGTATCAGGTATCTGAACCTCGACGTGGCGCGGACCGCATAAAGAGCGAAGATCAATCCGCACAGCGTGGTCGCCGCTCCCACGGTGAAAGCCAGCCTCAAGGTGTTCCAAATGACGCGTCCCACGCCGAATGATGTGACAATCCGGAAGAACTGCAACGGCACGAATTCACCGGTCTTGTTGAAGAGCACGTTGCGGAATATTTCCCAGACCGGAAAAAAAATAAACATGACCACCATGAAGATCACGAAGATAACGGCACCGGCGATGAAGGTGTCGCCCCGCTGGAAACCGAGCTCGGAGATGCCGATGGCAAACAAAGCCGCCAGGCACATTAGCGTCACCCCGGCCGCCAACCCCATCGAGGCCTTGGCGGCGATGAAGCTGACCAGCAGTATACCGATCGTCGCCCCGGAGAAGCAGGTGAAGACCCAACCGGATTTTTTACCGGACAGTTTGATCCAGGCGAGAGGCGCCAGGAGCATGATCAGCAGTGGCACTGCCAGTGTGGCCTTGTGGTATTTCCACCCCAGGGCGTCCAGCAGTTCATCAATGGTGGAGTCACCGATACCATATTCGAGCGCTGTCCACGGCAGGAAACAGTAGGCTAAGGCGGCAATGAATATCCAGGAGAGAACGGCCCGCGGGCCGATCTCTCCCGGCGTGCTTTTATTCGTGTTCATGGCAAGACGTCACTTACTCGGCAGGGGCTAACGTTTAACCGGTTTGATCTCTTTTGACCAGCGGTCGATCAAATGTGAGCGCATCTTCTCGGAACCGTAGACCACAAAGTCATAGTCGATCAGCTTGACGTCTTCAAGCCGAATGGCTTCCTTGGGAACATTGGCGTTGACATTGGTGGGTACCTGGAACATTTTCACGCGCTGGGGGACTTCCTGGCCTTCGGCGCTGAGCATGAAGTCGACGAATTTCTTGGCGTTTTCCATGTTCCTGGCGCCTTTGATGATACTCAGACCGCCGATCTCATACCCGGTGCCCTCGGATGGCACGACAAGCTCCAGGGGGAAGCCGTTGGATTTCTGAAGGGCGTGATCGTGTAAAAAGCCGATGCCGATCATGGTCTCGCCGCGGGCGGCGGCCTTGCCGGGGGCCGAGCCTGATTTGGTGTATTGATTGACGTTCTGATGCAGTTTGGCCAGATATATGAAGGCATCCTCCTCGCCCTTAAGCTGCACCATGGTGGCCAGGACCGTGTAGGCCGTACCGGAGCTCTGCGGGCTGGCCACCTGGACCATTCCCTTGTACTCGGGTTTGGTCAAGTCTTCCCAGGAACGGGGCATGGGCAGGTTCTTTTCCTTGAGAACATCGGTGTTGACCGAGTATCCGAGCACACCGGCGTAAACACCGGCAGTGTGATGCCCCTTGCTGGTGGCCGGGTTCCTGAATTCCGCGCCGATCTCTTTTAGCATGGGGGACTCATAGGGCTCCAGCAATCCGTTCACGCCGGCTTGAGAGTGGGGGTCGAGGGTCCCGGCATACCAGACGTCGCCCTTGGGATTGTCTTTTTCAGCCAGGATCTTGGCGTAGGTGGAGCCGGAGCCGGCCCGGGTCATCTGCACCTTGACATCGTATTTCTTGGAGAATTCGTCGGCCACGGCCTGGCAGGCGAAAGGTTCGTTGGAACAATAGACCACCAGCCGCCCTTTGGCCCAGGCTGGAGCCGAAAGCATGAATACCATTAGCACAATGACAAATATTCTGATTGATCTGGACATGAATGCGCCTCCTTCTTTTTAGGGTTGATACCAGGATTTCCTTGAAAAGACGTTTCTGAGTCTACCATACGCTCACAGCATGGATTAAAATCCCTTACGATCAAAGCACGGGATTGATAATTTCGGCGACCCCCAATGCCGCGCGGTTGATTTGAAGCGCAGTAGACCCTGAGCTAAAGCCTTACCGTTAAATATAATCATGTGTCAAGAGTTGATAAAGATTACTAGTCGGGGTCAATGCTGCCATCCTCCTGCCGGGCAAAATCGGATATCCAACGATTGCCTGTCGGTCATCGCCGTGTGCGGACAGTAAATCAAGAGATGACGCTGGTGGAAGTGAGCCAGGTCAAGGCTCATACTGATAGAGAGGACATCGCCTCCGGCTGCAAATGTCATCGGCTGCGCCGGCCGGCTCAGAATGGGAATAATGAGAAAGAAGGCTCAATAGTATTCCGCAGGTCGGCGGGGCAGATGCGGCTGCCAAACCACATCGCCCACGGCCCGGGCAATACTTTCCATTGAACTATTTATAGGCAGTCACCGGGTTCCGCCGAATCCGGTGACCGCCGCAATTCAGTTTATCACCTCATCGATTGTGTCCAGAATATGGCTCCAGCCGCCTTGATGATCGGAGCGGGCTTGTTCATCGATAAACTTGACATGGGTCAGCTCAACCCGGGTGCTGGTGTCGTCTATTTGGGTGAAATTCAGGGTGACCGTGCTGCCGTCGATCGACCGGTGCGATTCCCAGGTGAACACCAGCCGGTCGGGCCGCTTGATCTCCAGGTACTCGCCGGTGTGCGGCAGTTTATCGCCACCGGCGTGCATCACGATGGTGAACCGGCCGCCTTCGCGGGGGTCGCATTCGACATCGCAGGGCGGCATCCCCGGCATGGGCAGCATGAATTTTGACAGCATTTGGGGATTTAACCAGGCATCGAACACCTTTTCGATGGGTGCGTGGATTGTTTTTTTTATTACTATTCTGAGATCAGTCATTTTGCATCCCTCCGTTTCTCATGATTTCATCGATCTTTTCCAGACGCAGCTCCCAAATCGACTTGAGCTGCTTGAACCAGTCTTCCGCCAGTCCCACCCTTTTCAAATTCGCTTCGATCCAGTGGGTTCTTCCCATCGTCCGGCGTGTCACCAGCCCGGCGCTTTCCAGCACTTTTAAATGCTTGGATACAGCGTTGAGCGACATGTCGTAGCGATCGGCCAGGTCGGTGACCCGACTGGCCCCCTGCTGGCAGAGGCGGGTTAAAAGGGAGCGGCGTGTGGTATCGCTTAAAGCCTTGAACAGCTGCGTCAGAGTTTTATTGTTGTTATATTCAACCATAAAGTTGAATATAGGCAGCGACAGAGAGTTGTCAACCAAAAAGTTGAATATTTAATTGAAAGGGGTTCGGCGGGAAAGGCCGGCTGTCATCGTCTGCCAGATCAACAAGTCATCTGACAGCCGCGACCGCTTTTATTTGAGGTATCTGCGATAAAATCCGGTGCCAGGTAGGCTGGTGCAATGGCTTTGTCCAAAGCTGTCCGTTCGATAGGACCGCAAACAGATCACCGCCGGATTGGGCAAAACGATCGACCATGTGTCTCGGCCAGGGAGCAGGCTGCAGGCCGTCCGAAGCGGGATTCCAGGTCTGCCCGCCATCGAAGGATTCCTCGATGCGTCCGTTTCTCGAGACACCATCAGCAGGGCCGGCGATGATATGCCGGGAGTCGGAAGGGTCAACCCACACCGCACGCATGTAGCTGGGGTAAATATTCTTCCAGGCTCGGCCGCCATCCACCGAACGGTAAAGCCCGCCGCCGGTCGCGGCAGTGACCAGGTCGGAGGATGACGGGTGGACGGTGATCGAGTGGACATCGGGATGGATCATGGTTCCCAGCTCGCGATTGAAATCCGGGTTGCCGTCGCTGCCTGCAGGCAGTCTCCAGGTTTTACCCTTATCGTCGGAAACTAAGACACCACCGACTTCGACTGCCGCGTACATGCGGCCGCCCTGACGGCCCGGTTTGGCGAGGGCAAATCCCCGCACGCAGCCGGCTTTGGGGGAGTAAGGCAGAAACCAACCGTAGGTGTCGCGAAATTTTCCCACCTCCGGTCTGCTGCTCCATATCTTTCCTTGATTGCCCGACACGAAAATGCCCGCGGGTTCTGTCCCGACCAGAAAGGTGCCGGGGACATCGGTCGAACCGACAATCCAGCGTATATGACGAATTGTGAGCCGGCCGTTGCTTTCATGCCAGGATTTGCCGTTGTCCGAAGAACGCCAGATGCCGTCGGTGGTACCGGCGATGATAACGTTCCCGGATACGGCAATGCTGGTCAAAGCCTTGTCCTTCAGGGTATGCCTGACGGTCTCCCAGTCGCCGTCGGATTGGGAAATGATGAACAGCCCGATTGCCGTGGCCAGGTACAGGTAAGTTGTCATGGGAATATCTCCGGAATGATGCGGGTTATCTATCCTGCTGCAGAACGCCTTATCTGGAAAGTAAAATCGAAAACCGCGGCAGTCAACCGCGAGTTGCCAAAAATGTGTTCGCCGCCACCGGGAAAATCACCTCCGGCTTTTAGCCAGGCCGCGAGTTTGCCAACCCATCCTGTCAACAGGCGCACCGCCCGGTGAAGCCCCGGATGAAGCCTCCGGGCTTTTCCCGAATCAGCTTCTGGCAACGGCGCTAAGGGTGCAACTTTATCCACCGCAACCGCGACGTCACGGTGATGTAGAACGAGTAGAAACCCATTGAGCGCATTTAGCTTCTCGTCAATGGACCGGCGCAGAAGATTGACGACAGAAAACAGATGACGGATTTCAGCGCCGCGCGCCGAAAGTCGAACGGCGAATGCCGTTTCCGTCATTGTATCGCAGGCCGTTAAACTCCCACCTTACACCCCATACCTCACAACCAATACCATTCGGACTGGGCACGGCTGAACGGCATGCTGATGGAAGCGCTTGGTAAGCTGGGGCGGCGGCGACCAGAGCACCATTCTGGGACATGAAAAAAAGCATCGGCGGGCCACGCCGCGCTGGTCAATGCCGCCGCCGGCCACAGCCTGGACCTAGACGACGGCCACCGGCAGGCGTTGGGGCATCCCGGGGCGGGATTTCCGCTGCTCTGGCCCTGGGCGAATCCTTGGAAATCGGCGGCAGGCAACTTCTCACCGCCATCGTCGCCGGATGTGAGATATTCGTCTGCACCGGTAAATCCATGAACCCGGCGGTTTTTTCAAGGGGATTTCACATGACCGGGGTGTGCGGCACACTTGCCGCTGCCGCCAAGGTAATAGGTTTGGATATACAATCAATCGGCCACATCCTGGGAATTTCCGCCATCCAGAGTTCCGGCTTGCTGATCGTCGTTCACAGCGGGCAGATGATGAAGCCCCTTAACGCCGCCAAAGCGGCTAACAACGGCGTGCTGTCTGCCTGCTGGCCTAAGCGGGCGCCTGCGGACCGCAGCAGGCCCTAGTCAAGGGCGGCGCCGGCCTGTCCGAATTTTCGATTGAAAGCATCAACGATCCGCATGTCCGGCGGCTGTTCGACAAAATACAAATTGTCAGAGATCCCACCTTCGAGTCCAGAGACAGTATACGGGAGGCCGGTGTGGAAGTCGTCTCAACCGACGACGCCGTCCTGACAAACGAGGTGCTGTTGCCCCGGGGTCGAACCGAAGAATTCTGCCGCCACCGAACAGATTGAAAACAAATTCAAGGAATGTATCGGGGATTTCTGGAGCGAACAGAAAAGGTTTCACATCATATTCACCATCAGAGATTTTGGCCAACTTAACGATGTCCGCATGCTAACAAGCAGCTTCGTCCAGAAAACTTATCCTACAAATAAGCGAAACACGCTGCTTTATTGAATAGGGTGCCATAGGAATTCTCTCGATATGAAAATCCTCTTTGACTAAGTAACCTGAAGCGGATTCAAAAGCTCAGATTACGAATAAAAATTCAAACAGTCGGATTCTATGAGATTCTTGATGATATGCCAACTGAAAGGGGTGAATGCGGCCGGATGGATCTACCTTTGGTTTCAACGCCATGTAATAGTTTCATCTAACCTTTTGGTTTTATACTCGAAAATAGCGCTGCGTGGCTATGATGCACGTGTGTCCCGACAGATTCAAGATGGTGACGACGTCTGCATCGGCAGTAAGCATCTGTGTTGCCATTATGCGGCGCAATTGATGGCAGCTCGCTCTCGATGTCGAGTTGACTCCGCTTCACATTTCGTCAATCCTCAGCTCTTGCCTCGAATGACAAGGCAGCCTTAGTTTGGTTGTTTGAACTTAGCTTCTATGGATACCTCTTTGAAGCGAAACAGATGTTGCTTTGCCGCTTCTCTGTAGACCAAAAGGAATTGGTTCTTGTCTAGCTTCAACAACTCCTTCATTCTATTGAAAATCTCCCAGCCGTTTCTTCGTGTATCAATGAAGCGCAACAAAAAATAACGTAACAGATCGATTCTTTGCGCCGCTTCCTTCCACTGGCCAATAGCCTTTATGTCCACTCGCTCTATATCACGAATGTCGATTTCTTCTACATTTTTTATTCTATACGACACACGGCACGAATCTAAGTTGAGCACAGGAGTTAAGTCCATAACAGAATAGGCATCTTTTTTTTGCAGAATCGTATCGTTGATGACACATGTATCCAGGCCCACGAAAAGAAAACACATAACCGCATCTTCGGGGGTTTCAACGATCGGCTGACCCATTGTATTAAAGGACGTATTTAGCAACAGAGGGATACCCGTCATCGCATAGAAAGACTCTAGCAATTTATAATACACGGGATCTTGTTCAGCGGTAACCGTCTGAAGACGGCTTGTTCCATCGATATGCACTACAGAATTGATTTTATCAACCTTGCCTTCCAAAACCCGAAATGTTCTATGCATATAGGGACTCTTATGGTCTGAGATATCCGCCACATTGAACCAGTTGGGCACTTCTTTTTCGATTACTGACGGCGCAAAAGGGCGAAAGTCCTCTCTAAATTTAATACTATGGTTAATAGCATTTTTAAGGTTTCTAATTGTTGGATTAGCCAGTATGCTTCTATGCCCTAGTGCTCTGGGTCCCAACTCTGATCCACCTTGATACCACCCTATTACTTTTTCCTGTTCGAGCATCCTGGCCGTTTGGTCGATATAGTTCGAATTACGCTCGATCGTAAGCATTTCAGTCTGGATTTCGCCCTTGAATTGATATGCTGTCCCCATTTCGACAGAAAAGGGAGGGCATTTCGATTCTCTATCACAATTGATCCCATAATAAACAGCGCCAACACTGATGCCGCTGTCATCAGGCGCAGGGGGTATATAGAAGTTAGTACCTCTGAACGCCTTATAAAGGACCTCATTGAATGTGCAGTTCAAAAAAACGCCCCCGGCAAGACAAACATTATGCTTCTTTGTCTCGTCAATTGCTTTTCTAATATATCTGAGCAGCTGCTTATTCAGCGCATTCTGGACCGACGCCGCCAAATTCTTATATATTGTTTGCTCTTGTGGCCACCGCCTGTTGCTTGTAAATTGTAAAGAGATATCCGACTTGAAAATGAACTGGTCATTCTCATACTCAAGAAAAGCTTCTGGTTGATAATCGATGTGCCCGTATGGTGCAAGGCCCATCACTTTGCCACAATCCATTAGCCCACCAAAAATCTGCTTCGCCACTGCAGAGTACATTCCTCCGACACTAGCGTATTTTGGCATTCCATATTTGCTGTCTTCCACCCATTTGTTGTCTCTGACCAGCAGTTTATGATACGGGCTGATGATTGTTCCTTCGCCTATATAGATGGATGCATGTTCCCAGCCATTGTTGGAGACGGTTCTGCAAACAGCTTTCTCTTCCGCCGAAAGGTCGGTATAGGGGGATCCCATACCGTCGACGACGATTATCAGTGCGTCATCAAATCCTGATCCAAAGAAAGCAGAAGCAGCATGTGCGAGATGATGTGAAATTTTTATAAACGGAGCATGCTGGCTCAGATTGTATAACTCTTTGTTGAGCTCATAACGATTCATGTAATCTGTTGAATCCCCCTGAACAGAATAGACAACTTGATTTATGTCTTTTACGACTATGCCTGCAGAGTTCAAGCAATACGAGAGTGAACTCATCTCAGCATCACCCGTGAGCCGAAACCGCTTGATTCTGTTGAGCCGTTCCTCTTGAATAAAAACAATATGATTCCTAGTTGCCAGGGCTACTGATCCATTGTGTGAATAGCTCAATCCAAGAATATATGTCATTTCAGAGACCTCTCATGCCGCCCTTCACTCCAGCTGATAGCCCTATAGTTGAACTTTCTGATAATAAATGAGCGGCACATAAATGGCATATGTACTACTCGATCGCGTCAGAGGTGTACACCATGAATACGTCTTCAACTTCAATTCTCATGCCGGAGCCTAACAACCCGGCAATCGTTCATCAGATCCTCGTAGTGTGTGCTTTCGTTGACAATTATTCAGAATCATGTATTTTTTTATCGGCGGTTATGAATCCGTACAGAGAGAGGTCTGCAAGAAGATTCATGAATTCCACATGAGACACATACTGGTTTGTTCGGACGGACTCCAACACCATGCGCACTGTCTTAGGTCCGTTGTTCCTTCTGATCTCCCCTAGCACACCCTTAACAAGCTTGCTATTGTAGGTTCTGAAGGCCAAATTCAATTCTCTTGAACGATTACCATATATCAGGCATCGGGCTTCTTCGCTCCCATGCTCGATGTACCCATTGCCCTCCATTCCCCGTGCAGCAGCACGAGTGATGTGAACACTCTTTTCTCGTTCATCCGTATCAACGCGCCATTTCCCCAGCCATTTACCGAGTGTCGTGTCGATATCCGTATGATGAGATCTGATGTTCAGTTTGACATCCTGCAGACGATGGTAATCTCCGGAAGGTAGCTTCCGCAGAGAACGTGCGGTCCTATCACCAAGTAGTTCCTGTATTTCAGTAAATTCGGTTTCAACACGTTCGTTTTTTACTTCGTTAGCGAATTTAAGCCGAGGCCTATCCGTTGCCCCCTGATAGTAGTTTGCATAATCGTCAAATTCATTAAAATTATCGGCATATCCAAATTCTTCTGGATTGTCAGAGACAAACGAGCCGGGCTGCCACTCGAGCAAGAGGCATTCGAGATCGACTAGAGATCGATACTCCATTGCCGATCTGATAAAGGCGCATGCTTCTTCGTGGTCACCTCTTTTTTGATACGGCAGTCCTGCAACGGCGTTTAACATAACAGTCGTATTTCGAAGCGCGTCCGCTGTTGCCAGAAATTCAAATATCTCAGAATCTGTTGGAAGCGGTTTCGAAAGGCCACGTCGGACGATGTCCAATCGCTGCCTCTCGGAGAAAGAGCAAGTGTCGACGGCAACAAATGTGTGGTCAAAAGAATTTGACAACAGAGTTAAGAGCCTGTCATCTGGCAAACCCCATGCGTAGTAATGCAGCCCGTGCATCGATAGATCAAACTCTGAAAGAATCCCCTCAAAAAAATGTGATATTTCTGGACCACTCCTATCGTCAAAATCAATTCTAAAGGTTTGCTGATATGACTGCAGGGCTTTCAAATCCTTCTGAATCGCATCGGCCTCACGATAGAAAGGTTTCTTGCGCCCGAACAGCCTCTCTTGCATATCCCTGCCGCCAGCGCAATATAGACAATTGTGGCTGCAGCCTTTACCCAAATAAAACCACCCGACGCTGCTATAGAGGTCCAGTTGACTGGTGTAGATGTCTTCAAGATGCGACAGATAGATATCTGTGCCGTCCCTTTCGTTCTCAACGTAGGTGATTCGAGTTGGCAGGATAGCGCCTCTCTTTTATTGGACGCTGTTTTGAGGGTAAGGATATCGGCGGGCCAGTTCCAACATCGGCACCTCGCCATCGCCGAAAATGATTGTGTCCACACAGTCGTAGGTAATCAATTCCCTCCAAAATTGTGTTGCAGTGTTCCCTCCTAACACGATATTTATGCTAGGATCAGTTTCTCTGACCACATGACATATTTCAAGTGCCCGACCAATGTGATGGTACCATTTCAGACTGACACCGACTAGCGAAGGGGTGTAATATGCGAGCGCTTCTGTGATTAGCTTTGACCGCGCACCGGCATTGTCGATGGGATTGGTATTGATAATTTGCACATCAATATCGTGCCGTCGCAAAAAAGAGGCTATATATGCTAATCCCATCGCTTCCGGGCCTACCAAAGGTCCAAACAAAAGCACCGAGTGGGGTGATCGGTTGGAAACTCTGCTGTTATCGAGCCGCACAAACTCAGGCACAGGTTTTACGACATCGCGGTTTTCCAGAACGTCATGGCGGTAAGGCACAGGTTCCAAAGCCCCAATTGCCCTTAGCTTAGCAATAGTATCTTCGACGTCTTTGCGTTTGAACTCCTCGAATTCCGCAATCACCTCATCGACCTCGCGAGGAGATGCAAAAGACTCTAGGAACCTGGCAATTATGCTAATTGAAAAATCTGTAATTTTTTTATTGTAAGGCGGAACGCTTAGTTGAGGGCAGCCATCACTCCACTTCAGGATCGTCTTTTTTGAAACAACCAATTTATTCGACATTCCACAAGCCTCAAGGAATATTCGACATCAATTCTATCCTGATCAATTCAAAAAGTTAGAATGATGTCAACACTCGCAATGATGGTCAATCAAAGGATCGGTCATAAGGAATCTCGACAGAACGTCGGTAAAAACAACAAACCCAATGTGCTGCAGTATTAGAATAACAGGCGGATTCGAACAGCCCTATTTTCCTACTCGAGTTCTTCGAAACGCGCTTTAATCCGATATACAATGTTCTCAATCTCTTTATTCTTTGCATAAGAAGCACCGATAGATGCGGACATCTTTTTGATCAGGCTTTCAGGCTTAATATTTAATTCAAAAAGATTGTAGTAGATAAACAATTCGACTTCGGAACCAAGTACACATTCATACAGCAGCTTTCTTCTAAAGGTATAGCCGTAATAACGGCCTTGGATTTCACACGTACTATATCCCTCGTCGTCCCGGCTGACTTTATGTAATTCAGGCTTGTAGTAGGCCACAACAGTCTTTGGGAATTTGCCTATGTTCAGTGCGTCCTCAATTGAGTTAACCGCAATCCCATCGATGCTGAAACTACGCATCAAACCACTACGGGTGATGGAATCCATTTCTTCCCGACAAACCATCGACCACCTCTTCCAATTTGCAATTCTCTGGTATTTCATCTTGTATTCATATGAGCAATAGTTAATACCCATCTTAGACAGGACATTTTCACCATAGTGCAATATATCGAGTGCAGCGACGCGTGACTCTTCTATAGGAAATGTATTGTGGTCATCTCCTTCTCTCTCACATACACAGCATCGATCGATCATCTTCGATCTGTTTCGCGCGTTAACAACGAGCTGGTGCAAATTGAGATGCTTCACTCCCAATGACTCCAACTGGGGAAGCATATTTTTTAACCTATCGGCATCATCAGGAATTGCAGGGATTTCAATTGCTACTGAGTCGATATATTCTGTAGCCAATCCCACGGGATCAAGCCGATATTCGTCGGCAGCGATATCGAACCTTATTTCATCCAGCCCGATCTTCCGCAACGTTTTCAATTTTTCAACTGTTACAAGTGTCCCGTTTGTATACAACCACATATAGTGTTGGTTACCGAATTCCTTCCTTGTTATCCTAATATATTGAAGTAGCCTTTCAAATTCGAGAAGTGGTTCCCCACCAGAAAAACCCACACCTTTAAATTCGAATCGTTTCAAGTATTTTAGATAGCTGTCGAGATCTAGAGTAATGTTTTCAGGGGTTTTTGGAAAATGTTGATCTGCAACGTCGAACTGATTCATGCAATAAAAGCAATTTAAATTGCAGTTAGGGGTCAGGTAACAACAAAACCAGTCGCCTCTTATACAAGACTCACACCCCGGTGACAGAGAATGAAGTATTATCTTGTGCTTATTGACATTCATCGCTGCACCGCAAATAGTCTTGTCGTGTTCTAATCACCTGTTGATAAAGTCCACGATTGATATTTGTTTCTTTTTAGTTCTAAAAACAATTCTCTTATAGTGTTCTGTTTCATGTTTGCATTGATTCTAGATTGGAACATTCCCGCATAGTGGGAGAGCGTTTTCGCATTACAATCGCTGTAGTCACAATCTTTGCAATTCTCACATTTCGGGATATTGAAATATCGAATGACATTTTCTATTTTTTCTAATGGGAAATAGGCATACACCAAGTCCTCCTCGTTGTAACTATTGGACGTTATGGTGTTGATGTCTTTCCAAGGAAGATCTTCAATACGCAGCTTGAGAATATCCCACATGCAGTAAAAATATTTCGGAACTTTGCTTAAAAGTGTTTCCATATCAACGATGAGTGAAGCCAATAATCGTTCCGCATCAGAATAGTTGCCAATGTGGAAATGGATTATACCAGCAAACCACCGGTAGTCCAAATAGGACAGCGCAGAATTGCGGTGGGCTGGGATGTTGTGAATTATCTCCATAATCTCCATTTTCTCAACTGTTTTCGTCAAGGAAAGTTCATTGATGACATCAACCAAAAATTTAAGGTCTTCAATCTTTGCAGTATCGAGATTGAAGAATATATGCCGCGCCCTATGTACTCGATCATGGATATTTAGCAGGCTACCATCCAAAAGCCTCAATTCGGAAATGCCCGGGACAACGATTTGAAATGCAGGAAATCCTAAGAATGTGTTATCCCGTATTAATAGATCATAATTTTGATTCTCTACCCTTCGCAGCAGAGATTTCAAGGTCTTCAAACTCGTCAAATCATTTGATTCGAATATGTTCTCTTTATCCATCTTCTTCATATTTCTAAACATAGAAATTTTTTGAGCCGATTTGTAGTCCCTAAAAGCACGACAAAATTCTTGCTGCCAAAAGTGCCCTGATTTTACCCTGCTTTCAAAGATGATAGGCTGTAAGGCATTCTTCAAGCCAGTCGTTGTCTCTCCTTGGAGCAGTTCTGTAAAACACCGCTCCAGTGCAATCTCCATATCGGGAGCTGATCCAAGATGGAACAGTCCTTTATTTGATTTACGCACGAAAGTACCCACTACCGGAAATCTTCCATTCAAGGTGCAGTCTTTAAGATAAACCTGATATCCTAATTTTTCCATCGGAATAACATACCGCTCAATTATAGCCGGGCTAACATAATCCAACGGAATCTCAGGAGGTTCTTCACCATCACACAGGATTTTTCTCAAAACATATCGTTCGAAAATCTCGCAGAGACCTTGAATAATCGCTTCAGCAGCCGTGTTGCCCGCACACATGCCGTTTGTTCCAATCGCATCTCTAAGAATTCTCTCAGGCAGGTAAACAGTTTCATTCCTGCTGACGTTATAGAAAGGAATGGATGCGCACGGCCCCTGCTGAGAAAATGCGATCTTGCATCCTCGATCCGGAAACATATTCCTCAGATAGATCCTACCTAAATCACTCGGAGAATACGAAAGCTCTTTTTGATCAGGGTACTTAAGCGCAATGTTAACAGCATTCCCGGATCGAAACACTGAGTTAAATATTGATATATTTTGGATTCGTTCAAGCAGTTCGCCATAGGCTGAGGCAAGCGCGTACTTTTTGGTGATCCCTTTGCCGTTGACACCAAATTGCAGCTCTACGATATTCAGTCTGACGGACAATGCTGCTGGATTACAGCACCATTGACACTCCTTTACAGATAGGCCCAGTTCTGCCAGGACACTTCCTGCATATGCTATTGTTTGTTCCGGAGACCTGGCCTTGAAAGTGATGGATGAGTAAGGAGGCATCCGATTACTGGAATATTCTTACAAGATTCTGGTATGTTTTCTCGATCACATCAGGTGTACAACTCGTAACGAATTCGCTACCCATTCTCTTTTGATCGAGAACCTTGCAGGACCCTCCGCACAGGTTTCGCAGATCACAATCCCTACATCCTTCCACATGATCTGCTGTATACTTGTGCCATTGTTTCTCAAAGAAGTCTTGCCATTCTCTAATCGTCTTGTCCTTTATGTATCCTAAGGATCGATGTTGAAGATGACAAGGATAGACTTGTCCGTCAGAGGCGATGAGTATTTGCGAATAAATTCCGCAGATTTTCAACTCATGGTGCACGTGAAACCGTGCTGGCGGGTAGAATGAAGCATTGAATTTGCCCACAAAAGGCTGTATTGGAAAAGTGTCGAGGGAGTCCTGGAGAGAAGTTGCCCTGCCGTAGTCCAGTAGTCCCTTTCCGATCTTGAACTTGATCCTGTTCTTGTCATAGCGCCGAGATAACTCCGTCAGATTATCTCTAATAGACGGCCAATTCATCTCTAATAATGCTATACTTACTTTTACATCAAGGTGCGTTTGGCTAAGGGCATCCAACGCTCGGATTATTCTCCTAAACGTCCCCCTCCCTCTTACCTTGTCATTCGTTACCTCGTCCGCGCCATCCATGCCTATTTGAATTGATGACAGATACTTAGCAAGGTCATCGATATACCTGGAGACAAGAAGGCCGTTGGTCATAACGCCGATATTTTCGATTTTACAATCATGAGCTTGTTTCAATAGCTCAATACAATCCGTGCGAAATAGAGGCTCCCCTCCCGTAAAGACAATACTGGTGCAACCATTCTCCGCCAAGTCCTTAATGATAGCTTTCCATTCAACTGTCGAAAGTTCATCGCTTTCCAGGTTTTTTTGACCGGCATCCGTATAGCAATGGATACACTTGAGTTGGCAGCGATTCGTAACATGAAGCCGTGCAAACCTCCTGGCGTCATCAGATGATTGAGTCGTGCTGTATCCTTTAAAACCATTAATAAAGCCTGCCTCGGCGCACTTCCTCACCAATTTTCTCAGATTTCTCAGACGGAGTTCCTGATCTTGTGCTTCGAGGATAATATCCTTTGGGATGGTTCCCCGGATTAGTTGCTCGAAGATGATCTGCAGATCATCTTCGAGCACAATCACAGATCCCTTGTTAACAGCTATCCAGAGATGCTTACCGGATACGTAGTGATAGGAAAGGCCGTCTGTTATGGGCGCCTTGCAATCCAGGTGGAAATTCAACGTGGTTGTGTCTTCTCGCATGTTCGGTAGGAGGCACTTCCTAACAATGATACTCGAGGCGGATGGATATCCGATTGCTTGAGGCTTAAGAAACAGTTATGCCAACAGCTTATATGCTCTCAGCTGAACGCTATAGGCAACTTTATTCTGGAGAAGGAATACTTGTCAACTAACAACCGCCACCGCCGGGATTACAGTAACAGCCGTCCTTATTAGCTTTCAAGCTTTCAAATTCCTTGACTAAATCTTCCTTATTGATTCTATCAAACACAAATTCAATTTTGTTGTCCGATAGTACTTCTTGAACTTTCATTGGGATACTGATTTTTTTCTCTTTCTCCTCCACCTTGACCCCCTTTCAGCGCTCATAAACAACTGTAAATACAACATTTTCTCATGCAGCACATACGCTTTGCGCCAATACAAGACCATATAGGTCATTTCGTTGGTTTTGTCAATAAATATCTGCATGATGCTAGGCGGAAAAACTAGCAAACGTTGGCGATGGACCCGCGAAAACCCATGATTTTCTTCAATTGCCAAATCAAGATATCCCTTCGGGTGCTCAAAGGTCATGGGAAAGTAGGAGACATCAAGACCAAACAGCGTGTTAATAGAGTCGCCAAGATGCTGGTGATTGCCTCGGCGTTAATGCAAACAAGTCAACCATAAAAGGCCAATTAAAAGTTATCCCGCCGCAAATTCTCAGGGCATCTCTATTGCAACACTTGATGCCGGCTAAGAATCGCCCTGCTCTATGCCCCATGCGCCCTGCCCACAAGTCTGTAACCCACAGCCCGCGATAGGCAATCCGCATCCCCGCTTCATTGCAGCCCTTTGTGCCTCAGCATCTCATCCAGGCCCGGCCGGGTGGTCTGGCCGGCTTCAATTTCGGCCAATCGTTTTTCTTCTTTGACGATAAGCGCCCGGACTTTGTAGACTGCTCCGGCCGCATGGGCCTGGGGCACGACGACGACGCCGTCATCATCGGCCACGATAATATCACCGGGACGAACATGCTGACCGCCGCACTGGATCGAGAAATTGATCTCGCCGGGACCTTCCTTCATGGGGCCGTTGGGATTGATGCCGGCTGTAAATACGGGAAAGCCGGAGGCTCTCAGCTCCGCCGCGTCTCGAATGCAGCCGTCCACGACCATGCCGGCCAGCCCCAGCTTGATAGCGGTGGATGCCATCAGAAACCCGAGCAGCGCCCAGGAGTGGTCACCGCCGCCGTCGATCACCATAACATCGCCGGGCTTCACCAGGGTCAGGGCTTTGTGGATCATCAGATTGTCAATCGGTGGAACCCTGACAGTCAGGGCCGGCCCCACAACTTTCATCCCATGAGAAAGACCCTTGATCCGCGAATCCATGGCAGCCGCCCTTCCCAGGCAATCACCGACATTGCCGGTCAGACACCCGGTCTGATCCATCAGGTCCTTGTAGGCATCGACCAGTCCGGAATCGGGCCGCACGAAATCGGTTCGGTAGCGGAATCCGGGTTTACCTATTTCTTTGATAGCCATATTATTCTTCTCCCAATTTATAAGGAAGGCGCATAGAATTTTAAGGGTCACAACCTGACCTGGACAAACCGGAAAAAAAGACTGAAGCTTCGCTGATGTCGTCCTGCGCCGTCCTAATTTAGATTTTGACATTTTCCTTAACCATTTTTTGCCAAAAAAGAAAAGAGATATCTTTTGTAATTTGGTGCTTGAGATTTGGATCTTTTGTGTTTTATAACCTGATGTATCCGGTTTGGAAATCAACGAAACTTACCCCGGCATTCTGTCACTAAAATAAGATCCGGGCACGCTCTCCATGATCTGACGCCTGCAGCCAAACAGGCGGCCCGTATAACTTTTCACCGCAAACTTAGAACAGTACTATAAAATCAGGGGAGGATATGACGTGGAAAACAAACCATCCATAATCGTTGTCAGTGCCCACGCCGCCGACTTTATCTGGCGGGCCGGGGGTGCCATTGCCCTGTATGCCGAGCGGGGATACCATGTCCGCGTCATCTGCCTGTCGTACGGTGAGCGGGGTGAATCCGCCCGGCTTTGGAAGCAGTCCGGCATGACCGTGGAAAAAGTCAAAGACATCCGCCGGGATGAAGCCCTGCGTGCGGCGGAAATACTCGGTGCGGATATCGCCTTTTTGGATGCCGGCGACTACCCGTTAAAGCCCTCCGATGACCTGATCAACTGCCTGGTTGGGGAATTCCGCAAATATCAGCCCGAGCTGGTGTTGACCCACGCTCTGCAGGACCCCTATAATCCCGATCACCTCATGGCAGCTGAAATTACCCTGAAAAGCAGGGTTTATGCCCAGGCGCGCGGCTACCCCGCGCCGGGCGACATCATCGGCGCGCCCCCGGTTTTTTTATTCGAGCCCCATCAGCCCGAGCAGTGCGGCTTCGAGGTTCAGGTGCTGCTGGATATCAGCCCGGTATTCGAACGCAAGCGCAGGGCAATGGAAGTGATGGCGGCTCAGGTGCATCTGATCAGGTACTATGTCGACCTGGCCCGCCGCCGCGGGGTGCAGGCCAAACGCAATTCGGGCCGGGTCGGCGCCAAAGAGGAAGTCTTTGCCGAAGCCTATCAGAGGATTTTCCCCGAGGTAGTTACGGCGTTTGCATGATTCAAGGAGAACATCGCTAAAGGAATACACCGCAAGCCGTCGCGGTGGGGAGAAGTCATCCACCTGTTGGCGACGGCATCGACAATACCGCTGGCCCTCGGCGGCATGATCCTGATGCCCTACCGAAACATCTGCCGCCTTGCAAGGATTTGTGCGCGACGGTTTGCACCGAATCGCAGGCGCAAAGCTAGGCCATATTCAAATCCAATAAAGACCGCAGGCACCTGAATTACTACCTCCCAAACGGTCACGAGGTCAATTCCACCCGGTTGACAAACCACCACCTTGTCATACTTTAGACAGAACAGGGGGTCGCTCCTCATATACCTCTGCATTTATATTCGCCCTTCTCCGTCTGGTTTGAAAGACTCCCGACCAAATAGAACTATCTTATATGAAACCACATTAAGTTAAAAAGCAAACCGCAGAACCGCAGAATGTCGAATAACGAATTTCGAAGGAAGGAATCGCTTCAGGCTCCGCCTTCGGCTTCGGCCTTCGCTCTTCGAGCTACGACGCGACAAGACGTTCCGACAGGCCGCGCAAGCTTTTTTTTTAGACAGAACAACATTCGATGTTGGATCCGCCTCAGGCGGATTTGATGTTCATCGGTTTCTTTCCCGATCAGACTGGACGCTTGTGGCCAGCGGCGGCGCAAATATCCAATTGCGCACCATCACTAGTGGTGGAATGTCACCCGCAGATTAAATATAGACCAATAAATTATGTCTCAGGAGGCCATTATGACAGAAATAACCATCGATCCCAAAGTTTATGACCTGTACGATGAATACTGCCACACCCAGATGACAAGGCGCGATTTTTTGACCAAAGCCTCGGCGCTGGCGGTGGTCGGCGGTTCGGCGCTGGCCATGGCGGAAGCCCTGCTGCCGCGCTATGCTGAAGCTCAGACGATTTCTTTCACCGACAAACGGATCAAAGCCCGCTATGTTGAATATGACTCGCCCGGCGGCAATTCGGGCAAGATGCGCGGGTATCTGGTGAAACCCGCCGGTGATGGACCTTTTCCGGCCGTGCTGGTCGTACACGAAAACAGGGGCTTAAACCCCTATATAGAGGACGTAGCCCGCCGGGCCGCGGTTGAAGGTTTTCTTGCGCTGGCGCCGGATGGACTCTCTCCCATTGGCGGGTATCCCGGAAACGATGACGACGGCAAAGTCATGCAAAAGACCTTGGACAGAGACAAGCTTTTCACGGACATGCTGAACAGTGCCAAATTCTTGAAAGGTCACGAATTGTCCAGCGGCAAACTGGGCGCAACCGGCTTCTGCTACGGTGGCGGTGTGGTCAACAATCTTGCGGTGCGCATGGGTGCAGACTTGAACGCCGGCGTGCCCTTTTACGGCCGGGCCGCGCCAACCGAAGACGTCGCCAAAATTCAGGCACCGCTGATGATTCAGTATGCCGAGAATGATCCTCGTGTAAACGCCTCCCGGGAGGAGTACCGCAAAGCCTTGCAAGAACACAACAAGGATTTTGTTATGCATACATACGAAGGAACCCGGCACGGTTTTCACAACAATTCAACACCGCGGTACAATGAAAAGCAGGCCAGTGTCGCCTGGGAACGGACTATATCGTTTTTCAAGCGCCATCTGACCTGAGTAGATTTGCAGCCAGGTATGATCTTTTTCGGAAATAGGACTAAAAATTCGTGATGCTGAGGGTTCCGTGGAGCACCGGTGTCTGTAGGTCGTGGATTACTGCACTGGCGCAGGATTCACCTTCTTATTACAGGACCGTTTTTGCATGACTTTGTCTTATGGAAAATGCCTTTCTTTGGCCTTTTCGACAAGGTAGCGCTTCGCAAGGTTGAATCCGCAGCTTTCACGGATTATCAACTCCGGATCCAGAATAACCCGGATGGGTTCCTCGTGATTTCCCTTTTTTTCGATGCGGTCGACAAGCCTTTCTGCGGCTATGCGGCCCATTTCATAGGGGTATTGGGCGACCGTGGTAATGTTCAGCAATCTGATGGAGGCCGCCGCAATATCACCAAATCCCACCAGTGCAATATCCTGCGGCACCCTCAACCCGTTATCGACCAAGGCATTGAGGGCGCCGATCGCCATATCGTCATTGGCCGCAAAAATAGCCGTCGGCTGGAATCCCTTTTCCAGTTCGAGAAACCGGCTGGCCGCCTCGTAACCGCTATTTCTTAAAAAATTGCCCGCCAGAATGAGTTCATCCGGGAGGATCAAGCGGTAATCTTTAATAGCCGTCAGGGCGCCTTCTAAACGTTCACTGCCGGTGGCAGTATTGCCCGGTCCCGCAATCAATCCGATATTTTTATGGCCCAGGCGTATCAGATGCTCCACCGCCATATAGGCTCCTTTTCTGTTGTTGACACCGACACAATCCACCTCGAAGGGATTAAAGCAGCGTCGCAGCACCCATATGACCGGTATCCCGAGATCGGCCAGTTTTTTGGAATTATCGTTATCCAGCAAAGAGGAGCAGGTAATGACACCGTCGAACCCCCGGGCCCTGATAGCACGGATCTCGCGGGTTTCGAGGTTCTCATCGGCTTCGGTCGGCATGATGCTCAAAAGATAACCTTTTTCACGCAATACCTTGTTGGCACCGTCGGCGATACTGGAAAACACCGAATCCTTCATGGTCGTAATCAGCAGGGAGATGCTGTTCGATCTCTGGGTCACAAGGGACCGCGCAGCAATATTGGGGGTAAAATTCAGCGCCCGGGCGACTGTGAGGATACGTTCCCGCGTATCCTTGCTCAAGCCGGGTTTGTTGTTGATGGCTAAAGAGACCGTCGAGGGCGATAGATTCACCAGCTTGGCGATGTCTTTTAAGGTTGTTTTTTTTTCGTTCAAAATTTACTCCGATGTCACCGCAATAAAATCATTTTTTACGGGCGGATTCGTGAAAAATTCCAGGTAACGCAGGTCCTGATTGGATCTGTTCAATGTCATATGTTTTTCTCCGGCCGGGATAAACAGAATATCTCCGGCCCTGACAGAAAATTCCTGGCCTTCGACAATCTCGATGCCTTCACCGGCGATGAATATAATAACCGATTCGCGGATACTATGGAAATGGTAGGGCACCTGACCGCCCGGCGGGAGAACCCCGAGCATTCCACCCATGTTACTGGCCCTGTGCTCCGCGGTTAGGATTTCCGGCCGATAAGATTCACCGGGTGTTGGATTCTCCAAATCAATGTAATCTTTGCTGCGAAAAATTTTCATGATTTTCACCCATCCCCAAGTTTTCGTTTTTAGCTTCAAGTTAGGGGCTTCGCCCCAATTGGAATGTTGGAATGATGGAATCTTGGAAAAATGGGGTTTGAGATACTGGCGTTTTGGACTAATGGTCCGCCGAAGGCGCAACGATAAATCCAAAAACGGATCATATCTTCTACAAAACCCAATGTTCCATCATTGAGGTAACATCTCAGACCTCAAAAGATACCCCGTATTTTCATAAAGTTGTAGATATTCAAAGACGTTAAATTACAGCCGGTTTTCCAGTGTTTGCCGATTCAATAGCTGCACGAATCAACGCCAGGGCAGCAATTGCCCCCTCGCCGTCCGTTTCGGGATTTTCGCCCGTCTGAATACATTCGGCGAACTCCTCGATCTCTTCTAAAATAGGATTGCCCAGGGAAATTGCAATATCCCTTGATCCTGTTTTGCCTTTTTCAAATATCTGCAGCTTTGTGTCCCGATCGACGTTCTGCCACCATAAAAGGTATTCTTCAAAGGGAATTTCGGGGGGTGTAATCGTGCACAAGAGGTTGGCCTCCGTTCCGTAAACATAGAACCAGACCGCTTTCGGAGAGGCATAATTCGAGCCGATGTAGCCGAGCATCCCGTTTTCATATTGAAAGACCGTGGCGGTGACATCCTCGACCGGTGCCGGGATATAGAGTTTGTTAAAAAAAGAAAAGGCTGTTTTAACAGGCCCGAAAAAATAGTTGAACACGTCGGTATGATGAATCCCCATGGTCATCAACGAACCGGCCGGACAACCGCTGTCATCCCCACGCCACCGGAAATCCTGGGGCTTGAGCACAAAGCCCAGGTTTTGAGAGTAATTTCCTTCAACCTGTATCGGATCGCCAATGGCACCGGCATCGATCAATTCCTTCATCTTTCTGATGCCTGTCAGGCGCCTCAAATGATGCCCCACCATCAACACAACTCCGGCCTGCTGGCAGGCTGCGATCATCTGTCTGCCTTCATCGATTTTGTTGGCGATGGGTTTTTCAACAAAAACGTGTTTGCCATGCTCAGCGGCAAGTAATGTATATTCAGCGTGCAGATTATTGGGTATCGCCAGATGGACGCCATCCACATCTTTTCTTTTCAAGACATCTTCATAGCTGGCCTCCTGGTCGCAGCCGAACCGTGAGCTGTAATCCGATCGTTTTTCGGCGACGCTGTCATAACAGGTCACCAGGTTGACCTTATTGCTGTTTTGGATAGTATTGCCGATACAAATAGACCATGCCCCCGTTCCGATAACCGCGAGATTTACAGTTTCTGTATTTGCCATTTCAACCTCTTCTGAATTCATTGTTATTAGTATTGTCTGTACTTGGCGTGTCCATAATTTAATTTTGTTAGCCCGGCAAATTACGACGTCAATACCCAAATAGGGCCTGGCCATCATAGACCGCCGGCAGCGAAGCACAGCGCCGGAATCCGGCATATACCACGATTCTTCTGGATTCCCGCCTGCGCGGGAATGACTGGATGACGGTCAATAGTTGTTCTAATTAATTGTCGGTTTTTTCTATACCCCTGTTGGTAGATATATAATAGCAGGCTGTCAGCCGATACGAACAACCATTAACACCTGGTTGAGCGTTTTACGTTCATTAAGCTGAGCGGTCGGGGAGTTTCTCCTCAATAGTATACGCTAGCATTTCGTAGCCCTCCGCCATCTTACGCGGTGTCCGGACGGGGTATGCGCTCGCCCCAGCCGTAACAAATCAGTACCGGATTTCGTATACGCCCCCAATCCCCTACGCCAGATCCGGACAGGCAGAGACAATCAACGTCGGGGTGTAGACTGTCTTCTGGGGCTCGTCCGGATCCAATCAACGCGGGATAGCTGCCGTACCCAAGATGCGCGGTCATATTGTTACGGCTGGGGCGAGCGCATACCCCGTCCGGACAGAGCAGGGAATAAATAACTCCCCGACCCCTCATTTAGTTAGTTGGCAAAAATTTGCCCCTTTTCTCATTATAAATTATTCCGTCCTGATGGATGATATTGCCCCTGAGCATGGTGAGCTCGGGCCAGCAGTTCAAGACCTTTCCTTCCCAGGGATTAAAGGGTGCGTCGGTGTGCAGCTCTTCTTTCCTGACGACATGGGGGGTGCCGATATCGACAATGACCAGATCGGCATCCGAACCAACGGCAATCGTACCCTTCCTCGGAAAAACACGCATCAGGATAGCCGGATTATAGGCACATATCTCGGCAATCTCGACGGGCGAAAATCCTCTTTCCAGCCCATTGTGCAGGGTTACGGGAAAGTTGCAGATATGGCAGGGGAATCCCATTCCCGGACGGGTTTTAGTCGGCGGCGGCATATAGAGAGGATTGGGTTTTCCGTCCGGAAAAGTTTCGCGGGGCGATACAACCCCATCGGTTCCGACACAGGTGATATCCCCGGTTCGAATCCCCTGCCAGAGAGCATCCACATCCTTTCTGACGCTCAACTGCGGGATAATGCAGGTGGCCTGATACCCCAGTTGCTCCCCGACCTCCGGCCAGGAAAAATCGAGCCAGGCCCCGCAAACCTCACCCTGAACGTTGAGACCATAATCGGATCTGTACCTGCGGATGAGTTCGACCGCTTCCTCGGAGGCAACGTGTGCAATCAGAATCTCGGGCAGCCTGGCTTCTTTGGCCAACCACAGCACCGTTGCCAGATCCAGCGTCTCAATCAGGGTGGAACCTCGAGCTGCATTTACCAAACGATATCCGGAAAGCGACTTGTCGATTTCGGCCCGTCGTTCAACCTCCAGACTCAATTGTTCCTGAATGTCAAAATTTACCGTGTTGATATAAGGCTGCACGCCGACATCCCTGCAGGTATTGAAAAACACCCACATATCCCTGTTGGACAACGCCACGGAACGATACAGCCCGGTCCAGGCCTTGAAGGTGGAAATGCCGAGCTCTTCATAATAGTAAGGAATTTCGGCGATTTGATCCGTATTTATGATTCCAAAGCGAAAGGCGAAATCTATGCTGGAGCGCTTTTCCGATTTTTCGATTACTTCCGGGAAAAGCTTTTTATAAGAAGCCCGCCACATGGCGTGCACGAAACCGGGCACATTCTCAAGGGGCTGTTCGAACAGCTCGGGGTCCTTGACCTTTTCCTTCCAGCCCTCCATATTTTTGACGGATCGGTCAAGCAGTATGACCGAGGTCGTGATCCCCTGGGCGGCCGCAGACTTTGACTCCTGCTCCATCTCATAATAAAATTCGTTGCAGTGCCCAAAATGGCCGTGCGGATCGACGCATCCCGGAAACACATACCTGCCCTTTGCATCTATAACCTTGCCTGGCTGCGGCAAATCATTGCCGATTTGAACAATTTTTTCGCCTTCAATGGCGATATCGGATTCGAGAATGCCAAATTTTGGAATAACCAGCTTTCCATTTATGACAGTACAATCTATGGGCATGAAAATATCTCCTATTGCACAACACAATCGTCGGAAAATGCAAAAATCTATTTCCCGGAATTGTGGTATTGAAAATTACATTGATTATATTGCTACAAATTGGTTGTTCGGCTGTTTCAAACAGCGATTAACAACAAACACATAAAATTTAATTGAGCGCTTTGCGCTCAATCAGAGTAATTCCATAATTTCGTCATCCTCGTAAAGGTTGTCGTATAAGGGGACCGCACCCGAATCGGTGATGACATAGGTGTCCGAGAGGCAGGCCAACGCATCCTTGGTTTCCGCCGTGGGATGCAACGAAACCACCATTCCTACTTGCAATTCGGCGGGTTCGTCCCGGTGAAAGACCGGTCTTTCAACAAGATCCAATCCCTGGCCATGGCCACCAACGCGATGTTCTACCGGACAGCCCCTGCTCTTGAGGAACTCATCGCTGGCAGCTAACGCCACCGACGGGAGCACCCCGGGCGTGCAGTTTTCTTCCATAATGTTTCGGGCTTGCCTGGCGATTTCCATGGCGTCGTGCAGCTCCCGGGGGACGCTTCCGAGGCAAAGAAACCGCCTCAGATCATACCAGTAGCCGCCGGCCACGCTCGATTCAATCAACAGATTGATCACATCGCCTTCCCGAAGGGTTCTCCTGATATAGGTATTGCCCCAGTTGCACTGGGCATAAACGGTCTCGCCCGGCTGGTTGAAAATAAGATCGATCTGCTGTTCTTCACTGCCGGCCAAAGCCTGGTCGTAGCAAATCTCCGCGATAATTTCAGATGCAATCCGGCCCGGTCTGATCAGCTGCTTGGCCATTTGGTAGCTTTTTTCGTGCAAATAAGCCGCCTGCCGGTGAAGCTGGAGTTCTTCTTCGCTCTTGATCATCCGGACTTGATCCACCAGTTCGGTTGCATTGATCAGGTTTACGCCCGGCAGACCCTTTTGCAGGTTCTCATAAAAGGAGGCCGACATGTTGCCCATACCCACAAGTCCGACGGTTTGGGGTTTTTTGCGCATGATCACTTCCGCGGCTTTGCCCGGATCCCAGGCCTCTTCCCACCACACATTCGGCCACGCCGGTGTGTTGATTCTTTCTTTAACACCCCTCAGGGCCCATTGGGACGGTGAGATGGGTGGGGCCGGTCTGGAGGGTCCATGGGATATAATGGTCATGTCATCGTCTAGCGGGAATATGCCCGTGATGTTGAAATTGGTGCCCGGTATGTCGGTGAACCAGCGAAAGTAGCCGCCGACGAACCGTTGTTGACTCTGGATCACCAGATAGTCTATCCCTTCATCCGCCATGCCCGCACGCACCGCCTTCCACCTTCTCTCAAGCTCGTGCTGAGAAATTGAATATCTTCTCGAATCTTCCCTTTTTAAAAACGTTTCAATCATTTCCAATCCCTTCCTGAAGGCAAACCGCCATTTATAAATTTTCAAAAACTTCTACCTCAATTCAAGTCATCGATCATCTCGCCTTGATCCCCTGAACAACGCCCTCGATCAATCGATAGGCTGCTGCGATGTTCTGCTCTTCATATTCGTCCCCATAAGGCGTGGAGGCCACACCGAAGGCCGAGGCCTTCTCCCATCTGAACATCCGCGCCAGGGCGGCGCTCAACTCATGGCTGGTCGGTCCTCCGGTTGCGGGGAAATTGGACCCCTCGAGTTCTTCCGGATTGAGTATATCCATGTCCACATGAACGTAAATAATATCCGTCAAACGGCTCAAACGCGCCATTTGAAGGTCGATGTTCTCCGATAGCGTGATCAGGTCTTCGGTGGACAGAAACTCGAGATCCGAGCGGTCGATGAGCGCCTGCTGGTGGGGATTTACGCTTCTTAAGCCCCCCATTACGATGTATCTGGTCGGCAGGGCCGGATCGAGCCCTGCTTTGAGCCGAATGCGGGTCAGGCAGAGGCCTGCGGACACCGCCACCGGCATCCCGCCCATCAGACCGGTGCCGGAAGTTTCCGGCGTGTTGAAATCGCCATGGGCATCGAGCCAGACCAGCCCCACTCTAAGCGGCTTCCAGCCGGCACAGTGCTGGAGTCCCGCCAGCATACCCATCAGGGAACTGCAGTTGCCCAGCAGACCGATCGGGAGCCGCCCGTTTTTTAGATGATCTGCCACGAACCTGCCGAGGTGTCCCAAAGCACTTCCCATTTTGTCCCAGCCGGGCTGGTCATCTTCTGCGGGGGTCAGCTCTACAATCGATACGTCCTTGAGATGACAGCCCCAATCGACCAGCCTGTCTTTCAAGCCCCCGTTCTCCAGAAGCCTGGGGCTTTCTGAAAATTCAAGGGCGAACGTATTGCCTCTGTAGGGATTTTCCACCAGCACAACGTCAATGGCGCCGTCCTCGTCCTTGTTTAATTTCATATTGAATCCTCATGCTCAGCAAAATATTTGGCAGTGTTTCGGCCTGAAGCCGAGCGGGATGATCCCGGCAATAAATCACTCCTCCGCAAAGACCATCAGCGCCGTCAGCTTGTTGATATCGTCAAGTCGTTCCAAGGCCCACACCATATCGACAATTTTCTGGATTTGCCCGTCGCTCATATAGTCGGCAGCCATCATTGCGAGTTTTTCTTCTAACTCCGCATCGCTGAGAGGGTCGTCGGGCACTCCGTGAGGAATATCGGTACGTTTCTCGAAGCGACGGCCATCCCTGGTTTTGATCTCTGAGACCCCGATGAATTTAGGCAGGTCGGGATCCGGCTCCACCGCTATCCTGTCGATCAGATCCAGGACCACCGGGTCAGCCAGTTTTTCAGCCGCAAACTGCTCCGGTCCGCAGCTTCGCTCCTTGATCGCGATCGCATTCGGATAAAAGGCACTGTGATGGGCGCTTTCAGGATTGCGGGGATACTTGCGCGACAAAGCGGTCGTATGTTGGAATACCCGCGGACCGGCCTTGATCTTGACCGACGCAATATCCTCGGGCCTCAGATCATGTTCAATAACCAGTGCCAGCGTGGCGGATGCATGCCAGAAAAGCGTCGGACTGGGTCCCAGGGTTTTATGCCAAGCCCCCAGGGTTCGCCAACCGCTGAAATCGGTCATGCGCTCCAAATCCAGATCGCCCTGGAGAATGCTTTGCCGCATGCCCGAATCTCCTTCGACGACACGGATAGGACCGCTGAAGCCTTTCTTGGCCAAAACACAGGCTAAAATGGCATCATAGGCCACAAATCCGAAAGTGAGGCCCTTGGCCATGGTAATCTCTTCCCGGTGGCAATCCAGGATCCCAAGAGGAAGGCTGCGACTGGCGCAGATGCCGATCGCATTGGCGACCTGATCCTCATCGAGCCCCATCAGCCTTCCGAGGGTCGGGGGCATGCTCAGCCCGGCCCGCATGTCATAGTTCCAGCCCCTTTCTTCGAGTGACGGCCCGATTATGGCTTCAGCAAATCTTGCACCTAACTCGTAGGAAACGACCAATGAGGTCAAAAAATCACGCCCGGACGCCTTTTGTCTCTCACAGACAGCGAGGACCGGGGCTAGGGCGGCGCTGTTGTGCCCTCCGCCGCCTACATCGTTAAACCCCAGATAGCAGACGAGGAATCCATTTACCAGCGAGGCATTCAGTGCGCTGGTGCGAAATCCGGAGCCGAACATGGTGGCCTCCTCCGGCCCCCCCAACTCCTTTGCCATGGCCTCGCAGGCCGGCCGGCCGGGGGCGCTGTAGGATCCTATGGCGCAACCCAACCCATCCAGCAGGGAGCGTTTGGCCTGGTGCACCACTTCTGCGGGCAGTGAGCTGTATTTCAGGCCCAAGCCGAAACGGGCGAACTGATAGGCAATGCTCGATCTGTACGCCAGATCAAGGTTTTGCCAGGCCAGGTTACGCGTCCAGGTCATTGTATTATTCCTCCTTCAGGGTTTCCATTCGGGCGTCATCAATTCAAAGAGACACTAAATTACGCGGGGCACAGCGCTGTCTTTAATCGGTCGGGTATTATTTTTCGCCAAGTCACCCCGTGATCGCACGCTTTTGGCAGCGTCCTCCGGGACCTACCGACTGCGAGGACGCTTGATTTGCAGAACCTCCTTGTTGACCAAGTGTTTGGCCTCGTCACCGCGCATAACCCGCAAGACTTCTTCGGCGGCCGCCATGGAAAGCCTCAAGTGGGATTCGGGAGATGATCCTCCCAGATGAGGCGTCAAAACGGTATTTTCAAGCTCAAGCAATTCGCTGTCGGGATCCGGCGGCTCATGGGCATACACATCCGTCGCATAGCCGCCGATTTTACCGGCTTTGAGCGCCTCGATCAGGGCCTCTTCATTGACGACATAGCCCCTGGCCTGGTTTATGAGCAGGGCCGTATTCTTCATGGCTTCGAACTGGGCTTCGTCGAACAAATTTTTGGTCTCATCCGTCAAGGGAAGGTGCAGGCTGATACTGTCGGCCTCCCTGAGCAGCACTTCAAAGGGTGCATATTCCACGCCCAGAGTCTTTTCGGATTCCCGATCCCTGGTCCTTTTGTGATAAAGAACCCGCATGCCGAAGGCCCTGCACCTGGCAGCCACCCTTCTTCCGATCCGCCCCAAACCGACGACCCCGTGGGTTTTGCCGTTGAGTTCCCTGTTGACCAGGCCCAGCCGGCTTTTTTCTCTCCAGCGGTTATTTCTGACCACACCGTCATAAACGGGAATATTTTTGGCCAGCGACAGCAGCAGCGCCATGGTGAATTCCGCGACGGGATGGGCGCTCACCTCGGGCGTGTTCGTGACCCGCACACCGTATTCCGTGGCCGCCTCCAAATCGATTCTGTCAACGCCGACACCGACTCTGGCGATGTGTCGCAGGTTTTTGGCCGATTCGATCAGCCGCCGGTCCAGATAAACACTTGCACCGGCCAAGATGGCATCTGCATCCCGGACTTCATCAAGAGGGGCATCCTCGATAACGTTATGAACCGCCACGACCCGAGCCGCCTGCCTCATCATGGCAAGGGCCTTTTCAGCGAGTTGAAATCCGGCCAGGACAACAATTTTTTTCATGCTCCCGTCTACCTTCCGTTTACCAGTCGTTATAAAGGTCTAAAGCCTGCTGCACATCGACTGCCCGATTTTCGGGCGCCAAGGTACAATACGGCTTAATCCAATACGACGATTGCATTGTCGTCGTAAAGATTGCTGTAAAGGGGCACAGCCCCGGTATCCGTGATGACATAGGTATCTGCCAGACATGCCAAGGCATGCTTGGTTTCTGCTGTCGGATGCAGCGACACGACCATGCCTGCTTCGAGCCTGGCCGGTTCATCCCGATGAAAGACGGGCCTTTCGACCAGATCCAGCCCCTGTCCGTGTCCGCCTACGCGATGTTCGACCGGACAGCCCTTGCCGGCAAGAAAATCATCGCTTGCAGCCAGCACGTCGCCGGGCAGCATCCCGGGCTTGCAGTTCTGCTCCATTATGCTGCGGGCTTCCTTGGCAATTTCCATGGCCTCCTGGAGCTCATTGGGGACCCGGCCGAAGCAAAAAAAGCGCCTTAAATCGTACCAATAACCTCCGGCGGCACTCGATTCCATCAACAGGTTGACGACATCTCGTTCCTGGATGGTCCTGCGGACATAGGTATTGCCCCAGCTGAGTTGGGAAAGCTTGCTGGCGCCCGGCTGATCGAAAATGATGCCGAGCTGCTGCTCTTCACTGCCTTCCAAAATCTGGGCTATCCGGATTTCGGATTGTATCTCAAATATGGTCTTGCCGGGTTGGATCGCCTTCTTGGCGAGTTCATAACTTCTGGCATGCATGTAGGCCGCTTGTCTGTGAAGCTGGAGTTCCTCTTCGCTTTTTACCATCCTGATGCTGTCCACCATTTCAGTGGCGTTGGTGATGTTTACACCGGGAAGCCCCTTTTGAAGGTGCTCGTAAAACGAGGCTGACATGTTGCCCATTCCCACCAGGCCGACGGACCGGGGTTTGGTGCGCATGGTTACCTCGGCGGCTTTGGACGGATCCCAGCCGTCTTCCCAGCATACATTCGGCCAGGCCGGTGTATTGATTCTTTCTTTGACCCCCCGCAGGGCCCATTCCGGCGGATGAATGGGTGAAGCCGGTTCGGAGGGACCGTGGGAAATGATGGTCATCTCATCGTCTACCGGGAAAACGGCCGTAATGTTGAAATTGGTGCCCGGTATGTCGGTGAACCAGCGAAAGTAGCCGCCGACGAAGCGCTGCTGGCTCTGGACAACAAGATAATCCAGCCCCTGTGCCGCCATGCCCTCACGTACGGCCTTCCACCTTCTTTCGAGCTCATGTTGGGAAATTGAAATTCGCTTGGCATCTTCTCTTCTCAAAAACTCATTGATCATAATACTCCCCTGTTCGTGTAATGGTTGTTGTCACCTAAATCTATATTAATAAGAAAAACCTTTATTGCAATCTCGCCCCCATCGTCGCACCACTCAGGCGCATTTACATGTCGGTTCGCTGTTTATGCCGCGGCACCTCCGTCCGGGATTTCCTTTGGCCGCATCATCTTGCTTTAAGCCCGTTGATCACGCCTTCGATCAATCGATAGGCCGCGTTTCTGTTGATGCCCTCGTCGTCGTCCTTATAAGGCGTGGAGGCAACACCGAAGGCCGCAGCCTTTTCCCACCTGAACATCTTTTCCAGGGCGGCGCCCAACTCGTCGCTGGTCGGTCCGCCGGGCGCGGGGAAGTTGGGTCCCCTGACCTCTTCCGGGTTGATAATATCCAGATCTACGTGCACATAGATAATATCAGTCAATTTGCTCAACCGCTCCATTTGAAAGTCGATGTTGTCGGAAACAGTTATCAGGTCCTCGGTGGACAGGAATTGGACGTCCGAACGGTCCAATAACTCCTGCTCATAGGGGTAAACGTTTCTCAGCCCCCCCATTACCACATACTTTGTCGGCAGGACCGGATCGAGCCCCGCCTGCAGTCGCAGTCGGGTCAGGCAAAGACCGGCAGCCACCGCCACCGGCATCCCCCCCAGATTGCCGGAGAGGGTCGTCTCCGGCGTATTGAAATCACCATGGGCATCGAGCCAAACGAGCCCCACCTTGAGCGGCCGGCCTCCGCCAGAGTGCTGCAGACCTGCGAGCATTCCCAGCAGCGAGTTGCAGCTTGCCAGAAGACCTATCGAAAAGCACCGGCGGCGTTGATTGGCGGCAACCAACTCGCGCAGGTGCCCCAGGACGAGTCCCAGTCGATGCCAGCAGCCCTGGTGCGCCTCCTCTTCCCGGGTCAACCCGGCAGTGGAGATCTGTTTCAGGCGGCAGCCCCAATGCGCCAGTTTCTCTTTAAGGCCGCCGGTTTCAAGATACTTGGGTCCTTCTGAAAAATCAAAACCGATGGGGAAATTGCCGGTGTACGGGTTCATTACGATTGCCACCGCTGTCTTTCCGTCGTCGTCTTTGTAATTCATCATTTTAAGAAACGCCTTGCATCGAAATGAAATTATGTTCCCTGTCCGCTTAGCTGCACAATAAACCGCCGCATCAGCAGCGTCAGCGGAATCAGCACAAGAATCAGAAGAACACCCAGCGCGGCGGCTATGGGGATATCGCCATCATCCCAATAGGCCCACATCATCACCGCCAAAACATTGTTTCCCCTGCTCGCCAACATCAAGGGGGCGCCGAAGGAACGAATGGCCTGTACTGCGGACCAGATCCAGCCCGCAGCAAACGCCGGAAACAAGAGGGGCAGCGTAATCGTCAGGATAGTCTTGGCCGTACCGGCCTTGCTGACATAGGCGGCCTCCTCCAACTCCTTGTGGATTTGGATGATCGCGCCATTCATCGTGCGGGTACCAAAGGCGATGTGCTGCGTCATCAGCGCTATGACGATGATCCATATGGTCCCATAGATGCCCAATTGGTTGAAGGGAAACGTCAAAAAGACCATTATCAGGGCCAGGGCAATCACGATACCAGGAATGGAATGGGGCAAAAAGGCCAAGGCGTCCAAAATACCCCGTCCACGCAACCGCGTTCGTATGATCAGCCACGAGATGAACAAAGATACCAGCATTGTCGCCGAGGCCGTCAAAAGCATCACTTTAACCGTGTTCCAGACGACCCGCAGGAGATCGCTTTCGAAAAAAACTTCAATGTAGTTGGCAAAACTGAGCCACTTTAGCTCGTCCAGCGACGGGGGTCGGTAAGTCGGCATCAGCGACCCCCAAAAAAGAATCAGCAGCGGTGCCAAAACCGTAATAATGAAATAGAGGACAAACACCGCCAATGCCGGATAGCGCCACTTGCCCAGGGAGACCACCCTCGGGCGATAGCCCTTTCCGGTAACCGTGGCGAAGTGCTCGAAATGGCGCAAGGCATACCGGTACCCCACGATCAGCAAAATCATAATAAGCATCAGCACCAGGGCAAAAACGGAACTCGATGCGAAATCGATGGGCGTCAGCACCCGGGAGGTGAAATAGATCAATGTGCTCAGGACGTAAATGTTGGCCGGCAGCCCGATTGCCATGGGGATTTCAAAAGACTCCATAATCAGGATAAACCGGTACAGCGCGGCCAGCAGAAGCGTCGGCATCAGCAGCGGCAGCACCACTTTAAACAAGGTGGCGACCCTCCCGGCTTTGGCGACGCGCGCCGCCTCTTCCAGGGCAGGGTCCATCATGCGAAAGCCGCCCACAATCATCAGAAAGGTCGTGGATACACCCCGCAGGCCATCCAGAAATACGACCCCACCCAATGAATAAATGTTGAGGGAACCGCTGGTAAGATGGATGCCGAATATATCCAGGACGTATCGCAGAAACAGGTTGATGACCCCTACTTTGGGACCGAGCAGAAGCATCCAGGAAAGTGCAAACAGGATGCCCGGCATGGCCAGCGGTATCAACAGCAAAACCCAGGCCATATCCCGAAAAGGCATATCCGTGCGCTCGATCAACCAGGCGCAGAGGATGGAAATGGACAAGGTGATGATGGTGCCCGTCACCGCCAGGAAAATCGTCGTCCACAAAGTCTTGTAAAAAAGCGGCATCGTCAGGGCAGCCCGATAGGCATTCAGAGACCACCCTTCCGGCATGGCCGGATGGCCGACTTGAAAACTGGAGATGATCAGTCTTGAAATGGGAATAAAGACCAGAGAGACCAGAAAAACGGTAACCAGGATCATAAACGGGTAGCGCTTTATCTGGATCCATAGGTTGTTCAACCGTTTTTTCGATGAAGGGTTTCTCGTGGACATGTGTTATATCCCCACCCATAACGGGATTGTCGTTTAAGACCGGGCCGGGCCGGTCAGCACCCCCTCTCCCGGAGAGGGTCGAGGGGGGACTGCCGGATGATCCGACTATTTCTTCCGCGGTGTCGGGAAACCCCAGGCCTCGATGACCTCTTTGGAATACTGCTGCGCCATCTCCGCGGTAAATTCCCAACTATTGAAGTATACCTTGGCCCCGGCTTCTTTAACCATCCTTGAGATTTCAGTGCCCTCCACCATGGGAGAACCCCGTCGGCCGATGGTGTCAAACATCACCTGGCCTTCCGGAGAGGCCAGCCAGCCGGCCATGAGCAGAGCCGCATTGGGATTTTTACATTTCTTTGCAATAATCGTGTGAAAGTAGGCGTTCACCGGTACTTCCGTCGGAATGACGAACTTGAGCTTTACGGAAGGATCGCGGCGTTGAATGCCCAGGATGTCGGTTGTGGGTATGCCGACGATCATGGGAAATTCGCCGGCAGCAATTCCGGCAACCGACGCATCGAAGCTGCTCATCCAGATGGGTTCCTGAGCGGCCAGCTTGCGGCAATATTCCAGGGTCTTCTCTTTGCCCCAGTGCGGGTAAAGCCCGATAAACGCCTGCGGACGGGTGACGACAATAAATTTGCCCTTGTAGTACGGCTTGAGTAAATCTTCCCAGGAATGGGGGACTTTATCTTCGGGGACAAGATCCGGATTGTACGCGAAACAAAGGACCGTCGCACCGGCTGTAATCATGCGTTTGTCCGGACTGACATAGGCCGGATCGACCCCGAAAAGGCCGGTCCAATCAAAAGGCCCGTCGATCACCCCGGCCTTGTAGTAATTCGGGATAACCGTCGGTACAATTTGGACCAAATCATAGGCGATGTGCCCGCCGACGAGCTCGAGCAGGATCCGTTCACGACTCTCGACGCCGTGGATGAATTCGAATTCCAAATCGATTCCGTACATTTCCTTGAACTTCTTGCCGAAGGTCTTCTTGAACACGCCTCCCCTTCCCAAAAAGGCCGTGGCAAGCCTCACCGTTCCTTCTTCTTTGGCCTTGGCAACGATCTCATCAAAGGTCTGGCCGAATCTGGCGGGCGCCGGTTTCATGTCCGCCACGCTGCTTCCTATGAACAGAATCATGATCGCAAAGACGACACCGGGAATGAATAACATCCTTCTCATAATATACCTCCCTTCAATATTGATTTTTTTTCTGAAGAAGCTATGAGACCAGGCTGTTTGGGATTGCATCACCTCCTTTTGGGTGTCACGCCCGGGCAAAAGGTGCCGGGTTTCAGTTCTGAAGTTGCCCACATCCGGTCCACGCAAGCTGAAACCCAACAGTCGCAATCTAACCAGGAGCAGCCTTAGCGCCTAAGGCAACCTGGGCGGGAAAAATATTTTCGTCTCGGCCTCCGCGGTTTGCAACTGGCCACGCCAATCTATGTAAAGGTGCCGGCGAATACCCGGCAGTACTCGGGATTAATCTTTAGGTAAATTTTGCTCCCGACCTGAAAATCGCTTGTCGGCGGGAGCTTAAGGTAAAGCGTTTGTTCTCCCCATGAAACCTGGCAAAAAATGGAGTCGCCGAAGAAATCGGCCCTTTTGACCGTTCCCCCGATCACATTATCGCTGTTGCCGTCCATTTCTTTGGCAACCGTGAAAAACTCCGGCCGTATCGCCACCGTTACCTCGGCGCCCGTATCGATGTCGGCCGGCAACGCACAGAAGAACCTGCCCTGGGGATTTTCGATGAAGGCCATCCCGTCTTCGGTCTTTTCACCCACAACGCCTTCAAAGAAGTTTATCTGCCCGATAAACTGGGCCACAAACATGTTTTGGGGCACCATGTAGAGCGCTTTGGGGGCATCCTCCTGCTCGATGCGGCCGTCCAGCATGACCGAAATGCGATCCGACATGACCAGGGCTTCTTCCTGGTCGTGGGTGACATAAAGAGCCGTCATTCCCAACCGGAGCACCAACTCCCGGATCTCCACCCTCAAATCCTCGCGCAGCTTGGCGTCAAGGTTGCTCAAGGGTTCATCCAGAAGCAGCACCTTCGGGTTGGCCACCAAAGCCCGCGCCAGAGCCACCCGCTGCTGCTGGCCCCCGCTTAAAAGGGTGGATTTTCGCTGGGCCATGTTCTCCATCTGCACCTGGGAAAGGGCTTCCATGACAAGCTCTTTTCTCCGGGGCTTGGGAAGTTTCGATTTTCCCTGTTTCAATGGAAACTCGACATTGCCGAAAACGGTCATGTGAGGCCAGATGGCATAGGATTGGAACACCATACTGATGGGCCGGTCATTAGGGGGTATGAAACTGCCGGGTGTGGTCACCACGGTATTGTCGATGATGATCTCGCCCTCCTCGGGGCGCTCCAGCCCCGCTATGCATCTTAGGATGGTGCTTTTTCCGCATCCGCTGGGCCCTAACAGGGTATAAAACTCGCCCTGCTCGACGTTAAAACTCAACTGCCGGACGGCGGTCACGCGGCCCTCGGTGGTTTCGAAATATTTGCTTACGTTTTTGACCTCAATCATGGCGTTTTCCTTGAATTAAATAGTGGTTAGGATCCTTGCCCGCTTATCTGCACAATGAACCGACGCATTACCAGCGTCAGCGGAATCAGCACTAACATGAGGATAACCCCCAGGGCAGAGGCCAGAGATATGCTGCCGTCATTCCAGTATGACCAAAGCATGACGGATATAACCGCACTTTTCCGGCTTGCCAGCATCAAGGGTGCACCGAAGGACCGCATCGCTTCCACGGCGGACCAAACCCAACCGGCAACGAAGGCCGGAAATAAAAGGGGCAGAGTAATCGTCACGATCGTTTTGGCCGTGCCGGCCTTGCTGACATAGGCCTCCTCTTCCAATTCCTTATGGATCTGAATGATGGCACCATTCATGATGCGCGTTCCAAAGGCGATGTACTGTGACAATAGGGCAATTACGATCACCCACACCGTCCCGTACAGGCCCAGCCGGTTGAACGGAAAGGTCAAAAAGACCATAATCAGGGCCAGGCCGATCACGATCCCCGGGATGGACTGGGGTATGAAGGCCATTCCATCCAGGATACCCCTGCCGGGCAGTCTGGTTCGAATCACGATCCAGGAAATAAACAGAGAAAGGACCATCGTGGCCGACGCCGTTACGAGCATCACCTGCACCGTATTCCACATGACCGAAACGATATCGCTTCTGGTAAATATTTCGATGTATTTCGCCAGGGTCGCCAGCTGCAAAGCCTCCCACGAAGGGGGTCGGTAGCTGGGCATTATCGATCCCCACATAAGGATGAGCATCGGCGCCATGACCGTAAAAAAGAAATAGAGGAAAAACACCCCGAAGGCCGGATAGCGCCACTTGCCGAGTGTGATCACCCGTGGTCGATAGCCCTTGCCCGTGACCGTGGCGTAATGCTGAAAATGGCGCAGGGCGTAGCGATAAGCCACAATCAGCAACACCATCAGGAACATCAGCACCAGGGCAAATACGCTGCTCACGGCGAAGTCCACGGGTATATTCACCCGGGAGGTAAAAAAGATCAGCGTGCTGAGCACGTAGATGCCCACAGGCAGTCCGATTGCCATGGGAATCTCGAAGGATTCCATGATCAAGATAAACCGATACATCGCCGCCAGCAGAAGGGTGGGCATCATCAAGGGCAGGACGACCTTAAACAGGGTCGCCACCCTTCCTGCTTTCGATACCCGGGCGGCCTCTTCCAGGGCGGGGTCCATGATGCGAAATCCGCCGACGATCATCAGAAACGCGGTGGAAACCCCCCGCAGGCCGTCTAAAAACACCAGTCCCCCGAGGCTGTAAATATCGAAAGGACCGCTTTCAAGGTGAATATTGAAAACCGCCAGAATATTGCGGATCACAATATTAATGACACCTCCTTTGGGACCGAGCAGCAGCCCCCAGGACAGGGCAAACAAAATCCCCGGCATGGCCAGCGGCACCAGCAGCAGCACCCAGGACACATTTCTGAAAGGCATGTCCGTACGCTCGATCAACCAGGCAAAGAGAATCGCAATGGACAAGGTGATAATGGTGCCGGTTACGGCAAGAAACAATGTCGTTCCCAAACTACTGTAGAAAAGCGGCATGGTGAGGGCGTAGCGGTAGGCTTCGAAGCTGTATCCCTTCGGCATGGCCGGGTGACCGATTACAAAGCTGGTGATGACCAGTCTGGTAAGCGGAACGAGGACCAGAAATAGAAGCACCGCCGTGATAAAGATCAGTAGAGGGTACCGCTTAATCTGGACCCACAGGTTGTTTAAAAACGAACTGCCTGGAGCGTTTTTCGCAAGCATATGTGCTTCTCCGCAAGAGCTAATTTATCTCGTAGAACAGATCCGGACCTTTATTTACCAACGTGATTCATGGCTGTGATCAAAACTGCAGGATGCGGACCGGCGTTGAACCGGCATGCCGCAAGCAACCGGATGGCGGCCAATACATGCCCCCAAGGCTGGATGATTCTTCCCTTTCAAATTCACCGCAAGGCTCCACACTGAAGTTGTTGTCCGGAACGGCAACCCCCCTTCCCCCTGCCGGGGTAAGGGGGGTGGATTCGCCGGCGCTGAAGAATCATTCCTATCCAATCAACTTCGCGCAGATTCTATTTTTTGCGGGGCCTGGCTTTCGGAAAACCCCACGCTTCGATAACCTCTTTGGAATACTGCTGCGCCATTTCTGCGGTGAATTCCCAACTGTTGAAATATACCTTTGCTCCGGCCTCTTTAACCAGCTTGTTTATCTCGGTACCTTCCATCATCGGAGAACCGCGATGGCCTTCGGTGTCGAACATTTTTTGGCCCTCGGGAGATGCCATCCAACCGAGCAGCAGCACGGCGTTGGGATATTTGCAATTTTTGGTGATAATCGTGTGAAAGTAAGCGTTCACGGGCAGTTCTTTGGGGATGCGCATCTTGAGGCGCTGGGTGGGATCCCGGTCCATTCGCTGCAGGTAGTCCGTGGTGTTGGCCCCGATAATCATGGGGAATTCGCCGGCGGCAATGGCGGTATAGGCCTGGCCGTAGCTGCTCATCCAAATCGGTTTCTGGGCGGCCAGCTTGCGGCAATAATCCAGGGTCTTTTCCTTGCCCCAGTGCGGGTAAAGGCCGATATAGGCCTGCGGGCGGGTAACGACGATAAATTTTCCCTTGTACCAGGGTTTGAGCATATCCTCCCAGGTGTTGGGAACCTTATCCTCGGGCACGAGGTCCGGATTGTAGATCGTCGCAAAGACCGTCGACCCGGCTGTGATCATGCGCTGGTCCGGGCTGATCCACATTTTTTCGACGCCGAAAAGGCCTTCCCAGTCGAAAGGACCGTCAACCACACCGGCCTCGTAGTAATTGGGGATGACCGCCGGTATAATCTGGACGGCATCATATGCGATATGCCCCCCCATGAGCTCAAGCAGGATGCGCTCGCGGCTGTCGACGCCGTGGATGTAGGTGTATTCGACCTCGATTCCGTATCTTTCCTTGAACTTGTTTCCGAACGCCTTTTGGAATGCCTCATTGCTGTTAAAAAAAGCGCTTGGGATTCTACATTTACCTTCTTTTTTTGCCAGGGCCACAATCTCATCAAAGGTCTGACCGAATCTGGGTGGAGCCGGCCGGTCAAGGGCCAAACACACCTGCGAAATCAAAAAAACAGCAGCCATCGATAGACTCAAAAACAACAGTTTTCTCTTCATTGAGTTCCCTCCTTTCAGTAGTAAATGAAAAATGGTGAATCCAACTTGACGCCGCTAGTCTCTTTAACCAACCCGAGGGCGGAAACTGCAAATAGCACCACCCGGCGAAAAACCGTATCGGCAGTGCACCACCCCGGGGCCACTCTTAGCTGAAAAGATTACCAATCAGAATCCTTCGCTCAACTTGTGCAATCTCACCTCCTTTGCGTTTACAGACGGCTTCGATGCGATTGTGGGGGTGAAGCCTGTTCTGCTAATTTTATTATTATGGAGCTTTATCAATACAAGCGTTTTAGTAAAATATTTGCTTATGTTTGTCAACATTTTTATTAAATTAATTAATACAATAATTACAATTAGTTATAATTGCATACGTTTTTAGTAGTGATTTTTCAAACGTTTTATTTCTTGACAACGACGGGGCCTCTTGTAATAGTGAGGCCAACCGGCAAAAGACCCTAACAAGGAGGAGGAAAGAATGCTACGACACACGGCGCTCTTTATATGGCGCGACTTTACGACCGATGCGCAGAAGCTGATTATGAAAAAGGGATTGGCCTATTTGCGGTATGGATGCCCGAGCGTCCGATCAGTGGATTTCGGGGAGGACCTGTTCGGGGGCAGCTCGAGGCTGCTCGAGATCAAGCCCTACCGGCGCACACCCCTGTGGCACGCCAGGGAGACGGGGCCTCCGTGCAACTTCGATGTCATTCTTATGCTCGATTTCGACGACGCCGAAGGACTGGAGGCCTACAACAAGGATCCCGTGCATGCCGAAGTCGGCGACTACGACGCCAGCGTCTGCCGGCCCGAGAGGACCGCCAGGGTTGACTGGTGGTACGACGGTCCCCCTCTGGTCAGGGAAGGCGCAATCCGCCACACGGCCCTCTACCTGTGGGCCGATGGAGCAACCGATTCTCAGAAAGAATCGGTACAGGCAGGCCTGAAATCGCTGCAGGATGCGGTGCCCGGTGTGCGCTCACTGATAATCGGGCAGAATGTAGGGACCTTGACCACCGACTACGACCTGATTTTAGACGTTCAGTTCGACAACGTCGAGGATGCCCGGGCCTACTTTGATCATCCCGCCCAGCAGGAGGTTGCGGCAACGGTTGCCACGTGCACCATGCACGAGTGGACGGCAAAGATCACCCACAAGATGGCATCGGGATAGATAGAAAGAGTAATGAATGAACATCGAACATTCAACGTCGAACATCGAATAAGGTAGTCTGTCTATTAAAAAAAGCTTGAGCGACCTGTCGGGGCGTAGTCACGCTACAGGCGTGACGAAGCCTGAAGCGAATCCATCCTTCGACACTTGTCCGCCGGAGGAGGATTCGGTATTCGACACTTGTCCGCCGGAGGAGGATTCTGCGGTTCTGCGGTTCGCTTTTGAACTACGTTAAGGTTCAGATACAACTGGTAAACACTTGATGAAATCTTGATTGTAGACGACTGACGACGACTACGCGTCAGTCCTCTAGAAAAAAGCTCAGGGCCAAAATCGCCAGGCACAGGGCAGCCATAAAATATCCGGCCGCCGTGAACCCTCCGGTCCAATCGACCAGCACGCCGATCACCAGCGGCGCCAGAAATCCGCCGACTTCAGATATGCAGTAGAAAAGGCCGCTGGCGGAGCCCATATATTTGGGTCCCACTTCCGGAGTATCCATCAGAATCAGCGTGATGACCGGTACGAGGGTGCAGGAGCCGATGCCATAAAGCAGAAGCCCGATCAAGGCCGGCGCACCTGTCGAGCTGAAGAACATCCAGATCGATGCCAGGGTGGCGAAGGACATCAGGGCTATGAAGCGGTCTCTTTTACCGGCTGGGATTATTCGGGGTAAGGCCAGTACGGCGGGAACCCCCGCCAGAAGGGGAACCGAGGACAAATAACCCGCCATGGTCGGGGTGACTCCGCTGTTTTCCAGAATTTTCGGAAGCCAGGCGACGAAGCTGTGAATGACGGCGAAGTTGAGCAGCCCTAATCCGAGGGCGATCTGAACATTTCGCACCCCGATCAGCCTCCCAAAGACGGATCCCAAGGCGATATCTGAGCCGCTTTCCGCTGGTTCGAGGTCCCTGGCCAGCAGCCACCAGATGACGGCAATGCCAAGGACGAGCGTACCATAAAAGGCAAAGGTCAGCCGCCAGCTGTACCCGGTAAGGGGCATGATCCATCGGTTGGTAACGACGAGAACGATAATGCCGCCGATCCAGGGACCCGTGGTATACACCCCGACGGCCGTGCTCCGTTCCCGGCCTCGAAACCACATCGAAATGGTTTTGGGACAGCCCGTGGACATCATCGGCCCCCCCAGACCGAATAGCGCTACGACCGGCAGAAAGGTGCCAAAGCCCTGGGAAAAATAGCGCAGGCCTGATGAGAGGGCAACCACCACCGTCCCCCAGAAAAGGGACCTGCGCGCACCCCACTTGTCGAGCACGAATCCGGCCCAGAAAGCCGCACCGATATAGGTCAGCTGCCAGGATCCCATGACTAGGCCCATCTGGCTGTATGACATCTTCAGGTCAGCAAGGATGGGTGTGACCAGAGGGGAAAGCGATCTTACGACAGCCCCGAATGACATATAAAGGAGCCACAACAGGGCCAGCATCACCCAGCGATATTTGTCCGGCATATAATCAGGTGAGATGATGGCGGTGGTCTCCCCAGTGTGATTTACAGATCTCGAATTGATTTTTAGACCGCTCCGGTTCTGGAAGGCAATTGCTTGAATCTCAAATCACAATACTCAAATCCCAAAAAAATTTCAAATCACAATATCAAAATCCGAAACAGACTTTCCGGTCAGTCAATCAGATGTCGCGCTTATCCCCATACGAAACGCCCAGGGCACCGTCGACATCGAAGCAGCGCCTGCAGACGGCGCCCAGCGCACCGGCTATTCCGATATTATCCAGGAGGCCCTTACCGCCGGGCACAATGGCTCCAGCAACTACTTTTTTTATTCAATGAAGGCTGCGATAGGCAAATAGGGGCTGTTTTTCCTATCTCCGCTCGCAAAAAGTCACTGACAATTCGATCGGCAGGATTCCATTGAAACGCTGCACATTTGAGCATACCCGCACATTTGTTCGTGCTAGTATGCCACTATCCGAACAGTGTCAAGCTAAATAAAGGCAGGCTTCGGAATATTGGATGGGGATAAAAGACCGTAGTATTCAGCCATCTCTACTTTCCCATGCGCTTTTTAAAGTAGGAGATGATATAACTGCAGCTGATGATGACCATACTCGAAACAACCATAATAATGTAATAGCCTGCCGGTCCGCAGCAGGGGTTGCCTTGTTCCACGACAAGCAGCATTGCACACCCCAGGGCGAAAACAAAGCTGGCCGTCATTCTGACTTTACTCGATCGAATGATAAATCCGCGTAAGAATCGCCGCAGGCTCTTTCCGCCGCTAAAAGATCGGGGCATGAGTACAAATTCGTTTTCACCGTATTGATTTTCCCGAATCTCTCCCTGGCGTTTCTTTTTGAGTACATGCAACGCGGCGTGGATTTCATCATGGGTATACTCGAGTGAGCCTAATATGCTCGTTAGGGAAGCGTGCCCGCCTTTTGCCAGAAGCAACGACCGAACCCTGTCGATAAGTTCGATCGGCGCCTTTTCCCGCCGCCGGGGCCTATTTCTGTAGGCCAGCAGGGCACCGCCGAATCCGACAAAGGGCAAGGTCCCCCAAAAAAAAACCGATCCAATCAACTGGTTCTCGGTGGAGTCGCCTTCCAGCAAAATCCAGACATCCAGACAAAGCAGGAAAAGACAACCCACGGTTATCAGGGATCCAAGGCTAAATAGCAGAAATTTGTTAATCCGAATCATTTTTGCATGACTCCAACGGTATTTGCATCGGTTCGGATCATTAAAAACTTGAGGCCGCGGCAGGAAGTTTCGCTCCGATGGTCGACTCAGGTTTGTAAGCGACCTTCGCCCGTTGCCCGCTTTTCCCGGCTGGGGGCATGACCTCGCACCGGGTGGGGTACAGCGATGGCTTACAGGCGCGACCTTCGGGGGCCAGCCCGTCTGCATGTCCTGATGCTTAGAAAAGCGTACGATTTCTGTACAGCCGTAATTGGCTTAAATCACAGCAAAATCATAAAAAGATCGACAAAGATGACTGTAATCCAGACAGATTTCCGAGTATCAAAGTCAAATACCGAAAAAGCTTTACAGCCCTGGCCGGGTGATTACTTCCCGCTGGCATCCGATCCCCCGGACTTGCTCTTTGGCCGTACCTCATTAAAACTCATAAATTCAGATGGTTGAGCAGTTTCCCCTTCAGGTCCGGACTCCATATTTCTTTGGGCGCCCGGTTTGCGTGGGTTTTCCGCCGCCTGGCATAGCAATTGCAAAATTAATCTTTGCCTCCTTTCAGTTCGATCACCTTTTAGCGTCCCACAACATAGGGAGTAGAAATCCCATGGAAGAGGAAATTCTGGTGCTGGATGCCGACGATACCCAATGCAATGAACTCTGCACCATCTTGAAGGACCTGGACTGTCGCGCGACCCCAACCTCTACTTTGCAGGATTTTAAAACCTACATGGACTCCGGAGAATACCGGGTGGTTATACTGGATTTGGATTCGCTGTCATTCGATAAAAATTTTTTTATCAAGCTTAAAAAGATCAAACCAACGATACAGATAATGGGACTCTCCAGCCGCCCGTTTCATCCTGAGCTGGAAGATGTGATGAGTCGTCACATCTATGCCTGCCTCAGCAAGCCGGTTGACGAGGAGGAATTGGCCTTTTGGATCAAAAGCTTAACGCATTAGGGTGAGAAGCATAATGGAAACGCAAAAGAATGTTATCGATACCAGCGGATATTGCTGTCCCATCCCCGCGACCATGATTTCAAGGAGATTAAAGTCGATTGAAGTCGGGGATATATTAAAAGTGATATCGGATGATGCAGATTTTAAAAAAGAGATTAAGATATGGAGTTATGAGACCGGCAATTCCATCCTTGAGTTGAAGCAGAAAGGAGACTGCTTCGTTTCGCTGATTCAAAAGGGCTCGGGCTTTAAAGGCGAAAACATCGTTGAGATCTTAAAATTTATTGGGTTGGGAATCAAGCTGCATATCGTCAAAGCTCTTCTGCAGTTAATTCCGTATAAAAAAGTGAGATATCTGATCAGCTTCGTATCAGTGCTGGCAGGATCGAAAGCGAACAAATGGCTCCAGCAAAACAACATTACGGGTTACACGCTGCTGCCGATACCCAATGGCATCACCCGGCACTGCGGCCTCGTACTGGGATTTAGTAATAAAAACGAAGCAATCAGGGTTTTCAGGATTCTGGAAAATGAAAAATTTGCAGTTGAAGACATTTATTTTGAAGCTAAAGACAAATCTTACCGAATTTTAGATATCAACTGATATCAGGGAGCGGCGGGCTTCGCCCCGCCAGTCTGCTTTAATCTATTTTTTTCTGATGAAGGCGGTGTCCGGCAGGGATTGCAATATAATCCGAGCCCTCACGCAAAATACGGTTTATGGTCTCCGCATGAACAATGCCAGAGCGGCCGTCCTAAGGGGCCTTTTGCTGACAATTATCCTGATATATCCGGCCGGCAATTCATACGCGGGCGCTAACCCTCCGAAAAATCCCAATTCGGCCAAGGCCTGTGCCCTGTGCCATTACCGCTGGATCGACACTTTTTTCATCGAAGGCCGGGGCTCGGAGTTGGTCGACTATACGTCGGAAAAAGTTGTGGCCACACCGGAAATGTGCTTTTCCTGTCATGACGGCAGCGTGGCGGACTCCAGGGCCAAAGCTTTCAACAACGCCCAACACAAAATCAATGTAGCGCCGCCCGCTGACATGCATATACCGCAACAATTTCCCCTGGATGACCGGGGCAGGATGCAGTGTGCCACCTGCCACAGCGCCCACGGGGTTCCAAGCGGTCCGAACTCCGGGGAGACCATTTTCATGCGCACATCCAACCGGGATTCAGCCATGTGCCGGATGTGCCACCGGGATAAAACCGGAGGCGCCGCTGCCGGCAACCATCCCCTGGTTGCCTCCGCGCAGGAGATTCCCCGGGAAATCCTGGCCGGTTACGGAAAATTTGGAGATAAAAACAATCAAGTCATTTGCGAAACCTGTCATACCGCCCACGGTTCTTCCGGCCAACGCTTATTAGTGGCCGACAGCCGCGAGAGCAGTCTTTGCCTGATCTGCCATCCGGATAAAAACGCGTTCACCACCCAAGGGCGCAAAAAACCCTTTCATATCATCAATGCCATTCCGGCCAAGGCGAAAATACCGGCAACGGTAATGAAACGAGGGGCCAGAACGGGCGACCGCGGGGCCATCATCTGCCAGACCTGCCACCGGGTTCACAACAACCAAATCGAAACCCAATTGCTGGTGATTGCAAAGGACCGTCAATCCGGATTTTGCCTGACCTGTCACCAAACCAAACAGGATATAATCGATACCAAGCATAACCTTGGCCACACGGCCCCTGGTGAGAAGAACCTGCTGGGCGAGACAGTGGCCGAGGCGGGTGTGTGTTCCGCCTGCCACCTGCCGCACAAGGCCGCCCGCAGGCTCGAAGGCAGTGCCCAAACCGCCATGGGCCTTTGTCTGAGCTGTCACGGCAAAGGACGGGTCGCAGCAAATGCTATCCTTACCGGCCGGCAGCACCCTGTGAATCTTAATATTGCGGCAGGAAATGTAAGGACAGCCTCATCGCTTCCGCTTTTTAACGATGCCGGTTTACGGGATGAAAACGGAAAAATCATGTGCGCGACCTGTCATGATCCCCACCGTTGGAAACCCCGTCCGACAGTGGTCCGGGAGTCGTCGAAAATGCAGGCCGACTCGCGAAACAGTTTCCTGCGCATGGAATATTCACCGGCCCCGAGACTATGCGCAAATTGTCATGTCTCCCAAGCGTATGTCGCAGGGACCGATCATGATATGATTGCAACCGCTCCCGCTTCGAAAAATATCTCCGGACGTACCCCCCTTGAAAGCGGGACCTGCGGGACCTGCCATCTGGTTCATAACAGCCGAGGCGACCTTTACTTCTGGTCCCGCGGGTTTGGTGAGGGCAACAACATTATGGAAATGATGTGCAACAGCTGTCATTCCCCAGGTGGACCGGCCGGCGAGAAAGTACCGCCGGTGTATCTGCATCCCAGGGAGAAACCCATCAGCAACAAAGGTCGGGGGGCAAAAGGCAGCGCGGATTACCTACCGGTATACCACGGGGCTACCGGTGAACAGGTTGACACTGGAAATATTTCATGTCCTTCCTGCCACAATGTCCACCAATGGAGTTCAACACTTCCGGCCGCGGGGAGCGGTGTGAATGTCGAAGGCAATCTGGCCGACAGCTTTCTGCGGTCCAAGGCGTCTTTTTCGCTCTGCAACGACTGTCATGAATCTGATGCACACTTGAGGATAAAAAACTATCATGATGCTGATAAACGCAAATTCAAAGGAATCGACGAGCTTTTCGTATATTAAGGAGTTGGCTAAAGACCAAATTGCCAACCTGAAAACCATAGGGGTGCTCATGGCCTTCGGATTGAACGTAATGGCGGGCAGCGGATGCTCAACTATGGTTGTCAACGCCGATTATGATCCTTCTGTCAATTTCACCCGTTTCAGAACATACAGCTGGGTGCCCGCTGCCGAGAAGAAGAGCAGCAATCCTCTGGAGGACGACACACTTCTCATGAAGCAGGTTCAGTATGCTGTGAATCAAACCATGGCAGGCAAAAGTTTTCTTCTGGATACTACCGGCAAAGCCGATTTCATGATCGCAGCGCACGCCGGGACCAAGGAAAGAGTGAATGTAGCCAACTATGGCTATCGTTATGGTTCCTGGAGGGGCTATGCCCGCAACTACAATTATTACGCCCCGTTGGATGACGGACCGCGGGTCGAAACCTATAGATATACTGAAGGCACCTTGATACTGGATTTTATTGATGCCCAATCAAAGGAATTGTTCTGGCGAGGCCGTGCCACAGAGGTGTTGTACGCTACGATGGACAGTCAAAAAACGATTTCAGAAGCCGTCGTAAAAATACTTCAGCAATTTCCACCGCGACCATGAAATAATGCCTCATACCCTATGTCCCTATCGTCTAGTCTGGCCCAGGATATCCCGTTCTCGGCGGGAAGACAGAGGTCCAAATCCTCTTAGGGACTCCAACAAGCCTTGCAGGGTCCCATGACTTGAGGGTATGCAAACACAGGTGAATCAATGCCATACAGATCCAGCAACACCCGAAAGAGAAAAACTGGGCGTTTCAAATTGATTATTCTGCTGCTTCCCGCTGCAATGATTGCAACCCCGGCCGCAGCTCTCGAGGCCGGTCCAAAGCCGGTGGCAAAAGTCAACAGTGTGATTCTCACGGAACGCGACCTGCAGGCGGCCTTCAACGAAATCATACCGGCCGGCGTTTTCCACAGAGGCTTTTCGGCTTCCCGAAAGTCTAGATACCGGCACAAGGCCATTGATAGAATGGTCGAGACAGAGCTCTTTTACCAAGCGGCCATCGCTAAAGGGCTGAAAATTGACGAAGCGGTGGTAGAAAGGCAGAGGAACAGAACGATCCAGCGCCTAGGCGGCGAGTTTAAGTTCAGGGCCGCCTTAAAAAAGGCCCATTTGACGGATTTACAGTATCGGGGAAAATTACGAAAAAAATTTCTCGTCAAACGGATAATTGCCAATGATATCTCGGCTCGGGCTAGGGCAACAGACGAAGAGATCAGATCCTATTATTATGACAATAAGAGCAGATTTATGCGGCCGGAGGCCCGGCGGCTCACCCACATCCTGATCGCCGTCAAACCCGAGGCCTCGACCGATGACCGCAACTTGAAACGTCAAGGCGCACAGGATGTGCGGGATAAAATTATGGCTGGTGAAGACATGTCCGTGATGGCCTGGAATTTTTCCGACGGCCCCTACCGGGTCAAAGGCGGAGATTTGGGTCTGGTTCATAAGGGGCGGCTTGACCGGGACCTGGAAATAGAAGTGTTCCGCCTCGAGACCGGTGAGTTAAGTGCGATTATCGAGACCTATCGCGGCTACCATATTGTGCGGGTGGAAGCCGTCAGGGCGCCGGAGCAATTGAGCCTGGATGCGGTTTACGGAAAAATCAAAAAAGATCTGAGTGCCAAAAAAGAACAGCAGCTGCGCCGGGAACTGGTAACAAGGCTGCGCGCAAAGGCTGAAATCGAGCTGTATTGATCGTCGGTTCTGTCTCAATTGACAATGCTTTTCAAAAAAAGCCCTGTCCCCTCAATTAAATCGTCGTACTCAAGCTGAATTGCAGTGAAGTCGTTAACTCTCGCTGCTGATTCTGTCCAGCAGCCTGTGGACCATCTTCAGGACATATTGCTCCTTTTGACGTGACCATCGGCCCTGAGCCAGGTCTGCTTCCAATTCACCCAGTAGGCGAGATATCTTCTCTTGCTCGCATTGGATCATAGCAAACCGTTGTCTGATTTTGTTAAGCATTATATTCAAAGCGGTGGCCACATCCCTGAACTCGTCGCTGCGACGGTGGGAAATAGAACGGGAAAAGTCGCCCCCCTTGGATCTCTTCAGGCTGTCGGCCATGCGATTGAGAGTATGATTGGCTTTTTTCACTATCCAGGCTCCCATGAAAGCCACAAGAACGGATACGAAGACAACTGCAATGAGGTTGACGTATATAAAAAGCGGTTTAAGAGCCTCACCGGTCGAGGCCACTTTAAGAAAAACGCTCCACTGCAGTTTTTCAAGTTTCTGTCGGGCATAATTGTTGAAAAGCACAGTTGAGAAAATGCTAGCCGCAAACGCTGCCAGAACAAAGCACAGGACAAATCGTCCCTGAAATCCCGGGTTGACGATATATTTTCGTCGTTTGTAATTCATCAAAACCTCATTTCGCGATGGTGTTATTTGATATGACAGGCCAGGCACAGCCGGCTTTGGTGGTTGCTTGTCACCAGCATGAATTTCTCTTTAGAACGCGCGTTGTGGCAGGTACCGCAGCCGATCCTGCCGTTATAAAGCCTGATTTCCGGCGGCAGTGCGGCGACCGGTTCATATTCCCGCGGCTTTTTCAGGGCAGACTTTGCGTAGTGTGTCCCGACCGGATGGTTTAAACGCGTCCGGCTGATATGCTGCCAGTTGCCGGCCCCCAGAGCGCCGATCGGCCTGGTAATATATTTGTCATGGCACTCGATGCACTGCAGGGTATAGTCATCCAGCGAGCCTCTGCGGTCGGTGACCTGAAAGGTTCCCCCATGAACATTCTCAAAAACAATATGTCCCTGCTCGTTAATACCGTGGCATGTGCTGCAAAAAATAGCGCCCTTGCCCGGTCGGCGCAAGAGGAAGTGGCCTTGGGATCTGTGTTTAGCAGAAAACGGATGTACAAAGTGACAGGTGAAACAGCTCAGCCTGTCCGCAACAAGGGGCATATCAGCCGGAATCGATCTGCGCGGATAGATATCCACCGGATGGGCCAGTTCCTGAGCGCTGTCCGCGTGACATCCGATGCAGACGGCACTTGAAATCGGTTTCAATCTGCCGGCAGCTTCGAGGATATCTACATGACACAATCCACATTGATCGTCTGAAAACGTATGCGGTGCCTTATTACGGCTGTAGGCTGTAAACGTCAGCCCCAGCACAATCAGCAGCAGTGCGGCCCGGCTTTTGTTCATACTTTAATCTTTTGATTTTGAGCTCTGATGGCGCAATCCAGTTTTCGCAGTCTTTTGATCAGTTCGATTTTCTCCTTTGATTGACGGGGCAGACTGGCCGCCAGCAAAAGGCCGTGTTCCAATGCCTGCAGACCGCATTCGATGCACTTTTGTCTGTCGTGACATGCGGCGGCCAACTCGTTGAGAACCGAGGACAACGGGTGAACCGCATCATTTTTCCTGAAACCAATCTTCTCCTCGAAACGCCCTTCAGCCAGCCTGGCGGCATACAGCTCTACCCTGAAAAGCGGTCCGGCAATGCGGTGCGAGTAGACTATTCCCAAAAGCGCCAAACCGACGGCTGTCAGTAAATAGAACACAAGATTGATCAGGATGGTTTTGGTTACCAGAGTATCCTTGACCCGGGCGATTAGGGCGACAGTTGCGCCGAAATGATGGTCAAAGCGTATGTGAAGGCTTTTATAAAGTACCAGCGCTGACAACAGGCAGGAAATCACAAAAAGTCCGAAAATAAGCCCCAGCAGTCTTTTATAGGTTTTTGGGGCGATGATACCATTGGCCATGTTTGGTCTCCTTTAAGGGTATGACGCCACTTCGTGAATCTTACCGTGGCAGCTCAAAAAACATTGCCCCGCAAAGCGGCCGAGATCCTGGAAATACAATCTCCCCAAATTGTCCGGCCGCACGGAGGTTACCTCAAAGTTAATCAGATGGCTGTTGGCGCTCTGATTTCCCTGGGTGCTGCTGACGCCATGGGGATCATGGCAGACGGCGCAAGAGGCTTGCTGATCCACAATATGATCGCGATGGTATTTAAAGCTCTGGTTGCTCAGAATACTGCTGCGGCTGTGGCATTTGTAGCACAGCGCGTAGCTATAGGCGCTTTCGCGGGTATGATCTTCAATTTTATATCTATTCACCAACAGGAATTTGTAGACGGATCCGTGGGGGCCTTTGGTGCCACCGGAATCATCCGAGCCATGACAGTCAATACAGGATATGATGCTGTTGGTTGAATACGGATGCAGAAGACTGGGCACATCCAGGTTCCTGCCGGATGCTACAACCGGGTGAAATGATGGGTTGCCCGGCTGGAACTCGAGACGGGTGTTGATTTGGTTTATTTGGCGAGCCAATGGCAAAGATTTGATAACGCTGAAGTCGGCATGACACTTGAAGCAGATCTCATACTGGTATTGCGACGAGGTTATCGATTGTCCGCTGATATCTATTCCCTGCACCCCCTGGTTGGGGCCGGACACAAACGGGGCACCGGGACCGGCATCGTCATTGGCTACATGGGGATTATGGCAGTCCATGCATTCTACATGTTTGGGCAGATAACGCGTGGTGCGGCCCTCGGCTGCATCATGCACTCCTGAATAATTATGAACCGGATGCCCATGGGGTTTGGTGAGCTCCAATTCAATATCGCTGGCGGCCACATTGCCCCGGTGGCAAATCAGGCAGTTGTCCTCCTCGAAAACGTGGTTGAGCAGTCGTTCGTGCCCCCCTGCCGAGTGAGGCCGGTGACAGTTTTCACATCCATTTTCGGCCACCGTATGGTAGTCGGTATTCGGCCACTGACCGGAGGCGGCCTTGTTCAGCCCGGCGTAGGAAACCGAGTGAGAGGCGGTCGCCCAGCCCTTGATGTCGTGACAGGCGATACAAAGCCGCGAGTAGTGATTGGACATCACCAGGAATTTGCCGTAGGTGTCGTCGTGGGGATCGTGACAGGCCGTGCATTGCAGCTGTCCGTTGCGGTCGAGGTGGATTTCGGGCGGCAGCATCAACGGATCTTTGAGATCCCTGTTTTTAGATGCCAGGCGGGTATTGTAGACAAAGGAGATGGGATGATCGTCGGACAGATCTGTTCCCAGCCGGCCGGGCCGGTCATAGGGCAAAAACCGAACGCCTCCCCGGAAGGGAATTTCCCGCGGTTCGGATATAAGCGCCCCTAGGGCGATGGTTCCGTCATGGCAGCTCAGGCAGAGTTTGGAAACGCCGGTGGGCTGGCCGACCCTGGCGTTCAGCGTTGAGCTGCGGTAGGGGATATAGCGAACATCGCCTCCCCGGCGATTCCATAAAAAAGGATCCGCCCGCATGGATTTTCGAGGGGCGTGGCAGAAAATGCAAATGCGATCCTCGGAGCTTGACGTGATGCCGCCCGGGCCGCTGATGGATAGATTATGTTTGGTATCGCGGATGTTTCCGGCTGAACCGTCCGGAGCGCATACCAGGAGCAAAATCACTAGGATCAGTGAAGGTCGCAGGGTCGATCGCAAGGTCTATCACCTTTTAATGTATTGGAATACCTGAATCCGTTTATTGTATGAATCCGAAACGTAGATCCGATCGTTGCTGTCAATGAAAATACCGTTGGGCAGCCAGAATTGTCCGAAACCGTTACCGGACCCACCAAAGGCCATCAATACTCTGCCATCGGGTGCAAAAACCTGGACATTATCGAATAGCGCGTCCACGACGTAGATGTTTCCGTCGCTGTCTGCAGCCACCCCCCTTGGCCTTGTAAAGTATCCGGGAATGTCACCCGGACCCCCAAAGCTATGCAGAAATTGTCCGTCGGGGGCGAATACCTGAATCCTGAAGTTGAGAGAATCGGCTATTAGAATGGTACCGTTGGCCGCAGCCCAGATGTTGGTAGGATAGTGAAACCTCCCCTGGGTTTTTCCGCGGCCGCCGAATTTGCCCTTCAGGCGATGATTTTTCAAATCGTAGCGAAGAATTTGGGCCAGTGCGGTATCCACAACCAGCAACTCGTCCGTTTTCGGATTGACGGCGATGCCGGTCGGCCGCTTCAGCACACCCTTGCCGATCACGCCCACTGGTTTTTTGCCGAAATCATCAAATATCACCACCACGCCCGCCTGGGAGTCGGTCAGGTAGAGGCAGCCTCCGTTCTTATCCACCGCGACGTCGATGGGCATAGTGACTGCAACCCCATCTGTCGGGAAGGTTCGATATTGATTGCTGTTCGTATCGAATACGTGGACGATTTTTAAATACGTATCCACGACGTAAAGCCGGCCGGCGGCATCGGCCTCGATCCCATAAGGGGTTACCATCGATTTCTCAGGAGCCCCGATCATATAATCGAGAAACCGCCTGACGGCACCGATCGTAATGTTTGCATCTTCGGGACGGGATATGGAATTCAGATAGCGAATCCGAGGAACTTCCGGCGCCCGCGGCCAGACCAGATCAGCAGGCGGCTGCAATGGTTCAGCGGGATGGGTTGCGCAGCCCGAGATCGCCAGCACCGTTGCCAGCACTATTACCGCTGTCTGTGTAAAGATGCTGTTCGCTTGCATGTGTCGGTTATACCCCTTGTATAACATTTCAAACCCAGGCCCATTTTGAACGGATCTATACCCGATAATAATGTATGCCGAGGTTTACCTAAGGCTCCCGTGTCTGCAGATCATGGATTAATGCAGTGATGGAGTACTGGAGTTTTGCAGTCATGGCGCCGGCATCTCAACCATTACTCCATTAACACAGTATTCCAACGCTGCGAATTTAATTCGAAAACAAAAACACACGCAGCATCAACCTTCTTTTTGTTTGTAGGACCGTTATTTTATCTTGAAGTATCTGTCCATCAGCCTGATTTCTGACACCCGAAACCGTGCGGTTACCAGAGCCTTCTGATGAGTTCGAAAATAAATTTATGGGTCCTGCGGCCCTGATCGGTAATGTCATCTTCCTGGTTGACAAAGCGATAGGAGACGCGGCTGGTCCAGATCCTGTAATTCGCCTCTGAAACCGCATAGAGACCTACATCGAGCGTTTTTTCCGAGTCTCCCGAAATCCGGGTGCCATAGCTTTCCAGGTGCAGGCGCCACCATGGTTTTGGCTGCCAGTCGGCCTCAGCTGAAAGACCGTACGTTTCATTGGTCTCATCGTTTTCCTTGATGCGAGTGAACCCGAAGTGCCCCGTGAGTGATAAAAATAACCGCGGATCCGGTCTGAAAATCAGCTGTTCCTCAGCGCGCCAGCTGCTGGTTGAAATGCTCGAACGACGGTCGGAATCCTCAAATAACAGCCGTGTATCCGTCCAGCGCCACCATAGTCGTGCTTCCGCCCGGTGGATGGTGTCATCCACGGGATTGTCAGGCGGTGTTCCGGACAAAATATCCTGATCGGCACGGTAAAAATTGTATGCCAGGCGCATGGCATCCCGGAATTGAAAACTGAGACCGTATTTTTGGCCGTAGACGATGTCGTCATATGCCGGTTGACTGAAGTAGCGGTAATCCACCAGCACCAGTTGGCCGTTGGCAATGGCGCCGAAGGTCGTCCGGATGATCCGGGTGAAGGAACCCATGGCTTCGAGGGTATAATCAGTATTCTCGACATAGGTGATGGATCCCGTGCTGTCGGTCACCACCACCGAATCCTGGTCGACATTTTCATTGTTGAGCAATGTAATATCAGCATCCCTCAAAACATGGGGTTCGTTGATGATGGCAATGTATTCGTCCTCAGTGTCGTACTGCCGGGTCGTATAATCGGCTCCGAACCCGGCATCTAAATTGATTGCTCCCCAGGGGACGGGTCGACGATAACTAAAATCGATGCTGCCGTCATAGCTGTCCTCCTGGCCGCCGGTGAAGTCACTGAAAAAGGCGTTGGCGTCAATTCTGGTGGTCAGGTTTTCATAGAGTTGGTGGGTCAGGCCGGCACCCAGGGTGGTTGTTTCCCGGTCAAAGGTGTCCGTGTCCTGGCTATCATAAATAAAGCGGTAGTCCGATCTCAGTTTAGGACGGTGTTGCCAGTTAAGACGCTCGAACAGCCGCAAATTGGATGACTCGAAAGCGTTGCTGTCCGTCCAACGGTAAGTCAGGTTGGAATTAAGCACGATCCGCCGGTCATCGGTAATGTTGTAATCATTGCGCAGCTCGTTGTTCGTTGATTTGGTGCGGGTGGTGACGCCGTCACTGGTACGAACGTTGTCGCTGTAATTGGCATTCAACTGGGTGGTGCTTTTCTTTCGATTGTGCCGCATGAAAAGGCGATAGTCATCCCGGTCCTCATCGGAGCTGTAATAGCCTCTCTGACTGGCATCGATATGGCTGTAGCTGAGCGTTGTCGGCAAAACCTGATACTTCAAAGACAGATCGGCGCCGTAGGTATCGGTCTCGGCCTCCGTGGTCCCGGTAAAAACATTGCCGACCGGATCCTGATGTCTTCTGCCGAACATGTGCAATGTATATGGTTTTAGCTGCAGCAAAGTTGCATCCAGGTTATAGGCTTCCAGGTAGTATTTCGAACTGCCCCGATCACCCGGGTCATGGATTTCGATCTGTTGTTTCATTTGCGGTTGAAACCCGAAACTGTAGCTGAACAGCGCCGGATGGTAAATCCAGCCAGCCGATTCAATATTGAGCCACTGCCAGAATTCATGCAGGGTGTCCTCCGTTTCACTGTCAGGCCCGGTCCGGGTTTCATGCTCATACTCATAGGAAAGGCCCAGACCCAACAGGGGTCTTTCTATGAAAAAATAGCGCCCGGCGTAAAACCCGGATCTGTCTGAACGGCGCACCCGATCACGAACCGGCGGCCTTTCCAGAGGCTTTATTTGGGTCGATCCCCGGACTGCAGCGGACACAGCAGGCGATTCAGGCGAGCCGGCGGTATCGGCTGCCGCATGATCCTGCCAAGTCAATACACCGCCGGCAGCCATCATCATAAACAGGGTAAATATCAACCCGGTTTGAATACACCTCCTTGATTTCATAAAAGATCCGCCATCTCCCGCCGAGCCGACCGCATACAATTCGAGGTTCAGATTTCAAACGTCAGGTCCCGGCCATGGGCATCGTGCTCCGGACCCGCTTTATTTTCTTTCAGATCCCGCCTGTACGCCCGCAAGGTCCGGCAAATCGCTGTTTGGCGATTTCGGCTCCTGGTAATCTTCGGTCAGCATCAGCCTGTCTTCCCCGAGATGTGGATTGTGACACTCGAGGCAGTCTTCGGATTCCTTGTGGAAGTTGTCCGGCATCATAGAGTTTTCCAGGTGGCACCGGGTACACAGTTTAGCGGATGGGTCGTTGAGCAGATAGCGGATGGAACTTTTGTGCGGATCGTGACAAAATATGCAGTTTCCCTGGGCGGCGGGCCCGTGCAGCCATAACCCGTCATCCGCCGCCCGGGCAGCGGACTTTTGTCGGTGGCATCGGATGCAAAGCTTCTGGAGAGGAAGCTTAAGTCTGCCTGCGCCCACAGACCCATTCCCGGTTCCATCAGGTCCTTCCTTGCTGCCGGATAAGCGAAACGACAGAGATGCGGAGGTCATGTGGCACTGATCACACCTGCCGCCTGCATAGGAGTTGTGCGTGTAATATAAAGGTGCGGCAGTTTTGCTTTTCGAGGCCGGCACGGCGGCAACCGGTTTTGTTTGAACCTGTTCGTTTACCGGGGGTTCTGCTTGTTCTTCCTCCAGCGGCGGAACCCCGGTGAAAAGGACCGTCAGTATCCGGTGTTTGGTCTGCCGGTTGCAGCCGGCAGACCAGGGCAAAAGCATCCAGCAAACCAGCGCTGCAATCCAGATTTTATGGTTTTTGACTGCCTGCATTGATCCGATCGACCACCTTGTTCTCTATTTCCGGCAGTGAGCCGCCGATCCATTGCCCGAAACCATAGACATTAAGCTTGTCTCGGCCAAAATAATTTCCGACGTAAAGAACATACTCGAGGCGGAAATCCCTATCGACAAAATTGCTGAAATACGCCGCATTTTCATAATCAATATGTACTCCGGCCGGTAGATACATACTACCGGGTTGGTTCCCGGATCCTCCGAAAAAAAGCAGCAGCCGGGCGGTGGCATCATCAAAAATCTGTACATTTTCAAAGGCCGCGTCGGCCACATAAAGATGTCCACCCCGGTCGATCGCCAATCCTTTGGGCCTGGCAAAGCCGCCGATGTTGTCACCCAAGAAGCCGAAGGATTTGACATATTTTCCGGACGGATCGAATTTCTGAATCCGGAAGTTGAAGGCGTCGTTGACATAGAGATTGCCCTTGTGATCAACGACCAGATGGCTGGGGCGATAAAGCTGACCTTCATTGGCCCCGATGTTGCCGATGCAGGATTTTAGCCGGCCGGTGCCACTGTCCAGCACGAATATGCGGTGTTTGTTCATATCGCAGACATATACCGAATTGCGGTAAACGGCGACATCAACGGGTTTGTCAAACAGATCCTTGCCCCCATAGGCCCTGACAAATTGATTGTCGGGCCCGAAGACGACGACCTGGCGGCGCTGCATATCAGCCACATATTTGAAATCATCCGGGGTTACCCATATGCCGGAAGGATCTCCCAGGGCTCCCAGGCGTTGATCCTGGATATAGTCAAATCTTCGATTGGCTAGATCAAGGATCAATATCTTCTTGTGCATCCGGTCCATCACATATTTTGCCGGGCGACGAACCGATGTCATAGGTTTTGCCGATCGTCTTCTCGGACGGCCGTTCACCCAGCAGGAATTGATCAAACGCTTCCTGTTCCCGGCCGATATCATCCTCACTTGAAATGGTATACAAAAACTGGAGCCTGGGCTTCTGGGGCAATGGCGGGTAAAAAACAGTCATTGGCGGCTTCTCGACGGGCGGCGGTGCAGCGCAGCCAGCCAGAACGATCAATGCGGATATGTAAAACAACACTCTTTTCATCTCATCATCTTCTCCTTCTGAATGCTATCTGAGTTCTGGCTCACATAAGCGTCGGTCACTTTCTAGCAGAGCCCAAAAAAAGGGGCTTGCGCCCCTTTTTTAGTTTATTCAATCAAACAACTACTTGCCGTTATGGCAAATCACGCACAGCTCCGACGCCACCATGGTCACCCGCAGCATTTTATTGTCCTGGGGCCCGTTGTTATGAGGATCGTGGCAGGTGGAGCATTCTACCCGGTGGTTGTAAAAGCGAACTTCATAAGAGTAGGGATCTCCGCCCGCACCGAAATGACAATAGGTGCCGCAGGTTTCAACGGTCTGGTGCTCCCATCTAAATCCCACCGGGTGGTCGTCGGACAGGTCCAGACCGCGGCCGACTGCCTTGGCACCGGTCATGTAGTCATTGCCGGTGTTCCCCCCGAAGGAGTCCATGGCCACGGTGCCGTCGTGGCAGGAAAGACAGAGCTTGGAAATACCGCCCGGCTGCTCCATGGCGGCATCCAGAGTGGAACTGTCATAAAGCGTGTACGTCCCGGTCGGCATCTCATGGTTCCACAGGGGGGCAAGGGTTACCGACATCGCGTTGTGGGGAGTGTGGCAGACCCCGCAGATCTGTCCGGTGGAATTCCAGGAATAATTGCTGAAATCATGGGCACTGGAAGAGATGCCGGCCTGCAATTCGACAGCCAATCCGAATACCAGTACCAGCGTTAGCCATGCAGCAAACAATCTTTCCATTTCCTCTCCCCCCGGCCGGTATGCAAAGGGGTTCGCCCCCTTTGCATACCATCCAACGATGCGGCAGTATTATTTGTCGTGACAGGTAAGGCAAAGCGCCGAAGTGGTGTTGGCCTTTCTCAAGAACGGTGCGTTCGTATTGTCATGGACGTCATGACAAGAGGCGCATTCCACTTTATCGGAGAATAGCATGTCGTCATCGATCTCCGCACCCAAGCCCGATGAAGTCGTGGTGGGGTTATGGAGTCCACCATCTGCCGTCGCCAGGGCGGCATCGTAGGTGAAGGAGACCGGATGGTCGTTGCTGAGATCAATGCCGATCAAGGCACTTCCCGAAATCATGGTTGTGTCGGTACCGCCCTGGAAAGCGCCCAGGGCCACCGTGCCGTCATGGCAGGAAAGACAGAGTTTGGATACCCCTCCCGGCTGACCCAAATCCGACGCATCGAGGGTCGCCGCATTACTGTACACTGTAAATGTCTGCGTGGTCACCGTATGGTTCCACAGGGGAGCATCGGTTACACTGGCCATAGAATTATGAGGGGTGTGACAAAATTTGCAAAGCTCTGTCGACCCCAGGCTATCGTCGCTTAAATCATGTGTGGTGCCTGCGATCCCGGCCATTGCCAAGCCGGCCAAGCCGCCAACGAAGAGAAACACAAGGCTTAGCACGCAAAATTTTCTCATCTTCTTACCTCCTTCCGGTGGTTTTTTTTTTAAAAACCCCATTTTGATACCCTCGAAAACTGGGTACCCGGCTTCAGTTAGTTAACCCTTAGACCTAATCCTTTCCTCTTCTCTTCCCACCTCCTTTCTTCAGGCAATCGTAAAATCTCGCAACTATTTTAGACCAAGAAAAAACAGCCGGATTGCCCTTAAATTCGGCAACCCGGCTGTCTTGGATTCAGTCAAATAGCCGATGAGTCAAGCAGTTAAACAGGAAAAGAACAGCAACACGTTTCCATCCTTTGACTATTTAACGATCGCGCTGACCATCGATTCAACTAGACACCAAGATCCGTGGCTTTCCGCCCCCCGATCGCCCGGGGTTTGGCTTTTTCGGTATGGCTGGCTTTTTTTCCTTACTTTTAGGATAGCAACTACTATGCCACATTGTATCATTATCGACTTCGCCGCCTTGAAAGTTGAAACACTGCTGGAACGCAGAAGCTTAATTCTTTGAAAAAACAGAAGATATGTTGATAGAAGAAAATGATGCGCGCTCCTAGGTACATATCGGTGCGGACATTTACCTGGATGCCGCCCCGGCAGATCGTGTGCCGAGTTGTATGGATTTCGGACAACAAAATTACCAAGACCAGAATTTGACATGATAATAAGGAGTTATATTCGTTTTAAAGCCGTACACCTAGCAGCCCGTGCGCTACATCTCTCCCGGGCTTAAATTCAACGTTCCGGTAAAAAGGTGAGAGATCGGAGAGTTTTACCATCACGGCTTTGTGCGTCGAGGCTATAGGCACGGGCTCCTCAAATGGGGTTTTGAAATCCTTATGGTGTAAAGACAAGCGCTTGTTCCGGTATCAAGTGGAGTTGGTTATTTTGAGGGAATGCCGATGGCTTTTTTCCGGCGATGGGTGGGATCATGGAAATATTGATACCGGAAAAGACTGTCCAACCCGTGGCAGTCCTTGCAGGGCAATTGACGGGCCCAGGCCCTCAAAAAACTGCTGGTGGCGTCTCCTTCGAGATTGACTTGCGGCTGAGATTTGGCAGGCTCCGGTGACCAGCGGTGAACGTTGTGGCATGAGGGACAGGATATGCTGCCAACTATTGCGCGCATGCCGGTGGTCTTATCAAACACCGGAAAGTAGGCGGACCATTGCTGTTTGCTGCCGCGGGCTCTGACTATCTTTGCCTCGGGATGGGACGCAATCGGCGCTATCTTCATGTGGGCGGCCCCGGTTTTGGAATGGCAGGTATTGCACATCGCTTCGATCATGTCTTGACTACCTTTATCCATTTCCCGCGCCCACAGTAGGACGGTATTCTGTCCGTTGTGCACAAGGTGGCAGGCCCCGCAAATCCCTGATTCAGAAGGAATCTGACCAATGATGTTTGGCGATGAGGGGGCGGTTATCCTCAAGTCATGATCGGTTCCTGCAACCCCGGCCTGCTGTGGGTGACAGTCTTGGCAGAGCTTTGGTGCAGCGGCATTATCCAGGCGTAAAAAACGGTGGGGCTTGCGGCCGTCACCGGCTGGTTTTTCCCGGCCCTCAATTTTTGGCTGCCGCCAGCGATGGGGATCATGGCATGTCCGGCAGGTCATCAGGCCGTCTGCAATTGTTTTGCCCCGGTGGTCGAAAAGCGGCAGAGTGGTGTCCAACCCCTTGTCATGGGGCCTGATATTGACCGGATGGGAATAGTCTTGGATGATTTTTTCCGGGGCCAGGCCCGACGTCTGATGGCAGCCGATGCACGGCTCCGGCACAGCGTGATCGCCTTTGAGTCCGGTATCCCGCCCCCAAAGAAACAAGGGTCCGGCATTGTGTACCAGATGACATCCGCCGCAAAGCCCCGATTCGGCAGCTGTTTGGCCCAGGATATTTTTGGCCTGCGGCGCTGTCTTGGGCAGATCGTGTCCGGAACCGGCGATTTGAAACTTGTCGAGATGGCATTCCCGGCAAATAGCGGGTGACGGTTTGCGCAGGAAGGAAGCCCGGCCGATCCGGATTTTGTCTGCCTTTCTGGGCGATCGGTTCCTGGTTGAATATGGCTGCATGCGATGGGGATCGTGGCAGGTCGCGCATGACATTTTACCGCCTTTGGTCCTCGATCCCCTCTTGCCGAAAAGGGGCAGATCTGGAACAGCTTTTTTATCGTCCGGTCTGCCACCTATCGGGTGGGAGGCGCCGCGGTGCACTTTTTTCCTGGCAATGCCTTTTTCGTTATGGCAGCTCAGGCAAAGGCGGCTGGCTAGATCCGTGCTGCCGGTCATTTTTCGGGCCGCCCGATGGGGCAGGTGGCAGGCGGCACACACCCCGGCCTCGGCTACGGTTTGCCCGGCCAGGTTTTTTTCTCCGGGTGCCGAATGTCTCAGGTTGTGTCGGGTATCGGCGATATAACCCTTGTCGCTATGACAGGTCAGGCAAAATCCGGACTGCTTGTTCTGGGGAATCACCAGTAATTTTTGTTCGATCCGGTTGTGGTGGATCTTGTGACAGGTCTGGCAGATTATGCCGCCGCGTTCACTCAATTTGGCGCCGGCCCTGATGACGGCATCCGGAATGTTGACCGTGGCCGGCCGGGCATTGACAATGTGGACCGACCTTTTTTTACCGTCCGGGGTCAGGCTGTTTTTGTCCGGGTGGCAGGCCAGGCAGAGCTCCGAACTTCCCGTGCCCGCCACCAAAAAGCCGCCCCCCGTGGATGAGCCGTGGGCGGTGTGACAGCTTTCGCATATGACCACGTTCTTGCCGTTGCCGGCCTTGGCGTAGCCATCGAGAAGCTGCCTGGGAATCCCCTGCGCGGCAGCGCCCAGGGGGTGATGACTGCCCCGGTCATCTCCGGTTTTATCAGCATGGCACCTGCGGCACATGGCCGAGTTCTGGTTGGAAGTGCGCATGAAAATCGTCCCCCGGACATCAGCTCCGCTGGGAACGCCATGGGCCGTGTGGCAGGTGGCACACCGGACTTGGCCGTTTGCATCCAGGGGGAATATTTTGGGGATATTCATGTAGGCCGGCGGGTCCAGGCCGGTTTTGTGACCGCTGCCGGCCGTCATCCGGCTGCGGGAATCCAAAACGCTGCCGTCGTGGCACGACATGCACATCTTGCGGGTGGCGACCACCTTCTCAGACTGGTAGGCTGCCAGTTCTGTTCCACGGCCGTCGATAAAAAAGGTATCGATCCAGCGATAGTGGCATATGGCGCAGGATTTGGCCGAATTCGGATTTTTGGGCGCCGGCCCAGCGGCGTACACCGCCGTGGAGAAAAACAATAGCGTGCCGGCAAAAACCGCCGCCAATAGACACAACAATTCCCTGTGCAATGCGATTCTCTGCGGTGAGAAACACATCAGATTTGAATATGCATAACCAATTGACTGCAAATTAATTATTCTTTCCTGATTCGCCTCCTATCTGAAAAACACTGACTTTGTCGGCGAACATCTCGACCACATAAAGCCGGTCGCGGCGGTCGATGAAAAGCCCGACCGGGGTTTCGAATTTCTTGACGGTGTCGGTCCCGGTGTCACCGACGGCACCGCGAAACTCCCCGGTGGTTTCGAAAACCTGAATGACCCCCATATAACTGTCGCTGACATACACCCGGTCGCGGGTGTCAATGGCCACACCCTTGGGCCTGAAAAATCCGCCTTTTTCCACGCCCCAACCACCGATAAACGCCACAAACAGTCCATCGGAATTCAGAACCTGAACCCGCGTGTTGATAACATCGACGATGTAAAGATATCCATCCCGGTCCAGGGTTAACAGAAACGGGTATCTGAAGGCACGTTTGCCTGTGCCCGGCATACCGAAAGATTTGCCGAACTTGCTGTCAGCCAGGTTGTAGACCATGATGCGATGGTTGTCGTTGTCCACTATGTAACAGCGCTGGCGCGCATCATCGACAACGACGTCGCTGGGATCCGCCGGCCTTCGTCGGGCAGCTGCGGGAATCGGGATCGCCGTCTTAAAGATCCCCTTGGGGGTGAACACCTGGACGCGGTGGTTGCCGGCATCGGCCACGTAAACCTGACCTGAGGGTCCGAGGTCTAGGCCCAGCGGGGCGTTGAATTCACCCTCGCCGGAGCCTTTTTGCCCGAATGAAGCCAGATGGTTGCCACGCTGGTCGAACATCCTGACTGTGTTGTTGACGCCGTCGACGACATAGATTTGTCCGGTGGGGGATACGGCCACATCGCTGGGCTGCTTCAGCCGGCCGGTTATTTCAAAAAGCGGCTTGACTTCAATCAGGCGTATTCCCAAGGCCGATTGAAGGACGACAAACAACAGAAATTGCAGCAGCCCCAAAACAACAACAAGGCGATATCTGGGTGCGATCATAACTAGTGCCCGAAAAGTTGATGGGGGAAATAAAAGACTTCATATTTGGTCACCAGCCCTTTGACGTTCAAATTAATCAGTCGGCTGGTTTTCTTCTCATCGAAGCCGAGTTGCTCAAAATCAAGGATGGAGTCGGCCGCATGACATCCATTGCAGGCCACACTGATCTCCTTTCTTTCGATGTCCCGGTGAAAAAAATCCAGTTGTCGCTGCTTCTCGGACGGCGTGAGGATCTTCTCTTTTTGAACATATTCCTGGGCCTGGCGATTGTCCCAGGTGTTCATCAGAGGACGCTTGCGGTCTTTTTCCTGTAAATAGACGGCGATCCTGGAGATAAAATGCTCCCCTTCACGGTGTCCGGCTGCCCGGGGCTTGAAAAAAGTTCCAAAAGGCTCGCCGCTGAAATCGGCATTTTCAGTATCCGTCCACTCATAAACTGGATTTTTGAATTTAGCCCTTTTTAAATGGCAGACTTCACAAAGCATAAACCCGGTATGCATGTTGACGAATCCTCTAACCACCCGGTTCTCGCTGTGGGGGTAAAGCGGGTGACAGATCCGGCAGGAGGAGTTGTCATCGAGGCGGGTGATAAAAGACTGCTCATCCTGGTGAAAATCCTGCAAATCGAAGCCTTCGATCGCTTCCCGAATGTCCGGGTCCGGGTGGCAGGCGGTGCTGCAATTGACTTCGGTTTCACCGGTATGGGGGACCTTTACCACAGTGGTGTGGCATTGGCCGCATCTGATAGTGCCGTGATCGGAGTCCATGAAAAGGGCTTCGTCCACGTGCAGCACTTTGAAGCCATCTGCTTTTTCATGTCTGACAAATCCGGGATACCGGTGGCAGGTGAGGCATCCCTCTTCATCCAGCGCCCAACCGCAATAATTGAACGGCGCAAATAAATAGCAGCAAATGATGGATAGGCAAGGAATCAGAATTCTTCTTGCTGTTTTCATTGAATTACTCGGCGGTTTTCTCTGCGCCGAAGTCGATTTTGGATGGCAGATAAAAGGTCTTATACTTTTCGATCAATCCGACGACTTCGGTCGAAGCCAAATGAGCGACTCGATTTCTGGGGAATCCGAGTTTGGCAAAATCGAGATAGCCGTCCTTTTGGTGACAATCCGAGCAAAATACCGGCTCGGAGGATATATTTTCATGCAGCTTGATTTTGGCCTGAGCAATTTGATCCGGATTGAGCTCATCCTGTATTTTCAAAAACTGCTGCGCGGCTTTTGCACTGACCGGTCTGAACACATGCTCCGAGCTGCCGCCGGAGATCCGAATGGGGAAAATTTTGGCTGGATACTTGCCGTATTCCCCATCGACTCCGGGCAGCAGCTGGCCGCTGCGGCGATCGATCCAGGTAAAAACAATATCGTGCTGACCGGGTTCCTGGCGGGCGTGGCAAACGGCACAAGCAATAAAACCGGTGTGGAAATTTAACAGGGAGCGAACTTTTTTTTCTTTAGCGTGGGGAAAGGTGCCGTGGCAGGACAAACAAAGGGGTGGATTGTGCTCCGGTTGGGAGACGAATTCGTCAACCATATGAAAATGATCACGGTGGACGGGTTCGTCATTTTTCAGGATCTTTTTGAAAATGTCCTCTTCATCGGACTTGGCCACCGCGATTGCTTTTTGACCTTCCAGCCGGGGGAAATACACCAGCTGCAGCAGCCAAACAGCAAAAATTATCAGCGGAAGCGCAATGGCCGTTTTTACCAGAACAGTCGCAACTTTACCTTTCATGGGGCCTCTTTTGCTGGAGATATACCTTCTGCAGTTCGGAATTCGCCATGATCTTTTTGTAGTGCAGCGGGTGCTCGGCCTTCAACTCGTCTTCACTCATCAAGCCCGTAACCCACATGTTGTTAAACGGATTTTTATGGGGGCCCAAATGGATTTCATATAAATGCCAGAGAATCAGGGCCAGACAGGCCAGGATGGCTTCCATCCCGTGAACGACAGAGGCGATGTCGACGATAAATTTGGGCCACATCGATTCCGTCCACATCAACAGCCCGGTGGCGGCCATCAGGGTGTTGCCGACAATCAGCGCCCCATACTCCATTTTTTGTTTATAGCTGAAACGATCAAATTCCGGGGGTTGGTTCTTGATCCCGATGTAGTAGAAAAGGGTATCGCGCATATCCTTCAGGTCTTTGGGCCTTGGCAGCATATCCATCAGCCAACGGCGGCCTGCGGCCTTAAAAATGAGATAGTAAACATGATATATGCTGACCAGTATCAAAACGGTTCCGGCCGTCCGGTGCAAAAGACTGCGGTATTGGAACACCATTTCGCCGGTGGTCCCCAAGGATTTTACCATCTCCTCGGGAATTTTGATCATGAACCCGGTGAGGACCAGGATCACAAAGCAGGCCACCAGAATCATGTGTTGTACCCTTTCAGCCCTGTTCAAGCGGACAAAATAGCGACCGGCCGGTGCCTGTTCAGTTTCGGCCTGCACGCGGCTTTGATAATCGGCAACTGTTTCTTGCATGATATTAACCTTACTCGGCTTCTTATTTTGCCAACCTTCTTCGTCTATCCCTCAAAAAATCCAGCCACTGATGCATGAACATAAAGGTGATGACTGCCGCGATAAAGACCTTGTAGAAGATCTTGACCAGTTTGAGCACTCTAAAGTGAAATACGTCTTCTTGGGGCATATCCTTTTCAGCTCGTTGGCGCACCAGCGATAATTCCTGATCTTGCAGGTGGTTCACCTCACCACCGGCCAACAGCTGGGCCTTGGTGCCGTAGGCGTGCACCCTGCCGGTGGCGAACTCGACGGTGGCACCCGGGTGACACGCCTGCACACCGCCTTGGTTGCTGCAGGTCTGGATGCGGTTTAAAACGTGAATCGGTGACACCGGATCGGTTCGGGGGCGGATATCGTGAGTGGAGTAGCCCGTCGGCACATGACAGCTGATGCAGTCGGGGGCATTCCTGACTCCGTACTTTACCTGGGTCCAGTGAAAAGTATCCTTGTAAGTGGCGATGCTCTCGAGGCCGTGCCGGGCCATTTTCACCTGATCCTCGTGGCAGGAGGTGCATAGCCTGATAACCTCCGCCTGGGTTCTGCGCCGCCGTAGACGGTGGGTAAAATGCGCATAAAAATCCCGGGCCCACTGTTTTTGGGTGTGGCAGCCGATGCAGCGGGCCAGGGTTTCGTTGGATAAAGCCTCGCTCTTGCCCCATAACCCGTCCAGGGAATTGTACATGCGGTTGTCGTGACAGTACTTGCAGGTGGGCAGGTCTTCCGGGTGTGACTTCGGATTGTTCGGGGTACCCCGGCCATGGACACTGGCCTCATACTTTTTTACCATGTTGAGGTGTGAAAATTCCTGAAGCGTGGAAGGCTCCTTGAGATGACATTTTGTGGCACAGTCAACTTTTTTGACATCGGTGTGCGGGATTTGATCGAGACCCACATGGCAGTTCTTGCAGCGCAGCTTGGCGTGCACCGAATTGGCATACATCTGTTCGGGTATATAAAATATCCTTTTGCGGCCGGTTTTGTCATAGCGCCCCATGCCGGGATAGCGGTGACAAAGCAGGCAGTTTTCAGTATCGGGTATGATTTCCGTTTCCGCCGCTACCGTGCCGCACAGCAGAAGCAACCATAAGCCTGATAAAATAACAGCTTCGATTCGCATAACGCTCCTGGAAATGATGGGGCCTGCGCCCTTTGACCTAATTGACTGTCGCCGCCGGCGGTTCGGACGACGGGACTTCTCCAAAGCCGGGCGATAGAATGCGCGGCATGTAAAATTGGGTGTACTTGTTTATCATTCCGACGACCTCGGAGCTTATGATGACATTCATCCTGCTGCGTGAGTAGCCGAGGTCTGCAAATGGCAGCACGGGTGCTTCTTTCTGATGACAGTCCTGGCAAATATAAGGTTTCTTGCTGACAATTTTATGTATGATGGTCTTGGCTTTTGATTTCTGCAGATCGGTAAGGGTTGGCTCGTTTTCCCTGTACTCGCGGGCGAAATCAATTCTGTCCCGGGTGTCAATCCTGCGGAACTCGCCGTCAACCCGCTCTAAAGGGATGATCTTGGAATCATAGGCGCCGGGGGCGACCCCTTCCCTCACCGGGCTGGCAGTGATCTGACCGCTGGTACGGTCATACCATTTGAAAACTGCTGTTGTACCGGGACCGTCCAGCTGAACATGACAGGTCTGGCAGCCGATGAAGGAGGCGTGCATGTTGCCGAAAGCCCGCAGCTCCTTGACTTTGTCGTGGGGCATGTCACCATGGCAGGAAATGCAGTAATTTTGCTTATCGGGCTTGAAATCAAAATCGATGTGATGAAAATGCCCCTCGAGCCATCTTTGCTCCAGCACCCGGTAGCCGAGGTAATGCCTCACCCTCTGCTCCCCATCCAGGATGGCTTCTTTGAATGTGATTTCGCTCTTTACCTGTTTTTCCCGGGCTTGCATCTCGGCAATTTCCAAATTTCTCTGCCGAGTGTGATATTCCTCCACCAGATGCCCGAAGGTTACCTTCCATATGACCGTCATGAAAAACACGGTGAAAGCCATCAAAATCAGGATGTAGAGCTTTGAGACCAACTTTTTCATACGCCGGATCCTCCTGAATCTGGTTAATGCACTCGCGGCAAGTCCTGCAGGGAGACCTGCGCAGACGGTTCGGGGTCCCGGGTCGGTTCGCGGGCAAGCGCATGAGCATGGGGCGGCAGGATTTCATCTTCGAGCCCGGCGGCCTTCATGACTTCGGTGTAGTGTTCGTAATGCTCCTCCACCATCAGATGCTCAGGCAGATAGCCCGTCAGAAACACTGTGCCCATCGGGAAGACTGATGTTGAGAAATGAACGTTGTAAAAGTGCCAGATGAATAAGAAAAGCGCCGCCAGCAAAGCTTCGTCACTGTGGGCGATCAGGGCAAAATTGATGACTTCACCGGGAACAAATTTGGTGACCAGTTCCTTGTGCCACATGATAAGGCCGGAGCCGACCATGACGACGATACCCCAAAAGGGCGCCCAGTAATCGAACTTTTCCTTCCAGGTAAATTTGGCCCCATGAGGCGGCGTATCGGCAAGAAAGAACAAATACTTCAACATATCCTTGAAATCTTTGGCATCCTTTAAGCCGGGCACGATCGGATGGTTCACCAGGCCCTTCAATACGGCAACGGGTCCCAGCTTGTTCGCCCTTTTCAGCGGCCTGATCAGATCTGTATAAATGCACCTGGCCATATAGATAAGGTGAAAAACAAACAGCAGCAGCAAAACGGTGCCGGCGATCTTATGAATGACCGGAGCCACCGTAATGCCCCCGAAAAGTGAGTAAAGGTAAGGCGCCCAGAAGGCGTCGTGAAACTTCAAGGGCATGCCGGTCAGCACCAGCACAATGACACTGGAGGCGATGGTGATATGCTGAACCCGCTGGATGGCGGAAAAGCGAAAAAAATATTTTTTACCGTTTTTGGCTTTGATGATCGGTGGATTTTGCATCGGATTATTTACTCCTTCTCAGCGAGGCCCTGGGGAACATCCTGCGGACCAGATCAAGGAATAACAGACCGGTCATGACCAAAAGAACGCCGCCCGTCAATGTGATAAAAAACAGTTTGAAATAGTATTGAGCCGGGCTTTGCTCCCGGTTGAACTCGGCATGAACCTTGTACTCGGCCAGCTGGGGAGATGCGCCGGGGTGGCAGTCCATGTTGGAGCAGATATAGCCTTTATTGTTGGCGTGGGTGGTGGATCCCGGATCGTCGTGGCTGAGCATCTGATGAACCGAGCGCCCCGGATTGACATGGCAATCGAGGCAGTCGGGGATTCGTTCATCCAGGAAACTGGCTGCTTTGCCGTGAAAGGTCTCGCCGTAGGAGTAGGCGGCTTTGGTGGACAAGTTATGCCGGGCCGCCAGTTGAGGGTCATCATGGCAGCGGGCGCACATCTCCGAAATATTTTTAGGATTGCGAATCTTGTGCAAACGGGTGGTGACGTGGTTGTAGAAGCGGTAGATAAATTCATCTTTTTTGTGGCACACGCGGCAGCGGCCCAAAGCGGCATCGGAAACACCGGGACGCACCCGTTTAAAAAATGAAAGCGGCCGGTACAAAGGATTGTCATGGCAATTTTTGCAAGTCGGCAGGTCTTCCGGATGCTTTTTGGACCTCGCCTTGCTGTCCTCGAGGCCGTGCACACTCCGGTCCAGAAATTCGGCCACTTCTCTGTGCGAGAATTTCTGTTCGCTGGAGGGCTCCATGATGTGGCACTGTGTCAGACAGTCGACTTTTTTGGCAGGATCATGGGGAATTTTTTTGATATCCGTGTGGCAATCTTCACATTTCACCTTGACGTGGACGCTGTTGGTAAAGGTGGCCTCGTTAATAAAAAGCAGTCTCAACCGGCCGTCTGCGTCGATGCGGCTCAGCCCCGGATATTTATGGCACATAAGACAGTTGCCGACATCGGCGCTATAGGACCCGATCGGCAAGGCCAAGGTGAAAAGCCCCACAATCACAAAAATGAAATTAAATTCCCATTGCCGTCTAAGCGCCATTGTCTCCCCCGCGTGTTGAAAAAACAGCCGGACCATCCTCCGACCAGTCATTTTATAGTGCCACAAAGTAGCAAATGCTGTGCCAGAATAACTTCTCGGGTGCCGTCAAGCGGAATTCTTCAAGCGGTCTGCTCTAACGGGCGAGTTGGAGATTTTCTAACTAGTTGAAGTAAATATCAAAATGGATTCAGGTCGCAGACGTGTGCCGATCCTTGGCGTCTATGAACGAATTTTCCGGGCGTCAAAAACAGGATAATTCGCTTTTCAGATCACCATCCGGCAGGGGTGGCAATTCTCGCAACCTGTCTGAATTACAGACATCATCAGGCACAAATATCGGATTTTCGTTTAATCAAAAGGGGTTATCGGTGTGCAGAAACCGTACGGTCGTTTTTACACTTACGCAACTGTGAGCCTGTATTCCGGCAATCCGGGTTTATTACCGCATTTAATAATAGTGTTTTGAATTACGAAACCGATGCTGTCAGCGGTTGCAGAGAAAACGTTCAGATTCGTTCAGATACGTTCAGATACGTTTGGATAGGTTTGCGTACATTTGAATACCGGAATGTTTTTTCGACTCCCGCTGAAGAATTACGGCAACGCGCGGTCGCCAAACAACTCGGGCATGTAGAACTCATCGTATTTGGAAAGCATGCCGACAATATCCAGTTTTTTCAGATTGTCGATGCGGCCGGGGGTAAACCCGAGCTGTTTAAAATCGAGTCTACTTTTCTCTCCGTGGCAAGACTGGCATTGATGGCCCCGTGGCTTGATACTGGCGTGAAATTTGTTCTTGATTCCCTCCCGCTGCTCGGCGCTGAGCTGATCCCTTACGTTCATATAGTCCCTGGCCAAAGGTGCGTCCTGGACCAGGACTGCCGGCGATAGAATGGCGGTTTGCGGGGTCCGGAAGAAGGGGGCAATCCGTGCAATTTGGTCTTTGCCGGCTGCAAGCGTTCCGGTCTCCGGGTTATAACTGGTGCCGTAAAAGGGGCCTTCAGGATTGTTGTCCAGGGGATTGTACTACTTGTAAACAGCCTTCATGCCCGGTTTTTCCCGGATATGGCAGGTCTCGCAGACGAAAAACTGGGTGTGGATGTTCATCAGGCCTCGGATTCGCTTGTTTTTTTTATGGGGCAGCTCGGAGTGGCAGACAAAACACACGGGGCGTTTGTTTGCCGGAAGGCGGGGGTATTTGCCGGTCGGGTTATGAAAATGGCGGTGTTTTTCGAAGTCCGCCTGACGCCGGGCTTCATCGAGAATCGGCGACCTCCTTTCCTCCTGATCCAGTCCCCACAGCGGTTTGAGAAGTCCGGGCCCGTAATCGGAGAGGGTAAATTGGTGAAGCGTGCCTGTCAGAACCAGCAGGGCCAGCATCCCGCAAAGCAGTCCCAGTGCATAGGATAGCGGAGAATGGTTGCGGCTGTGGATTGCCTGCGGTCCTACCGTTGCCCCCTGGGGTGTCTTAGTTCGCCGTCTTGATTGCGGGTGCCAGGAGGTGCTGTTTTTCAGCGTCAGCCCGATACCCTCCCTGCGACGGCGGTACGCTTCCAGCAGCAACACACCGAACATGCTGAAGACAGTCCCGTAGACAGCAAATTTGAGAATGACGCCTGCCAGCCGAACCAGCCTGCTGGGCTCGCTTCTCTTTTCAGGGTGAACGCCGATCCTGACGAACCAGTCGTTGACCTGTTGATGGCATTGGCTGCATGTTCTTGCCAGGTTGTCTTTCGAGATGGTCGCCCTCTCGAAATCCTTGGAATAGATATCGTGCAGCGCGTCAGAAGCATGGCAGCTGATGCAGTCGGCGGCCTGGTGCGAGCCCAATCTCACCAGCTTGCCGTGTATGGATCGGCTATAGGATTGGACGACCTCCAAGGCCTTGCCTGAGAGGCCCGCCGTGCGCATCCGCCGCTCGTCGTTGTGGCACTTGGAACACAGGCTGACGATTTCTCTGGATGAACGGGAAGTTCGCCTGCGCAGCCGATGGGTAATATGTTTGTAAGCCTGGACGACGCCGCTGTCCTGATGGCAGTTGTAGCAGCGCGCAAGCATTTTGCCGGAGGTGATGCTTTCTTCCGAAATACTGGTGTACAATGGATTCAGGTGACAGAATTTGCAGTGCGGTTTGGCGTCCCTGACCGCCTCTGAATCTTCCATACCGTATCCATGGGCGCTGGTGTTAAACAGGTCGATTAACTTTTGATGAGTAAAATTCTGTTGAGCAAACGGGGGTTTGATATGACATTGATTGGAACAGTCGACAGCCCGATTTACCGGATCATGCGGAATTTTGGTGATATTAGTATGGCAATCCCGGCACGATACGATGCGGTGAACACTCTGGCGATAGGCCAATTCGTCCACATAATAGTTCCATCTTTTGCCGTTTTCATCGATGCGGCCGTTAAAGCGATGCTTGTGGCACATGAGGCAGTTTTCTTTGTCAGCGGCGACAGCCTGCAAACCCCACAGCACCACAACGGTGATCCATGCCGCAAACAACCATTTAGATGTCATTGCAGGTCTTAAACCTCAATCCCCGACCCGAAGCCTTGAGCTGGAATCAATTGAACAGCTTCGGCAGGTAAATTTCTTCATCTTGGGTGATCGCGTCTTTGATATTCAACCGCTGCAGGTCGTTGACGCGCTTGTCGGCAAAACCCAGGGTTTTCAAATCAAGCAGGCCGTTTTGGGCATGGCAGGCCTGACAGTCATGCCCCTTGGGTTTGATGTTGACATGAAATTTATTCTTGATTCCCTCCCGCTGCTCGGCGTTGAGCTGGTCTCTGACTTTCATGTAATCCCTGGCCAGGGGTGCATCCTGTACCTGGATGGCGGAATCGAGCCGATCATTATTTTCGAGATAAGGGGTTATCTTTGAAACCAGGTCCTCAACCCGGGCCAGCCTGCCGGTCGCGGGATCGTAGTGGGTGCCGAAAAACGGCCCGGCAGGATTTGGGTCCAACGGGCTGTACCATTTGTAGATAGTGGCGGCCTCTGGCTGCTCTTTGAGATGACAGGTTTCACAAACAGAATACTGGGTGTGCATATTCAAAAGCGACCGGGTTTCGATGTTCTTGCTGTGGGGATAGTCCGAATGGCAGATGTAACAAACGGTGCGTTCTGTTTCAGGAAGCTGCTTGAATTCCGCGATCCGGTGAAAATGCCGGTGGACCTCAAACTCCTGCTGGCGTTTGGCTTCCGCGATTATTGAAGATGGGGGTTCGGCAAAAAATTTTTCCATCACCGGCACCAAAAGCCCGGGACCGTGATGGGATAAGGTCAGGTGATGAACGACCCCGGCGAACACCGCCAATGTCAGAATGATAAATACAGACCCGATCAGGTAGGATGTCAGCGGGTGCTCCAGCCGTTTATTATTCAGGGTTTGCAATTTGGGGTTACCTCCCGTCGGGACAAACTACAATTTGTTTTTGGCTGGAAGCGTCTCAAAAGAAGTTTATAGTTCCAAAGACCTTCTCGAGATAGCTTCCAGATTTAGAGGATTCGCGGCAAATCTGAAATAGATACTTCCCGGCTGGCTTCCGGCCGGTTTTTTTGGAGAAGATTTTTCATATAGTCCCGTTCCTCCGGAATCTCCTTGAGATTATTCAGGTATTCCAGAAAATGCTCTTCGATCTGATGCTCGCGGGTGATCCTGCCGGTCAAAAAGGCCCACTGCAGTGGAAAGCGTCCCGGTACAAAGTGCACATTTATCCAGTGCCAGAAGGCCAGCAATATCAGGGCCATCACCGCTTCATCCGCGTGCATCAACCGGGCAAGCTCCTGGAAAAAAACCGCAAAGGAACTCCCGCTGCCGTCGGCGCCGGGGATCAGGCGGGCCAGGGCGGCGGGAAATATTTTGGCCATGATATCCGGGAACAGCAAGGCGGAGCCGGCCGTAATCAGAACCGTATTCCCCCAAATAATGGCCAGATAATGAAGTTTTTGCTTGTACATGAATTTTTCCATCTTGGGCCGGAATGGCGCCAGCCCCAGAAAGAATTTGATGTCTTGAACCAGATCGAAGAGATCCTTCTTCCTGGGGATGATGGTCCGGCGGTAATCGAACTCCCGCCTGACAAGCTTGCGGATGGTCCCGCTGATGACGGTTACCAGGTGGTAGGCGCAGGCGAACATCATGACAAACGCGGCCAGGCGGTGAATGAGCCTGGCGGCGTCGGCTCCGCCAAAGGCATTGACTACATAGGGCGCCCAGAACATGTCGCTGAAATAAATCGGCAGCCCGGTGGCGGCCAGGGTTAAAAAGCTGACGACAACGAGCAGGTGCTGTACGACGATATGAACCGAATAGCGCGGCAGATCTCCTCTCGGGTTTGAATCTACTAATTTGTAGATATCCCTGGGAATGTTGCCCACACCTTCGACATGGGTGAAATATTCGTCCGCGGTCGGCTTTTCATCCGCCGGTACTGCCAGCGTTGGCGATGAATTTGACATTTTACCTCCAGCAATCATTCCATTGGAATAAATCCGGGCCCGGAAGGCCGGGGTTTCTCAGTGTTCGAATACCGTTCAGCTTTGCGGCGGCCGGCGGCCGGTAATTCCTCGCCAGCTTGTGCCGCGCCTGAAAAAATATCGGATACCTTCTTTTCTGCGGCCGCGGGTTTCCACCAACAGCAGGCCCACCATGCTGAACAATGATCCGTACAGGGCCAATCGAAAGAAGATCCCGGCGAAATAGATAATCCGGTTTTTTTCACGCTGCGGCAGTGGATGGACGGCTATCCTTGCGAACCAGCTGTTGGTCTGCGCATGACACTGTTTGCAGGTATGCTCGAGATTGGCCGGATTAATGGTCGCCTTGCTGTTATCCTTTTTATAGATATCGTGCAGCGCGTTGGATGCGTGGCAGCTTATGCAGTCGGCGGTCTGCTGGGAGCCCAGCATGATCGATTTGCCGTGGATGGATCGGTTGTAGGCATCTACGGCATCCAGGCCGGCCTTGGAGGCATTGGCCATCTTCATTAGGGCTTTATCCCGGTGGCATTTGCTGCACAATTTGACGATCGCCTGCGGGGTACGCGAGGTCTTTTTCCGCAGGCGGTGGGTTATGTGTTTATAGGCCACGGTTACGCCCTTTTGCTGGTGACAATTCAAACAGCGACGCAGGGTGATATCAAAGTCAATCCGTTTTTCATCCACCTTGGTATATAAAGGATTGAGATGGCAGAATTTGCAGTAGGGCTTGGCCTTCTGAATGTCAGCCGGATCATCCGGCCGGATCCCGTGAACGCTTTCATTGTAAATTCTGATAATGTTTTGATGTGAAAAGTTCTTCTGGCTAAAAGGGGGTTTGATATGGCATTGGTTGGCGCAATTGACTGCTTCTTCGACCGGGCCGTGGGGAAGTTTTGTAATGGTCGTGTGGCAGTCCCTGCAGGGCACATTGCGGTGAACGCTGCGATCGTACATCGATTCATCAACATGGTAGTTGCTGCGCCTGCCGCTTTGGTCGATGCGGCCCATGAAACGGTATTTGTGACACACCAGACAGCTTTGCTGACCGCGGGGGTTGGTTGCAGCAAACAGATCCAGGGGACGACTTAGCAACAGCAGGACAATGCACACTGCAGCCTTTATGAAAACAGGGCCAAACCTCAAATTATGTCTCCTTTCCGACACGAGTTACATCTGATGACATTCAACACACATTTTGCCGGGCAGCCGGTGCCTGAGGTTTGATCCTGCCCCTCTGGCAGCCGCACGATTTTCCGGAATTACCCCTTTGGCGTGGGGATTGTGACAGGTGATGCAGGTCATCCGGCCATCGCCGTCCAGGGGCAGGATAATACCGAACTTTTCTGCCATCATTTTTATTTTGGACAGGCCTTTGATGGAGGGCTTCACCATATGATTGAAATTGCCGGAGTGATTGCCGCGGATTATGTGGCATTTTTGGCACATGGTTTCAAAACCCTCGACAAAATTCAGAACATCGTAGGTCGAGGTTCGCGGGTCCGGTTTCTCGGTATGACAGTACCGACAGGTTGCAGCAATGATCCGGCCGGTTGTATCAAGCTGATCGTGGGCATTGAGCATCATATAATTTTGCCGGTTGTGGCATTTGAAACAAAAATCGGATCGGCGCGGATAGGGCGCTCCCCTGAGTGAAACCTTGTCCATGAGGCGTTTGCGGCATTGCCGCGCGATATCGTGGCAGGTGATACAGGCCAGCCTGCCATTTTGTAGGGGAAAATCCTGAGGTATTCGCGCGGTTTTGTCTTCGGAGGGTGCCATCCCCACCGGATGGATGTAATTACCGGATACGCCGATATGGCACCGGCACAACCGCTTATAATTACCGCTGTATTTCAGATTATTATCCATGCCTTTATGCGGTGCTGCCTCGTGGCAGTGCGAACAATACCGTCCGGTGTAGTGGGGATTGGTACCACTCGCTGCAATAGCCGTGGCGGATTTCCCCAAATCGGACTTTTCTGAAAAGGCCCACAGGTTGATACCTACCAGGATGTTCACAGCTGCCATGAACGGCATAACTGTTAATGGTAATTTCAAATATCCCCCGGAAATCAATCAGCCAGTTCGTCTTGATAAATGATGCTCAGCCAGAAAAAGATTTCCTCGTTTTCAAATGGTTTGGCAATACAGGCATAAATATAATAGCAGACCTTGTCTATCCGGTCGGGATGAAACCGGTCGCAGGACAAACACAGCAAATAGACACCCGGATTTTTGAGCGCAAAATTTTGGATGGTGTGGTTGTCAATGCGGATCGTGTCGATATCCATGATGACAACAGCTTTTGATCTGCGAAAAAGAAACTCCTGTAGATCCGGCAGTGAATGCAATGGTACGGCGGGATAATCGCAGCGCTCGAGAACGGCGCACAGTCTGTGACACTGATCTTCGTCGGCATCCACTACGACGACTGTCTCCTCCATTGCAAATAGCCCCCTTTCTCCGATTGCCAGTCATCTCGGTCAAGTAATTACCGTCGCTGTTCTGGCAGGCTGGATTTTTCCTCTGCCCAATCCCGGCGTAGGGACCCGACCGGTTTTTTTCGTGATGCCTGAATCCCTCTAGGATTTGGGCTGGATACAGCCAACATGTTTGGTGCCACAAAGTAGCAAATGCTGTGCCAGATGCCGTAAAATGGTGAGAATGTTGAAATAACGGGCCTGAGTTGGATGCCCCGGAGGGTGTAATCCACCGATTTTAAAAAGTATCCCTCTTATATCCACTCGAAGGACCGGATACTTTTTGAAAACCGTGCCCGTGGCGGGGCACGTCGATTCCGAACGGATGCGCCGATGTCTGTTCGATTTGCGGACAATCCACCCGGCGGTAGATATTTTCCCTTTTAATATAAATTGGTTGCAATCGTTCGGAATTCGAACATGTATTTCCGGCAGTACATACCGTCAGACAGGACAAAGGGCCTTAACTAGATGGGGGCAGATTTGGAAATGCGGTATTTCTTGATTTTATCATAAAGCGTGCTGCGGCTGATACCCAGCCGCAGCGCTGCCTGGCTTTTATTCCAGTTGCATTCCTTGAGTACTTCCAGCAGGAGCTTTTTTTCATTTTCCAAAATACTGCGCTGTGAATTGGCGCTGGATAACGGATTGGCTTCGCAAAGCCCGGAAGGTAAATGGGACACTTCTATGCGCCCGCCCTTGCTCAGCAGAACGGCGTGTTCAATACTGTTTTCAAGTTCACGAACGTTCCCCGGCCAAGTGTAGTCAAGCAGACAGCGCATGGTTTCCGAGCTGAAATCCTGCCTCGCGCCGTTTCCCGGCAGCATAAACTGACGCTGAAAGTGGCGGGCCAACAGGGGGATGTCATTGCGCCGCTCCCGCAGAGGCGGCAGGTTGATCGGAATCACATGCAAACGGTAAAACAGATCTTCGCGGAAACGGCCGGCCTTTACTTCCTGGAGCAGACTCTTGTTTGTCGCCGCCAGGATGCGGATATCAACCGCAAGGGTCTGTTCGCCGCCGAGGCGCTCAAACTTTTGCGTCTGCAGTACACGCAGCAGCTTGATCTGGGCGGATGCGGAAATCTCACCGATCTCGTCGAGAAACACCGTACCCTGGTGTGCCTGTTCGAAGCGACCGATTTTTTGGCGAGACGCTCCGGTAAACGCACCTTTCTCGTGGCCGAAAAGCTCGCTCTCCAAAAGCGTCGTTGGATAGGCCGAGCAGTTAATGACGATAAACGGCTTGTCCCTGCGAGCGCTTTTGCGATGAATAGCCCCGGCAACCAACTCTTTGCCTGTTCCGCTCTCCCCCTGAATCAGAACCGTTGCATCGGTAGGCGCTATGTCTTCGATGAGCTTGTAAATGACCTGCATTTTGGGATCTTTGCCGATAATACCGCTGAAGGCAGCGCTGCTTTTAATGCGGCCCTGGAGGGTGCGAATCTCTTCTTCGTGCAGAACAGCTCGCCGGATCGCCCCGGAGGCCTGATCCAGGATCAATGACACCAGTTCCAGCTCCTTTTCTTCGCACTGACAGTCGTCTTCGCAGGCAATCACAAGGGCACCGGCGGCCTGGCTCAAGGTGGTAAAGGGAACAATGGTTTGACGCTCGAGGGCGTTAACGTGCTCAGGCAAAAGCGGAGATGCGAAGATTTTCTGGGGCGCCACCGTTATGCCGTTTAGTCCGGCCAGGGTGGCGGCGGTTTCATGAATCAGTTTTTGGTCTTTGATCGCCGTGGTCCCCCTTTCACTCAGGGTGAAAAGAATCTCATGGTCATCGCTGAAGACAAACAGCAGCATATCATGTTTTTCCAGAATCGTACCAAGCTCTTTCATCAGGAAGGATCCGATTCCCTCCAATGTCTGCTGTACCCCAATTCCCTTAATAATGCTGCAAAAGGTCCCCATTTCATGATGGGTCCGCCGCAGTTCGTTCTCCACCAGCTTGCGGTCGGTGATATCGTAGGCTATTTCCAATCGAACGGTGCGGCCGTCGATCCATTGGATGACCCGGTCACGGGTTTCATACCATTTGTCGGTAAGTGTGTTTTTGAATTCCCGTATATGCAATGATCCCGGCAGATGGTCGCCGTCACGCAATCCTCCGCTGTGCGGGCAGGAATTGCAGGGCCCGTTTAAGCCCTCATGCAGAACCTGCCAGCATTTTCTCCCGACCACATCGCCGAAAAGCTCGCGCATATACTTATTGATAAAAAGGATTTCAAAGGTTTCCAGGTCTGCGACATATACCCAGGTGTCCAGGCTGTCAAATACCGTCAGCAGCCTTTGGTGGGAATCTTTGAACTCCTGGGTCTTTTCAGCGACCGCCATTTCCAGGTGGCGGTTATACCGCTGGACCATGGCAATGGTAAAGCAGGAGCCGACGACGGTCGCCAGTATGATCAAACCGACCAGAGATAGCTGCTTCGTGTAGGAAGAGCGGATTAATTTGCGGGCAGTCTCCTTGGGCGCCCACACCGCAAACGTCCATATTTCTTCACCCAGTCGGACCGGCAGGAAGGCGACCAGTTTCTCTTCGGCGGCCTTCGAGAAGCTGCCTTCGGATCGATCGAATTCAAAGTAGGTAAATTCTCCGGTGTCGGTCAGTCCCGCTTTCATCCGCCTTACCAGATGGATAAAAGATGGAAACTGGGCGGCTTCCTCAATCAGATTGGCGCCCAACAGGCTTTTGTCAGGCGCCCAGAGCACGGTGTGCCCGTTTTCAAGCAGAAAAGCATGACCCCGGTCGGCATAAGTGATTGGGGTGATAAATCTTTTGGTGATGGCCTTCAAATTGAGGGTGCACACCACCACACCGCCAAATTTGCCGGCCGAGCCGCCATTGGTTGCCTTGGGATCGAATATGGGTACCGCTACCAATATGCCCTTTTTGCCGACATCCACCCCCTTGAATTCGATGAACTCGAAGATGTAAGAGTCGGCCGAAGTCATCAGCTTGGCTTCTTGAAAATACCTGCGCCAGGAAAAATCGACGCCTTCCAGCTGGGGGGCTGCTGCAGTGCAGTGGATCCGCCCGCTGGCATCCAGCACGCCGATATCGGTTATGCCCATCAATTCGAGTTCATTGAGTTCCCGGATAAGATGCTGCCGGGCGGTGGTCTTTTGCGGGTCGAAGACATCATGGTTTTGGCCGATCGACCGCAGGGCGCTTGCCAGAAAGCCGAAGTAGAGCTCGATTCCTCCGGTCGCCTCCCGGGCCATGACCAGCTGCCGTCGGTTGAACTCCTTGAGATAAGCGGCCTCGGTGGCTTTAAATGACTGGTTGCCTACCAATAAAATGATCGCCACCAGGGTCAGGGCGAAAATGGCGATCACCCAGGGCCGTTTGACGAAGAATAAAAAAGCGTTTTTTGTTTTCATGGCCGTATGCTTAAGTTGTGGTTGGCGTCACGGTATTTTTCAAAGCTGACCAATTTGGCTTTTTTATTGTCGCAGTCGATCTCCTCGCGGCCGACTGCATCCCGATCGAGGCGGTGAAGGGACGGATCAGCTAAAATTAGTTTTATGCTTCAATCCTTATCCCGCAGGTCGAGGGCTTTTCTGCGGGCAGTTTTGCTAAAATGTAGTAGCATTGTCAACAGAAAAAAAACCTTGCGTGAGCTGTTCTTCCCAACCGACTGTACGGGAAAGAGAAAAATGTCTGAAATCAAGACGCTGATAACAATCTTATATTATTGTATAAATTGGGTGTCCAGAATCACGCTGTACGAAAAACAGACACTTTCAGAATTACTTCCCTTCGGCGTCTTCGATCTCTTTGCCGACGTTTCCTCCGCAATCGCCTGTCGATACGGTGTTTGAATCCGCCAATAGCAATTAAAACCAATTGGTTGAGAAGATTGTCCAAACCGTTGGTTTTATGAAATTGCAAAATTATTGCCACTGGCACGGATTTCGCTTTTCTTTTTCAGGTTGAAGCCAAGATTTTTTTCGGCTCAGCGAGGATACAAAACAGACCGGTGTGAATGATCAGGGGATAATTCGCATTTAGTTGCGGACGGGGAAAAGGCCGATGCTCAATTCACGGGCGGCAACCGATCAGAAAAACAGCCTTTATGCAGCGATTCTCTTTACCGTTTTAGGGGTGATGTTTCCGCTTTCTGAGGCGATCGCTTCAAGGCCGCGGCCGCTCAAGAATATTCAAATAGACTGGTCTGTGCAGCAAATCTCGGAATCCGTGATGCCCTCCCAGAAGATTACTAGAGAGATCGGCTTTAGTTTGACACCTCCCAAACGATTTCCCGTCAAATATGATGCCAGCCTCAGAATTTCGCGTGATATCCGTCCCTTTGTGTCGATCAGCCCTGCTGCTGTCAAAAGGATTTTTTCCGGCAGGGAGCAGTCAGCCCGGCTCACCATTGCAATTCCTGCCGATACCGCACCTGAAGAATATACCGGCTCGTTGAAGCTTTTTGTCAGAAGGCACTGGATGGGCTTGGTCTGGCCGGCCTGGAAGGGCCGGCAGGTTTTCCCCGGACTGGACATTCACCTAAAAGTCCGCGGGATGGATGTTGACCTGTCGATAAAAAACGCCAACCACTACCCTACCCGGGTGGCGGCGGGGCCGGATGGAAAATTTTTTGTTACCGATGCCGTTGCCGGTTCGGTTTTTATCTACAATGAAGCTCTCAGGCTGTCCGGTGAACTCAAAGGCCTGGACAGCCCCCTGGGCATTGCAGTAGGCCCTGAAGGCCGGATTTTCGTCGGCAACAACGGCAGAGACAATGTGGAGGTATACCGGGCGGATGGTGTGCTTCAGGCGGCTATCGACGACGGCAACATCACCATGCCCAATGATATCGTGTTAGGTCCGGACCAAAAAATTTACGTGGTCGACAGCCGCAGCCATACGGTCAAGGTCTACGATACAAAAGGCCGGTGGCTGAAAAATATCGGTGGGCCCGGTGACGGCGCCGGTCAGCTGCAATTTCCGGTGGCTGCGGCCTTGTCCGGTGGTGAGGGCGCTGGCCGGCTTTATGTCGCCGACCAGGGCCATGCCAGGATTCAGGTTTATGATCTGGCTGGTAATTTTGTTCAATCCTATGGAGGCAAAATCGAAGCTTTCTCTTCCGAGTGGGAAGGCCGGTTTTCCAAACTCCAAAGCCTTGGTATGGACCGCCGAAACCGCCTTCACGCGCTGGATTGTTATTTAAATAAGGTTCAGATTCTCGATTCTGAAACCGGCCGGTATCTGGATTCCTACGGGGGGTTTGGTACGGCGCCGGGTCAGCTGAATCTGCCCCTGGACATGCTGATAGTCAATTCGGGACAATCACTCGTGACCAATGCGGAAAATCGCCGTCTGGAGTTGCTTCAATTTGTACCTTAGCCCGGGCATTTCTGAAGCCGTACAGATAAAGTTAACAACCACGGCAGGACACGAGGACAAAGGTCCCAAGGCGAACTTCATCTTTATACCAATGTGCCCCGGCGGCGCAAACTGGTGCCAGGCAATGCAATCAAACGCAATGATAAGAGCGATAAAATCAGCGGTAAAAGCTATGGCGAAACCAATTTTTAGCGCCTTCGCCGCCCTGATGCTGATTTTGGTGGCCGCTTCAGGGAGCAGCGCACTTGAACCGCCCCATGATGCCGGCAATGCCGTCGGTTGCGAAGACTGTCACGCCCTGCACACCAGCGGCGGCATGATGGGCGGCGCCGTTATCGCGAGGGGCGCCGAACAGGAGACCCTGTGTAAAACCTGCCACAACCCGACCGGTCAGGCTGCGGGCCTGTCGGATGTGTCCAACCATGAAGTCAACGGCGGTGCGATGATTGTCGACTGCGGCTCCTGCCATGATCCCCACAAACCCATGAGTCCGCTGACCACTCCGGATCCCGTTTTCCCTGATGACTACAACCTGTCCCTGCTTCGACCGAATGTGGACAAATATCTCGACAATACCCTGGAGCCGGCCACCTTTCTGGTGCGACCCGACGATTTCGCTTTTTACAGCGAACCCTATAAGGGAATCTGCCAGGCCTGTCACACCACGACCGATCATTTTCGCAACAGCACGGGCGCCCCCGACCAGGAGCACGCCAATATGGAGCTGACGCCGGGTGTCGATTGCACCACCTGCCACAAACACGAAAGCGGTTTCGCCCACGGCGGGGGCGGCGGCAGCGGCTGCGGCAGTGCGACCGAATGCCACGGAACCCAGAAATCCCATCCAAATCACGTTCTGACGTACCCCCAGGGCGGCATGCTGGGAAGCGATGCCGGTGTTACCTGCGACACCTGTCATAACACCGCCAATTTCCCGGAATTCGCGGACGGCGCCACATCCCTGGCGGCGACCACCGTATGCGACACCTGCCACAGTCCGGGCGGTACCTATGACGGTGTCAACGACACCATGTACGGCGCCAAATACAACTTTGCCAACGGCGTGTATGTAGACTACCAGCTTTCAAAGGGCCGGGACAAATGGTGCATCGGCTGTCACGATGAAAACCCGGCGGTAATCAACGGCGTTTCGGCACCCGAAATCGGGGGGGATGAAACCGCGGCCACCGCATACGGCACCGGCTACGGCTATTACAAAAGCGGACACGGCCTGCCGCCGTCCGCAACCTATGCCGCCACCGGCGGCATGGTTCCCGGCGCCGGTCTGATGTGCGTCGAATGCCATGACAACACCAAAGTCCACATCGACGGGGTTGCCCGCACCTATGACGCCACCGCGGCCGACTTTGCCGCCAACGACCACACCAACGGCTACCGTCTCAAAAATATCAACAACGAACAGGCAATCAATATCCCACGGGAAAGCGACGCCGTTACCGGACAACCGGCCCAGGTGGTGGATTTTCCCCTGTGTCTGAAGTGCCACGATCCCGATCCCTTTATCAACAGCGCCAGCACCAATACAAATTTCAGAACGGACCTGGACGCCGACGGCAACGGCATTACCAACGCCCACTATTATCATTTAAGCGGCCAGAACAACTTCAACTGGGAGATCTATGACTCGGATTGGAAAAACGGGTCGGACTGGCTGGGAGGTGATGCCGACAGCCGGCCTTCATGCCCGACCTGCCACAACATCCACGGCTCCACGCAGCTTTCAATGATCCGCGACGGCAAGTTGATTGGCAGACAACCCGGCATAACCGTTTACTACTACAACGGCAGCGTAACCTGGGGGGCTGACCCGTGCAACGACACGCCCTCGCCCACCGACATCACCCTGAACGACAGCACGGGGGCCATGTGGGACAAAAAGGTGGGTTCCATGTGTCAAAACTGTCATGGCGGCTGCTGGTACAACGGCTATTCCCCCTGGCTGCGAACCGCCCTGAATTACGGCGCCTTCAACGATGCCGACGATGACGGCATCCAGGATAATGCCGACAATTGCCCGGTGGTGGTCAACACGGATCAAACGGATGCAGACGGTGACGGCATCGGCGATGCCTGCGACATCTGCCCGGAAGACGAATACAACCTCAACACCATTCCCCCCGACACCGATCTTGACGGGATTGGCGACAGCTGTGATGTCTGTCCCAACGATGTTTCCAACGACCGGGACGGTGACGGCATCTGCGGGGACGTGGATGCCTGCCCCGATGATTACTTTAACGATGCTGACGTCGACGGCGTCTGCGGCAACGAAGATAATTGCCCCGACGACAGCAACGCAGGCCAGACCGATACGGACGGCGACCAGGTCGGCGACGCCTGCGACAACTGTCCCGATGATGCCAATCCCAACCAGGCCGATTCCGACGAGGACGGCATCGGCGACGCCTGCGATACGGCCGCGGTTGTACCCATGATGGCCGGCGGCAGATATCATACCATGGCCCTGAAAGCGGATGGCACCGTCTGGACCTGGGGGAGCAACGGCTACGCTCAGCTGGGCTGCACCGGCTGCAATGACGGAGGCCTGTCTCCGACCCAGGTAGCGGGTCTTTCGGGAATCAAGCAGATTGCAGCCAACAGTTATGGAATCCACAGTCTCGCCCTGGACAACGGCGGCAATGTATGGGCCTGGGGCAACAACCAGTACGGCGAGCTGGGCAACGGAACCTTTGGCGGAACCAGCGCGACACCCACCAAAGTAAAAGATCCGTCCGGTACCGGGGAGCTGAGCGACATTGTCGCCATTGCCGCCGGGCGCTGGTGGAGTGTGGCCCTAAAACAGGACGGCACGGTCTGGACATGGGGACGCGACTATTGGGGTGAGCTGGGCAACGATATGGCCCACACAGACAAGAACCTTCCGGTGCAGGTCAAGATCGGAGACAGCGCTGGCACCGTCGTCGGCAATTTACTGGATGTCATCGCCGTGTCGACCGGAACGGAGCACAACTTCGCCGTCAAGAGCGACGGCACCGTGTGGTCATGGGGAAATTACAACGACGACCGCCTGAACGGCGACAATTCCCGCACCTACAACAACGCGTCGCTGGCCATGCAGGTAACGCTGGTTTCGAATCCCATTGACATCACCGGGGGCGACTTCAGCAGCCTCTGGGTGGACAGCGGCGGAACCGTCCAGGCCTGGGGCCGATCCTATCAGGGCAACCTCGACATTGCGGGTCTGACTTCTGCAACCGCGGTTGCGGGAACCCGTTACACCAGTTTTGCGTTGAAATCCGACGGTACCGTGTGGGGATCCGGGACCGATACCGGCAACGGCGCCACCGGGTGCGGAGACCATAAGACCTGGTACCACCGGCACGAAACGGGCGGCGATCCGGTTCCCTACCAGGTTGTCAACCTGACGAATGTGACGGCCATCGGCACGGGGGAGTTTCACGGAGTGGCGGTCACAGACAACGGCGACGGCACTTACTCCTTCTGGACGTGGGGAGAAAACAGCTCCGGTCAGCTCGGCAACAACAGCACCGTAGACAGCCGGTCACCGATTCAAGCCACATTCCCATAAAAAGACACTGTCTGATAAAAACCCGTCATGTCCGCCAGGTACGCAGCCACGAACACATGATGCTGGTTAACTCAGCCAAATTATTCTTGGACAGCCGATTATTGCCTTAGAATAGGTTGGTTGAGCATCTTCTTGCCGACACGAGGTGGTGACACCGGCATCGCACGCAGTAGCCGGCCGGGACGCATTGCGGCAGGAGTGTTCCGAATCAAGGGCCGTGGGCGTATGGCAGCGGGCAGTTCCGGCCTCAAAGACCGAACACTTCCCCGATAAAAACAATAAGAATATCCGACTTTCGGGGTTTGCGGACCAGTTCCACCGCTATATTGCAAATTCTATCCGGAGCATTGCAATCCGAACAAAACCCGGTTTCGGCACAGGGCGTTTTTTTGCCCTTGCGCCTGGCGTTCATGGGGGCGGCGATATTCCAAACCCTGCTGCGCGCCTCGGCCATGTCCTTGACAATTTTATTTACTCCGCAGGCAATAATGGTTTTGGCGGGCCCGAAGAACATGGGCCCGACGCGGTTGCCGGTGGCGTCGACGTTGTACAAATGGCCTTCTTCGGTGACCGCATTGGTGCCGCTGATAAAAAAATCGCAGGCGAACAGCTGCCGGCTCAATTCGAAGTGCTGTTTTTCCTTGCCGGGCTCCTTGGGATTGACCACCCGGACATCGCGCTTATTGAGTTCGCGCAGAAAACCGATTTGATCCAGGGTTATGGAGCCGCCGATGCCGACGGTCGCCCCTGCGGGAATCTCGGCCAGCATCCTTTTGGCAGCCGACTTGCCATCGGCCTCAAAGAGAGCACTAAAACCGTTTTTCTCAAGGGCTTGCATGGTTCTTTCGACCCGGGCTTGATGAAACCAGCCATGCAACGATTTCGATTGGTCGGCGGTATTTGCTGTCAACGCTGCCTCCTTTCTGAGGGTAGGAATACTTTGTTCAACAGCATCTATAGCAATGACCGGGCAGGGCAGGCAACAACTAGTTTGGGCGGACGTTAAATCATTCTTACACTATCAGGCGGTTTCGGCAGTTTGATGTCAACTTCTGGCCGCAAGCCAAGCGTAACAGCACATTCCTAGCATGAAACTTTAATTAAATATCTCGCAGAGCCCGCTGAGCGCACCGAGCCTTTTTTAATTTCTCTCTGGGAACTCTGTACTACTAATGTGTAAATTCTTTAAATTTTATTAAGCAAATTAAGCTGCAAGGGCTGAAATCCTTTTAATTGGAATATGTTGCGTTTGAATGACTGCGGTTACAATTTGACGTCCCTTGTCTG